>Ga0078972_1008790_pt1 | contig 20660 bp, 18 predicted proteins | sample YelNatPaOPGAMG01_FD_67568 | JGI IMG/M metagenome (GOLD analysis project Ga0078972, IMG submission 67568) | Hot spring thermophilic microbial communities from Obsidian Pool, Yellowstone National Park, USA - OP-RAMG-01 (SPADES assembly) (version 2) | ecosystem: Environmental > Aquatic > Thermal...
GCGGGGGGGGGGTGCCCCCCCGGGTGGACCGGGCGGGGGGGGGGTGTGACCCCCCGGGTTGGGCGCCGGGGGGGTTCCCCCCCCCGCTCGCCCTCGGGAACCGGGGGGTTCACCCCCCCCGCTCGCCCTCGGGGCGCTGACGCGACCCTGCTCGCCCGTTTGCTTTCATTCATCTCGCGTCTTCTTGTGTTTGACTACGTAGAAGCGCACCGTTTCCGATCCTTGAATCACCCACGCCGTCGGTTGCCGCGCTACCAGGGCGCTGTGGAGCGGCTGAGCGCCGGTGCGACGGCTGTTGCCAAGGATCTGCACCATGCTCGGCGGCAAGTTCGGCAGCGTTTTGCCATTCACGGCCACCCCCCCATGCGGCAACGGCAGACGCATTACCAGATTGGTCCGCTGGACGCTCGTTTGCACGCGCACCGCCTCGAACACTTGATCGAGATTGCTGGGGTTGCTCAAGGTTGGATTGTCGCGCAAGGTCAAGCGGGCGTTGTGAAGATCGTCGCCAATCGTGGCCGTATATGGACCTTCGGGCAAATCGTTGGGCAGCGTCAACGCCAGCGGCACGCGCTGGCGGACGCCCTTGTAGGGACGCAAGAACACCGTGGCCTTGACCGTCTCGCCGGGTTCGTAGATGTCCGAAGCCAGTTCGACCGATTCGATCTCGGCCGTGCGCCGCCCAGGCTGCACTTGCGTCCGGCACTCAATGCGTTCGAGGCGAACCGGCTGGAACGAGTTGTGCGTCAGCAAACTGACCACCGAGCCGACCTGGCTGTATAGCGCCTGAGGGGCGCGGCTGCCGCTGAAACCGGAGAACGTGTCCTTGATGAGGATCGGATCGCGCCCTGCAATCTCGATGCGTGCTTCCAGGTCGGCCGTCATCTCTTCGGGCAGCTCGCCTTCCATATCAACGGAATTGGCCAAAGCCGTGAAAACCAAAGTCGGCAGCAGCGCCGGTTGGCGAGCGATCTCGACGTTGAAGGTGCGAGCGGGGCTGTCGGCATCCAGGGCCACCGTCATGCGCACAGGCAGCATGTCGGCCTTGCGTCCCAGCCAACCCGCGATGCAGGTGCTGACATCGGCATTGATGACGCCCAACGGCTTGAGCGGCGCTCCCATCTTGAAGCTCACCGTTTGCCGTGGGTACACGGTGATGATATAGCCGGACATCAGCGGGAACTCACAGGAACCGAGACTCAAAAACGGATGGCCCCATCCATAGACACGGTTGCCTTCGACGTGTGTGACGGTGCCGATGCCCGACAGGTCGAAGTCGCCGCGGATCAGCGATACGGCCAACGGACTGCCTGGCTCCAACGGAGCATTCTTTTCTTGGTCAGACAGGTGCGCCGGTGCTGCGCCGCCTTGCACCGGAACCAGACCAAAGTGGCCGCAGCGCTCGTGCAGCAATTTCAGGCTATTTTCTGTGAAACCGGCCGCCGATAAGGGTGTCCGCAGCGGCATCATCCACAGGCCGTCCTTCGCTGACGGCTTCGCTTGCTCGAAGCTTTGCGTCACGGTGACAGTGTTGAACTCGTGGCCGTCGATGACAAGCGGTTGTCGCAGGCCCACACGCGTCGGTTTGTTGGCGTGAATGGCGTCACGGCGCTCGAATGCCTCCACGAAACCGTTCATCTGACAAAACGGCGTGACGCCGGCAATCGGCTCTTTGCCATATGGCCAAGCGTAGGCGACGGCGCCGACCAGTTTGTCCTCGATGTACACAGGGCTGCCGCTCATACCAGCGATGACGCCGGTCTTCTCCAAGTTCAGTCCGGACAAACGGCAAATCACCAAATCGCGGCCGGGGCTGGTGTTCTGGAGCACGCCTAACACTTCCACCTGGAACGTCTCGACCTTGGTTCCCTTGATGACCGTCCGCCCCACGCCCTTCATGCCCGGTTGGATGTCGTTGACGCGCCAATATTTATCTCCTTTGGGAGCAGCGATGGCCGCGCTGGGAACCACCCAGCCGGCGAGGCCCAACAATGCCAGACACGTTCCCATGCAAAGCGGGGAAATAAAGAAGGGAAGACAGGATCGAAAGGTGGCCATCATCATTGCATCTCCAACGTCGGCGCGGAGGGCAAACCTTCTGGGAGAGAGTGGCAATCGCGTCGGTGAGCCAAGGCACTGGAGAAGGCTCTTCCGTTATATCTCACAAGATGGGTAAATAACTTCACCAACATTTCAACTTTATCGGATTATTGCATGGATGTACAGACCGACTCGACAGGGTAGGTAAGCTACAGAAAGAACAACGGCGCCTTGCAATCGACTTCGCCGCCCTCTTTGCAGATAATGGCAACGAAGGACAAGGAGCCGATACCGGACAACAACCCCTGAGCCTTTCATGAGCGAGGACCATTTGCATCCTCTGGAGTCAATCTTGCGTATGTGCGCAGCGGCCGCACCCGAACCGTGGTATCCCCGCTTGTTCGCCAAACAGGAAGGCGTCAACCCGCAAGCCTTGAGCCACTGTCTTGAAGAGCTGTGGATCAGCGGCTTGATTGAACGGACGGATGGCGACCCCGAAAAGGGACCGGCTGTTTCTCTAACACGGCAAGGGCAGCGCGTCCTTCTCGATCCGGAGATGTTACGCCGGCTGCGTGCTGACGAGCCGTTGTCTCCGAACGATCGGGCTGCCGTCATCCGCCAGGTGCTGCACGGCCGGACCCGTCCTTACGTCACCCAGCTTCTGCTTGCGGTAAACGTCCTCGTCTTCGCGGCTGGTTATTACGCCGCCGAGAAAGCGGGTGTCGGCCCTGCTTTTCTCCAAGGAGCGCCTGCCGCTCTGTTTTTTTGGGACAAAAGCGGGGCCATTAATCCTATTCATGTGCTGGAAGGGCAGTGGTGGCGGCTGTTGACGGCGGGTTTTGTGCATATCGGTTTTATGCACTTGCTGATGAATATGGTTTCCCTGTTTGTCATCGGTCGTTTCATCGAGTCGATGTGGGGACGCCTTCGCTATTTGGTGATTTATCTGGTCAGCGTGCTAGGCGGCTGTTGTCTGGGCATTGCTTATACTCCCAGCGCCATCCTCGCGGGCGCCTCCGGGGCCATTTGCGGACTCTTGGCCGCCGAGGCGGTGTGGTTTCTGTTCAACCGCCGCTATCTGCCACACACATTGCGACGGCGGGCGCGGACGGTCTTTCTCGTCAACCTGGTCCTGTTGGTCTTCATCAGCTCGTTCAAGAATGTCAGCGGGTGGGGGCATTTCGGCGGCGCCGTCGCCGGAGCGTTGACGGCCATACTGCTTCAGTTGTACCGCTTTGGACCGCCTTTCTGGCGCTGGTTGGCGATCGCCGGTTTTGTGCCGCTGGTGTGGTATGGTCATTTTACCCTCTCCCATGCGCGCTTCACGAATCCGGCATGGCAAAGGACTGAAGAGGAATATTTTGCGCACCGCTTTTATCCTCTTGTTCGTGATTCTCTGGGCGAGGCCCACGAGGTTTATCAGGAGAAGGTCGGGCCTTTGTTGGAGAAGCATCCGACCCGGCGCGATCCGGCCCAGGTGGAAGCCGTGCTGCCTATCTTGGACGTCCAAAAACGCGCGTTGAACGTCCTGGCGGCGCAATTGGACCACGCCGGTCCCTATGCCAGCCCAGAAGCCGAAGAAGCCCGACAAGTTGGCCGCGAGTACGTCTTGGCGATGGTCGAATGGTTCGCCGAGGCCGAACACATTTTGCAGCTGGGGGACAAGCGTACCGACAAGGACCGGCAGGCGTTGCGGCAACGAGAAGAGAAAGTCAAAGACCTGCGTCGAAAATGGGAAGAGCTTTTTGAGGAGGAAGCCCCATGACCGCGACGCGCACCTTGCGCCGACTGGCTTCGCGGGCTGCTAGCGCCATCCGCCGGCTGACAGGCCGACGGGCCGACATCGATTATCGCCGCTGGTATTCCACCTGGAATTTGCAGCGCGATTACTGGACCATCGTGGGGCCGGCCACCAAGGAAGAGTTCGACCGGCTCAGCCGCGTCAAATTGCAGCTGCTGATCGATCTCGGTCTCGCGCCGACATCGAAGGTGTTGGATGTTGGCTGCGGCACCGGCCTGTTGGCAGCAGCGCTGCACGATTTTCTCGACGAGCGCGGCTTGTACGTCGGCACCGACATTAGTCCGGAAGCAATCGCCTTCTGCCGGGAGCGTTTTCCTCGTCCGAATTTTTCGTTCCACGTCAACGAGATGACGAGGCTGCCCACCTTGACGGAGCGCTTTGATTTCATCGTATTTTTCAGCGTCTTTACCCATACTTATCCTCGTGAGACGGCGCTGCTGCTGCACCAGGCAAGTCGCTTGTTGGCTGACAACGGCCTCATCTTCGCCGACGTGTTTACCGCCCCACTCATCGATGAATACAGCGGCGACCGCAGTGCGGTAGAGATTAACCCCGATTATCTGATGCACTTGCTGGAGGGCAGCGGGTTACGTGCGGAGCTGGTCGATATGCAGCCTCGGCCGCAGTTGGGCCAGCGCTTGTTCTTCACGTTCACACGGGAATGACGCGCGTTTGCTCCGCAAGAGATCGTCTCCTTTTCCTGTCCATTTGAGCGCTGCCGTCTTACAATCACCGCATCCGTTACTTGGTCGGATCATGCACCCTGACAAGGAACTTTGCCATGAAGCGCTCGCAGCTCGGTCTTCTCGTTTGGTCTTCGCTTGTTGTTTTCACCGCCTTCCTGACTGTTTTCGCCGCCGATTCCCCACGCCGCGAGGATGTTCCCAAAGGCGAGATCACCAAGTACAGCTTCGAGAACAGTAAGATTTTTCCCGGCACCGTGCGCGATTACTGGGTCTATGTGCCCAAGCAGTACGACCCAAGTAAGCCGGCCTGCGTCTACGTCGGTCAGGACGGCATCGGCTTCAATGCTCCGGCCGTCTTCGACCGCCTTATCCACAACAAGGAAATGCCCATCGTCATTGGTGTTTTTGTCCGGCCCGGCGTGGTCAAGGCGCTGTCGGACAAGGCGCTCGATCGTTTCAATCGCAGTTATGAATACGATGGCCTCGGCGACAATTACGCGCGGTTTTTGCTGGAGGAGCTGCTGCCGGAGGTGGAGAAAAAAACCACGGCAGATGGGCGGCCGCTTCGTCTGTCCCACGACGGTAACGATCGCTGCATTGGCGGCGCCAGCAGCGGCGCCGTCTGCGCCTTCACGGCGGCCTGGGAGCGGCCGGATGCGTTTCGCCGGGTCTTCAGCGCCATCGGCACCTACGTCGGCCTGCGCGGCGCCAATAACTATCCGACTTTGGTCCGCAAATTGGAGCCAAAACCGATCCGCATTTTCCTCGAAGACGGCAGCAAGGACCTGAACATTTACGGCGGCGATTGGTGGATGGCCAATCAAGAGATGGAACGCGCCCTGCGCTTCGCCGGTTACGAAGTAAATCACGCCTGGGGCGAGGGCGGTCACAACGCCCGACATGCCACCGAGATTTTTCCCGAAGCCATGCGCTGGTTGTGGCAAGACTGGCCCAATCCCGTGAAGGCGGGCGCCGGTTCGCAGCAGTTACAAGCCCTTCTCCTTCCCGGCGAGGATTGGAAGCTGGTGTCCAAAGGCTACAAGTTCACCGAAGGTCCAGCCGTCAATGCCAAGGGGGAAGTGTTCTTCAACGATATTCCGAATAGTAAAACCTACAAAATCGGTCTCGATGGCAAAGTAAGTCTCTTCCTTGCTGATTCCAAGAGGGCCAACGGCCAAGCGTTCGGTCCCGACGGCCGCCTTTACGCGGTCACGGGGACGCAGCAAGTCGTGGCCTACGACGCCAGCGGCAAGATGCAAGTGCTGGCCGAAGGCATCCGCGGCAACGATATCGTCGTCGGACACAAGGGCGACATCTACGTGACGCATCCCGGCGGCGGCCGCGAGCCGAGCCTGGTCTGGCACATCAGCCCCAAGGGCGAAAAGAAAATCGTGGACAGGGGCTTGCGCTTTAGCAACGGCATCACCCTCTCGCCCGATCAATCCCTGCTGTACGTGGCCGATTATGCCTCACACTGGGTTTACAGCTATCAAGTGCAGCCCGATGGTTCGCTGGCTTACAAGCAGCGCTTCTTTCATCTGCACATGCCGGACAATGCCGATGATAGCGGAGCGGACGGCATTCGCGTGGACCATGACGGCCGGCTGTACGTGGCAACACGTCTAGGCATTCAGGTGTGCGATCCGGCTGGCCGCGTCAACTGCATCCTCCCCACCCCCAACGGCATGGTCTCGAACCTGTGCTTCGGCGGCGCCGACTTCGACACGCTGTTCGCCACTTGCGGCGACCGCGTTTACAAGCGGAAGCTGAAGGTACGCGGCAGCCAGGCCTTCCAGGGGCCACACAAACCCGCGCCGCCGCGGTTGTAACAACATGGCGATGCTCTCTCTGCAACCTTTGGGCGATCAGGCTGTGCTGGCGTCCTTCGCTGCCGAGAGCGAAGCGTTGCGGTGGGCCGCCGCTGTGCGCTGTTTGGCGGCGCCGTGGCTTGTCGATGTCGTGCAAGCATATCGCAGCGTCGCTGTCTATTTCGACCTGGAACAAACCACATGCGCCGCGGTCGCGCAGATACTCGGCGACCTGACTCAGAGCGGCTTGCCCGACGCGCCCCTGCAAAGCCGGCTGCATGAAATCCCCTGCTGCTACGAGTTGCAACTCGACATGCCGCGCATCGCTGCGGCGACAGGACTGCCGGAGGAGGAGATCATCCGCCTGCACACAGCGACCGAGTATACGGTCTACGCCATTGGGTTCTGCCCAGGTTTTCCCTATCTCGGTTATTTGCCCTCGCCTTTATGCGGTGTGCCGCGTTTGTCCACGCCGCGGTTGCGCGTCGAGGCGGGAAGCGTCGGCTTGACCGGCCGGCAAACGGGCATTTACACGGAAGCGCGTCCGGGCGGCTGGAATATCATCGGACGCACGCCGCTGGAGTTGGTATGCGTCCGGGATGGCTACTTCCCTCTACGCACCGGAGATCGGCTGCGCTTTGTGCGCATCGATGAGGCGACCTTCCGCCGGTTGCAAGGGCAGCGATTGTGAAAGCAGACTCGGCGGATAGAATAAGAGACAGGGTATTACTCTCAAGCGAGGTGAAGAAGGGAGCCATTATGTCCCGTGAGCAAACCAAACAAACGCCGATGACTTCGGGGCCCATTCCCAGCACGTACAGTTATCTCACGGAGGAAGAAAAGAAGATGAACGAAGATTACGAATGGTGCTTGAACGATCCCGATGTCCGGCGACAGTACGGGGGGCAAGTTGTGGCCGCTCATCAGCGGCGTATTTGGGGCGCGGGGCGAGATCTCGGCGCCGCCCTGGATGCAGCCCTCAAGCAGCCAGACTGTCCACCTAAAAAATTCCTTGTTCTCGTCGTCGTCCCCTACCCGATTTCGTTGCCATCGACTCCTTCATCATCTGCAATGTGAAGAACGCATTGGGCATGTCCACCACTTTACTAAGTTTTTCTTCGCTGGCATATTACCCAACGCTAACGGCCCGGTTCTGCGCCGAAGCGTGGTGGACCTGCTACAGTTCGCCTCCCCATACTTGGCGCAAGCGTTTGGATGTGGTCCTTGCGACAGGCGAGCCTTTTTCAGTCATCGTCCCCGCCGCTCGCAATTTTCTCGATCTCGAAATCGTCTCGGCGCCGGCTTGGAAGGGGATCTGGATGACTTGGCTGGGCATTCCTTGCCAAGTAGGACGAGTAACCCTGTGGCTTCCCAGCCACGAGACGCCGGGACAAATGCGCTCATTCTCTCTCTTGGCCCTGTTCCCTCAGCAAGACGTTCCCGATACGCCGCCTTTCATCCAACTGGGGGTGCAATTCCTTCTGGAATACAACATTCAAGTCGTTCTCAATGAGACCGGGCCCGGCGGCGGAAAGCGTTTGCTCATCCCGTGAGGCCAGGTTCGTCATACTCACGCCACCATAACATGTTCTTCGCGGCACGGCACGGCCACATCGGGGAAGCCCATTTTTTGCAAGTCGGCGGCCAATGCTGCCGCTTGTGGCGGTTCGCCGTGAACCAAGCGGATCTTACCTGTGGCGCCCAGCGCCGGGCCGAGCAAGGCCAGGAAATCCTCGTGATCAGCGTGGCCAGAGAAACCGCTGATGGACACGACCTCGGCCCATTTGTTCCAAGTGCGGCCGTGGAAGCGAACCGTTGGCCGTAACTGCAACAGCTGAGCGCCCAAGGAATGCGGCGCCTGGTAGCTGACCAGCACAATGCTGCAACGCGGATCGTCCAGGTGCAATCGCAAGTGCGCCATGATGCGGCCTCCCTCGCACATGCCGCCTGAGGCGACCAGAACGCACGGCTCTGGCAACATGCTCACCTCGCGCGCTTCTTCCGGCGAGCGGAAGTAGTGGACGGGCGGCAGGCCGGCGACGGGCAAGTGCTCGAAGGCGTCGCCATAGCGCTGATACACTGCGGCGATATGGGCGGCCAACGGGCTATCGACATAAATGGGCAACCGCGGCAAAATGCCGTCACGCATCCAGCGCTGGAGGAAGTGCAGCACCACCTGGGTGCGGCCCAGGCTGAAAGCCGGAACCAACACTTTGCCGCCACGCTCCAATGTCCCGCGGACCACTTTGCTCAGCTTCGCCGCCATCATTTCTAAGGTATCATGACGGCGGCCGCCGTAGGTGGATTCGCAGAGAATCAGATCCGCCGCCGGCACCGGCGAGGGCGGACGCAAGAAAGGCACCCCGCGGCGCCCCAAATCGCCGGTGAACGTCACGCGATACGTGCGGCCGGCGTGTCGAAATGTCAGTACCGTGATAGCAGAGCCAAGAATATGGCCGGCATCCACGAAACGCAACTGCACGTTGTCGCTGATGGCAAAATCATGCTCGTAGGGGATGGGAACCCAATTCATCAGGGACGAGGGATAAGCGAGAAAATCATCGTCTTTTTTTGGCCCTTCTTCTGCGGCGTCGGCGAGCATGATGGCGGCCAAATCGCGTGTGGCCGGCGTGCAGTAGATGGGACCGCGAAAACCCTGCCGTACCAGGTTGGGTAAATTGCCGCAATGATCGATATGCGCGTGACTGATAATGACAGCGTCCAGCGTGACAGGATCAAACGGAAAGGACGTATTCCGGTAGCGGACTTCATCACGGTGGCCGCGGACCAAGCCGCAGTCGAGCAGCAATCGCTGGGAGCCGATTTCAACTAGATGCATGGAGCCGGTTACACATTGGGCGGCCCCCAAGAAGGTCACGGATGGTCCTGTCATACGGGGCGTAGAATAGGCTATCATATTTCCATTATACACGAGGGTGCTTCTCATGCAGAATGCCGACTTGGCGCGAATTGATCGGACACAAGCCCGGAGCGCTAGTAGCGAGCCGGCCCGTTGCTGCCGCTTGGGGCTTATGTCCCTTTTCATTGTTGCCGTGATAATGGAGCCATCCGCGCTGTCCGCGGCGGAACCATCAGAGACGGCGATAGAGAAGATCCTTCACCAAGCGCGCGACTTCTGGCATGCGCCCGGCATTGCCGCCGCCGTCGTTTGTGAGGACAAGATCGTTTTTCTTAGCGGCGTCGGCGTGCGCGAGCTGGGCAGCGACAAGCCTGTGACAGCCGATACGTTGTTTGCCATCGGCTCCTGCACCAAGGCATTCACGGCCACGGCCCTTGCCATCCTCGTCGCGGAGGGCCAGGCCGATTGGGACGATCCGGTGCGCCAGCATTTGCCGTGGTTCCGCCTGAACGATCCACTGGCCGACCGCGACGTGCGCCTGTGCGATCTGCTTTGTCATCGCATCGGCTTGGCGCCTCACGATCTGTTGTGGTATGGCGCTCCTTGGAGCATCGAAGAAAGCGTCCGCCGTATGGCCTTTCTCGAAAGAAGCAGCTCGTTTCGTTCCCGGTACGAATACAACAATCTCGCTTATCTCGCTGCCGGCCTTGCCATCGGCGCCATTGCCAAGCAGCCCTGGCATGCATTCGTTCAGGAGCGTCTCTTCCAACCTCTTCGGATGGAAAAAGTCGTCTTCACCAGCGGCGAAGCGCAAAAAGCGCCGGACCATGCCAGCCCGCACGGACGCGACTACGACGGCAAAGTCAGGGTCATTCCCTGGTACAATGATGACAAGCAAATCCGTGCCTCTGGTTCCATCAAGGCCAGTGTGCGCGATCTGAGCCAATGGTTGCGCTTCCAACTGGCTAATGGGAAACTCGACGGCAAGCAAGTTGTGCCCGCCGATGCATTGGAGCAGACGCACGTGCCGCGGATCCCGGTGCCGTTGACTGCTGCGGACCACGCCGCCGAGGTAACGCAGTCCAGTTATGCTCTTGGCTGGCATATCCGAGACTATCGCGGTCATGCCCTCCACGAACATAGCGGCGCCGTCAAGGGCTTCCGAGCACGCATCGTCCTGGCGCCGCGTAAAAAGCTGGGCTTGGTCCTGCTGACCAATTTAGAGGACATGGGGATCGTCCAGGCCGCAGGCAATGACTTGCTCGATTACCTCCTCGGCCTGGAGAAAAAAGACTGGAACGACTTTTTCGCCAGGGAACATCGCAAGGCGAGGGCTGCTCAAAAAGAGCGCTTGGACAAACTCCTGCAAGGACGGATACGGGGCACGAAAGCCAAGGCCCTGGATCTGTATGTGGGAACGTACTTCGAACCGGCTTACGGCACTGTACGAATTGTGCGAAAAGGCGATACCCTTTGGTTGAAATGGAGCAGTTATCAGCTTCCGCTGACGCACTTCCACTACGATACGTTCTTGACGCCCACGAAAGATCTTCAATTTTTGTTGGCAGAGGCCGATCTGCGAGCACAGCCTGTCGTTTTCGAGATGAACGAAGAGGTACAGATATCCACCTTGCACTTTCTGGGGCGCAAGTTCACCCGGAAAAAAGCAACGGAGAAAGAGGCGGAAAAGTGAAAACAAACCGCCCCTAGCTGTACTCTAAATGAGAGGCTTCGAGAGGGGTCGCAGGTCCGAGAGACAGCGATCGACACGCTTCGCCTAGCTATGCCGGCTCTTCGACACCGCTGCTACGAGGGGGCCTTAGCCGAGTGCATTACGACGGCAGCGCGACGATATTCGGGGAGCGCAAGGCAGAGACCCTGAAAGTATAACCGAGAGATGCCAGCAGGCCCTCGGCTTCGGCGTTGCGCTCCAAAATGACGACGGGCCGATCACGCTCTAGCAGTCTCCGCATCCCGGCCAGGACGCGGCCTTCGTGCCCTTCCGCGTCGATCTTGGCCAGGCGAAGGGGGATAGGCAATTCCAGCGCGTCCAACCGAATGGCCAGGCACGAGCCGGGACCATGCGGATCGAGATAGGCGAGATAGCCGTTGGGTGTGCCATCCGGCCAGGTCGGGACGGAGAAACGACAAGAAGCCGGTTTGTCGCTGGCAGCCAGATTGAGCAGCGTCACGTTGGGGAAGCGGAAATACGGAGCATTAGCGGCCAAGAGGGCGAAGGTCTCAACGACCGGCTCGATGGCGATGACTCGCCCTGCCGGCCCAACCAACTCACTCATACGGGCCGTGTAGTGGCCGACGTTGGCGCCAACATCGAGAGCGGCGTCGCCAGGTCTCAGCCACTCGGCGAGTTGATCCCATTCTGGTTCGGGAGAACGAAACGTTCCTCGAGCGAGGAGGCAGCGATGGTAGGCGTGCTGCAAGTAATCACGGGCTGCGGCAGGAAGGCGACGAACAACGGATTTAAGCATGTACACCTCCAATTGCGATCGACCTAATTTAACGCAGGCCCCCTTCATCGGCAAGTTGAGATAGACGGAACTTGAGAACTGCACAATCGCGTCCCTTCATGGCCTATCCACCAATACGGTTTCCTGCGGCACCCAACCGATTTCACCACTAGATAGTTCCATCTGCACCCAACCGTCTCGCTCGAACAGTAAGCGTCCTTCGACACCGCGATAGAGCGGGGTATCATAGCGTGGCGGAAACGCCATGCTATTGCCGCGACGCAACAGCACGCCGTCGCGCGCGATCACCACCAACGGGTGCGCCGCGCGCTCATTCTGCGCTTCGATACGGATTATCAGCCAGCCCAATAGTATGCCGACTAGCAGCAGCGCAAGCAATCCAGCGACGAGTAAACGGCCGCACCGCACCATCCACCAGCGCGTCAGACTCAGACAGCCCACGAGGTAACAAGCGCCTGCCGCAAACATCAGCCCATCGGAATGCAGGTACGGCAACCACGGCGGCGGGTCGTCGCTTCGCGGTCGGCCCAGGCCGCCGGAGGCGGGATACACCACGCGCTGCCGCGCCTCAGCAAGACTTTCGTGCAGATCCCGATCGTTCGGGGCGAGGTGCAGACCACGGTGATAGGACAGAATGGCGTGCGGCAAATCTTCGGCGAGCAGATAAGCGTTGCCGAGATTGCGATACAGCACCGGGTTGCAGACGCCGCGCTGGCGCAATGCGTCGAAATAGCCGGCGGCGTTGCGGAAATGCGGCCGAGCCTGGTCTCTGGATAGACGCAGATGTACTCCCTCTTGAAACTCTGCTTCGGCGCGCTCCAGGAGTTCGTGGTCGGTAAGGGTGGCTCCCGACTCCGCGTGCAGCAACAATGCCGTCAAGAGGGGAGCGTAGAACACGTTTCTTCCTCCATAGTAAGGATGAGCCGCATAGCAGCGTTTTGTAATTCCATCAGCGAGGGCCTGGTCGCGTCGTCGCTGGGCAGGAATCGGGCGCAGTCACATGCCTGGAAAAAGCAGACCGCTTGTTCCGTCAGCGCAAGCGAGAAGTGGTGTTGCGCGAACAAGAGAGCGACCTCGCGCGGCGTCGGTTCGGCAATGGCCCAATCTAACCGCTGTTGGAAATAGTCAGCAACAAGGGCCGCGGTCTGTGCGGCGCCGGCTTTGACATCGAGCTGCTCTGCGGTACGCAGGGCTTGCAGGGCGCGGCGCGCGGCATGACTACGCCGCTGACGCGCCAAGCGGGTCGCATCCGGATAGAGCCGTTGCCAGAGGAAGTACCAGACTATACAACCTAGTGGCGGCACCAGCAACACCACCCCAATGACGCCGAGACCCGGCGGCCTCCACGGCACGCGGCGCTCCAGAACAGACGGGCCTGTGGTCAACACGAATGCACTTTCCGGTCCTTGCACCGGCACCTGCACCGTTTCGGGCGGTAGAACGTGCAGCGGAATGGGATCGGTGTAGAGGACTTGAAAACCCTTGCTGGCAGTCAGCAGATAGGGATTGAAATAGACAAACGGCACACTGGGAATTTCGCTGACTTCCGTGCGGCGCGGCCTTAAGCGATAGGTAAACTTCCAAGTGTGCGCATTGAGCTGAGCAGCTTCTTCGTCGGCTTCTTCAATGTAGAACAATTCAGCAAAGTCTGGCAGCTGGCGGAGGTCGAGACGTTGCGGAGGCCGTCGCGGCGGGCGCACGGCTCGCACGGTGAGCGTCAACGTAAGCGGTCTTTCCGCTTGCACCGTCGTCGGTTCAGCATGCGCTTGCACCTCGAACCAGCCGCTTGCCTCGCTAAAGGGCAAATCGACCGGCCGCCCCACAACTGGAACATCCTCCCCTTCCGAAGAAGCGGGCGTCTGGGGGGTCGGTAACGCCGAGGCTGGCGAGGCGTCGCTCCCCTCGACCATGCCGATCAGTAGCCCCATCATCAGGACCAAGCGAGTCCAGGACATGTCTTCTTTTTACCAGTCCATAACACCTTTGGGCGAGTTTTCTTCTTCGCGGCGCTGATGGCTTTGGCGCTCTTGCAATATTTTCTTGACGGCAAGTTCCAAGTGTTCACCGGCGACTTGCGGAGACAGCGGCGGAACATCGACCTCATCGGGAATCGGCGGTAAATGGCCCTTACCTGGCTGCGGTGGTCCGTTGCTCTTGGCTGTGCCCTTGTCCTGATCCTGGTGAACGTCTCCCGAAAGAGACCGCGGCTCGGCGTCGTCTGCGCTGCCATGTGTGTCAGCCGGCAGCGGCGCGACGGGACGAGGCTCATCGGAACGCGGCTGGTGTGGATGCAAATCGTCGGCAGGCGGCTGATTGCTTGCTGCATCATGGCTTGACGGTAGGAATTGCAAAAGCAACAAACGCGCTCTTTCGCGGTTATAGCGGGCAGCGGACGCCAGAGCTTCGTCTTTGCCGGCGCTTTGCAAGCACAAATCGTAGCAGGCGAGGGCGGACCGCAAGCTACCCTCATCAGACGAGCCGGCCTTGTGCAGCAGGCAATTGCCCAGGCCGCATAGCGCCCAAGGCCGATGCGAGTCCGCGGTATTCAGACAACAGCGATATAATTTCTCCGCTTCTAACAATTCCGGCGATAACCCTTCTCTTTTTATGGCTAGATGGTATTTCGCTGCGGCCAGATAAAAGGCCACTTCAGCGGGGTCTGTGCTGTGTATTTCCGCCTGTTCGTAGAGCGCAGCCGCCCTTTCGTAATCGCCGCGCGCCAGTGCATAGTGGCCTTCTTGGAGCAATTTCTCCGGGGGCGGTCCGCTCGACGATTTCAGCCCAAGCAAGAGAAGGACAACAAGGAGCCAACCCCTTCTCATGACGGTCCCCTCACTTCACCACTTTCCGCAGGCCTTCGCCCAGAAAAGTAGACAAGATCAAAAAACCAAGCGCTGGGGCAAGGAACCAGGCGTAACGCTGCCGATAGACCGGCAGAACATCCGTGCTGACCGCGCGCTCTGGCAAGCTCTCGATGGCATGGAGATAATACGAGCCGAGCGGCAAAGTCCGCGTGCGTGCCGAAGTGTAGATGCCGTCCGTCATCTCGGCGATCTCCCGCAGCGGCGCTTCTTGCAAGCGAGTGCGGACGAGTCGGCCATCGTATTGGAGTGGGCCGGAGTCGAGCCGAATGATGCTGGCCGTGTTTGGATCGCCGATACCGACAGTGTGGACCCGAATGCCCAGTGCCCTGGCGACACGCGCTCCCTCGCGCCATTCGGCGTCGTGGGCAGGATCGTCGCCGTCGGACAACAGCAGGATGTCGCGGGTATCAGCAAAGCGCGGATCGTCGCAAGTAGCAGCCAGAGACAACGCCTGCCCCAAGCGGGTGCCGGATTTTTCGCCCGGTGGCGGCCCCAGACCAGACCCTTGGGCCACCGTTTCGAGATTGTCCAATTGAGAGCGAAAATGATCGTAATCATGGGTCAGAGGACAAGCCAAGCGAGGCTTGCCGGCGAACAGCACCAAGGCCAAGCGATGGCCGCCCCGTTGCTCGACAGCGTCAGCCAAATCCAAAAGGGCCTGGCGGGCGCGCTCCAGACGGCTGGGTGTTTCGGCGAGCATACTACGGCTGCAATCGAGGACCACAACGAGGTCGCGTCCCGGCGCGGCCGACTGGTCCCAATCGCGCCCCCATTGCGGCCCGGCCATGCCGACCCCCAGTCCCAAAAATCCCAGGAACCAGCATAGGCCGCCCAGCCAACGCCCGCTGCGCCGCGCTGCCAATTGCACTTCCCTAGACGCCCGGTCGCCCAGCCATGCCAACGTCCGCTGCCGCCGCCGCGCACTCCCCAGATCCAGCGCCACCAACACCGGCAACGCCGCCAGGGACCATAACATCCAGGGATGAGCAAATGCATGGTGCAACATACGTTCTCATTTCACGGAATTCGCTGCCACAGGGTTCGCTCCAGGGTCAGGGTGACGCCGAGTAGCACGAACGCTGCCAGGGCAAACCACGGATACGCTTCGTAATAACGGCGATACTGAAAGCTCCGCAGTTCGGTACGCTCCAGATCATCGATAACTCGGCAAGCATTCAGCAGTCCCTTAGTATCGTGGGCTTGGAAATATTGACCGCGGCTAATGCGCGCCAGCTCCTCCAGGGTCCGCACGGCTTGGGCGCGCGTCTCGTTGGGATAGGCGGAATGCTCGGCGTTGCTCTTCTGCTGGGCTGTCGGTCCTTTGCTTGGAGCGCCGGGACCGCCCGCGTCGATGGTGTAGATGGGAACATGCAAGCTGTGGGCCACCTGGGCGGCTTGTCGCGGCGTCCAACCCGACTGCGGGTGCGGAACATTGTGCTCGCCGTCGCTGAGCAACACCAGGATTTTGCGGTGGGCCTTGGCGCTGCGCAGACGGTGCAGCCCTAGGGCCACGGCATCGCTGAGGTTCGTCTCCGCTTCGCCGGGTGTGGAACGCGGCTGCTCCTCTTGCAAAAGGCGCAATAAGACCGAATGACTGAGTGTTAGCGGACAGGCGGTTTCCGGCCGTGTGGCAAACGTTACCAGCCCGATCTCATCCGTTGGCCGGCCTCGAAATTCCGCAGCTTCCGTTCCTTCGTCCGGGATCGCGGCGCCATTGCCGCCAGCCACGAACAGCCGAAAAGCCTTCTTGGCCGCTTCCAGGCGGCTGATTGGTTCGCCGTGCCAATCGAAATCACGTTCAGCCATACTGCCGCTGACATCGACAAGCATGATGATGGCAATGCCCTCGGTCTCGATGCGCGTGTGCAGGTCCGGCCAGCGCGGCCCCGCCAGGGCGAAGAGGAGCAGCAGCAGGGCCAGCAAACGAAGGACAGCAGGCCCCCAGCGTGCTGAACGCGCCTTGCCGGCCGGCAGATGTTTGAGTTCGCCCACACCCGGATGCCGCAACGCACTGCGCCGCCGACGCAGTTCCCACCAGAGCAACAGCGGCGCCAACAGTATCAGCCAGAGGTAAATGGGATTAGTGAATTGCGGCGTCATCGCAGTGACGAAACCTCAAGTGTTTCTTTTACGATAGCAAGCAATACAGGAGGCCACAAGCAACGAAGCAATAGACGTGCTATGAAAACTTAGATCTGCCCGACAAAATTCCCTCCCCCCTTGTGGAAGGAAGGCGGAGTGAGGGGGAGGGAAAAGACCGCTAGCGCTAAGCGCGATTACATAGGCTCGATCGTCACATTCAACCCTTTGTCCGCGAACTGCTCGACGTACCATTCTGCGCGTTCCAGGTACGTGGTTAGCAAGACAGATCGGCCGCAGTGATAAGCTTCCCACATCTTGTGCGTCGCTTCTGCGCGCGGGAAGCGTGTCACTTCCATGACGCTGCGGACGACAAACATCAGGTCCTCAATAGCGCTTTGCACAAGCACTACCTTGAAACGAGGAATCGCCCGTTTCTTTTCCGCAGGACAATTATTCGCATTCAGTTGACTGGGCAGACGCGACTTGTCCGGACGATCGGCGTTGGGCTGGCTCATGAGTGGACCCCTTCTCGCGAGTGCGTGGCAGAGAAAGGAGCGTTGGTGCCAACACGCGGACCTTACTCCGCTCCAATTGTAGCAACAAACAGCGTCTTTTCTCTAGTCTGTTTGTCAATCCTTGGACGGTAAAAAAGCGAAGGCTGTTCCGGATGTAACACTTATTCCGAGAATAACGTCCGGTCTCCGACTGGTAGCCGGCCGGAGGCCGAACGATGGAAGTTCTTCTGGGGGCGTTCAGCTGAAAAAAGAGCTGGCAACTTTTTTCCTCCCTCCTTGGAGAGGCGAAGAGCGGCGTCTTATATCGAAAGGCCGAGGGCCGGCCTGTAAGCCGGGTTCTGTACCACCGTGGTACGGCGGCGACGGTCATTTCTCTTGGCCGCCGGTTGCCCGGCGGCTCCAGCGACCTACCCGAGGGTCGTAACGGGCCGGACCAGCCCTGCCCTCTTATTTGGTCTTGCTCCCGGTGGGGTTTGCCGAGCCAGCCTGTCGCCAGGCTGCTGGTGGGCTCTTACATTAAGGGACAGACGTCCCCCCACCATTTCACCCTTACCGGGTCCCCATCCCAGCCGCGACTGTAAAGGAACGGACAAGGTCGCCGCTCCCTTTCCGCTCGCGGCGTGGACAAGGCCCCGGCGGTATCCTTTCTGTTGCACTTTCCCGGTCCTTCGCTCGTCTTTCTCTGGAAAGAGAAAGGGAACTCGGACGGTGGGCGTTACCCACCACCGTGTCCTGTGGAGCCCGGACTTTCCTCTCTCCGCAAGATGCGGACAGCGACCGTCCAGCCGGCCCCCCGCCTTTTATCTATTATAGCGAAGAAGGCAGATGCAACGAAGGAGAGCAGGAATCGGTACATGGCGGTTTATACGATCGATTGGCAGGCGACGCCGCCGGGCGACTGTCGTGGCGGCGCGGTCAGCATCGGCAACTTCGACGGTGTACATCGCGGTCACGCCGCCTTGCTCGCTGAACTGCGCCGCCAGGCCGACGCCCTCGGCGTGCCGGCCGTCGTTCTGACTTTCGATCCCCACCCTATCGAGTTGCTGCGCCCCGGACACGCCCCGCCCCGCCTGACCACTCCAGAGGACCGCTCCCAGCTGTTGCTGGCATCCGGCGTCGATCAGGTGCTCATTCTCCGTACCACCCATGAGCTGCTGGCCCTTTGCGCCGCCGAGTTCTTCACTGAGGTGATCCGCAAACGCCTGCAAGCGCGAGTACTGGTGGAGGGAACCAACTTCGGTTTCGGCCGTGGACGCGAAGGCAACGTGACAACATTGGCAGCGTTGTGCGGGCCGGCGGGAATCGGCTTGACGGTCGTGCCGCCGCTCCTCCTCGACGGCATGGAAGTATCCAGCAGTCACGTGCGCGCCGCCTTGACGGCTGGAAACGTCCACGCGGCGGCGACTCTGTTAGGTCGTCCTTATCGGCTGCACGGGCTGGTTGGCAGCGGGCAACGGCGCGGCCAGAAGCTCGGCTTCCCCACAGCCAACCTCGAACAGATCTCCACCCTCATCCCCGGCGACGGCGTCTATGCGGTGCGCGTCCTGCATGGAGGGACGCTATGGCCGGGTGCCGCCCACATCGGCCCCAATCCGACCTTCGGCGAAAACGCCCGCAAGGTCGAAGTACACTTGATCGGCTTCCAGGGCGACCTGTACGGCAAACCGCTCGCCGTCGATTTCCTCAAACGCTTGCGCGACACCCGATCGTTCCCGGGCATGGCAGAATTGGCTGAACAACTGCGGCGCGACATCGAACAGGCGCGGCAGGCCGCCGGTTAATGCGCGCGATGAAAACGGCGATAAGCGCCAGGGCGAAAGCCACACGCGCGGCGAAAGGCATCGCCAAAATATTGTTCGCTGGCGAAACCCGTGCGCCGGGCGATTACCTTCAAAGACAACGTGGTATTGCGGAGCAGCTGTTTGGCCTGTTCCATCTGCACCCGCTGGAGTTCGGCTTTCGGCGTCCGCCCCAAATAGTGATGAAAACGCCGCTCCAACTCGCTGAGGGACAAATGCGCCACGGCCAGCAGGTCGCGCACGCGAATGCCCTCGCAAGCATGGTCGCGGATAAAACGCAGCACCCGATTCACAATCGGATCGTCAAAAACGTAGAGGTCTGTTGAGCGCCGGCTGCTCACGCCGCAGGGCTGGAAGAGAATCGGTTCCGTCGGCGGCGGTTGGCCCTTCATCAGTCGATCCAGCCAGGACGCCGCCAGATAGCCGGCCTGCTCGTTGTTGAAGGCGATGCTGCTCATGGGCGGGATGGCCAAATTACACAAAAGGGGATCGTCATCGACACTGAGGACGGCGACTTCTTCCGGCACCGCCAGGCCGGCGCGGCGGCAGGCATCCAGCACCTGATAGCCGCGGTCATCGAAGCAAGCGAAAACACCCAGCGGTTTGGGCTGAGCGCGCAACCAGTCCGCCAATTGCTCTTGTTCCTGTTCCCATTCGGGATGTTTTTTGGGGAAATAGTAACAGGTACACGAAAAGCCGGCCTCTTCCACCAGGCGGCGGAAGGCCTCGCCGCGCTGGCTCTGGTGCCAATGCTGGCCGGGAGAGAGGCCGCAATAGGCAAAATGATTCAAACCACGCTCACGCAAATGGGCGAAGGCCAGTTGGGCTATTTGGCAGTTGTCTCCCAAGAGCGTCGGAAAGGGCGTCTCGGCCAGCGTGCCGCGCAGATCGATGACCGGCAGCCCCGTCGCGTGCAGGACTTCCATCTGCTGACGGGTCGTGATGCGGGCCAGAATGCCGTCGCCACGCCAGTGCCGCAACCAGCGCGGCGGGGCAGATTCCAAGCCCCGTGGCTCCCAATAGATGGTCCAGCCCTGATGTTCGTGGTTATAACGGGCCACCCCTTGGAGCATCCCCCGGCCGGGCGCCCGCGATGATTCAATGAAGACTGCCACATGACGCAAACGCCGCGGTTGTGCAGAAGGCACGGCCTGTCTCTCTTCTAAGAAATCGTTGGTGGAAAATCAGTAAAGAATGACGGAAAATTAGTATATACGCGCGCGAATGGAGAGGCTAGAGTACAGGGCAAAACAGAAAAAGAGAGAGCAGATAGGGGCGTTTCGTTCTCCTTCCCCCACCACGGGGGAGGACAACGAACACCACTCTCCCCCCTGATGGGGGAGAGCAACCAACATCCCCCTCCCCCCTTGTGGGGGAGGGTTGGGGTGGGGGGGGGAGAGTAAGGGCCTATAGCAGCTGGGATCTGCCGTTGCATGGGAGCGAGCGGGGTGGCGTTAGCGTCCCGAGCTCGGAGCGCTCATACAAACCCGCTCGCCATGGAAACACTCGTTGACGTATCGGGAAGAAAGAGGCTGTGACGACTCGGTGGGCGAGTCGTCTTCTGGATATGTTTACTCTCACGCTTTTTCTCTAACCTGTACTTTCCGTGATTTCCTTATAGTTAGCCATAAGCGATCACTATTGGGCATAAAGCCGTTAGCAAGGTAACGAAGCATGGGCACGACGAGCAGGTGGACACAAGCCGACTCCTTGAAC
>Ga0078972_1008793_pt1 | contig 20653 bp, 21 predicted proteins | sample YelNatPaOPGAMG01_FD_67568 | JGI IMG/M metagenome (GOLD analysis project Ga0078972, IMG submission 67568) | Hot spring thermophilic microbial communities from Obsidian Pool, Yellowstone National Park, USA - OP-RAMG-01 (SPADES assembly) (version 2) | ecosystem: Environmental > Aquatic > Thermal...
TAGGTTTAGAAGATTTTTCAAACGCTTTCAAAGCCTATAGAAGAAAAATTTTTGATTCTATTCAAGTTGAATCTAAAGGTTTCGAGTTTAATGCTGAAGTTTTGTTAAAAGCTCATATTCTGAGCTATAAAATAACAGAAGTTCCTGTCAGTTGGTATGGAAGAAAAGAGGGCGCATCTAAACTGGGATCATTTTCACCTAACCTAGGATTTATCTTTTTAAAGTTACCAAGAATTGGATGGAGGTATGGAAAAGTTGCAATAAAGCTTTATTTCAAATTTTTACTATCTAAAGTTAGAAAAATTTATTCTTAACTATTCTACTCCACTTGCTATGCTTTGGCAATATTAAAAAAGTAAACTGGTTTCCCATCGGATAATATGCGGGACGTATCTATCATGATTAATTTTTCCCTAATTTGTAATGTAATTTTCACAAACTCACTTTATTATGAAAGCAATTCTTCATAAAGTTGAACATATTTATTAACAATTACTCTCATGTCAAACTTTGTTTTTGTGAGCTTCCACGCATTCTTACTCATCATTTTCCTTACCTTTACATTATCATATAAATATTCTAATCCCTTACTCATTTCTTCACAATTTTCTTTAACAAGAACACCAACTTTTCTATCAATTATATTAGGGACTTCACCTACATTAGTTGTCACTATTGGTATGCCACACGCCAATGATTCCATCATCGACACACTAATACTAGCATCATAAGTAAAAAAATGTACTGTTACATCTGAGGAGCGATAATAGTTTGGCAGTTCCTCATTTTTTATAGCACCAGCCAAGATTACTTTTTTATCCAAGTTAAGTTTGTGAACTAAATTTTCTAATACTTTTTTCCTAGGACCACCACCAATTATTAGATATTTTGCGTCCTGTTTATCTTTCACAAAAATTTTAAACGCTTTAATTGCATTAATTAGGCCAAGAAGATTTGAAGATGTGAGAACTTTAACAGAAAGCAGGAGAAAATCATCATCGTCTATTCCATACTTTTCTCTTATATTCTTTACTTTTGAGAATGGGTTAAAACGCTCGGTATCTACACCACCGGGAATAACTCTTATTTTACTTTGATTGATATTCCACTTTGAGAAAAACTCATCAACCATATATTTACTCCATGAAACTAAGATGTCATAGTTTAAATGTTCTACAAGATATTTTTCGATGTTGAAAAGTATGTATCTAGAATAGAAGCTTGGAAGAAATTTCGATACAACTTCTCTCACATAAACGAAGGGCACACCATATTTTCTTTTATACATCGATGCCGAAACACCTTCAAATGAATGTTCTGCATGTACTAATTCCACTTCTTCCTCCCTTAAACTATCAATAAGTTTTATTATCTTAGCTCCAAATTCGTATCTCTTCAAATATGAAGGAAGAGTGCAATGCACATCGATTATTTTACTCTTATCCGAGAATCTTATAGGTTTATTAGGTCCTATTGTTAAGACAGTAACTCTATCAATCTTTTTGTTTTTATCCAAGTATTTCAAAAAACTTCTAGCATAAATGCTACTTCCAGAACCACCATGAAAAGTGAATGTCAAAAATCCTATGTTCATCAAATTCCCCTATTATAAGCTTAATAGTTTAATTATTCATCTTTCTAATTATTTTTAATGACAGTTAATACAAGCGAAAGTACCCGTGAATACCAGGAAATCAAAACTATGGCCAGAGGCGGTAGTCTGATTTTTATCGGGACGTTTATTACCTACTTCTTAGGCTATTTAATTCGGATCATTGTCGCACGTGCTATCGGGCCAAGTGGTTATGGTTTAATTTCCCTCGGATTAGCAGTTTTAGGTATCTTGATTTCATTTTCACAGTTTGGTGCATACAAAGGAATAATGCGATTTGTTTCTTATTATAAAGCAAAAAATCAACAGGAAAAAACAAAGGGAACAATAGTTTCTGGTATGAAATTCACTTTTACCACGAGTGTTATTTTTGCCGTTTTCATGTTTTTGTTAGCTGAAAAAATTTCAATTAGCTTCTTTAATGAGCCAAATTTAGTGCCGTTAATTCAAATACTTTCATTTGCATTACCATTTTCTGTCCTAGTACAAACTTTCAACTCAAGTATGATTGGACTAAAGGGTGTGAGGTATTACGTTTATACACAAGATATATTGAAAAATACTACAACACTCATTTTTCTCTTAGTTATAATTTTTCTTTTTGGTAAGAGTATAATTCCGATTTCATTCTCTTACCTACTTGGCTTCATCACAACATTTTTATTTGCTGCTTATTTTATGAAAAGTAAAATTCTTTCCACTTTTGGTAAAGCCATCAAACCAGTTTCAACTCTAAGAGAGCTTCTAACCTTTTCTTGGCCACTGGCTCTTATAAACTTGTTGTCAATAATTATTTCTTGGTCTGATACAGTTTTCCTTGGGTACTTTAGCACTGCCCAAGACGTAGGAATTTACAATGCAGCATTATCAACAGCAAGCATTATAACCATAATTTCTTCATCTTTCGGCCTTGTTTCAATTCCGGTTATGTCCGAACTTTATTCAAGAAAAGAATATAAAAAATTGAAGCAAATTTACAGAATAACAACAAAGTGGTTATTTATTACTACACTTCCAGTATTTTTTGTGATTTTATTTTTACCTCAAGCGTCTCTTAGACTATTGTTCGGAAGCCAGTATCTTGGTGGAGTTAGCTCACTTATAATCCTTTCCTGTGGTATGTTTATCACAACGGTATTAGGGTTGGTAGGTTCTTTTATCTTAGCGATTGGGAAAACAAGAACAATTTTATTTTTAAATTTAGCAGGAGCTGTTGTCAGTATTCTATTAAATACAACTCTGATTCCATATATAGGAATCACAGGAGCAGCAATTGCCAAATCTTTTACCCAAGCCTTACCAGCCACACTCGGTTTACTTTTTATTTATTATCATATTAAATCTCATCCATTTTCTTTTACACTTCTAAAACCTTTTATTGCAGCTGTTCTTGCCATGGCTTTAATTTACCCGTTAGCAAGCCATTTCTTATCGATTTACTCAAGTCTTATATTGTTAATGTTCGCATTTTTATACCTTAGTATATATTTTGTATTCCTTTTATTGATGAGAACTCTGGAAAAAGAGGACCTAATTGTACTTGAAGCTGTAGCAAAGAAAATAGGGGTCAAGCCAAAATTTGTAGAAAAAATAATTGATAAATTTACTAAAAGATAATTAATAAAAAGCTTTTATTTGTATCTTTTCTATAGATATTTATGCTTGAAAGGAAAATGTCAAAAAACAAAGAAAAGGATATATATGCAATAAGATTTGAAGAAGGTAAACATTATAAACTTTATGGGAACGATTATCATCTTTTACTACCACGCACTATGACAGAGAGATTAGAATCTGAACTGGTGGAGATGAAAGCCGGTTGTAAAACACCAAATCATAAACATGAGGACGAAGAACAAGTGTATATAATTCTTAAAGGGAAAGCTAGACTTGACATCGATGGAAAAAGTAAAGAAGTATCTGAGGGAATGCTAGCTTACATACCAAGAAATACATACCACAGAATAACGGCATATGAAGATTTGGCATATGTATACATTGCATGTTGGCCAGAGGGTAAGGTTCCGCCAATAAAGACAGAAGAAGAATTAAGAGAGTATGAAAGAAAGCTTGTTACAGGTGATTTAGGATAAGATTTGATTATGGTTTCAATAAAAATATTTGTTTCAGACGAAGGTTTCGGTCATATTGTTAGGCAACGTGCTATAGTCATTGAGCTACTTAAAAAAATACCAGATGCCAAAATCATATTTCAAACAGAAAAACATCTAGAAGAAGCAAAAAAGCTACTGGGGGAAAGAGTCGAATACGTAAAGCAATTTCATAACATTGTAACAATTAAAAATGAAGACGGCTCGCTAAATGTGGAGAAAACATACGAAATTATTAAAGACTACCCTAACGCCTCCAAAAGGTTGATAGAGAAAGAATTTAAAAAGTTTGATTATGATTTTGTAATATCTGATTTCGTGCCAGAGGTTTTTTACCTCTCAAAAAAACTAGATGTAAAGAACTGCGGTGTTGCGCATTTCACATGGGACTGGTTCTTTTCAAGACTCTATCCCTACGATAAAAATTTATTAAATACATTTTCTGAATATCTTGACGGAATGGATGAAATATTTTTTCCACCACTTACGCCCGACGAAAATCTGGAAAGATTTTCTGAGAAGAAAAGAGAGATACCATTTATTGTTAGAGACGATATTAAAAGAATTAAAAGAAAACGTCAAGAGGAACACGACAAGTTTAAAATACTTATTATAGATAGTGGAACTGGAGCTTTGGCTAATACAATAAAAAGAAATCTGGAAATATTGAGAAAGATGAAAGACATGGAATTTTATTTACCACCCATGTTTAATTCCATCGATGATAACATACACATAATACCAAGAATCGAGGATGTTCCCATATTTATCTCACAATCAGATCTTATTATTGCAAGAGCAGGTTTTAACACAGCTACAGAAGCTATTGTAAGTAGAGTACCTATGCTTCTTATAGAGGAGAAGAACAACCCAGAAATAGAGGAGAATATTAAAAAAATCTATAGGCTCGGCTTGTGTGGGAAGCTGACTCTTGAAATGTTTATAAACAATTTTAAAAACTCACTGGAAAAATTTTTAAATGAAGAGTATGATATCATTAGGAAAAATATATTGAAATTTAAATTCAAAACAAACGGTGCAGAGATTATTGCGAAAGAAATTAAAAAAAGAATTGGTTCATCTTAATGAACAAAAAAAGATTAATTAAACTTTTTATTTTTATATAATTTATATAAATTAGTGGTTTTTATGGTAAAAATTATTGCAGAATTGTGTCAAAATCATAAAGGAGATTTTAACAATATTCAAAAAATGATATATGCTGCTGCAGAAGCAGGTGCGACATACGCAAAAGTTCAGTCAATGTTGGCTGACGATTTAACATTTCGTGAGAGATTCGAGGAAGGTAAAGTAGAAAATGGAAAGATAATTGTTATAAAACGACCTTATAAGCAAGAATACGAAAGATTAAAACCTATGGATCTTACAGATGAAATGCATTATAAGTTCATTGACGAATGTAAAGCAGCTGGAATAAGACCATTAACAACGGTTTTTTCAAGGTCTAGAATCCCATTTCTTGCCTCCCTTCCTTGGCCAGAACGACATATTAAGATTGCAAGCTACGATTGTGCAAGTTTCCCAATGATTCACGAGTTAAAAGAGAGATTCGATCATTTATACATTTCAACTGGCGCTACTTTTGACGAAGAAATTAAAAAAACAAGCGAAATACTAAGTGGTCATAATTTTTCTTTTTTGCATTGTGTAACTATATACCCAACACCACTTGACAAATTAAATTTAGCTAGAATAAATTGGTTAAGACAATTCACTCCAGAAGTTGGCTTTAGCGATCACACTCTTGTTGAGCGAGATGGCCTTAAAGCAGCGATTGTTGCTCTTTTTATGGGGGCTGATATAATCGAAAGACACTTCACAATTTTAGATAGAACTCAGACAAAAGATGGGCCAATTTCTATAAAACCAGACGAATTGAAGCAGCTAGTCGAATTTGCTAGTATGAGTAAAGCAGAACTTGAAGATTACATTGAAAAAAACATACCAGAATGGAAACAGATGGTAGGAACAGAAAGACCCGGATTAAGCTATGAAGAATTGTTGAATAGGGACTATTATCGAGGAAGGTTTGCCAGTAAGGTCGGTAATGAAATAATTTATAATTGGGAAGAGAAAAAAGTTTTTTAAGTGTTAATGGAACTCTGCTCTAATAGTTCTTTTATTTTATTTGCTATAAATATCCCAGTCATCTCCATCGATTCTAGAGTAGATCCAGCTATATGTGATGTGATTAGAAGGTTATCATGTTTAATAGCATACATCCGCAATGGATTATTTTTTATAGGATTTTCACATTTTGTTTCCTTATCTATCACGTCTAATGCCGCACCTCTTATCATATTCTCTTTCAAAGCTTTCAACAAAGCTCTCTCATCGACAACCTGACCTCTAGAAATATTGATAAAATATGGTTTCTTTTTCATCAATCTAAATTCCTTTATGCTAAACATTTTTATTGTTTCGGGGGTTAATGACACACTAACTAAAATGATATCAGAGTTTTCTAGCAACTTTTTAAAATCAACAAGATTCACACCATTATTTCTAATTTCATCATAATTAACATAAGGGTCATAAGCTAGGACCTTCATACCAAATGCTAGTGACAATCTTGCTACTTTTCTTCCAATTCTGCCAAATCCAACAATCCCAATAGTCTTGCCAAACAATTCTGTTCCAAAAAATCTATCTTTTTCCCAGTAACCTTTCTTTATATATTCAAAGCACCAAGGCACTTTTCTTATCAAGCTCAACAGTAATGCAAAGACATGTTCAGTGCTAGCATTTACATTTTTCAAGAATTCATCTTCACCTTTAAGGCTAACTATTTTTATTTTTTTTATTTTTGCATATTTCTCATCAATATGGTCAGTTCCTGTGGTTGCAGTGGCTATTATTTTTAATCTTTTTGCCCTGTCTACCAATTTCTTATCTACAGTAGTTTTCAATCTTATGACAAGAATGTCGTAATCCTTTATTACTTTAAGAAGTTGATTTCTCGTCATCCTTTTTGCAGTCAAATCTCCAATTTTTTTTAAAATTGCTTGGCATTTTTCATTGAACGATTCTGGTTCAGGAAGCAATATCTTTAGCATATGAACACTTAATGATTATAAATTTCCTATGTTATAATATTTTTATGAAGCAAAAGTATAAAATACTTGGTGTTATTCCGGCACGCGGAGGATCTAAAACAATACCTAAAAAAAACATAAAAATATTATTAAACAAACCACTTATCGCCTACACGATCGAAGCTGCCCTTAAAAGTAAACTTCTTACAAAAGTTATAGTTTCTTCCGACGATCCAGAAATAATTGAAGTATCTAAAAAATATGGCGCTGAAGTACCGTTTGTTAGACCAAAAGAATTGGCTACTGACACTGCTTTGGCTGTCGATACTATAAAGCATGCTGTTTTGACTATGGAAGAATTAGAGAGAACCAAATATGATTATGTAGTAATGTTACAACCGACCACGCCATTTAGAACTGCGGAGGATATAGACGCTGCTCTTGAAAAATTAATCACCACAGGTGCCGATTCTGTTATCTCAGTCGTTAACGTTGGTGCCATGCACCCTGCTAGAATGAAAAAAATAGTTAATGATAGACTTGTAGATTATGCTGAAGAAGAGATTGAGAACATGCCGAGACAAATGCTTACTCCAGTTTATATAAGAAATGGAGCGATTTATGCGACAAAACGAGATGTTTTAGTGAATCAAAATACTTTCAAGGGAAATGATTGTAGACCTTATATTATGCCAGAAGAAAGATCAATTAACATAGATAGCGAATTGGATTTCCTTCTAGCAGAAGCAGTTTTAAAACGAAAAAATAAAATTATTTGATATGATAAATTTGAAAATATTGAAAAATACAAATTCGTTATTCTTTCTATTAATAATAGCGTCTTTACTATTGTTCTTGTCTTATCTTTTTTGTCTAAAGTTAAACGGCATTCCAAATGGTGTAGATTCTGGTGCCCATCTCTTCCGTGTAGTTTACCTATATGAAAATTTAAAAAAGGGAGTTGTTCCTTTGTGGAACAACCTATGGTACGCCGGTTCGCCATTTCTCTTGCTATATGGTCCACTAGCCTTCTATATTGCTATGCCGTTTGCTTTTTTAGTTGGCCCAATTTCAGCTTACAAAATCGTTGAAATTTTATTTTTTTTACTAAGTATTTTCAGCGTTTATTTTTTTGCTAAAAAAGTAACCAAAAACAAAAAAGTAAGTTTTTTTGCAGCATTCTTCTTTGCAATATCACCTTTTATAATTTTTAATTTTTCAGTCGTAGACAGATATGCAACAATTGTCGAACTATTCTTTTTTATCAATTCTCTCCAACTGTTATTTTCACTTTACTCAAAACCAAGTAGGAAAACAGCATTTTGTCTTGGCTTGTTTTCAGCTCTAACATTTTTATCTCAAGGATTCGGTGTTATAATTCTTTTTATTTTGTTTCTAACATTCTTTATAATAAAACAATCTTTCTTGTTTTTCAAACAATTAATTTTGGTTCTTTTTATTTTGTTTCTTGTTTCTTCATCATGGCTTTTATTAGCATTTCCAAACTTCTTGTTCAATTTATTTCACCCGTTTACAAACATCTGGGCAACACGTAAGTATTTTGATATAGCTAGAATTGGTGGCACGCTTTTTATGCTTGGGCTACCAGTTCTTACGCTCATACTTCTAAAGTTTAATTTTTTTAGAAAAAACAAAACACTCCTAATTTTTTCCATTTTATTGTTAGCCATATTAACAAAATTGTTTTATCAGACCAAGTATAATTTGACTTACCCAATTTTTTTAATTTCTTCTATTCTTACAATTCTCTTTATCTTTCTAAACAAATTTGAATTTGATTTAAATACAGAGTTAAAGTTAATATTTCTCTTGTCGATTCTTTTCATCTTTCTCGCATCCTTTCTACCACTTTATTCTTTCACACTTTTACAGGTTATAGACCCTTATAGGGTAGCAGTTTTTGCTGTAATTCCGATGTCAATTTTTGCGGCATATACATTGCAAAAAAACAAAGTTGGCATTCTATTACTTACAATTTCATTCCTTTTAATTTCTAGCGTATTACTCACAACGGTTTGGCCGTTTGGGATAGAGATTGATAAAAATCTCATAGAAAAACTTAAAATTGCACCAGAGGGCAGAATAATTGCACCTGAACCACCCACATGGATTCACATGTTACCAGCTTTAACTGGTAAAGGTTCAATAGACGGTCTATCACCATATGAGCGATATCTTCCAGAGCTCAGGAAATTAAAGAATCAACATTTTGGCTTATGGTTTGACGATGTAACCATAGAACAAAGAAACAAAATTTATTCTAGTTTTATTACTAACTCAGAAAAATATGGAATTAAGTATATAATCTTTACTAAAGAAAGTAAATTTGTGATGCCTAATGTTAATTATACTTTATTATACTCATCTAAAGAATTTGATGTGTATATGTTAAACAATGAAGTAAACTTTATAGAAGGTGGAAAAATGGAAAGACCAAATCCAAATATGATGATTGTTTATCCATCTGAAGAAAATGTATTAATTAAAGAAGCATTTGCGCCTGGATGGAAAACTTCTTGTGGAACCATTTCACCGAATTTAGATGGATTTATCCTTCTCAGTGGGGATTGTAAAGAAATGGTATTAACATATAAACCAACAATTTTTGATGTGCAGTCAATCTTGTGGTACGAATGAATAAAACGGTTCTTATTCCAGTGTACGAAAAAAATCATATCAAAAAGTTACCTGATTTAATTAAGAAGCTAAATAAAGAAGGAAAAAGAGCAATAATTCTTGGACTAAATTCTGAAATAAGAGAACTTCTTGACGAGGCTCGAATCACGTACAAATCTCCATTAGATTATTTAACCAGAGAGGAATATCGAAAAGTATTTACTAATGGACGAAGGTTAATAAAAAATTTACCAACTTTACATAGGCTGATGAAGCAAATAACTATTTACAAAGACTTACCATTACTGGAAATGGACGAATCAAGGGTTTATCGTGGACATTATATTGAAAAAATAATAGAATACCTCGAATTGTTACAGAAAGTTATAAAAAAAGAGAAGCCAGAAGAAGTGGTTGTTATGGATAATGTCACGTATCAAGGAAAGACTATTTTTACTGTAGCAAATTATATGAATATACCAGTTTTTATTCTTGGCATGGATAAGGTTTCTTATCTTAAACATTTCTTTAGAGCGAACATATTACCGTATCTAATTAAAAAATTTAGACATTTTAGGGACATTCAAAGAAGAATATGGTATAAGCGACGAGTTATGAATGGTAAAGGTAAAAAAAGAATTTTAACCATAACGTACGATGTTAATCAGGTTAAAGCTCTTAAACCAGTCATTGATAGATTGAACCAAAGTAAAAAGTATGACATCATTGTAATTCGATCCGACAGTATCGTTAGCGATAGAACCAAGAGATTATTAGATTCTATGAAAATACCGTATAACACATTTGAAAGTTATATTGACAGAAATGTTATAACAGCTATGAAAAATTCTGAAAAGCTGATGAAGCAAAAATGGGAAATTTTAAGGAATGATAACAAATTTCAGCTATCATTAAGATATAAAGACATTCCAATCTTTTATATTTTCGAGAATATCTTCTCTTCTTTGTTTGTAAAGTCAGGGCATTTAGCGGACCTTGTCAAACAAGTTGAAATAATTGAGAATATTCTCCGAATAGAAAAACCAGATTTAGTTATAGTCTTAGGTGAGGTAAGCTCTCTTAGAAAGATTTTAGTCAGAAAATGTAAAGAACGTAACATACCAACACTATTTCTTCAACATGGGGCATTTGGTGAAGATACAATTTTCGACATAATTATCGCAGATAAAATAGCAGTTCAAGGTAATTTTACTAAGAAAATTCTTTTAAAGATGGGATGCAACCCTAAAGACATAGTAATAACTGGCCAACCTAGATATGATTTGTTAGCTAATAGAAAATTTGATAAAGATAAAGTGTTTAAAGAATTCGATTTAAATCCAAATAAAAAGCTAGTTCTACTTACTACTCAACCAATGAGATTTTGGGGAGGAGAGGGTAAAGAGGCTTTAATTCGTGGTGTATTATTAGCTATGAAAGAATTAACTCAGTATCAATTGTTAATAAAACTTCATCCTATGGAAGAAAAAGAATACAATTTCTATGCCAGAATAACAAAAGAAATTGGCGTAGATGCAAAAATAGTATATGATGCAGACATTTATGAGCTAATTAATGCTTGCGATGTAATGGTTACTGGGTTTTCTACTACAGTTTTTGAGGCGGTAATTTTGGACAAACCTGTAATCACAATAAATCTTACACATAAACCAGATCTTATGCCCTATGCTGAGAGTGGCATAGCAGTTGGAGTTAGCAGAGTAGAAGATATTAAGCCTGCGATAAAAAAAGCACTTGAGAATACTGGTTTAAGAAAAAGATTAGAAAAAAATAGGAAAAAGTTCATTCGTGAGCATTTGTACAAGATTGATGGCAAATCAACAGAGCGAGTAGTAAATTTAATTGAAGCTATGTTACATAATTGATAAGAGTTACTCTTCTTTCTTCAATTTAATAATGAATTTTGAGGCAAAATATCTTGGGAGAAAGTTTCTTAGGAATGCCAAATCCCCAAACACATAATCAAAACATTCAATCTTTACATTAAATTTTTTGACTAAATTTTTTAAATCTGATTCCGTTATATGATGAAAAACTGATTCTGAAACTTTTTCAGGAGAAATTCTTAATTCAACCCAAAAAGCATTTGGTGTAGTTAAAATTATATAAGATTTACTTACACACAACATCTCTTTGAGAAGGTTGTAAGGACTTTTAACATGCTCAAGAACTTCTATAGCAATCACATAGTCAAAAACATTTTCCTTAAACGGCATACCATTTTCTATATCTACAATTCCATAAATATATTTTGGGTTTTTTCTTTTTGCAATCTCCAATCTTTTCTTAGAAATATCTACACCTATAACATGCTCAAAATTATTTGCTTTTAATAAACTTTCAAACTCACCAGAACCACACCCAACATCTAAAATTTTAATTTTTGAATTTTTTGGCAAAAGTTTGATAACTTTAGAATAGATTTCATAGTTTGTATCTTTTGTATACCTATCCCAGTATTTTAAATTCATAATATCATTTAATAATTTTTAGTTTGAAGTATAATACATCAATGATATTGTTAAGAAAATGTCTTAATATTGCCTTGAAAGGCAACAACCTTCTTTTTCCATATGTTAAAAATTTTACCTCTATGATTTTGAATCTAGCCTTTGTATAAAAATTGTAACTAGAGTATTGTCTGTCTTCACAGAAGTAGTCAAAACTATGCTCTGTAAACCCTCTTTTATGTGTTGGATCTAAGAACGTTACTTTGCTTGCATAATATGGAACTGTGATATGGACAATTGCTCCTGGCTTTCCTATTCTATGGATTTCTTCCATTGCTTTTACTACATCATCGAGATGCTCTATAACATCTTTACAATAAATTTCATCAAATGTGTTATCTTTTAATTCTTTCCACGGAAATTTATTCAAATCAGTTACTAAATCTACACCTTCCAATTTTTCTTTGTCTACATTAATCCATTTAACTTTATTTGTACTTCTTTTGATATCTTTTCCACAACCCAAATTCAAAAATATTTTCAAAATTACCACCTAGCAACTTCACTCTTACTGCAATACTTTTCGAACTCATTTATTAGTTCCAGATATTTTTTAGTGATATTTTTCCAACTATATTCACCCTTTGTTATTAGATCAAACCCGTTTCTCCCCATTTTTTTGCATTTTTTTTGGTTTCGAAAACAATAAATTATTTTACTCGAGAGATCAATTATATTTTCACTCTCGAAAATAACTCCCGTTCTTTTATTATAAACAATTTCTTTCATGCCACCCACATCACTTGCTATAACTGGTTTTTTATACATATACGCAACAAATGGCACAGCACTTTGGGTTATCTCTCTATAGGGTAAAATTACGATATCACTAGCAGAAAAATACACACAAGACTTCTCAACAGGAATGTATTTGATTATTTTTTTAACATACGCTTCTATTTTTAATTTTTCAATCATCTTATTATATTTTTCAAAATTTTCTTTAGAAGGTCCAACAATTAGTAATTTGAAATTATTAATTTTCGAGATAACCAATGGAACTGCTTTTATCAAAATATCTAAGCCTTTGTTTGGTTGTATAATGCCAAAGAACAGTCCTACAAAGTTATTTTCTAAACCAAGTAGTTTTTTTGCTTTTTTATCCTTTATAGTTTTGACAGATTCTAGTAATGGGCCAAAAGGTATATATACAATTTTTGGTAATCCCCTGATTTTTCTACACCGAGACTCACAAAATCTAGAATGTGCAACTACCATATCGATTGACTTCATTATAAAATTCCTTACGAAAAACGGTCTGTATTTAAGTTTTCTGGAGAAAGGTTCATCGTGTGCTTCAAATATGAGTTTAAATCCTCTTATTTTCTTAACTAAAATAAGCAATATAGTAATTGGCCAAATCAAACATTGTAAATCAATTATCGTAGTGCTATTAGCCGTTATTACTTTGCTTAGGAGTTTTTTATAATAACCAAATCTCCCCTCTTTTTTGTGATATAGAAATTCCACATTTTTAAATTTCGCCAATTTCTTGTAAACAAGTTTTGAATAGTCAAAAATTCCACCTGTATCAGAATCACAGACTATGATTACTTTATTCATTTCACCACATCTAAATTTATTTCTTTTGCTAATAATTTAATAATGATAAAATTATGAAAATATGTATCGCATGTAGTGCCGGCGGTCATCTCATAGAGTCTATGCGGTTACTGCCTATTTTGGAAAAGTATGACGTTTTTTACTTTACTTTTTTTGTACAACATCTTAAAAAAACATTGAAAAAATATAGGACTCATTTCACAGTTAATCCAAAAAGAAATCCAATTAAATTCATGAGAGTGATTTTTGATTCTTTGAAAGTTTTGATTAAGGAGAAACCAAAAGTTATAATTTCTACTGGTGCAGGAGTAACGATACCAATTTGTATTTTAGGTAAATTATTGTTAAGAAGTAAAATAATTTACATCGAGTGCTCTGCTCAAGTTTATAAGCCATCATTAACCGGACGAGTGATATATTTTATAGCCGATCTATTTTTTGTTCAATGGAAATATTTACTTAGAGTATATGGTACAAGAGCAATCTATGGTGGTCTACTTATATGATAACATGGTTTCTAAAGTTTAAAATTTGGAGGCGGTAGTTTTTGATTTTTGTGACTGTTGGAACGCACGAACAGCCATTTAACAGACTCATTGAAAAAATGGACTATTTAGTTAAGAGCGGGGCCGTTAGAGAAAAAGTTATTGCACAAATTGGCTATTGCACTTACACCCCAAAATGTATAGAATACTTTAGGTTTACAGATTTTGAAAAAATGGACCGTTTTTTTGATAAAGCAAATTTTTTAATAACTCATGGTGGTATCGGTTCTCTGTTACTCGCACTAAAGAAAAATAAAAAAATAATAGCTGTGCCTCGGATGAAAAAATACAATGAACATACAAACGACCATCAAGTACAAATTGTTAAAGAATTAGAGAATCAAAAAAGGATAGTTGCGGTTTATGATATCGATGATTTGTTGTATGCTATAAAAAAAATAAAAAACACTTCATTTAATTATAGACCAGAATCGGATGCTACAGTGATTACCAAAATAAGAGATATATTGGCAAAATGGGAAAAGAATTTAACTTGATTGTTTACTAAAATAAATTGAATGAAAATGAAAATACTTGACTTGGGCTGTGGGAAAAACAAACATGTAATCAAAGATGCTGAAGTAATAGGCTTAGATAAATTTCCTCTAGAAGGTGTAGATGTGGTTCATGATTTAGAGAAACGACCGATACCTTTTAAGGATAACGAATTTGATGAGATATATGCTGTGCATGTTCTAGAACATATAGATAATTTTTTTAGTGTAATGGAAGAGGCTCACAGAATTCTTAAGCCAGGCGGTATTTTTAAAATTTGGGTTCCTTATGGTTTAGCCGCTTTAGGTATGCCCGATCATAAAAGATTTTTCACGTTCAGAACTTTCGAGGTATTTAACGAAAACCATCCAGACAGCTATTTTACAGTGGCTAGGTTTAAAATAAAGAAAGCAGAACTAACATTTGTTACAAAGAAAAGGGGTTGGGGAAGGGTTGTAAACGCTATATTCAATCCTATAATAAATTTTAACCATAAATTTACTCAAAGGTTTTTAAGGTTTTTACCAATTTCACGTATGTACATAGAACTTGAATGTGTAAAGTGATTAGTGTGAAAATTAGTTTAATCCTTGTAAGTAAGAATGAAGAGAAATTTGCCAAAAATTTTTTTAAAAGTTTGAGGAAACAAATTAGAAAACCAGATGAAGTTATCTTAGTAGATTGTTCTACTGATAAAACTCCTGAAATTGCTAGACCATATGTCAATAAGTTAATAAAAGTTAAAAAATGTGGTGCCAGTTACCAGCGAGGTATAGGCGTAAAGCATGCAAAAGGTGATATACTGTTATTTACTGATATAGACACCATTCTACATCCAGCTTGGATAAAGAACATAGAAAAGATGTTTAGAAATCCTAACGTTCATGTAGTCAGAGGTCAGGTACTTTGGCCTGAAATGAAACGAAAAGTTCCGCTTATAGGTAAAAGAATAAACCACTGTAATGTTGCGTACAGAAGACATGTGCTTGAAGAATTTCCATTCGATCCAAATTTGAGCAGAGGGGATGATTTTGATATGGGGTATAGAGTAAGCAAGAAATATAAGATTTATGGATGTCCTAGCGCCAAAGTTTTACATTTTTCTGCACAAAAAGCCAGTAGGGAGAATTCAAAGTTGTATATGAAAGATTTCTTGGCATTAATCAAAAAATATAAATCTCCATATTGGGTCATTAGAATGATTTATAATATATTTTATCCGTTTATAGATAAAAAGCCACAGTGGGTTTTATATAATTTATATGGGCTGATTGTGGCCATAAGAGAAGAGTTTAAGTAGATGTTGCGCATATTCTGAGAATTAATTTTGGTTAATAACATCAGAGTTTTTAATATGTCTTTTCACTAGTTTTATTAATATGCCTACAATAAAAAAAGCTTCAAATACGTTTTACGGGTTTTTAAATTCACTTTCTTTTACATTCCTAAATATAATTTACTTCGTTATCGCAGGAAAGTTATTAACACCATCTGAGTATGGTATAGTAAATTCCATCATTCAGTTTTCAACATTAATGACAACTTTTTCTATGCTTGTCTTCATAGAAGGAGTGATAAGTAGATTTCTATGATAGGTTTTCATGCTCATAGCAAAACATATGAAAAATTTTTAAGATCGCTACTAATTTCGCCAAGCCTTAACTTAGGTTGTGGAAATTTCAAAATAGGAGATGTTAATGTCGATATAGATAAAAAATATAATCCAGACATTGTATGGGATTTAAACAAGTTTCCATACCCATTCAGAGAGAGAGAGTACAGAAGCATTTTACTTCATCATAGTTTAGAGCACTTGAACAATCCTGGTAAAGTTTTAAATGAGTGTAAGAGAATTCTAAAGGAAGAAGGGAAAATAATAATCGTTGTTCCTTCTCCAAGAAACCCAAGATACAGAATGCAAGGACATAAACAATTTTTTACTAAAAAATCACTTTATGAGCTTGTAAGTAAACATTTTTCTGATGTTAAAGTTTTTGGTTACAGAGGCGATACCAAGAATTATCCTGTATTAGTTTGTAAAATTCTAGGAATTTTTGTACCGAATCAATTTATATGCGTGGCTGTTAAAATTTGAAGAAAAACTTTTAATCTTTAATTAATAAGATTAAACTCATTGATTGTATGAAGATATTGTTACTCAATTACTCAATCCACCATTTTTACCTAGATATACAAGACCTTCACGGAGCCTTGCGTAGCTAGAGTAACTTTCTAAAAATCTATCCAGAATACTTTCCCATATATGTAACTAAAAAAAGGACATTTAAATTTAATATTAGTTTTGTTATAATATATATGAATACAATGACATTTGAAAAGGGCAATATACCATGGAATAATGGACTAACAAAAGAAACTGACGAACGAATAAAAAGGATAGCCTTATTAAAAGTAGGTAAAAAACGTTCAGAAGAGACAAGACTAAAAATATCGGAATCATTAAGAGGCAAAAACCATCCATTTTATGGTACGCATCGTTCTCTAGAAACGAGAAAAAGAATAAGTGAAGCGAAAACAAAAAAAGATCCAGAAAATTTATCTGAGATATTCACAAGAGATCATAAGCAAGTCTTATTCGGGAGTCTTTTAGGTGACTGTAGTCTCATAAGTAGTGGCAAAAATTGTTATTACGAAGAAACTCATAGTATTAGGCAGAAAGACTATTTAATATGGAAAAATAATTTTCTTAAAATTTTTAATGGATATACAAAATTTAAAGTGTATAAATCTTCAAAATCAAGCAAAATGTATAAGTCATTCTTGTTAAAAACCTTGTCATTCCCCATTTTATACAACTATTACAAAGAATTTTATCAACATGGGCGAAAAGTCATCAATAAAAATATTCTAGATCAGTTAAGAGAATTAGGACTGACTATTTGGTATTTAGATGATGGGCATGTCACACCTGAAGGTTTGATTAGATTTTCAACGGATGGTTATACTTATGAAGAGCACCTTTTAATTAAAAAATGGTTTGAAGAAAAGTGGAGTGTTTTTCCAAGAATAGGAAAAAGGAATAGAAAATATTACTATTTACTTTTTAATAAAAGAGATTCCAATAGACTGTTAGAAATCTTTAAACAAGCTTTTATTAAGTTTAAACTACCAAAATGTATGGCTTACAAATTAGGTCCTCTTTGGGACGGTAATAATGTTAAGCTTAAAAAATTTAAAGAAAAAAGAAGGATATACAAAAGGCTATGGAGAAAAAAACGGAGAGAGATAAGAGAAAGAGAAAAATTGGAGAAATTAAATATCTTGCTTAATAAAATCAAAAAATTATACTATGGTGATAAATTGACTTTAGAAGAGGTTGGGGAAATAGTTGGTTATACTCATTCAGGCCTTATTAAAATAATGAAAAAATTTAATCTTCCAAGACGGACTACATATGAAACAAAAAAATTAATTAAAGAAAGAAATAAGGTGAATAAATGAAAATACTACTCCTAAATCCACCTTTCCTACATAGATATACACGTCCATCACGGTCACCCTGTACTAGTAAAGGAGGTACCTTTTATTATCCATATTTCCTCGCGTACTGTTGTGGTACGTTAGAAAAAAATGGTTTTGATGGGCAAGTGAAGTTAGTAGATGCAGTAGCAAATGGTTGGAATCATGAAGAAACAATAAAATTCGTTAAATCTTTCAATCCAGATCTGGCTGTTATTGACACAAGCACACCAAGCATTTACAATGATGTTGAAGTTGCAACAAAAATCAAAAAAGCTTTGCCAAAAGTACACATAAACTTGGTTGGTACTCATCCCACAAGAGTTACCGATGAGACTTTTGGTCTTTCGTCTGCCATAGATTCTATCTGCAGAGGAGAATATGATTATACTTTAGTAGAACTCGCTAAAGCCTTGGAAAAAGGAACTAGCCTAAGAAAAATAAAAGGTCTTTCTTTCAGAGAAGATGGCAAGATTATCCACAATGAGCCAAGAGAATTAATCAAAAACTTGGATGAGCTACCTTTCGTTTCAAAGGTTTATAAAAAACACTTTGGTATAGAAGGCATTAAAAAATACTTCTATGCTTCCCTCAAACACCCACAAGTAACAATCTTAACTGCAAGAGGCTGTCCGTACAACTGCAGTTTTTGTAACATTCCTTTTAAGGCTTCTTATCGTGCAAGATCACCAGAAAATGTTGTTGAAGAGTTTGAATACATTCAGAATGAGTTACCTGAAGTAAAAGAAGTGATGATAGAAGATGACACATTTCCTGTTAATAAAGAAAGAACTCTTGAAATTTGCAGGCTGTTAAAAGAGAGAGGCATTAAATTAAGTTGGTCTTGCAACGCTAGAGTAAACACAGATTTTGAAACTTTGAAAGCAATGAAGGATGCTGGCTGTAGACTGCTTTGCGTAGGTTTTGAGTCACCTGTACAATCAATCTTAGACAATGTGCATAAAAGAACCACAGCTGAAATGCAACTTAAGTTTATGGAAGACTGTAGAAAGATAGGATTACTTGTCAATGGCTGTTTTATACTTGGAATGCCCGGCGAGACAAAAGAAACGATAAGAGAGACTATAGAATTTGCGAAAAAGTTGAATCCAGATACTGCTCAATTTTATTCTCTTTTTGCTTATCCTGGTACAGAGCTTTGGGGGTGGGCTAAGAAAAATGGTTATTTAACTTCAGAAAGGTATGATGCTTTATTGACAAAAGACGGTTACCATAAAGGCAACGTCAACCTTCCTGGCTTACTTGCTGAAGAAGCTGATAAGATGTGCAAGCAAGCTCTGAAAGAGTTTTATCTCAGACGTGACTACATCTTCTATAAGTTTAAGCAAGTAATCACAAACTTTGACGAAGCCAAAAGAACTTTGATGGCAGGAAAAGTTTTCTTTAAGCATATATTACCTCAACCACAAGCAGCATCTCCTTAGTTATAATAATTTAATTAGCTTAATTTTCATTAATGATTTCAGTAATTGTTCCTGCATACAATGTAGCCAGCACAATAAGGGATACAATTGAAGCATTGTTAAATCAAAACTATCCAAAGAACAAGTACGAGATAATTGTTGTAGACGATGGTTCAAAAGACGATACAGTAAAAATTGTTAAAAGTTATAAAAAGGTCAGGCTGATAAAACAGAAGCATAAAGGTCCTGCTGCAGCCAGAAATCTAGGCGCAAAAAAAGCAAAAGGTAGTATACTTCTTTTTACAGATTCTGACTGCATTCCTAATAAAAATTGGATTCGAGATATGGTAGAGCCTTTGAAGAACAGCAATATAGTTGGTGTTTCAGGAACGTATAGAACCTTGAATAAAGAGAGCGCTGTTGCTAGATTTGTTGGGTACGAAATTGCAAGGAATCATGAGATAATGAAAAAGCAAAAGTATATAGATTTTATCGGTAGCTACTCAGCAGCATACAGGAAAGACATTTTTCTGAAATTTGGTGGGTTTGATGAAAGCTTTCCCATAGCATCAGGTGAAGATCCTGAGCTATCTTTTAGAATTGCTAAGGCAGGCTACAAAATGGTCTTCCAACCCAAAGCTTATGTTTATCATAGACATCCTGATAGTTTAAGAAAATTTTTGAAGCAACAGTTTTGGCGGGGCTATTGGCGGGTACTACTCTACAAGAGACATGCTGATAAAATGTTCAGGCATGCTTACACTCCTCTAAGATTGTATTTTGAGATAGCACTTCTAGGCCTAACATCATTTCTGCTACTTTTAGGATTTTTTGGGGTTATACCATTACACCATGGACTTATTGGGTTGGTTCTAGCATTCATCCTAACTTTACCATTTTCTTTTAAGATTTTTAAAAAGGATAAGGAAGTAGGGTTAATTGCACCAATAATTATAATTTTAAGAAATTTTTTCGTAGGTTTGGGAATACTCTATGGCTTAAAAATACTATTTGAAAATAGGTAGGATATAGACATTACAACCATTTGGAAATAATAACTTCATTAATAGAGAATAAATGGTATAAAAGCAAAAATACACTGGATAGCAACCAGTAGCATAACAATTTGTGGTTCTGTTAAATTCAACTTCATAGCAACATGAGTCCAAGAGTATATTCCCTCATATTTTGATTTGATT
>Ga0078972_1008794_pt1 | contig 20653 bp, 22 predicted proteins | sample YelNatPaOPGAMG01_FD_67568 | JGI IMG/M metagenome (GOLD analysis project Ga0078972, IMG submission 67568) | Hot spring thermophilic microbial communities from Obsidian Pool, Yellowstone National Park, USA - OP-RAMG-01 (SPADES assembly) (version 2) | ecosystem: Environmental > Aquatic > Thermal...
AAACGGAGAGGGAGGGATTCGAACCCCCGGTGGGCGTGAACCCACTGATGATTTCAAATCACCCGCTTTCGGCCACTCAGCCACCTCTCCTGAAGTTATATTATTTTACCAGAAGTTTGAAGAAGTTTGTATAGTTTTTAATATTGTGCCAAAGGGCCGTTCTCTAAGGTGTCATTCTCTAAGGCCGTTCCCTGAGCTATGGAGCGCCTATGCCTGTTCGTTAGCTTTGAAATGCGAAGTTGTCGCTCTATACTCTTCACCCCATTGATGCAACACATCTAAAACAGGTTTTAAACTCTCTCCAAGAGGTGTAAGAAAGTACTCTACTTTCGGGGGGATTTCAGGATATATTTTTCTCTCTATGAGACCATAATATTCTAACTCTCTTAGTTGTTTTGTAAGCATTTTTTGAGTTACTTCTGGCATAGACTTTTTTAGTTCTGAAAAGCGCTTTTTACCTGTAAGCAGTTCTTTTATAATAAGGAGTTTCCATTTGCCATTTAATATATTTAACGTTATACTAACCGGGCATTCTTCACTCATAAACTATTTCTTTTAAAGCGTTTATAAGAGCGTCGTTTTCTTCTTTTTTACCGATACTTATCCTTATATGGTTTTCAAGGTTTGGAAGGTAAGATATGTTTCTTGTCAAAATACCTTTTTGTATTAGGCTTTTATGAATAAAATCTGCATCGTTTACTTTTATTAGGAAAAAGTTTGCACAAGAATCATACACTTTTATACCTTTTATATCAGAAAGGGCTTCTTTTAGTCTATGTCTTTCATCTATTAAAACTTTTATTTGGTTTCTAATGCTATCTATGTGGTTTGAAATAATGTAATCTGCCATAGCTTGGGATGTGGAGGATACGTTAAAAGGCATCTTTAGTTTAGATATTTCTCTTATAAACTCTTTTGTGCCTATCAAAGCTCCAACTCTCAAAGATGCAAGGCCTATTTTGGATAAAGTTCTCATAACCGCTATGTTATCATCTTTTATAGCATCTTTTATATAAGTTTTACCACAAAAATCATAATAAGCTTCATCTACGACGGTAAAAGTATGTTTTCTTATAAGTGCTATATCTTCATCCTTAAACAAGTTACCGGTGGGGTTGTTTGGATTTGATATAAAAGCAATAGAGGGTTTTTTCTCAAGGGCTTTTTGAAGTGTTTGTTTGTTCATTTGAAAATTTTCATCCAAATCCACATCGTATACGGGTTTTCCTAAAGTGTTTGCTATAACCTCATACATGGGAAACGTAGGACGCGGTATCAGTGCCCCTTCATCAAGTTCTCCTATCCCAAGCATAAGATATTGGATGGCTTCATCTGAGCCGTTGCAAACCATTATGTTTTCTGGTTCTACCTCATAAAGTTTGGATAGGGTTTGTCTTAGTTTTGTGGCATGGGGATCTGGATATCTGTTAAACTCTATATTTTTTATAACTTCTAAAAGCTCTAACTTTACAGACTCCTCCAAATCAAAAGGGTTTTCGTTGGAAGAAAGCTTTATATGACAAGGTGTTGTCTCGGTTTTATAGGCTTTTAAAAGCTTAATTCTCTTGCTAAACATCTTTTTATTATAGCATTTATAATATTTAGAATGATAGGTATAATAATGGGAAGCTCATCGGATTGGGAATATATGAAAGAAGCGGCGGATTTACTTGAGGAGTTTGAAGTCCCTTACGAGAAAAAGGTAGTATCTGCTCATAGAACCCCAGATTTGATGTATGAGTATGCCAAAAGCGCAAAAGAAAGGGGCATAGAACTGATAATAGCAGGGGCTGGGGGCGCTGCCCATTTGCCTGGCATGGTGGCATCCATCACCACACTTCCGGTAATAGGTGTCCCGATACCAACAAAGCATCTAAACGGTGTTGATTCTTTGTACTCCATAGTCCAGATGCCAAAAGGTATACCAGTAGCCACAGTAGCCATTGGAAACGCTTACAACGCCGCTCTTTTAGCCATTAGGATTTTATCTATAAAATACGAATCTCTTTCTAAAAAGCTTGAAGACTACAAAAAATCTTTAGAGCAAAAGGTTTATAATATGGTTATTTAGTTGTAAATTTTTCAAAAATATATATAATGAATTATAGTGCTTTTTTAGGAGAGATTATGAAGAGTGGTGTTGAGATTACAGAGCAAGGGATTAGAAATGATGAAATACAGGATGAGACTGTTATAAAACTTAAAGAGTTATTCCCTGACTGTAGATCTTTGACTTTGAGAGAGACAGGATTTAAAATTAGGGAAATAATAAATCAAATATTATTAAAATATAATCAAAAAGTCGTGTTGGACTTTGATGGAATAGAGATTATTACCCAAGGATTTGGGGATGAGATAGTAGGAGTATTTGTTAGAAAAAATGGTTTAGATTTTGTTAAAAACAAAATAAAAGTTATTAATGCAAACAATTTTATCCGTGGTACGCTAAACTGGGTGGTATCTTATAGTAAGAAAATGGCTCAAAACAATTCTTCATCCTGATCCCATATATATATTCTAAAGAAATCCTCCATGGTGAAGTTTATCTTCTCTATCTCATCTTCAAAAAATTCAAAAGCTACTATTGATCCTTTCCAGTTTGTATTTTGAAACTCTTGTACAGTTAAATGGTTATGCCTGTCCAATCTTACCATGCCGTTGTTGGAAATTATCATTAGTTTTCCGTTTGTCTTTTCTATTATCGTTTTTAGAGCGTAAAGTCCGTGCCCAGCATTATCAATAGCATTAGAATACATTTTAGTAGGTGGGCTGCTTACACCTTTTTCTAAGGCTTTCGCAATTGCCTCTTTCTCTGTATTTATTTCTTTATGTAATCTTTGTATATTATGTAAAAATCCTACTCCTCTATCAACTACAACTATTTGTAGCTTTCTTTTTTTAGGAAAGTATTGACCAGTAATTATAGCTCCAATAGGACTAAGTGAATGTTGAATAGCATTGTTTAATATCTCTCCTACCATGTAATCTAAATATTTTCTTAAATCTTCTTTGTCTTCATAATTCAGATTGTCAAAATTGTCCATTATCTTATTTACTACCTTTTCTTTATTTTCAGTAATATTATGCATATTAACAATTTCTATGGGAATATATGTTCTGGTCTTATTATACTGGCTATTATTTAAAATATTAGCATAATCATCAATTCTTGGATTCAATAAAATCTCAACATCTTCTATCTCTTGTTTTATAGCTTTTAGTATAGCTATACCAACAGGCTCTACGTAATCATAACTTGAAACATCAATAGTACCGTTTTCTATCTTTGTAAAATCACATATATTGTTGTGTAAGTTGTCAAAAGTTAGTTCTTTTCTCATGATTACCTTCTCATCAGTTGCATACCTATTCTATCTATCCTTGGGCTTATAAGGGCTAAAAATAGCTGTCTTAGACCAATGAGGGGGCTATTTTCGGCGGTGGTAAGAGATGGGACATGACCAGAGAAGTATATAACAAAAGCATCGCCTATTAGGTCTTTCCTTGGCACAAAGCCCCAATACCTGCTGTCTTCTGAGTTGTCTCTGTTGTCTCCCATCACAAAATAATCCCCCGGTGGGACCACTACATCTACGTTTCTTCTTGGCACAAAAGGATGTTTGTAAATAGCTATAAGATGTTTTCTAAACTTTCCATCGCCTATTGGAAGGTATTCATAGTAAATGAGCTTTCTATCGGTTTGTTTTACAAATTGCCATTTTACTTCCTTGCCGTTTATATAAAGGGTTTGACCTTTTACTACTATATGATCTCCTGGAACACCTATTATCCGTTTGATAAAATCTATATTAGGATTTACAGGCCACTTGAAAACCACAATATCCCCTCTTTTTGGCTGTGATATCTCATAAGCCAATCTATTTACAAGCACAAAATCCCCCACATCAAGGGTCGGCTTCATAGAACCAGATGGTATATTGAAAGCCTCCACCACAAAAGCCCTTAAAAAAATCACCACTATTACGATTATTATTAATTCTTTTATCTCTTTTAAAAAGTTCATTTGGTATATTATACTAAAAGCCTATAAAATTTGCATGAAAAGGGTAAAACTCCCTAATCTCCCATAACAAAAAAAAAAAAAAAAACGATATAATAATTATTAAAAGTTGCTATTAAACAAAAAAGGAGGTAGTGGCTATGCCTATAGTAAGTAAAAGCGACGAAGCACCTAAAGGAGGGAGCGCCGCAAGCGTTACCCCCCCCTTAAAAGACATAGAAGCTCAGAAGAAAAAGGCGAGGACCTACGCTAAACAACAACAAATAGCAGAAAGGATCGCCGCAGCTTCAGCAGAGCTTGCATCTGGGGTATCGGAAGCCGCCGCAGCGGTAGAGGAACTCCAAAAAACCGCCCAACAGATAGCCGCTGGTGCCGAACAAGCATCTGGGGCATCCCAAGAGCTTCTCTCCTCTTTCAAACACGCCACAGAACTGGTAAAAAAACAGATGCACATAACAGAAACATCAAGGGTAAAGGTAGAAAACCAGGCTGTAGTTGTCAAAAAAGCCGGTAGTGCCATTGAAGCACTCGTTAGAAACGTAGTTGTAGCTTCAGAAAAACAAGCTGAATCCGTGAAAAAGATGGCTGAACTTGAAAAACAAGCGGAAAGCATAGGACAGATCGTCAAGACGGTAGCTAAAATAGCCGATCAGACAAACTTGTTGGCTTTGAACGCTGCCATTGAAGCAGCGAGGGCTGGTAAGCACGGCAAAGGTTTTGCGGTGGTAGCAGATGAAGTGAGAGCCCTTGCCGAAACATCGGAAAAGAGCGCTACTCAAATACAGGGGTTTGTATCGGATATTCAAAAAGCGGTAAACAACATTGCCGAAAGTATAAACACCAGCGCTAAAAGGATAAAAGATGAAGCCGACAAAGGAGAAGCTATAACAAAAAGCTTCAAAGAAGCAGAAACGAGCTTAGACAAAGTTAGTAAAATGTCCCAAGAGATTGCATCTGCCGCCGTTGAGTCTGATGCTGCTGCAAGAGAGGCTTTAAAAGCTTCAGAGAGCGTAGCGGCTGCCGCAGAAGAGCAGGCTTCTTCGGTGGAAGAGATTACAAAAACCGTAGGAGAGCAGGCTTCGGCTTTTCAAGAGATACAACAATCCTCCAACAGTTTAGTAGAGCTTTCCGATGAGTTGAGAGGCTCTTCGGATGTTGTTAAAAGCGCCGAAGAAGTAGCTTCTGCAGCGGAAGAACTTTCAAGTGCCCTACAGGAGATAAACCGCTCTTCCCAGCAGATATTTATCGCCTTGGAACAAATAAGCAAAGGGGCTCAAGCCCAAGCTGGTGCCACAGAGGAGCTTTCTGCAAGTATAACCCAAATTGAAAAAGGCAGTCTATTGGCTCAAGAGCGTGGAAAGCTTTTGGTGGATATTACCATTGACACCCAAAACCTCATGAACAAAAGCAAAGAAATCTTAGACGAGCTTGTAAAAGGTATACTAACATCCTTAGAAGACGTAAAAGAAAATCTTACCAAGATAAAAGATCTGGAGCTTTTGGCAAGGAAAATAGACAAAGTAGTGGATGCTATATCGGTGGTAGCAATACAAACCAATATGCTTGCGGTTAGCGGAGCGATAGAAGCAGCCCGTGCTGGGGAATTTGGTAAAGGGTTTGCAGTGGTGGCTGCCGATATAAGAAACTTGGCTCATGATTCGGCGTCAAACTCAGAACAGGTAAAAGATATGGTAAAAGCCATACAAGATCAAATAAACATAGTGGTTAGAGATTTAGATGAGCTTACCATATCAACGTTAGAATCCGCCGAAAAGGCAAAAGATGTTGCCGAAGATGTGATATCTATAGTAAAAGAAATGGCAGAGATAAAAGATGGTGGTGATGAGATTTTAAAAGGAACAGAGATGGTTGTAACGGCAATAGGACAAGCAAAGAAAGCTATTGAACAAATAGCCGCTGCCGCAAAAGAAGCAGAAAAGGCTGTAGAACAAGCTGCTGCCGCAGCAAAACAACAATCTCAAGGAGCTTCAGAATTAGCTGCCGCCATTGAGGAGATAGCTTCCTTAGCAGATGAGCTTCAAACGATGGGTTGATGCTAACGGGAGGATATGAACATGGACGAAAATGCAGAATTGTCCCATGAGTTTGTTGTATTTTTGGTAGAAAATGAAGCGTTTGCCATCAACATGGCGCCCGTTCAGGAGATTATAAGGGTGCCAGACATTATAAAAGTGCCCATGGCACCATCATCCCTTTTGGGGCTTGCCAATTTGAGAGGGAAAGTGCTACCGGTGGTAAGCATGAGAGAAGTGTTTGGACTACCCGGCAAAAATATAGACGAAGCAAATAGGATCATAGTGCTTGATATAGGACAGCCGGTGGGATTTTTGGTGGACGCCATATGGAGCGTTGTTAGTGTAGAAGATCAGAAGATAGATTATTCTACCGATGTAAAAACCGTAGTAGACTCAGAGCTTCTACAAGGCATCATCAAAAACACGGGCAAGTTTGATATGATCATCATGCTTGATATAGATAAAATCATAGAAAAGGAGTTTTCCTCACTGCGTCAACAATCTCTTGCAAGTGCCTCCATGAGCTCTAACAGGCAATCCACCAAAGACTCCGAAGAAGAGGATGAAGATACAAAGCAGTTTTTAAGCTTTACGGTAGCTGGAGAAACTTATGCGGTGAGCGTAGACCATGTCCAAGAAGTAGTTCAAATGCCAGATAGTATCGCCAAGGTACCAGACGCTGAAAGTTCTATAGTAGGGATTATAAACCTTAGAAACAGCATAATCCCAGTGGCCGATATGAAAAAACTATTTTATGTTTCTTCGGAAACTCAGGAAAAAGACAAAAGGGTCATCATACTTTCTATTGAAAACACCAAAGTAGGAGTAATAGTGGATAGTGTTAAAGAGGTGTTGAGGATCCAAGAAAGCCTTATAGAACCTGTGCCTTCTGTTGTTTTTAGCGACAAAGAGCAAAGTTCCATAGTGGGAGTATACCGCCTAACCAAAAACAACAAAGAAGAGATTGTGTTTGCTGTATCGGTTCATAAGCTGTTTAAGCATAGCGATATAAAGGAGGTGGTTGAAAATATGGATATTGATAAAAACGTAGAAGAAAACGAAGAGTTGAAGATGGAAGAAGATGAAGATCAATTTGTGATCTTCAAGTTGGATAACCAAGAATACGGTATACATATACAAAACATCCAAGAGATAGTGAGGGTGCCAGAAGAGTTATCAAAGGTGCCAAAAACCCAAAGTTTTATGGAAGGCGTTGTGAACCTAAGAGGAAAAGTCCTACCTGTTATAAACCTTCGTAAAAAGTTTGGTTTGCAAGATATAGCTTTGGACGACCACAGTAGAATCATCGTATTTGTTAAAAATGATATCTTTGTAGGGTTTATCGTGGATTCTGTCCATGAGGTTCTTAAAATCCCCAAAAACCTACTTCAGGAGTCCCAGGCAATATTCGGAAAAGATGGTGAAGTCTTCGATAAAATCGCCAACCTTGATAAGCAGCATAGGATGATACAGATAATAAACCCAGAGAAACTTTTAGACCAAAAGGATATGGAGGATATAGAAGAGTTAGCCTATGATAAAAGTACTAATCGTTGATGATTCGGCACTGATGAGAAAACTCCTCAAAAACATATTTGAGGGGGAAGGTGGTTTTGAGATTCAGATCGCCAGAAACGGCAAAGAGGCTGTGGAAGAAAACATAACATTTCAACCAGATGTCATAACCCTCGACATAAATATGCCAGATATGGATGGCCTTACGGCGCTGGCTCATATCATGAATACGAGAAAGGTCCCGGTTATCATGGTCTCATCCCTAACCCAAAAAGGAGCTAGCGCTACGTTTGAGGCCCTTGCCCTTGGTGCTGTTGATTATGTAGCAAAGCCAGACGGCACAGTATCTTTGAATATAGATAAGATCAAAGATGAACTTCTTTCCAAAGTAAGAGCAGCCGTTCGGGCAAAACTAAAGACAAGAGTAGCACAAACGTTGCAAAACACCGTTGTGCAAAAAGCCCAAACTCCTTCTCAAAGAACTGTTCTTACACAAGACAAGGTCGTTTTGATCGGTGTATCCACCGGTGGACCAGGAACTTTGGAACAAATACTTCCATTGCTACCCCCGGATTTTTCAATACCTGTGATAGTAGCTCAGCACATGCCTCCTCGTTTTACAGAAGCTTTTGCCTCAAGATTAGACAAGCTATGCCATTTAAACGTCGTGGAGGTAAATAAACCTATGGAGCTAACACCAGGTTTTATATACATTGGGCAAGGTGGAACAGATGTGGTTGTATCAAAAAGACTAAACAAAGTGATAGTAGAACCAAGACCAGAGGATAAAAACTTTCTATGGCATCCTTCGGTGGAAGTGCTTGGGCGATCTGCCTTGAGGGTCTTTGATCCCAAAAATATAATAGGGGTTATGCTAACGGGCATGGGATACGATGGTTCAGATGCTTTTGCCCAGATAAAAAAACTTGGAGGTAAAACGATAGCCGAATCAGAAGAATCCGCTGTTGTTTTTGGCATGCCAAAAGAGCTCATTGAAAAAGATGGGGCTACATTTGTGCTACCGGCGGATAAGATAGCAAATCAACTGATAAAGTTAGAAAGACAACTAAAAGGAGGTTAATATGGGTCTTATAAAAAAACAAGAGGAGTTTAAACCCCAAGAACAAACTGAAGAGATTAGTTTCGAGCTTTTAATAAAAGATTTAAACGACGAAGACCCTCAAAAAAGATTGTTGGCAGCAAGATTGCTTGGCAATTACAAAGAGGCATCCATCTATTTGGTAGATAGGCTTGGTAAAGAAACACACCCAGTGGTTAGAGAAAGCATCATTTCATCTTTGGCAAGTATAAAAGATGAGATAAGTATAAAAGGACTTATAGATTGTCTTAGGAGCGACGATGCAAAACTAAGAAACAGTGCAGTAGAAGCCCTATCACAGCTCCCAAATGAAGTGGATTCTTGTATGAAGGAGCTCATCCACGATAAAGATAGAGACGTGAGGATCTTTGCAGCAAACATCGCTGGTCTTATGAACCATCCAAAAGCTATATACTGGCTTATAGAAATTGTTGAAAACGACGAGGATGTAAATGTATGCGGAACGGCACTAAACGAACTTGCGGAACTTGGTATAGAAGAGTCGAAAGAAGCCATTTTGAAAGCCAAAGAAAGATTTAAAAATGAGCCTTACATTCAGTTTGCAGCGGATCTTGCTTTAAAGAGGATAGACAATGGATAACCAAACTCAAGACAATACAGTCTTAAGTAAAGAAGATTTTGAAAGATTTAGGGAGTTTTTCTACGAAAAGACTGGTATTTTGTTTGATGAAAGCAAAAGGTACTTTGTGGATAGAAGGATAATAGAGAGAATGAAAGCCACTGGCTATGATAATTTCAAGAGCTATTTTATAGCCATAAAATACGATATCAGCGGCAAAGAACTTCAAAATCTCATAAACGCTCTTACAGTCAACGAGACTTATTTTTTTAGGGAAGAGTATCAGTTTCAAGCTATGGTGGAAAATATGCTACCGGAGATAACAAGCAGAAAAAAACCCGGTGAAAGGGTTAGGATTTTCTCAATTCCATCTTCCACCGGAGAAGAACCTTACTCTATCGCCCTATACCTTCTTGAATATTGGAAAGATATAGATAAGTGGGATATAGAAATTGTGTCTTCAGATATAGATACAAACGTTCTTGAAGCTGCCAAACAAGGGGTTTATTCCTCACGTTCCGTCCAAAACTTACCAAAACCTATATTGCAAAAGTACTTCACACCGTTAAAAGATGGGTATTATAAGATAACAGATGATCTGATAAACGCAATAGAGTTTAAAAAGGCAAACATTGTAAATAGTATAGAGATGCTTAAATTTAGAAATTTTGATATTGTATTTTGCAGAAATCTACTCATATATTTTGATGATTTATCCAGAAAAAAAGCAGCAGAAAACCTTTACAACGCTATGAACCCGGGTGGATTTATATGTCTTGGTCATGCTGAATCTATGAGTAGAATATCGTCTATATTTGAAGTAAGAAGGTTTCCAAAAGCTATCGTTTATCAAAAACCTCTGGAGGGTAATGTATGAATGTGCTCATAGTAGATGATTCAGCGCTTGTAAGAAGCTATCATAGGCAGATCCTTGAAAGCGGGGGTTTTTATGTAGAAGAAGCTGCGAACGGTCTTGAAGCTTACGAAAAGGCGCTTACCAAAAATTACGATCTTTACATCGTAGATATCAACATGCCGGTGCTTGATGGATACTCTTTTGTTCAAAAGCTAAGGGATACAAAAGACTTAAAGCAATCACCTGTCATCATGGTAAGCACAGAGCAAGAAAACAAAGACAAAGACATGGCTTTTAGATGCGGTGCAAACTTTTATATAGCAAAACCTGTAAAATCAGAGGAGCTTTTGGGCTTTTGCAAAATTATATCTGGGGTGAACTAATATGGATGCTTTGTTAAATCAGTTTATCGTTGAAGGAAAGGAGCTTTTACAAAGGGTTTACGATGTATTGATTGAACTGGAAGAAGATACCGAAAACAAGGAGCTTTTGGATGAGCTTTTTAGAGTAGTCCACACGCTAAAAGGCAACTCTGGATTGTTTAACTTTGGTGCGATGACAAAGCTTCTGCATGCCTCAGAAGACCTGATGAACAGAGTAAGAGAAGGTGAGATTTCCTACAACTCCGATATAGCGGATGTTTTGTTGGAGGCGATGGATATAGTATCGGCGATGATGGATGAGATAGCTTCAAACGAGACGATCTCCCATGAATTAAGTCAAAAAGCCCAAGAAAAAGCAGATCACATAAGAGCTAAGTTTTTAGCTTTTAAAAGCGCAGAAACACATAACAAAGAAGATAAAAAACCACAATCATCTATCAAAGAAGATACCAAGCCTAAAAATATCTACAAATTAAACCACAAGCTTATACCAGAAAACATCAAAAAAGAGATAGTAAAAGCGTATTTGGAAGGCAAAGATATCACCTTTGTTAAGTATAGCCCGGAAGAGGAGTGTTTTTTCAAAGGAGAAGACCCTCTTTACCTTGTCAGAGCTACGCCAAATTTATTGTGGGCAAGGGGATATCTAAGAGAAGACATAAATGCTCAAGACCCTCTAACGCTTGATATATACAAATGTATAACGGATTTTGAGATAATTGGCGCAGAAGATGAAAACACGCTTTCAGAACACTTTAACTACGTTTCTGAACAGGTTAGGTTTTTTGATATAGACGCCCTTTCGCTTGTTGTTCCAGAGGGTACAAAGACCCAAGACCCGATGTATGAAGATTTTGTATCCTCAGCAATAAAACTCTTGGAAGAAAACGATATAGACTCTTTCAAAAAAACCGTAGAAAGCTTCTTAGAGTGGACTTCACCAGATTCTTTTGCACATTCGGTAGCCCAGTGGTTAAAAGTTTTCTCCGATTATTTACCAAAGACAAAACCTTTTGTATATACTCTTCTTAAAAGCATAGAAACTTTAAATCCACCTGTATTTAAGATAAACCCCGAAGAAAACAAACTTTCCAAAACACCAACACTTTCCGAAGAATCTATGCTCTTGCTAAAAACCCAGTTAAAAGTGCTTGAAAATTTAAAAGAGACCAATGATGAGACATTTAAGACAAATACATTTGTCTCAGTCCTAAATACTGTAAAAAATTTATTGAAAGCTCAACAGCAATCAGACTTGCTTCAAACCTTTGAAGAAATAGCTTCTTCCGAAAGTATAGACAAAGTAGAAGAGTTTATAAAAACCCTTTTAGAAAACAAACAAGAAGAAAAGTCTGCATTAGAAAAACCTGCTGAAGAAAAGCCAGAAGAACCAAAAGAAAAGATAGATCAAAAAGATCAAACCGAAAAGAAAAGCGCTGCAAAGGTATTAAAAGTGGATGAATCGAGGATAGATAAGCTCATGAACCTTGTTGGAGAGCTTGTGATAGCAAAAAACAGCATCCCTTACCTTGCAAAAAAAGTGGCAGATGTTTATGGTATGACAGATTTATCCAAAGAAATAAAAAGCCAATATGCAGTGTTCAACAGGATATCCGAAGAACTACAAGACGCTGTGATGCAGATACGGATGGTGACGGTCTCTACAGTGTTTCAGAGGTTTCCAAGGCTTGTGAGAGACATATCAAAAAAACTAAACAAAAAAGTAAAGCTCATCATAGAAGGTGAAGAAACAGAAGCAGACAAAGATGTCATAGAAGCGCTTTCAGATCCATTGATACACATAGTAAGAAACAGCTTAGACCACGGGTTAGAACCACCAGAAGAACGTATACAAAAAGGCAAACCAGAAACGGGAACCATCATCCTAAGGGCCAAACAAGAAGGGGATCATGTAATTATTGAATGTGAAGACGACGGAAGAGGCATAGACCCGAACAAAGTCAAACAAAAAGCCTATCAAAAAGGGCTAATAAGCGAAGAACAATTAAGCACCATGAGCGATGATGAAGCTATAAAGCTTATCTTCTTGCCGGGATTTTCTACCGCTGAAGTCACCACAGAGCTTTCTGGGAGAGGCGTTGGTATGGATGTGGTAAGAAGAGCTGTAGAAGAAATAGGTGGTTCTGTAAGTATAAAATCTATCCTTGGCAAAGGAACTACCATCTCCATAAGCTTACCTCTCTCGATGGCTGTATCAAACATCATGCTTATAGAAACAGCTGAAGAAAGATTTGGAATCCCGATAGATTATATTTTAGAGACCATAAAGATATCCAAAAGAGACCTTCATAGCATAAACGGGAAAATGGTATCCACCGTAAGAGGGAAAATAGTCCCATTTATATATCTAAACGATGCTCTCGATATCCAAAAACCCCATCTAACAGACGAAGATGGTAACTATTTATCTCTGATCCTTATGGTAAACAAAGAATACCTTGGTATCATAGTGGACAGGTTTCATGGTACCGCAGATATCATACTAAAACCTTTTGAAGGCTTTTTGAAAGAGATAAATATATTTAGCGGTAGTGCCATCATGGGAGATGGCTCTGTGCTACTTGTAATAAATCCAAAGGAGTTAGTAAGATGGGAATAGAGTTTGAAGCAAATGTAGCAAAGCTCTTAGAAACTATCAGTATTGAGGAGGCTGAAGGGCTTTTTAACTGGCTTTTAGAGACAAAAGATGCAAAGGTGGATGTAAGCCAATTAGACCATCTTCACACAGCAGTGTTTCAACTGCTTTTGATACTCAAACCAGATATTATCGGTGCTCCACAAGCCAACGATTTAAAAATGTTGCTAAACATACAAGGAGGTCCTTATGAAGAAAACAATATTTATCATTGATGACTCGGCAACGGTTATCATGAGTTTAAAAACTACCCTTGAGATGAACGGTTACACCGTTGAAAGCGCTTCCAATGGAAAGATGGCCCTCGATAAGATAGCATCAGGATTTAAACCAGATCTTATCATCACAGACCTTAACATGCCCACCATGAACGGATTGGAGTTTATAAAAAATGCAAGGCAAATCCTGAAGTTTACCCCTATTCTCATACTTACCACCGAAAGTGAGCAAAGCAAAAAAGATGAGGCTAAGAAACTTGGTGCCACCGGATGGCTCGTAAAACCTGTTGCAGGGACAGACCTTATAAACGTCGTCAAAAAAGTTTTGCCAGGGAGTTAAGATATGGTATTAGATTTTTTTGCTAAAAGCCAAGAAAACCAAGCATCCGAAAACACTAATCCTCATATAGAAGCCCTCAAAGCTATGAGCGATGAAGAAAGACTTCAAACCATTGACAAGATATATGAGCTTATATCAAACCAAATCTATTCCACAATAAAAATAACAGAAGAACATATAACATCCGTTATAAACTATTTACAGCATCTTTACGAAGAGAACAAAGAATTAGTTGAGACATTGGGTCAATTTATATCTTCAGCCTCATCTTATGAATCAGAGATTAGAAATATGTCAGAAGAAAATTTCAGATTAGCCAAACAGTTAGGAAGGATGAGTTTAGAAAACATAAATCATTTAAAAGAACACCAAACTCGTATGGGGCTATTGGCAAATCAAATAAACGAGTTATCACGCTACATGTCCAGTGTAAATGAAATTGCGGAACAAATAAGCCTTCTGGCTTTAAACGCCGCCATAGAAGCAGCTCGTGCTGGTGAGTATGGAAGGGGCTTTGAAGTGGTAGCCAACGAAATCAAAAAACTATCTGTAAAATCAGGGAAAACCGCTGAAGACATGGGGAAAAAACTAAAAAATCTTTCAAAAGAAATGTTAAAAGAGGTTGCTACTGTAAACGAGACGGCTGACTTCTTAAATGTAACAAAAGAATTTACAGATAGGCTTTTGGAGAAGTATAATGCAATATTTCATAAATTTCAAAATATGGACAGAGATATAACCAAAGGAATAGCAAAAATTGAGCAAAAAAATATCGTTATATTGAACGATATTGCAGATATACTTGGCAACATACAATTTCAAGATGTCGTAAGACAAGCTCTTGAAGCTATAGCACAAAAGGTAAAAAGAATAGGCGATTATCATACATATTCTTGGAGATGGGCAAAAGACCCTTCTTTGGAAAACAAACCCGTAGAGCCCTATTTACTCTTTGATGAATTTTATAAGAGCTATGTTATGGACCAACAAAGAATAACTCATCAAAATACACTAAACGGCACATCAGAATCAACAGAACAATCATCGCAAGCACCTCAAATTGAGCTTTTCTGAATATGAAAAAGCCCATAAGCATAGTAGTAGCGAACAGAAAAGGCGGTGTAGGCAAAACCACGTTGGTGGTGAATCTTGCAGCAGAGCTTGCCAGTAGAGGTAAAAACACCCTCGTCATAGATATGGATACCCAAGCAAACACAACGTTTGGACTTGGCACAAACCCAACGGAAAAAATACCTACTGTTCATTCTATATTTTTTGAAAAGTTTTTTTTCATTGAAAAGGCTATCCTAAGAACAAAATGGAACAACTTATATCTAATACCCGCAAATCCGATGTTTGAACATAGCATCATAGCAAGCAATACCATATTAAGCACCAAACTGCAAAGCTCCTCTATTTATAACAATTTTGATTTTATCCTCATAGACACACCTCCTTCTCTTGATAGCTTACTTCTTAACGCCGTTGTTGCTTCAGATTATCTTCTTATTCCATTTACACCAAATTTTTTATCCACCATGGGCATAAAAAGCCTTGCCAGAGCCTTATTTAAAATAGCCATACAAGAAAATCCCTCTTTGAGGCTTTTAGGATTTGTACCTGTGATGATGTATAAAAAACTAAAATACCACAAAAAATTAACCAGCGAAATCGCAGATCAATACGGCCAAAGCAAACTCCTCCCCGTCATAAGACCAGACCTAAAATTGGTGGAAGCTTCTGAAGCTCAAACCCCAGTCAAATTCTACGCCCCTTCCGCTAAAAGCACCAAAGACTTTGAAGCCCTGTCAGACGAGATATTAAAGCGTATCGATAATCTTGTATAGGTTTGCTATATCATTATGTCAGAAAACAAATTTTCAAAAGTCTTTATATAATATTAGAAACTAAATAGGAGGTTTTTATGAAAAAGCTAATACTTTTAACAGGAATCTTGAGCGCATGTGCGCTGTCTCAAGCCCTACCGTTGTTTAACGTCAGTATAGAGGCTGGCGGTGTAGAACAAGATCCGTCTGGTATCGTGTCTTACAAAGCACTAAGCTCTACAGACTATCTAGACCTCAAAAACGATGCTCATTTTTCACAAAAGACACAACCTTATATAGGTGTAAGAATAACAAACAGCTTACCAATCCTTCCAAACCTAAAGCTTGATTACATGCCTATGAAGTTTAGTGGCTATGGTACGCTACATAGAAACGTTACATTCGGTGGTACAACTTATCAAGCAAATGCAAACTTCAACCTAAATGCAAAGATGAACAGATTTGATGTAGAAGCTTACTACCACCTTCCATTTATCACAGCAGCCACAAAAGACATGCTAAAAGTAAGACTTGGTCTAAACGTAAGGGTAGTAGATTTTAGCGAATCTCTTACAGGTACCCCAGTAGGTAGTACTCAAACTTATACCGAAAGCAAATCCCTTACAGTACCAGTACCTATGGGACATGTAGGTGTTACGTTTTCACCTATAAAACAAGTATCTTTGGTAGGAGACCTAAACTATGTATCTTACGGAAGCAACAACTACTACAACTACAACGCAGGCTTAAGGCTATCACCAAATGGCATTTTGCATAGCATGATTGTACCCTTTATCCAAGTAGGTTATAGATATGAAAAGCTAAAAATAGATCAAAGCAGTGTATATGCAGATGTTAAAGTAAAAGGTCCATACGCTTTGATAGGTGTAGAGTTTTAATTAATTTATAGCCCCGTTTTGGGGCTTTTAAAAAATTAAGAATTGATTCTTTTTATCTTAGCGCCTATTTTTTCTAATTTTTGTTCTATATGATCGTATCCTCTATCAAGATGGTATATATTCCTTATTATAGATTTGCCTTCTGCCATAAGACCAGCTATTACAAGCCCAGCAGATGCCCTAAGATCTGTAGAAAAGACTTCCGCACCTTTTAAACTTTTTACACCTTTTATATAGGCTGTTTTTGAATGTATCGTAATACAAGCTCCCATACGAGCAAGCTCTTGGGCGTGTTGAAACCTATTTTCAAAGATATTTTCTACTATGGTAGACTCCCCATCTGCTATAGAAAGTAGACTCATAAACTGAGCTTGCATATCCGTAGGAAAACCAGGGTATTCAAGGGTTTCTATATATAAAGGGTTTATTTTATCTTCTTTTGGATAAACCAAGACACTATCAGGCGACAATATATCTATCTTAGCACCTGCTATCTCAAGTTTTTCTAATACACTTTCTATATGGTTTATATTTAGATTTACTATGTTTATTTTTGAGCCAGTGGCAAGGGCTAAAACCATAAACGTACCAGCTTCGATTCTATCTGGTATTACTTTTATATCAAAACCCTTTAAATCTTTTTTACCTTTTATCTTGGCCGTTCTCTCTGACTCGTCTATTTCTATCAAAACACCCATCTGTCTTAGAGCATCTACTAAGTTTATCACCTCTGGCTCTAAAGCGATGTTTCTTAGTATTGATTCATCTTCTACTGTGCTTAACATGCAAAAGACATTTTCAGTGCCAGTTACCGTTATCATATCAAATCTAAAATCAATAGGGTTTAAGTTTTTGGCTTTTAAATTTATAAAACCTTGTTCAATCTCGATATCTACGCTCATTTTCTTGGCAGCTTTTAAATGCTGATCTATAGGCCTTGCCCCGATAGAACACCCTCCTGGCATTGACACTTTACCGCTTTTATACTTTGCTATAAGAGGACCCATCACCAAAACAGAAGCCCTCATTTTACGCACTATGTCTTCTCTGGTTTCTTTGTTTAAAATCGGTCCTTCTATGCATAGGGTATTTTTGTCCATTGTGATTTTTTTGCCCATATCAGAAAGAAGATCTATCATATTTTTTATATCAAGCAAATTTGGCACATTTCTTATGATACAAGGCTCTTCTGTCAAGATGGTAGCTGCCATCAAAGGCAGGGCTGCATTTTTTGCCCCAGAGACTTCCAAAGTCCCTTCCATATGTTTTGATTGTTCTATAACAAGATAAGCTTCATTCATGAAAGCTCCAATTTTACAACTGCCTCTATATGATAAGTCTGCGGAAACATATCTGCCATATATATTTCTTTTATTTTATATCTTTTTCCTAAAAGCTTCAAATCCCTAGCCAAAGAAGAAGGTTCACAGGATATATACCATATGTAATCAGGTTTTCCAAGAAGTATAAGGTCTATCTCTTCCTTTGATAAACCACTACGCGGTGGGTCTACGATAAGCAAGTTTGCGTGTTTTGATAGGTTTTTCTTTAAAAAAACATAACTATTTTGATAATAAACGGATACGTTTTCTAATCCATTAAGCTTAGCTGAGTACTCAGCATCATTTACAGAGCTTTTATTTAGATCGGAGATCTTTACCTCTTTTGCATATTTTGCTATCAGAAGCCCAAACAACCCAACCCCACCGTAATTATCTAACACCTTACCAAAACCATCTGTAAGGTCCAATATATTTATTAGTTTTTTCACAACACCTATGTTCACCTGGAAAAAGCTGTTTAAACTTATTCTATATTTTATCCCAAAAAGTTCTAAGAAGCTAAAAGGCGTTCCTATGGAAAATATCACTTTATCCTCTAATTTGTTTTCTTTTGCAAGGGTTATACCCACTAAGTTTTTTGGACTAAGATGTTCTTTAAACTTTTTTAGCTTTTCTTTGTCTACAAAATCTTTTGAAGAAAATTTAACAGTGTATTCTTTTTGGGTTTCTGAGTAAAATACGCTTATCCAATTTGGGTTAAAATGCTTGGAAAACTCTTTCAAAAACGGTATCAAATCGTTTATCGCTTTTGAAGAAATAGGGCAAGATTCTATTTTTACAAAATCCCCATAAAAGCCTACAAAACCAATTTCTTTATTTTGGACTTGAAACTTAACCCGGTTTCTATAATAATACGGTTCATCGTAAAGAATATCTTTTATATCTACATCAATATGACCTATTTTTTTAAGGGTTTCTTTTAGGATGAGAGATTTTTGGTTTAATTGTTCTTTGTAATCTATATGCTGAAAATGACATCCTCCACATATACCAAAATACGGGCACTTTGGTTCTAATCTATGAGGGCTTTTTTCAAGGATTTTAAGAGGTTTTGCTATGGTGTAGTCTTTTTTCTGGGCGATGGGTTCTATTTCTATGCGCTCTTTTGGTATGCTAAAAGGCACAAAGTAAACCTTCTTTTCAATCCTTCCAAGACCGTAGCCTCCGTGTACTATTTTTTCAATATCTATTATCATCAAAAAGGCTTTTCCAACGAACTTAACTTATCAAAATCTTCTTTTGAGACTACATCTATGTGCTTACCCATAATTTTATAAGCCAATTTTGCATTTATACCTCTTTTCCCTATGGCCAAAGAAATCTGGTCTTTATCAACGGCAATCTCTATCTGGTTTTTAGTCTCTCTTATACTTAGTATCTTTGCCGGGAAGAATAGATTTTCAAGGAGTTTCTTCTTGTCATCGCTGTATCTTACCACATCTATGTGCTCTCCGGCAAGCTCTTTTGAAATGGGAGTAATTTTAGACCCCTTAATACCTATTATCACACCCACAGGATCTATTTTTTTATCATCGGTATCCACTACAACTTTGGCTTTTTCGCCGGGCTCCCTTGCTATAGATACAATTTTGACCAAATCGTTTTTTACCTCTGGGATTTCAGTTTCCAAAAGCTTCCTTAAGAACTTAGGGTGCGTTCTTGAAAGAAGCAAAACTGGCTTGTTTCTTTCTTTTTTTACAGAAAAAAGAAGCGCTTTTACCCGGTCGTTTTTTTTGAAACTTTCTTTGGATATTTGCTCTTTTCTGGGAAGCTCTGCATCTATGGGACCAAGATCCACCACTGCATTTTGATCTTTATCCACATTTCTTACGATCCCATGAACGATGTTGCCCTCTTGAGAAATGTATTCTAAAAACCCTCTTTCTTTCTCGGCGTTTTCTAACTCTTTTAAAAACTCTTCTTTGGCAGCGTAAGCGGCTATACGATTTAGGTCTTCTGTTGATATATCAAGCTTTGTTTTTTCTTTTCCAGAAACTACATAAGCGCTTATGGTATCATCGTCTGCAAAATCTATATAAATTTTACTCCTTATATGTTTTTCTTTTTTTATGCCATAGGCTATAGCGTTTTTTAAAGCGTTTTCTACTATTTTAGCCGGTATATCTTTTTCCCTGGCTAAACTTTCTATGAGCTTCTTTATATTTTTTACCATTTTTCTACGTCCAACCTCGCTTTAGCTATTTTGTCAAAGGGTATGTTTAAGCTTTTGTCTAAAAGCCTCAAAACGAGGGTATCATCCTCTATTTTATCTATATAACCGTTGTACTCTTGCTTGTTGTCTATTTTTTCTTTTAAAAATAATTTTATATATTTTCCTTTGAAAAAATCATAGTGCCATTTTTCTCTGAGCTCCCTTGTTAACCCCGGTGAGCTCACCTCTAAAAAATAGCTGTTTGGTATTATATCTTCCACATCCAAAAGGGCGCTTATTCGTTTGGATAGTTCTTCGCAATCATCTATAGTAACCCCTTCTTCTTTATCTATGATAACCCTTAAAACCCAGCCGTTTTCTGGCTTATACTCCACGTCAAAGAGTCTAAACCCAAGGCTTTCGGATATCGGTTTTACCAATTCTTTAACGTTGATAGCTATTTTCTTTGCATCCAGCATAGTATCATTATAACATAAAGATATGTGTACAAGTTCACTACGTCGTGATATTATTGTCTTTTAAGAAAACACTTATTTCAATCATGCTAAATCTCTCTTTCTATACTCTATTTGGACTTATGCAAAGAGTGATATAATTTTACTTAAGTTATGGATCAAGAGAATAAACATCCTCAGAAGATAGATATCACAATAAGAGACATCATCCCATCTTTTTCAGAAAGCGCATTTATAAAAATGATAACAGGTA
>Ga0078972_1008795_pt1 | contig 20652 bp, 15 predicted proteins | sample YelNatPaOPGAMG01_FD_67568 | JGI IMG/M metagenome (GOLD analysis project Ga0078972, IMG submission 67568) | Hot spring thermophilic microbial communities from Obsidian Pool, Yellowstone National Park, USA - OP-RAMG-01 (SPADES assembly) (version 2) | ecosystem: Environmental > Aquatic > Thermal...
CGGCAGCGCCACACCGAACGGCTGTCTGATCGTCAGTGTGCGCCGAATATCCTCAACAGGGATTTTCTTGCTTCCTATCCGCGTTAGAATAGGGGGCCTGCCTATCGTTCGGAAGCATATCAAGCATTGCTACAAAACCATGGCAGGTAATTGCTGAGACAATGCGCTCATGGAGTGTTTCTTTGGACATATGAAATGTGAGCTTGGCTTGGTCACTGGCAGCCACAGGAAACAGCGGATCCATCAAGTTTCACAAAAGATTCATGAATATATAACTTTCTATAACACGACAAGGATTCAAAAGAACCTTGGCTGGCTGAGCCCAATGGACTATATAATACAGTATACTAGCTTTGTAGAATCTAAGAATGTGTCTACTTAAATGGGGTTAGTTCAGACTAAAACCGGAAAAATTAAACCGACCTACCTTGACATCTTCGGTACCGTAACGGCACCTTCCGGCATGACGATGAAGGTGGCGTCCTTTCCCTGAGATTCGAGCGCCATCGCGACCGCCTCCTGAACGCTTTCGGCCTTGCGCGCAAAACAGCTCGCCACAATGTGCTCGGGCAGGGAAGTGACCATGATGACCTGCTTTTCTGCCGCTACCTTGGCGAAAGCATAGGCCTTGTGCCCGCCCATGACGAAATGCGCCTTTATTTCATTCATGATCTGCTGCGGGGTCCAGCCTCGGTTCATGAAGTCTTCGAATACCTTTTCGCCATAGCCGTCGCGGCATTCCGCAACCATGATGATGGTTCCGCCCTTTCTGGTGGCCTTGTCGGCGTGGTCCAGCGCTTTCTGCGCTTGGTAGAGGTTGATGTCGCGCGGAAAGCCGCAGGCCGAGGAAATGGCGATATCCGCGGCCTTGGGTACCGGCACGAGGTACATCGACTCGCTGACATCCACGGCCCGGTACCATGCCTGTTCGAGATCACCAGCCACCACTTCCACGACCTGATTATTGTCATCCACCACGACATTGAGAATGAAGTCGACATCTGCAATCCTGGCGGCATGGATCATCTCGAGGCTCACAGGGTTTTCGCGGATGGGGGGGAGGTTGTCCATGAGCTCGACCATACGGGCATGGTTTTTCTGCACCGTTTCCTTGCCGGCCACACCCGGCAGAATCGACTTGCGTCCGCCGGAAAAGCCAGCGAAGTAATGGGGCATCACCACTCCGAGCGTGATGAGAAAATCGGCTTCGTCCACCAGCCTGTTGAGCCAGAAATCGTATCCCGAAGGGAGCTTGCCCTTGTACACAAGCCCCTGTGAATCGGTCGCATCGTGCGACACGATTCTGAAGCGCCGGCATATATCCTTGCCGTACACCTGGATATTCTGTTCCGGCGTATGAGGATCGTGAATTCCCGTGGCGGTGACGAGTGTTACCGCACTGTCCGGGATACCTGCCTTTTGAAATGCCTCTAGGAGAGGAGGAAAGAGCACCTCGTAGGGAGTGGGTCTGGTGATGTCATTTACCACAACCACGACTTTTGCAGGCTTGCGCTTCGAGAGCATGCTGACCAGCGGCGGCGTGCCATCCGGTTCAGCCAGCACGCGCCGTACCGCCTCGAGCGGTTGTGCAAGCGGCGCGCGCGGCTTCGGCAAAAGCACTTGAAGAATCTGCCGGTCTTCGATGTCTGCCGGCAGAGTCCCATTTCCGTATTTCAGGTTGAAATGCATGATCCTTTTCTCCTTGCGGCGCATTCTGTGGGCTTTCGTCAGATGAGAAAGCCCTGGGGCAGTGTCACATTCAGCATTTTGGCAAACAGAAGGTACATGGCGATCACCACTATCCCTGAAATCAGCAGAGATTCGATGACTCCCCGTATTCCCTTCTTGGGATGGTAGGCAATCAGAATTGCCGTATAGGCAGTGATGCTGGTGACAACAAAGCCGATCGTATTCGACAGGAAGACCCAGAGCAGTCCTGTCACAATAAGGAAGGCAAGCGAACGATTGATCGCAAGGAAGCTTGGCACCGCTCTTTCCGGTTTGACCCTCCCTTTGATAAGCAGGATGATTCCAAGCGCGAACAGCAGGTAAAGAATGCTTCGCGGGGCCATGATGGCGTACTTGCTCCATTTGCCAATCTGCAGATAGAACACCAGGCTGGTCAACAGCACGATTACAGCGCCGAGATAGTCGGTATTGATCGCCTTTTTCTTTTTTCCTGTAAGAACTGCCTGCTCGCTCTGTACAGATTCGGAGAGTGCTTCTGCAATGGAACTCCTGTCCTTTCTCTTCTTCAAAGCATTGCGGACAATGGGCCAGGCGCTCGAAAAAACGGACAGAGCAATCAGCACGAGAGAAATCGGGCGTGTGAAGAAAATGATCCAGGGTGTCTTCATTGAGACCATGTTGCCCATGAGGAAGCCCTGCACGAAGCCCCGTTCCGCGATCGGTCCTAGGATGAGGCCCAGGACGAAGGCGCCGGTGTTGAAACCCAGATCCTTCAGAATATAGCCAACAATGCCGCTCAGGAACATGATGATGACATCCATCGAATTGTTGCGTATCGAATAGGAGCCCAAGATGGTGAGGAACAGGATCGAAGGAATAAGGACCCGCACCGGTATTTTGATGACAGCCTTGTACATGCCCTTTCCGGCAAAGAATCCGATGATCGTCATCAGGATGTTGGCTACAAAGAACGAGAGCATGAAGGCATACACAAGGTCAGCATTTCGCACGAAGAGCTGTGGTCCTGGTGAAAGTCCTTGCAGAAGCAGTACGCCGTAGATGATGGCGGCAGGTGGAGAACCGGGGATACCGAGTGCAAGAAGAGGGACCATGGCTCCTTCCACGACGGCATTGTTCGACGTTTCGGTGGCGACCACGCCCTGCGGCTCTCCTGTACCGAAGGTTTCCGGATGCTTCGAAGCCCGTTTGGCTTCGTTGTAGGCGATGAGATTGGCGATATTGCCTCCCGCTCCCGGAAGAATGCCGACAAAGAGCCCGATGATGGCAGCTCGAAGTGTCGCGATCGGATGGAGGAATACATGCTCGAACGCGCGCCTCAATGAGCCTTTTTCCATTGACGCTGCACTTTCTTCCGTGTATGTCGAAGAAGGATTGAGCGCCATTCGGAAAATCTCGGGGATGCAGAAGAAGCCGATCAGTACCGACACTATTTCTACGCCGCCCTGCAGGGAAGAGAGGCCGAAGTCGAATCGCATGTCGCCGCCGACCGGCGCATTGCCGATCATGCTCACCAGGATCCCAAGGAATCCCGAAGTGATTCCCTTGAGCAGAGAACCTTCCGAAATGCTTGAAATGATGGTAAGGCCGAAAATCGCAACCCAGAAGAACTCAGGAGGCCCGAACTTGAGTGCAGCCCTGGCGAGAGGCACAGCGAAGAGCACGAGGCCGAAGGTACCCAGAATGCCCCCGACGCCGGAAGAGACAGTGGCGGTGTAAATGGCTTCCATGCCTTTGCCTTTGCGAGCCATCGGATAGCCGTCGAAGCAGGTCCCTATCGAAGAGGGTGTACCGGGGGTATTCAAAAGAATGGCAGAGAAACTGCCGCCGAAAATGGTTGCGGCGTAGAGGGCTCCTATGGTGATAAGCCCGGAAACCGGCGACATGGTAAATGTGAACGGTGCCATGAGAGCAACCGCCATGGTGGCGGTGAATCCGGGCAGGGCTCCCGCCATTATGCCAAGTACAATGGCAATGATCACGTAGATCATGTTCTGGATTGTAAATATGGCCTTTGCGGATTCGATTAGTATTTCATATGTCATAGGAATTGTCCTTTGCAGGAAAACTCATAGTATTGCTCATCCCGTATCGATAACAGGCAAAGGCATGCCCTGCATTCCTGCAAGGCACGCCGAAATTTCCATTATCGAAAGAAGCTTTCTATTATAGCTCGCTATTTGCCTAGCTCGTTTACAAGAGGTGTATAGACTTTGACTTTGTCAGCGACTAGCTTTTCGCTTTCCCTGGGGCCATAGAATTCGAGCTTGAAACCGGTAGCTTCCATCTTTTTCGCAAATTCGGGATCCTTGTTGACCTTTTCGAATGCATCGGCCAGCACCTTGATCACGCTCTCTGGTGTTCCGGGGGGAACAGCAGCGCCGCGATATGCGCCTTCCACAAGATCGTAGCCGAGTTCGCGGAAAGTGGGGACATCAGGAAGAGACGAGACGCGCTTTTCCGAGGCAACAGCGAGCACTCGGACTTGACCTTCATATTGATTACCCATCGTCGTGTAAGTCATGAGCGCGGTGACATGCCCTCCAAGAAGGGCCGGGATGGCGTCGCCCGAGCCGGTGAATGGAATATAGGTCGTCTTGATGCCTGCAAGCTTGTTGAAAAGAACCGTACCGATTTCATTGGCGGATGCGCTGGCGCTGCCACCAACCGTGACGGCGCCAGGATTCGCCTTGGCGAATTTGACAAAGTCATCGAGGGTTTTGAATGGGCTATTGGCGCTCACTGCGAGAATATTGGGGGTCGACATGAAGGTGTAGACTGGAATGATTTCGTTGGTTTTGTAACCGGCATTGCTGAGCGAGAGCGGCTGGAGGATGATGTGCGGCAGGTTGTAGCCCATGAAGGTGTAGCCATCTGGCTTGGTTTTGACCAATTCGGCCCAGCCCAGTGCGCCGCCGCCGCCGATTTTGTAGGAAATCACTACTTTCTGCCCGAATATTTTTTCCAGAAGAGGCTGCTGGGCCCGTGCGAAGATGTCGGATTCGCCTCCCGGATTGAATGGAATGACATAGCTGAGCGGTTTGGTGGGGAACTGAGCGAATGCAGTTCCGGCCACTACGAGGAGCGCTGCGAGCACTCCCATGGTTCGAATGCACTTTTTCATGGTTGCCTCCTAGTGTGTCGATATGAAATGCCCTCCGCGCAAGCGGAAAGAACTATTTCCATACATTGATTATCAGCCCGCCTGCAGCTATTTGTAAAGAGCGAACACGCCGCCTTTTTCGATAAGTTCAAGAATATCGCGCGGCAGGGGGACAAACCTGAATGTCCTGTCCCCGCTGGTGAGAATGCCTTCGGCAAGATCGAGATCGGCCAGCTGGCCTTCCTGGAGCCCAAACGAGTCGAGCTCGGGAATCATGACGGCCGGCAGGGCAAGGTTAATGCAGTTGCGGTAGAAGATGCGGGCGAAGGATTTGGCAAGCACGGCGGATACGCCTATGTTTTTGAGCGTGATCACCGCATGCTCGCGGCTTGAGCCGCAGCCGAAATTCGACCCCGCGACAATGATACCACCCTTCCTGAAGCGGCGCGGAAAATCCGGATCCGCGCCTTCCATGGCATGACGGCCGATTTCTGCGTGGTCTGTCAATTCGAGATAGCGGCCCGGATAGATCTGGTCCGTATCGATATTGTTGCCGAAGCGGTATATGGTGCTGGCTTGAATCTTCATGTCGTTCTCCTCAATGACAGTTATGACGGCAGAGCCTGGCGTGGGTCGGTGATGGTGCCGGTAAGTGCCGAAGCCGCGGCTGTAGCTGGCGAAACCACATAGATCCGTGCATCATTGCTGCCCATGCGGCCGGGGAAGTTTCGGGAAGAGGTGGTGAGGCAAGTTTCGCCGGATGCGATTACTCCTTCGTGCGCTCCAAGACAGGGACCACAGCCTGGGGTCGAGAATACGGCACCCGAATCCAGGAGTGTCTGCACATAGCCTCTGGCCAGCGCCTGCCGGAATACTTCTTCGGATGCGGGAATGATGACGAGCCTTGTCCCTTTCGCCACTTTCTTTCCTTGGAGAATCCGCGCGGCCGTGGCGATGTCGTTCAGGCGGCCGCCAGTGCAGGTGCCAATGAACACCTGGTCGACATGAATGCCCTCTGCTTCCTGTACGGGAGCGAGATTGTCCACGCTTCCCGGAAGCGCAAGGCTCGGTCCGATCGTGCGGGCATCGAAATGGTATTCTTCCTGGTAGCGGAAATCCGGATCGGTGGTGACAATGCGCCGCGCCTGGCGGACTCCGAACTGCGCAAGGTAGTCCCATGTTTTTTCATCAGGCTGAATATAGGCAGTCTTTGCACCCATTTCCACGCTCATGTTGCAAAGGACGAGCCGCTCTTCGACCGGTAGGGCGCTCACGGTGCTTCCCGTAAATTCGACGCATTTGTAAATGGCGCAGTCCTGCTTAAGCGTGCCGATGATATGCAGAATCAGATCCTTCGCCATCACTCCCGGGCCGGGTTCGCCGTCGATGACGATCTTCATCACCTCTGGTACGCGGAACCAGAGCGAACCGTTGCGTAGGATAAGCGCCATGTCCGTGGCTCCTACGCCTGTACCGAAGGCTCCCAGGGCTCCCAGTGTTGTAGTGTGCGAATCGGTTTCGACAATCAATGAGCCCGGGGAAACATATCCATGTTCGATCAGTACCTGGTGGCAGACACCCTTTCCGATGTCGAATAGGGCATCGATTCCCATGGTACGGCAAAATTGCCGCATCTTGCGGTGATTGTCTGCCGCCTTAATGGTCGGCGCGGGCGAATAGTGGTCGAACACAAATGTTGTCCGATCGGGGAATTTGACTTTCATTCCGCCGAGTTCATAGAACGACTGGACGACCTGGAGGTAGAGATCGTTGACTTCGGCTACATCGACTTCGGCGGTGACGATTTCGCCTGCGCTCACTTCGGTCTTGCCCGATGCCCGGGCCAGGATTTTTTCGATTGCGTGCATATTAATTATCCAGCAATAATCGTGCCAATTGAGTACAATGCGGGGGGATGGCGCAGAAGCAGGCTTTTGTTTCTTCTCTGACAAGTACATTGCAAGTATTGTATTCGTTGTATTCCCTGCGGTTTTGAAGGGCGCTCGACGCAAGGTGCCTGTTCTTGGCGGGAATGTGCAACATTGCGCAACATCCTGCAACGCGATGCAACGCTATGCGGCAGGGCGCAGGTGAGAGCGGGAGACAGCACAAGAGACAAGTCAGGATCCGCGGCTCATGCCGGCTCTTTTCAGGCGCCTCCAGAGCGTCGTGCGATGAATACCGAGATAGCGTGCCGCTTCCTGCAGAGAGCCGAACCGGGTTACGAGCGCTTCCAGGCCTTCGTACTCGACATTCAGCTGTGCTGGGATCGATTTAGTCTGAGCGTTTTTCTCCCTATCAAAATCAAAATCGAGCAGTGATGCGGCGCGAGCCGTCGTAAGTAAAGGCTCATCGCAGATTGCCGAGACACGCTCGCAGAAATTCTTGAGCTCGCGGACATTGCCGGGCCATGCATAGGATTTCAGGAATCGGCGGCAGTCTTCCGTAATTTCGGGAACAGCGCCGCAGTGGTCGGTACGTTTCAGCAGGTAGTCGATAAGCGGCAGAATGTCCTGCCGGCGTTCCCTCAGCGGAGGGATATGGAGATTGAGCACGTTTAGCCGCCAGTATAGGTCATTCCGGAACTGTCCGGCCCGCACCAAGGCTGGAAGATCGCGGTTGGTGGCGGCGATGATCCTGACATCGACCGGTATGAGCCGGTCATCTCCCAGGCGCATTACCTGATATTCCTGCAGAACCCGCAGGAGTCGCGCCTGCAGATGAAAGGGCATTTCAGAAATTTCGTCGAGAAAAATGGTTCCACCATGGGCGAGCTCGAACAGACCTGGCTTGCCCTTTTTGCGTGCGCCGGTAAAAGCGCCGTCCACATAGCCGAACAGTTCGCTTTCGATCAGAGATTCCGGAATAGCAGCGCAGTTCATCGCCACAAAGGGACGGGAACTGCGTGGGCTGGCGCTGTGGATGCTCTGCGCATACACTTCCTTGCCCACGCCCGATTCGCCATGAATGAGGATGGAAGCATTTGTGGCTGCGTACTTTCGTGCCAGATCAATGGTCTTGAGGGTGCGCGGGTCACGGGCAATCACATCGTCAAAACTGAAGCGTGCGGCGTGGCCCTTGAAATACATCTCGCGGCGGATTTCTTCTTCCATTTCCTGAATCCGACTGGCGTCCTGCAGGGTCACGACCGAGCTGGTGACGGCGCCCTTGACAGTTACCGGGATGATGTTAACAAGAAGGCGGCGGTTTCCGAGCTCGACGATTTTTCTGTGTTCCTTCTTTTCATGCAGCAAACTTGAAAGGACTGGCGGTAAAACAATGGTTTTTTCGCCGCTGTCCTGGCTGCGGCTGGAAGAATTCTGCAGGATCTGGAGGGCTGATCGGTTCATGCTGGAAATGGTTCCCTTTTCATCCACGGCGATGATGGCATCCTTGATGCTTTCGGTAATGATCCTGAGCTCCTCGGCGCGGCGCTCTTTCATGCGCTGGGCGGCGACTATGCGTCGAGCTTCTTCCAGGGCATACTGCACTGCGGTCTCGCCTAATTCGATGAGCACGGCAGGGAAGCCTTTCTTGTGTGCGAGCTCGCATGTGCTGACGCCACCCAGCAGTACATCCATACCGTCATTCATGGCTTTCTGCAGTTTGTGTTCGATATTCTCTCTGATGGAAAGATCGTAGCAGGTGATGTCGAGGCTGAAAAAAGGTAGAAAATCCTTGAGCTGCTGTATCATGTTCGGGAATGATATTACCCCGATGCGGAAGCGTTCCTTTTTTACCAGCTGTTCGGCTTTTTCGAGCGCGCGCGCGAGGTCTCTAGCCGTGACCTGTATTTCGACGATGGGTATGTTCAAGCCGGCCTGACGCAGCACCAGCACCGTTCCTCCGCGGCTGATGAAGACTTCCGCTTCGTCCTGGTATCTGCGTGCAACAGGGATTGCAGTTTCGAGCAAGCCCTGGGCTACAATGATGCGTTCTGTCGAAGCGCCGACGATGCGCTCGACGGTCTGCTCGATCTGCCTGTTCGGGGCAATGAAGACGATGGCCATACATGGAGTATAGCACGGGAGCTGCAGAATTGTTTTATTTGCATCTTTTTATCAAGAAGAGTATATATAGTGATAGTTTGATAAGCTAGTTGAAGCCTCGCTATCTCATTCAGGTGTCACATGTCACAGTCTGAACTGACCCCTTAAGTTGACACATTCTTAGATTTTATAGAGCTAGTATACCGCATTATATAGTCCATTGGGCTCAGCCAGCCGAGGTTCTTTTGAATCCTTGTCGTGTTATAGAAAGCCATATATTCATGAATCTTTTGTGAACCTTGCTGGGCCCGCTGTTTCCTGTGGCTGCCAGTGACAGAGCCATGTTCACATTTCATATGTCCAAAGAAACACTCCATGAGCGCATTGTCTCAGCAATTACCTGCCATGGTTTTGTAGCAATGCTTGATATGCTTCCGAACGATAGGCAGGCCCCCTATTCTTACGCGGACAAGAAGCAAGAAAGTCCCTGTTGAGGATATTCGGCGCACACTGACGATCAGACAGCTGTTCGGTGTGGCGCTGCCGATACCAGTATTCAGGATGACGACGTAGACGAATCTGTGCCCCCACCAGGTACTCCTGCATGATTCTGGCAATCCGTTTGTGGTTGACCGGCTCCTGTAGTTGCTTGGAAAGCGCATGCGCCATTCTCTTGGCACCGTAGCTGTAGCGTACTTCTTCTTGGACTTGCCGTACCTTCTCCGCCAGCAGTACGTCCCTATTGGGTTTCTGAGTGGCCTGCACGTACCGGTAGTAACCACTTCTGGATACATGAGCGATACTGCAGAGCAGTTTCACGGAGTAGCCTCGTGTGCTGAGCCGCTCGATAGCCTCAAAGCTTTTTTTACGCCCATTCTTGCGAACTCCGCCTGCTTGAGTTCTAGAGGATATTTCATACTCCCTCTCTCAGTTTTTCGGTACTTCATGCTATACCCCCTTTATGTCTACTCATTGGGGGTTAGTTCAATTGAATAAGGGGCTTTAACCTTATTCCGCCCAGTCCTTGCAAAGAACCTCCGCCTGCTCCAGCACAAGCTCGGTAGCACGGGCCTGCTTGTCGGGCGGGTAGCCGTATTTTCGCAGGATGCGTTTGATGATCACTCGCATCTGAGCGCGGACATTTTCCCGGACGGTCCAGTCGATGGCAAGATTATTCCGTACCGCCTTGACGAGTTCCTGAGCGATGAGCCGCAAGGTCGCATCGCCGAGGATGGCTACCGCGCTGTCGTTGACTTCCAGCGCGTCGTAGAAGGCAATCTCGTCTTCTGTCAGCCCGAGCTGTTCGCCCCGCTTGCCCGCTTCGCGCAGATCTTTCGCCAGGGCGATCAATTCTTCGATCACCTGCGCTGTTTCGATGGCCCGGTTCTGGTATTTTTTGATGGCGTTTTCGAGAAGCTCCGCGAAAGATCGGGCCTGGACAATGTTCTTTCTGCCGCGGGCCTTGATTTCGCCTTCCAGCAGTCGGCGCAGCATATCTACCGCCAGGTTCTTGTGCGGCATCCCGCGCACTTCTGCCAGGAACTCATCGGACAGGATCGAAATATCGGGCTTTTTCAGCCCGGCCGCGGCGAAGATGTCGATAACTTCATTAGTCGACACCGCTTTGGAGACGATCTGACGGATCGCATGCTCGATCTCTTCAGGACTGCGGCGCTCATCAGGCCTGCCTTTGGTGAGTACGGACTTCACTGCCTGGAAGAAGGCCACATCGTCACGGATTTCCAGTGCGCGCTCATGCGGCACGGCAAGCGCAAAGGCCTTGGACAGCTCGACCACAGCCTTTGCGAGCCGATTCTTGCCGTCTTCCTGTGCCAGCACATGTTCCTGCGCTGCCGGGAGGACAGAAAGCCTTTCCTGAGCCCCGCCTGTTTTCCATGCCGACCAGTCGAAGCCATGGAAAATGCCGCAGCAGATCTCGTACTTTTCGAGCATGAGGGCAACCGCCTCTTCCTGGTCGATGGCGGTCTCGCCCTTGCCGCCGCTTTCGGTGTAGCTGGCAAGCGCGTATTTGAGCTGATCCGCAAGGCCAAGGTAATCGACGATAAGGCCGCCCGGCTTGTCCCTGAATACCCGGTTCACCCGTGCGATGGCCTGCATGAGCCCATGGCCGCGCATCGGCTTGTCTACATACATGGTGTGGAGGCAGGGGGCGTCGAAACCTGTCAGCCACATATCGCGGACGATTACGATCTTGAAGGGATCATTAGGGTCTTTGAAGCGCTGTGCAAGTTCCTCGCGGCGGACTTTGTTGCGGATGTGAGCCTGCCATTCTGGCGGGTCGGAGGCTGAGCCGGTCATGACAATTTTGATCATTCCCTTATCGTCATCCTCATGATGCCAGTCTGGGCGGATCGAGATGATGGCCTTGTAGAGTTCGACACAGATACGGCGGCTCATGCAGACGATCATCGCCTTGCCGTCCATGACCAAAAGACGGGCTTCAAAATGCTTCACCAGGTCTTCTGCGATCAGCTTGAGCCGTTTTCCCGTGCCGACCAGGGCTTCGAGCTGAGCCCATTTGGTCTTCAGGCGTTCTTTGTGTTCGAGCTCTTCGCCTTCGGTGGCTTCCTCGAACTCCGCATCGAGTTTGGGCCGCTCCTCTTCGTTGAGTTCCAGCATGGCTAAGCGGCTTTCGTAGTAGATCGGAACTGTTGCGCCGTCTTGTACCGCCCGTTCGATGTCGTAGATGCTGATGTAATCGCCGAAGACCGCGCGGGTGTTCTTGTCGGACAGCTCGATGGGGGTGCCGGTAAAGCCGATAAAGGAGGCGTTCGGCAAGGCTTCGCGCATGTACCGGGCATAACCGTCGATGAAATCGTACTGACTGCGATGGGCTTCGTCGGCGATTACGACGATGTTGCGGCGATCCGACAGCAGGGGATGCTGGTCTTCGTCCTCAGTAGGGAAAAACTTGTGGACTGTTGTAAAGACGACGCCGCCTGAGGAGGTTTTTAGAAGCTCTCGCAGATGGGAGCGGCTTTCGGCCTGTACGGGCTGCTGGCGGAGCAGTTCGTGACAGCGGGCGAAGGTGGCGAAGAGCTGGTCGTCGAGGTCGTTCCGGTCCGTGATGACGACGATGGTCGGGTTCTGCATCGCTGGTTCCAGGACGATGCGCCCGGCGTAGAACGCCATGGTGAGACTTTTACCGGAGCCCTGGGTATGCCACACGACACCGACGCGGCGGTCACCGGGTCTGGCGTCTTTCTGGGGTTTGGCAAAATAGGTTCCTGTTCTCTCGCTAATTTCTTCAGGGAGGCGGCAGGCTCGGATGGTCTCCTTCAATGCAACATTTACTGCGTGATACTGGTGGTAGCCTGCCATTTTCTTGATGAGGACGCCGCCGCCATCGTCTTCGAATACGATGAAGTAGCGGATCATGTCGAGGAAGCGCTTCTGCTCGAAGACGCCTTTGAGCACTACTTCGAGCTGCGGCAGTCTCGTATCGGCCAGTTCTTCGCCTTCGATGGTCCGCCAGGGCATGAAGCGCTCACGGTCGGCCGTGAGTGTGCCGATGCGGGCCTCTACGCCGTCCGAGATCACCAGGGCTTCGTTGTAGGCGAAGAGCGCGGGGATCTGCTGTTTGTAGGTTTGCAACTGGTTGAAGGCTGACCATATGGTCGTGGTCTCGGTTGCGGCGTTCTTGAGTTCCATGACCGCAAGGGGCAGGCCGTTGACGAATACTACTACGTCAGGGCGGCGTTCGATGTGGTTTTCGACGACGGTGAATTGGTTGACCGCAAGGAATTTGTTATTGTCGGGATGGGCAAAATCGATGGCCAGGATTTGGTCGTGGCCGTAGGAGCCGTCTTTGCGCTGGATTTCGACGGGGATGCCTTCTATCAGCATTTTATGGAAGGCATGGTTGTTGCCAATGAGGGAGGGTGAGTCAGGGCGCGTGAGTTTTCGGAAGGCTTCTTCCAGCGCCTCCGCCTCCACCTGCGGATTGAGGCGAGCCAGCGACTGGCGCAGCCGACCTTCAAGGACGACCTGGCCGTAGTGTTCGCGCTCGGCGGCAGGCATGCCCGGGGCGATGTCGGGGCCGAAGAGGGTTTGGTAGCCGAGGTCGGACAGCCAGGAGAGGGTGGCTTGTTCGATTTGAGATTCGGTCAGAGGTGGCATGGCTTATTCCTTGATAGAGGTGAATAATGTTCACCCTTCTTAAGAAAATAATCTGTTAACTCAAATATTCTTGTCAGCCTGTTGTTCATAAACCCCCTCTTATTTAGAACTCCGGCGTCTTCCTCTTGAATTTCGCCATAGATCAAATTCCTCATCAGTACATTCTGCAGAATTACAAAGATGGAGCGTTGGTGGGGAGTCCATTAGAATAACTATGGACCGCTTGATTCATCCTCTTGAATCTTTTTAAGCGTTCGCCCTTGCTCATCTTTCCATTCTGTTCTGCCATTTGCAGATCGCCCTAGCAGTACACCTGCAGCTGTAGAAGGTGAGTTGAAGGTGTAGTCTTGGGTCAAGCGGAAGTGTGTGCCTTCATTGGCAAATATCCCCTGATCCAACAGTGTACGTCGAAGCCCACTTAAAAAGCCATGTATTGAAGGGGCTTCATCTTTTATTGCAAGAGATCCAGCACGCACAACAAATCCCTCGGCAGTATCCTGGCCCCTTGCCTCTATGCCCTTGGACTTTAGTATTAAGTCGTGCGACTTTTCACCAAGAACTTTTGCTTTCTCGAAGACATTCAAGCCTATAATTGGTAAGCATAACAGTATATTATCCAAAAACGTTTCAGCATCTGCTTTATCTGCTTCCGAAAGATTGGGAGGCTGAGGAATGTTTCCGTTGTCGAGTTCAGCCCTTTTGGCTTCAGCAGCCAGCTGGACAAGGCGCGCTTCAATGTACTGGACGTGAGCTTTGTTGAGGTTCTGATCTTTGCTGGTAAAGATGACAGCATGTGTCCAGAAGTCTTTTTGTTTAGCATGTTGATCCAAACGCGACAGAACTGAATCTCCCTCTCCGATGTATATCATGAGAAGATTACCCGATTTTTGGGGTCCCCATAGTACATATACACCAGTACGGCTTATTTCGTTCCGTTGGCGTATTTCGGCATATAGCGCTCGCGGAAAAACCAGCCCCTGACCAGTCCAGTTTGATTTTTCAATGATGCGCAGGCCATCTGGATTGCCAGAAGGTATAAAGATGCGTACTGAAAACCCCATTTGGTTACTCATAAATCTCTCTCCCTTAAAAATTTCTCTGCATCGTTTATCCGAATCTCGCTGGAAATCAATTTGGGCAATACCACATCGCGCAGGGCGGTGGATCCGGGTAATGTTTTGTAGAAATCGGTCATGTCAATAATACTCGTTAAACAAGTTGATTTCAAAAGGCTGAACGATTGGTTTCATAGCTTTAAACTTCATCTTGTCAATAATGTCCGCTGGATTAATTGCGTCTTTCAGCTCCTTCGATGTTATCCAATCATTGTTCCATAGCGCCTTCTCGTTCTCATCTAGAAGGAGGCAAAGCTTCTCATCGTAGCCAGGATTAAATCCATAGAAGTGACCGATTCGCTGAAGCCCTATCTCCATAAGACCAGTGTTGGGTAATTTTGACAGTTTCTTGTGCACCTTTTTAATAACCTCCAGACGTTCTGTGTCAGTTTCCAGAAAGCTCAGCAGATAACTCACGATCGCCGCAACTACTGGGAATGTTCTTGGACTATTATATGCGATATCTACCGCAATACTGATCAATGCGAGTGGGTTTTGGATATGCTCCGCATGATTCAAGCGCTTCAGATAATCTTGTAGAGGTTGGACAAGGCTCCCGGCGTTTGGATAATCGAGTCCATGCGCATGGATAACTAAAAGATGCTTTTCGAGATTCTCATCTTCTTGGCGTGCTTGTAACCATGCTAGTTTATCTGGCTTCAATGAACTGCTAATGACTGACTGTGGCCCTGTAGTCTTCGATGTATTCAGCTTCAGCCCAAACTCGATAAGAACCTCTGTTAAAGCCTTCAGGATGGCTTCTCCCTTCTGAGGATTGTTCACAAAAACCCTATAATCATCCCTATAGCGGAGTATCTGGTACTCTCCTATGCCTGCCTGTTCTACTTTATCGTTCAGTTGTAGATCGGCATAACCAAGCACCATTTCGGCAATGAAGTCCATAAGCACCGAACCCTGCGGAATGCCGTTGGTCTGTCCATGACGCATATTTTGTATATGCCTGTCAATGATGTTTCCGATAAGCTTGTCCCCTCGGTTTTTCTTGGCGATTTCTTTGTCGTGCAGTGCCCAGGCAATCGAATGTGTGTAGATTGAGCCATAGCAATCGGTGATGTCGGCGTGAAAAATATATTCATATTCCATTGATAATTCGATCGATTTCTGCTCGATCTCCTGCCACCACCGAAAAATCTGCGCGGCCTTATCTTTCCGTCTTGATTTTGATTCAATTGGTATAGATAAGCATCTGCAATTTTTTACATGGAACTTCTCGAAGCGTTTACATATGAATTCCCAGTTCTTTTGCTCAGTTATATAATTTACGAGAGAAACATACAGAGCAGGATGGATTAGTTGCAATGGACGCCAGGCATAGCGCCCATCCTTGTTGGATAAGAGTGAATAATTGATGCCTTCATGCTCACATGGCCTATTTGATATATCAGAAAGTTTTTTTTATCTAAAATTTTGGCAACAGATGAAAGTATCTTTTTAAAATTAAAATATGACGGCAAATCAATATTGCAGTAGCTTTCTGGCTTTAAGAAAAAAGCCTGAGCCTTTTTGCAACTCATTGCAAGTACGTCGAAGTCTTTGTTCTTCAAGGTTTGAGATTTAGAGTGACTTTTTGCTCGCGTGCTCATCATGTCGTCCTCTTTAATAATCGTTCCACATCCTTTACTCGAATATCCCCAGAAATCAGCTTCGGCAGCAGCGCATCGCGGAGGGCGGCGAGGGTATAAGACTGATTCTCGTTGATTGAGATGCGATCATCAAGCTGAACAATTAATCGATCAAAGGCTGTGACAACAATTTTAGGGGGTACTAAGCATCTAATAATGTTAAAGTCTTTCTTACCAATTGAACCAAAGACCGTTCCCTCAGCTTCAAAGCGAGCAAAAACATCTGCTTTGGCGTGCATGAACTGGTAAGTGTAGGAACGGCTTCCACTCTTGTGTCGAGCAGCTGCAACACCACGCCCGATCGCACAATCCTCTGTAGCAATATTGATGTCGCCAACTGGCGCTCGCACGCTAATTAATGTATCTCCCTTTTTTGCTAGTCGCGTCGGAGCTGTGCAGTATACACGGCGCATAGGGAAGCGGAAACCGAAGTCTGTTCGTCCTTGGTAGAAAGGCAATCCTTCTCCGACCTCGTTATATGTATTGCCAGGTGGAGATTGTCCCATCGTAATGTTGAACTCATTCCCAATGCATCCAATCTTCCACCCCTCCGGAATTTCCCCCAGCTCCGAATCTACGAAACGGTCGGGGAAGAGTTCGGCGATTTCGGGTTTGAGGTTGGGGCAGGCGGCGCGGCTGACCTGGGCGTTGGTCCAGTCGGGGTGCTCTCGGCGCACGGCGGCCTTGGCGCGCACGGGGTCAAAGTCCACAAACCAGCTTTTGAAGATCGCCCTCGCCATTTCTTCCAGCGTCTGGCTCATCCGCCGGTTCAGCTCGATTTTGTTATCCAGCGTGCCGAGAATGTATACAATAGCTCGCATTTCATTCTTGTCTTCCGGAATAAAAATCGGTAGTTTGCGAAGCGCACCTAACGGAATGTATTGCTGGGTAGTTCCCCGTGATTGTTCTCGGATTATCTGTTGATTGTTGGGACTTCGTAGATAGTAATAAAGCCACTTGCCTTCAACTTCACCCTTGCTTTTAAACAGACCAACATTCTTAATCGCGAAGTCTGGCTCTTCCTTGATAAGACATGGCTCACCAACTGTACCAATCATCGATATCAATACATCCCACTTATCTACCTTGCTGCGTTTGTTAATTGAATTAAAATCATCTTGTGAAATGAGGTAGGCATTCCCCAGATCAAGACGACCGCCAATGATGTGACGTGACGTTACTAAGAAACGACCATGCTTCACTGGTTTAGGAGAGTCATGAGTACCGTCACGTACTGCGGTACAAAACTGCTCTGCAGTTATCGATTTCCACTCACCCACCATATCTCAGCTCCTTCTCCAATTCTTCGATACTCGGCAGGCTCTCCTGCAACTCAGCAGGCAATGCATCGGTCAGGCGGTAGGTGGCAACGCCCATTGGTTTACTTACATCGCGAAGGGCATACTCCGCCACCAAACGATTCTGTCTCTTGCATAAAATAAGCCCGATGCTGGGCCGATCTTCAGGATGGCGCAGGATGTCGTCCACCGCAGAAAGGTAGAAGTTCATCTTCCCTGCATATTCCGGCTTGAATTCCCCCACCTTGAGTTCGATGACTACATAACAGCGCAGACGAAGGTGGTAGAAAAGCAGGTCAATGTAGAAATCCTCATCACCTACCTTGATCTCATACTGCCGCCCGACGAAGGCAAATCCTTGTCCAAGCTCCAGCAAAAACTTTTCCAGATGACGGATCAACCCGGTTTCCAATTCCCGTTCCTGGAACGGTTCAGTCAGCGTGAGAAAATCGAAAATGTAAGGGTCTTTAAGGGTCTGCTGTACCAGATCAGATTGATGCGCGGGCAGTGTCCGTGAAAAATTGGACAAAACCTTTCCGTGTCGAGTATGTGCCTGAGACTCGATTTGCATGGCAAGAACATTCCGACTCCAGCCATTGGCAAGTGTCTGCTCCATATACCAGATTCGCGTCGGAATGTCCGAAACTTTTTCCATGAGAATCACATGATGAGCCCAAGGAACCGACCAGAGAAGCGAACTGGCAATTTCTGCCACAGGTTGTGGCAAAATTGAAGACGGATCCGGATAATCTCGGAAAAAGGCGATCATTCTTCCAATATTTCGCTCTGAAAAGCCTTTCAACTCAGGCAGTTCGTTTTTCAATTCCCGCGCCAGCCGCGGAATGACTGCTGAACCCCATCCTTCCTGTTTCTGTCGTGCATTAATAATGCGGCCGATATCCCAGTAAAGGCGGACCAATTCCGAGTTGACAGCCAAGACTGCTTTTGTTTGAGCGAGTTGAATACGCTGTTTCACTTCAGAAAGAAGCAATGCAAAATCACCGGCTTTTGTCTGGATCTCGCTTTCGTTCACCGATATTTTCTGCTCGTTCTTTTCTTTCTCTTTCATTCTACCCTCTCCCGTTTTTTTATCTTGTCGGCCATGTACATGGGCTTGCGGCGGCAGGCCTGATCTTCGGCATAGTCGAGATACTTGGCCATCATGCGGGAGACCTGGCGGCTGCCTTCAGTTTGAACTATCCGGAATTTCCGGATAGTTGCCGAAGAGTCGAGCTCATGTTCCGCGTAAATATTTACCAGATGCTCATTTATCGTTTTAACTGATACCTAGTACAACTCTGCCATGAGCCTCTGGGTCAGCCAGACGGTCTTTCCGTCTATCCGCACCTGGACACGCAGAGCGCCATCCTGATAGATCAGCAGCTGCCCTTCGGGGGAAACAGGCACTGGTTCATTTTCCATACCCCAGCTCCCCCAGATTTTTGGCAATCGCCGCATCCAGTTTTGCCGCTTCGGCCTGCTGTTCGCGCAGTTGGGCAACCAGCCTCTGCATCTTCTCCTCAAACGGCTCATCATCCTCTTCCTGCGGTGCTGATCCCACATAGCGACCAGGCGTGAGGATGTAGTTGTTGCGGCGGATGTCATCGAGCGTGGCGCTCTTGCAGAACCCAGGGATGTCTTCGTAGTTTGCCTTGCAGTCTCTGTCCCCGCGCCAGGCATGGTAGGTGTCGGCAATCTTTTTGATGTCCTCCTCGGTCAGCTCGCGGTGCACGCGGTCTATCATCGTCCCCAGTTTGCGGGCATCGATGAAGAGCGTCTCGCCGCGCCGGTCGCGGAAAGCGCCGTTCTTCTTGTCGCGGGCGATGAACCACAGACAGACGGGAATCTGGGTGGAATAGAAAAGCTGGCCAGGAAGCGCCACCATGCAGTCCACAAGGTCGGTCTCGATGATGTTCTTGCGGATTTCACCCTCGCCCGACTGGTTGGAAGACATCGAGCCATTAGCGAGCACAAAGCCCGCATAGCCTGTGGGAGCAAGATGAAAAATAAAGTGCTGGACCCAGGCAAAGTTGGCATTCCCAGCCGGGGGTATGCCGAATTTCCAGCGCTTGTCCTCCTTGAGCCGCTCGCCGCCCCAGTCGGAATCGTTGAAGGGCGGATTGGCGAGCACAAAGTCAGCTTTGAGATCGGGATGCAGATCGCGGTGGAAGGTGTCGGCGTGCTCCTTGCCGAGATTGCCCTCGATACCGCGGATGGCCAGGTTCATCTTGGCAAGCCGCCAGGTCGTGTGGTTGGACTCCTGGCCGTAGATGCTGATGTCGCCGATCTTGCCGCCATGCTCTTCGATGAACTTTTCCGACTGGACGAACATGCCGCCGGAACCGCAGCAGGGGTCGTAGACCCGGCCCTTGTAGGGAGCCAGCATCTCGACCAGCACCCTGACGACACAGCGGGGCGTGTAGAATTGGCCGCCCTTCTTGCCTTCAGCGCTGGCGAACTGCGAAAGGAAATACTCATAGACTCTGCCGAGAATGTCCTTGGAACGGTTTTCCCGGTCGCCCAAACCGATGTTGCCCACCAAGTCGATGAGCTGGCCGAGCCTTTGCTTGTCGAGGCGCGGGTGGGCGTAGTCCTTGGGGAGCACGCCCTTGAGCGAGGGGTTGTCGCGCTCGATGGCGAGCATGGCGTCGTCGATGACCTTGCCGATAGTCGGCTGCTTGGCTTCGGATTTGAGCTTGGACCAGCGCGCCTCTTTGGGCACCCAGAAGATGTTGACGGCGCGGTATTCGTCTGGGTCTTCCGGGTCGGCACCCTGGGCGCGATCCGCTTCGAGCTTGGCGCGCTGCTCTTCGAAGGCGTCTGAGATGTATTTGAGGAAGATCAAACCGAGCACGATGTGCTTGTACTCGGCGGCGTCCATGTTGGAGCGGAGCGCGTCGGCGGCTCGCCAGAGCTCGGATTCGAAGCCGAGATTCGCGCCGTTGCTATTCTTAGCCTTAACCATGATCATCGCCCCTTGTTAAAAATTTTATCTTGGCACCCGGAAGATATGACTTTTTTGTAATTATGGCAAATAATACAAATTCTTTAATATATTGCAAGAATAAATCTGCGTTAAATTCCACGCACTTCGTTTTTGGAATAATTCGCCCGGCAAGCTTCAGTGTGCTTTGTAACCTAAAGGTCGTCTTCGCATTCTGAAGCATGGGTCTCTTGGGATTTCAAAAATAAAATAGGGGCTAGTGGATAGCGGATAGTGAAAGATCGTTTTATTTGGCAATTTGCAATCCGGAATCCAAAATCCGCAATTCGATATGATTTTCCCCTTGAGCACAAAGACGGTGCCCGGATCGGTCCGGCAGGCGATGACGGCGGAGCGATATCTGTGCAAATCAAAATTCAACTTGCTTTTTGCACAGACATACCGTCTCACAAGTCCGTGGATTTTGTCAGAGGGCTCGGATGGCACTTCTGATGCGCCTTGGGTGATCCCGCCTGCGTCGGGATTTCGCTTCGCTTCAACGCAAAAGGACTCGAACCACGGACCCGATGGTTAATCTCCCGCTAAAGCGGGACGGGACTCTACCGACTGAGGTCTTTGAGGAAACGGGCGATTCCTCGCTGTTTGATCTTTTTCTCCAGTAGCATCGCTTCAGATCGGCTGGATAATTCTTTCGACCAGAAGAGCGTCCATGG
>Ga0078972_1008796_pt1 | contig 20651 bp, 14 predicted proteins | sample YelNatPaOPGAMG01_FD_67568 | JGI IMG/M metagenome (GOLD analysis project Ga0078972, IMG submission 67568) | Hot spring thermophilic microbial communities from Obsidian Pool, Yellowstone National Park, USA - OP-RAMG-01 (SPADES assembly) (version 2) | ecosystem: Environmental > Aquatic > Thermal...
ACGGGGCAGGGCGGCGAGGATGTTGATAGGTCTCCTCAGGCCCATACTGGACGAGCAACTATCCGGCGGGTGCTTGTCACACACTACATTCTATGCAAGGATCATCAAGTTGGTACCCCTCTATGACGGAGGCGAAGGTGTCGTTATCTAGAGCCACCTCCATGAGGGATCTGTTATGTTGCCTCTTGCTTTCAAGGGCCATGCGGCGCTCATGTTCAGCCTTGATCTCGGCGATACGCTCGGGACGGCTCAGTTCCTCCAAGCTTTCATCGCCATTCCAAGTGTATCTTGTACCGTTGGGCAAGAGCTTCTCATAACTCTGTGCCATGAGGTAGTAGTTTGGATGTTTCTCCAGAAGACCTACCCATTCGATCTTCTGTTGGAAGAAACAGAAGTAACAACCGGAACGAGAACGCCACTGGTAATAGGAAGGCATACCAAGGCCCGATTCCTTCAGGATCCGCAACACATCTTGCTTGGTAATGCCATCTTCCTTGAATGGATAGCGGGCCCTTATGTTTGGCCTGGAACTCAGGTAGCCTGTTCGATCTTCGTCGGCCCTAATCCCTATATAGGTCACGACATTGTCGTCACCGGCAAAGTGCTCAAAGGGACGAATCTTCAGATGCTTCGTACACCAACGCATGCGGGTTGAGGGCAAATATCCACGATAGACTGCTAACCAGTGGTCAAACCCGCGGCCGTCGTGTCTTAGCCTAATGACCTTCTTTCCCAAATATGCCTCCACAAGGTCAAGATAATCGTAAGTCTCGGGAAGCTCCTTCTCCGTATCATAGAAGACGTACTCCAAATCCGGGATGCGGTCACGGAGGTAGATGGCCAAAGCCGTACTGTCTTTGCCTCCGGATAGATTAAGGATGTGCCGCACACGTTTGCTCATGGGTATTGCCCGCTTTCCAACTCAGGATTTTGAGAGGGTGCGCTTGGCCAGCTCGGCGATGGCGGCCAGGCGCACGCGCTCGGAGACGCCCGTCCGGCGCAGCGATTCGTCCAGCGCGTGGAGGGCATCTCGGACGGCCTGCTCCTCCTCCGGCTGTACGTGGATGACCTCACGCCATTCCTCACCGCTACCTGTGGTCACCCCCAATCGGAGTGCGCGCCCGCCTTCGTCCCCGCCGGCCAAGATGATTTCCTCCACGCGCCGGAACTGGCCGGCCAGGTCGCTCAACTCCACGCCAAAGCGCAGCTTGTCCGCATCGCTCCACTGCTTGGGGGGCTTGTGGACCACGAGCGCCGCCACCGATTCCAGCCACTCTTTCTTGGCCAGACGCTTATCCGCCAGGCGCTGCAGGAAGGCCTTGAGGCGCATATCTGCCACGTGCTCCTGCAGGAGGGCGGAGCGCCGGGCGAGCTCCTCGCGGCCCGCGGCCAGGTCCGCCGGCAGCTTGAGGGCAGCGGCGAACTGGGCTTCGATATCGGCCAGCAGATTGTCATAGGTGTACTGCAGCTCGAGCAGGGCCTTGCGCAACTCCGCGAAGAAGGCCTGGGCCGCCAGCTCGTCGCCATCGCTGCTGACCGGCTCCATGTGTAGGGCCTTGGGCAGGATCTCGAAGAGCAGGCGCTGCGGCTCGCGGGCAGTGGCGATGGCATCGCGAACGGCCAGGGTAGACGGGCTGAGCGCTGAGGTGTTCTTGGTGTACTCGGGCAGCTGGCGCACGAAGATCAAGAGCGGCCGGATCGCCGAGAGTACGGTTGCCTCTCGCTCCTGTGCCGCCAAACGCGGGATCAGCGAGCTATACCTGGTCAGGAGCCAGTTTCGGGCCTGCCCCAGGGGGTAGCGCTGGATGGAGAATTGCTCTGGGCCCTTAATCAGCCGCTCGAACTCGGCGATGCCGGGCTGGGGAATAAAGCTGCCGTTCTCGTATAGAGCGATCTCTGCCTCCCAACAGAGCATGGCCGCTGTGAGGAAGATGGGCAGCAGGCCGTCGCGCACGCCGTAGGGTGGCTCGCGCAACTGCGCAAACAGCTCCAACACCGTACGCGGGCGTTCCTCGGTAGTGGCCAGGAAGGAGGCCATCCCCTCCCACAGGGGGGTGATGTGACAGGGATCCTCAGGGTTGCCGGGGCCGAATTGCCAGCGGCCATTGGCTTTGTGATGCAGCCCGCTGCGCTCGAGCACCGAGAGGTACATGCTTAGCTCCGGCGGGAAGCCCTGGATGCCCAGCCGCTCCTCATCGGGGTGAGTGAGCATACATTCGATCAGCATGCGCCGCGCCGCCGCGGCTGCTGAAGAAAGGCTGCGCCGATTCACCAGCTCGTTGTGGATTGTGGGTGCGGCCCAGTAGGTGCGATCGCAGGCTTCTGAAAGGGCGGTGGAGAGCTCGGCAGCGCTGGCAAAGGTGCGCCGCTCGCCGGCCCACACCCACAGCGCCGTGGCATAGCTAGAAGCCCTGTCGAAGCAGCGGCTGCAGAGCCGGTTCAGGCGCTCCTGCGCGTCGATCTGCCGGCCGGCCAGCTCGCGGCGCGCGATGCGGTCGCCCTCGAGCTCCGGGGTGTTCTTTGCCACCCATTCCCAGGTCAACACCTCCTCCAGCGCCTCGCGCAGGCCGGAGGTATCCCGTGGGATGGCGAAGAACAACATCTCTCGATGCGGCGCTTCGAGGTCGCGGGTGGCCGCCGCCACCGCCTCGGCCGTCTGCTCGGGCGTCTTGTCCTCACTGTCCAGCACAAAGATGATAGCGCCGTCGGCCGCTTCCAGGGGGCTCTGCGCCGTTTCCACCAGATTCTCCAGGGTCGTGATGCGAGGCGCGAAGTAGCGCAGGGTGCCAGTCCGGTGCAGGTGGCGCTTGGCCAGGTAGGGCTGCAGGGCGCCTTGTTTCTCCAGGAGCTGTGCCAGGCTGGCAGAGTGGTCGATCTGCCTCAGGCCCTGGCGGAAGCGCTCCTCCAGGTCGACATCGCTCCCTTCCCACAGGCTGTAAGCGCCCCTGTGCCGGCGGAAGATGGCGATGCCCCACTGGCAGAGCTGCTGTAATTCAGCCTGCACCTCTTCTGCCTTTACCTCTTTCCCGTCGGCCAGGGCATAGGACAGCACGGCAGCGGAAGCTTTGAGGTGAACCTGGTCACCCAGCAGGCCGAGCATGCCGATCGTCTTGACCAGTTGGACCTGCAGGGAAGTACACTGAGGCGGCAGCCTGTTCACGGCCTCATCGATCTCGGCCCAGCGCTTGCCCTGAAGCTGGGCATAGAGTACGCTGCCCATAGTGGCCAGGATATAATCATAAAGATCAGGCAGGCGGTAGAAGGGGCGCTTGCCTTTGCTGCTCCACCGTGTGCGCTGGAGGTACGACTGGAAGCCCATGGGCTCACTTGAGCTGAGGAAAGCAAAGAGCGAGCGCTCATTCTGCGCCAGGTGGCTGCGGAATAGCCGCCCCAGCACCAGGGAGACCGTTGGGTGCAGCGGCGCACAGCGAGCCAAGATCTGGGCGGCGTGCTCCTTAGCGATATCTCGGGGCGCCAGCTGCAGCTCCTGCGCCCGCATTGTTTCAGCCGCGATGACGGCTGCCAGGCCGTCGATGCGCGGGCTGGGCTCGATGGCGGCGCCGACCAGGTGCAGCAGCTCCTCCGTGGAAGCCAGGAAGGGCATATCCTGAAAGCGGCCCTGCACTTTGGCCCATTCCCGCTGCTGTTGAGGGCTCAGACGCGCGGCGTAGCGCTCAAAGGCCTGGTGCAGGATGACGACAAGGCCGATGGCATGCTTCTCACTGCGCGCGGCGTGCTCAGCCAGTTCCTGCAGCAGGAAAACGTCCTCCTGCCCGGGGTTGAGGGCTGCATGCTCCAAGACCTTGCCCAACTCATCCAGGATGATCAGCAGGCCGGGCGAGCCCGGGCTGTCATGCACAGCCGCGGCGGCCTGCTCGATGGCCTCCAGCGCCAGGGCCGGGAATACGAGCTGGCCCCGCTCCAGTTGCTCGCAGAGCGCGTGCAACTGGGCGATGCACTCTCGCAGCGCGGGCCGCTGGTGGGGGGCATGCGAGAGCGCCTTGCTCAGGGCGCGCAGCAATACCAGGGCGAGGGGCTCACGGCTGCCGACGGCAGGCACGATCAGAAATGCGCCATTCACCAGCCCTGGGAGGCGCGCGCTCAACTCCTCATAGAGATCCGCATCCGCCGCCCGCAGCAACTCGTGGGCCTGCTCATCCTTTGGATAGGACAGCACCCGCGCGGCAAAGAGGGCGCAGGCCGACTTGCCCGCGCCATAGGGGCCGGTGATCGACCAAGCTCGCTCGCGTGACCCCGCCTGCAGGCCCTGCCCAAGGCGGCGCAGCACACTACGGCAGAGCGGCGTCACGATATAACCGCTCAGATGATTGGCGGCATAGTCTGCCTGTATGTTCACCGAGCGGCAAAAGCGGGAATTGATCTGGAAGAGGTCCTTCAGGTATATGGCTTCAGTCATCGGTTCTCTCCGAGGGAAACGCTTGTGCCGTGGTAATAGCCGTCGAGAACCTGCATAGAGTCAATCTCTTCCCTGAGCAGGACTTGCTTCAGCCCAGCGGATTCGCTGAACTGGATCGCGTTACCGGTCAAATCCGCCAATCGCTCCAACCGTTCCGCCAGGGCAGGCTCGTCGAGCTTAAAGACTCGCCCAGGGCTGCGGGGCGCGTAGGCCAGATCGTCGAAGGTTAGTGTCTTGGCGGACCGCACCTGGGCGAACGTGCATAGGGCGAAGAGAAAGATGGCATCGGGCAGGGTATCTTTCGGCCCCCGGGCAAAGGCATAGGGACTGGTGGGCGCGGGCTGAAAGATGAGGCCCAACTCGGCCAGGGGGCAATCCAGGGTCTCTTCGAGTGTGCCCTGAGAGTTGCTACTGCCCACGTAGGTGCGAATAAAAACATCTATGTCACGGGCCAGGGTATTCGCGCTGGCCCGGATCTCCGGATATCGCTTGGCCAGTGAGCCGATCGTCTGTTCCAACCCGTGGCGGGTGAAATCCGGCTGGTGCATCTCATTAAAGGCATAGTACCAGGTAGTGGCCTTGCTGTCGCCGGTGACCAACTGGTAATGGATCAGCCACAGGGTGGCGACATCCTCGAGGTAGGGATCCCAGGGAGCCTCGCCGAGGAAGATTCTTTTGCCCAGTTCCGTTGGCTTGAGCTGTCGCCCTCGGTTGTTGGGCACCGTATCATCCTCTTCCAGCATCCTGGTAGCCAGGCACCAGTGTCGGATCGAGCGCACCATATTCTTGCCGACCCCCAACGAGACCAGGGCATCGTCCTTGCCAAAGAGGGTTGGGTCCTCGGCACACTGCGTAACGCCCTTGGTAAGCCACGTATTGCGAAAAGGAAATGACTCGTGACCCGAGAAACTTGCAACCTTGATATCCATGATACCTGCTGATGCTAGCGGCCTAGGAGCACACGCGCCGGGGGGAAGGAACCCGTCGACCTGGACTGGGTCCGTTGTCCTGCAACCCATCACGTCCGCACCAGACCAACATGGCCAGATGATCCATCTGCCCAATAAGGTTCGTGAAAGGCCAACGATGGAGGGTAAGCGTCCGCTTTAGAACGCCTAACAAAACCGCGGCGCACTATGGGCCTTCGCCACGTCGGATACCCCCACCCGTATTCCCCGCCCCCCTGCAGGGGCGGGGAATACGGGAATGAGGGGTTTTGCGCGGGCACAACGCGCCCGCGCAAAACCCCTTTCACCGTTTCTCCCCCTTCCCACCCCGCGGGAAGGGGGCCGGGGGGATGGGCGTTGCATGTAGCGCCATCTGCAACACAGGTTCTGTTAGGCACTCTTAGGGAGAGAGAATGCAGAGTAATGATAGCATTATTCCGAGAATCGGCAACTTTGGAGCGGACGCTGAGAATAAGCATATCATACGGACTCCCCATCCGCCAATAGGCCACCTGACCTATATTCTTTGGGTGGAGTGACGCCATTTCCAGGACTTTACGGTGCTTTTAGCTTGCGACGGCCTTTTCCTCCAATAAGCCAGAACCAACACACCACCCTACCTCGCCAGCTAGCGTCGCGATTGCAGCAGGGTTAGCCCAGTTTTCTCCCCCTCGCACGCCCCTTCGCGTCCTTCGCGTTCCAAAGCTCCGTGCTCCCAACGCAAAAGGAGGCGCCTGGGAAACCGGGCGCCTCCTTTGCACACGTCAACCTTATCTGCCGCCGGTGGCGGGGGCAGGGGCTTCTTCGAGCTCGGGCGCTTTCTTCTTGCTCTGCATGATGGCCCAGATGACGCCGATCAGCAGCACGAGCACGACGACGATGACGCCAAAGCTGATGGAGCTGTACTTGACGATGATGGGGGCCGCAATCAGGCTGACCAGGTTGACGACCTTGATCATCGGGTTGAGGGCGGGGCCGGCGGTGTCCTTGAGGGGATCGCCCACGGTGTCGCCGACGACGCCGGCTTTGTGCCGCTCGGAGCCCTTGCCGGTGTTGGCGGCCAGGTCGCGCGGCTCGTCCTCGATGGCTTTCTTGGCATTGTCCCAGGCGCCGCCGGTGTTAGCCATGAACACGGCCAGCAACTGCCCACTGAGGATGATGCCTGCCAGGAAGCCGCCCAGGGCCTCGACCTGCAGGACCAGGCCGATGATGATGGGCAACAGCACGCACATGACGGCCAGCGGGATCAGCTCTTTCTGCGCGGCGGCTGTCGAGATGCCCACGACGCGCGCATAGTCGGGCTTGACCTTGCCTTCCATCAGGCCAGGGATACGGAACTGCCGGCGCACTTCCTCCACGATCTGCCCCGCCGCCCGGCTGACGGCGCGGATGGAGAGCGAGCTAAAGAGCCAGGGCAGGGCGCCGCCCAGGAGCAAGCCGATAAAGACGCGCGTATCGGAAATGCGGATGGCTTCCATGACCGGCTGCCCAAGCTGCTTCTGCACGACGCCGACATCGGTCAGGAACGAGGCGAAGAGGCTCACGGCGGCGATAACGGCCGAGGCGATGGCCACACCCTTGGTGATGGCCTTGGTGGTGTTTCCCACCGCATCGAGGTCGGCCATGATCTGGCGCGCCTTGCGGGTTTCCTCATCTTCCATATCGTGCCAGGCCATCTCAGCAATACCATTGGCATTGTCGGAGATGGGGCCGAAAGAGTCCATGGCCACGTTGTTGCCGGTCTGGCTGAGCATGCCGATGCCGATCATGGCCACGGCATAGAGCACATAGGTGGCGGCTTGCCCACCGTAGAGCGCCAGGGCCAGGGCAAAGGCGATGACGATGACGAACAGCGCCCACACGCTCGATTCCATGCCGACTGAGAGGCCCGAGAGGATGGTCGTGGCCGGGCCGGTGCGGGTGGCATGAACGATTTCCTGCACGGGCGAGCGCTTGGTGGAGGTAAAGTACGAGGTCAGCGGGTTAAAGGCGACGGCCAGGGCCACGCCGATGGCTGTCAACATGCCCAGGCGCCAGTCGTGAGCGTAGAAGAATGCCGCCACGAAGGACCAGAAGACGGTGTTGACGCTGGAGACTTCATAGGAGCGGAACATGGCGTCTTCGGCGTCATGGGCGCGCATGAACCCGATGGGGAAATGCTCCCAAATGGGCACGGCGAACGTGCCGATGATCGAAGAGATCACGCCGATGCCGCGCATCAAGAGCGGGAAGACGATCCACTTCAGGCTGTGGCTCGGGTCCAGGGCGACCAACGCCAGCCCCAGGATCAGCACCGAGACGATCGTCACTTCGTAGGACTCGAAGATGTCGGCGGCCATACCGGCGCAGTCGCCCACGTTGTCACCGACCAGGTCGGCCACCACAGCGGCGTTGCGCGGGTCGTCCTCGGGGATATCCTTCTCGACCTTGCCCACCAGGTCGGCGCCGACATCCGCCGCCTTGGTGTAGATGCCGCCGCCCACGCGCATGAACAGGGCGAGCAGCGTGCCGCCAAAGCCAAAGCCCAGCAGGGCGTCAGGCGCCGCGGTGCCGAAGACGATAAAGATGGCCGTGCCGCCCAACAGGCCCAGGCCGTCGGTCAGCATACCGGTAATGCTGCCGGCATAGTAGGCGATGCTGAGGGCCTCGGTAAAGTCACGCCGCGCGGCCGAGGCTGCACGCACATTGGCCTGGATGGCCATGCGCATACCCAACTGGCCGACGATCAGCGAGAACGAGGCGCCGAGGATAAAAGCGATGGTGCGGCCGATGGCGACGATGATGCGCGCACTGCCGGCGCCGAATTCGTTGACCGCTTCCACACTGGGGGGCACCACGTACACGCTGAAGAACAGCGCGACGGCCAGGATGCCGATCAGCGGCAAGATCGTGCGCAACTGGCGGTTGAGGTAGCTCTCGGCGCCGATGCTGATGGCGCTCCACACCTCCTGCATCTTGGTGGTACCCTTGTCCTTCCCCAGGACCTTGCCGCGCAACAGCCATGCATAGAACAGGGCTATCAACGCGACAATCAGCACGCACACTACGGCGATCTGCTCGAACCCCGTGAGGCCGTGCCTTGCCAAGCCGAGAATGTTCATCTCCCCTCCCTGTTACAATGAAACCCAAGGAATAACCGGGCATAGTAGCGCCCAGGCAGAACACAGATTGGGACTGGAATCGGAGAAAGGGCGCGCTTTCGGCAAACGGCACCGAACGAGCGCGCGGAACGTGCGTGAGGAGAGCGGAGGGTAAGACGTCATCAGCATTGCCGCCACAATTCTGGCCTGCACCGACAACCTTGCCTGCCAGAGTGGAAAAGAGGCTCTCTACCCGAGCTCGCGTTCCTCGCCTGGCTCTGCGCCATGCGCATGACCCCGGGGCCTCGGGCCTCCCCGCCGCCAAGACTTGGGGCCCGCTGCACCAACGAAAGGCCAACGGTTCCGGATAATATACCTCCTCAATAACCTTGTCAAAATGGCCCTATTCATGTGGCCTTGTACAATCCGGCTGACCGACAAAGCGCAAATACGCCATTCTCTCTAATATACCCATTGGGTAGGCAAATTGTCAAATCAGGCAATTGGGTGTGAAACATGGATACCGACCGGTCGGTCTAATACTCAGGGAGGTTACAGGAGGTCAGAGATGACTATTGTGGTCACCGGTGCGGCGGGTCACCTGGGCAATAACCTGGTGCGGCTGTTGTGCGCGCAGGGGGCGGCGGTGCGCGCGCTCGACTGTACCCGCGACTGGCGCTCGCTGGCGGGGCTGCCCATTGAGCGGGTGGAGGTCGATGTGCGTGACCCGGCGGTCCTGGCCGAGGCCCTGGCAGGGGCCGATGTGGTTTATCACACGGCAGCGGTCATCTCACTGTCGCGGCGCGAGTGGCCACTGGTGCACGCCGTCAACGTGGCAGGGGTGCGCAACCTGCTCGCGGCCTGCCGCGCCGCCGGTGTGCGCCGCCTGGTCCATTTCAGCTCCATCCACGCCTACGAGCAGGAGCCGCTGCACCTGCCCGTCGACGAAGAGCGGCCGCTGGTCAGCTCCCCGCGCCTGCCGCCCTACGACCGTTCCAAGGCGGCGGGCGAGCGGGAGGTGCGCCGGGCCGTGGAGCAGGGGCTTGACGCCGTGATCCTCAACCCCACGGGCATGATCGGCCCCTATGACTATCGCCCTTCCTTTTTCGGCGAGGTGCTGCTGGCGCTGGGCCGGGGGCGCCTGCCGGTTTTCGTCGCCAGCGGCTTCGATTGGGTGGATGTGCGCGATGTGGCCGCGGCGGCGATTCGGGCGGCGGCGAGCGCCCCGAGCGGCAGCCGCTACCTCCTCTCGGGCCATTGGGTGACCATGCGCCAGCTGAGCCTGCTGCTGCAAGAGATCACTGGCCGTCCCGCGCCGCGCGTTTTCTGCCCCCTGTGGCTGGCGCAGGTGGCCGCGGCCTGTTATGGCGCCTGCTCGGCCATGCCCCTGGCCGCCCGCGGCCGCCCGCTCCTCACCAGCGTCTCGCTGCAGGCGTTGCACGGCAACCGGCGCATCAGCCATCAGCGCGCCGCCCGCGACCTCGGCTATGCCCCCCGCCCCCTGCGCGAGACCCTGGCAGACACCCTGGAGTGGTTTGCCTCTCATAAGCAGGGATAGAAAGGGAGGGGGCATAGAGACGGCGGCGCGCCGCCGTCTCTATGCCCCCTCCCTTTCTATCCCTGCTTATGGGACGACGACCATCTGCCCCTCGTGCACGCCATCGAGGATCTCGGTATCGCTGTCATCGGAGAGCCCGGTGGTCACGCGCACATCCTTGGGTTTGCCGTTCTGCAGCACACGCACGTACTTGTTGCGCCCGCGCGCCTGCACCGCCCGGCTGGGCACGAGCAGGGTATCGTCGTGGGTGAGGGTGGTGATTTTCAGGGTGGCGGTCATATCGGGCCGCACGGGCACGCTGCCCGGTGAGAACGAGATGATGGCCTCATAGCTCACCGTGCCCTGCTGCTGAGTGGCGCCGGAGTTCAGGCTGGCCACATGCCCCTCAAATACCTGGCCGGGGAAGGCATCGAGGCGGATCTCCGCCTCCTGCCCCTCGGCCAGTTGGCCGATATCCAGCTCGTCTACCTGGGCTGAGACCTCCAACGTCCCCAGGTCCACCAGCCGGACCGCTTTGACGCCGTAAGCCGTCTCGCCTTCGTGGGCATTGATCTGCACAACCGTGCCGGCAAAAGGCGCCACGATCTTGGTACCGTCCAGGTTATCGCGCGCCGTATCCAGCGCGATCTGGGCCAACTGCACATTCTTCTCCGCCACCTGGATCTGCGCATCTGAAGGCCCTTTGATGGCCTGCTCGAACTGGGCCTGCGCCGTCTCATAGTCTAGCCTGGCCGATTCCAGCGCGGTCGCTTGCGACGAGCCTGTGGCCTTGCCTTGGGCGTTCACCTGGTCATAGGCCGCTTGGGCAGCCTGCAGGGCGGCAGCGGCCCGGCGCACGTTGGCGCGTGCGATCTCGATCTGCTCCGCAGTGGGCGCCGCCCTTAACTCATCGAGCTGCGCCTGCCGGATCTGCAGGCTCAGCTCCGCCTCTTGTACCTGCCGCTCTGCATCGGCGCTGTCGGCCTGCACCAGCACGTCACCCTTGTTCACCTGCTGCCCGGGCTTGACCGATATCGACTTGATGATGCCGCTGCTGCGCAGCGATAGCCAGGCATCGCGCGCTGCCTGCACCTGGCCCGAGGCTTCGACCGTGGCCGTGATGCGCCCGCGCCGCACCGGCACGGTATCGGCCGGTGCAACCGGCCGCGTATAGTGGTAGATCAGGAACCCCGCCGCCACGACCACTACCGCTGCCGCACCGAGGCGCACAGTACGGTTACGGGGCAGGCGGATCTGCGGAATACGCCGAGTGAGTCTGCTGATCATGGTCCCTCGAAATCCTGGTAGCGGTAGGGCCGCGTCTGCAAGACGTTGACTGCCTCCTGGAGCGGGAGCGCAGCCCCAGCTTCATCCAATATCATCACGTGGCTCACGGTGTAAGGCCCGTCGCTCTGGGCCTGGATCAGGGCATGGCCGGGGAAGGAAAGGGTTACCGCCTGGGGGCCGCTGTTGAGCGACACCGGCTGGGCTACGCGCGCCACTTCCTTGCCCCGACTGTCGACGAGCGACCCGGCGACAAGGTAATTGCCTGCGGCGCGCACATCCACCCCCACAGAGACGTCCAGCGTTTCGTACTTGCCGTCGCGATTGGCGTCGGTCGCTGCCTCAGTATAATTGCCGGAGAGCGACGCGCTGTCGCTGGAAAAGGCCAGCAGTTTCTCGCTCGTTTGGGCGTAGCCCGTGCCGCGCGCGGTGACAAAGAGGGTGTACCACCCGCCCAGGTTGGGCGGCCGGTAGCGGGCGCCATAGACGCCGTCGCCTGCCGCGCCATCGCCGTGCTGGCCGTCATCTGCCAGGGATAGTTTATCGATCTGCCCGTCGGGCCGGCCGATCTCGGCAGTGACCTGGGCGCCGGGCAGCGGGGCCCCGTTCGTGGTCAGGGTAGCCGTGACCACCGCCTGCTCATCCTTGCCGTACCAGGGCTTGTCGGAGGCTACAGTCAGGCGGATGGGCGTGTTAAAGGTGGCATAGCCGGTAAAGCGCAGGGGGCCCTGGGCGTCGGCCGCCCGCCCCACCACCACCTTCCACGCGCCGGGCTGGGCGTTGTGTACGAGGTAACTCTGCAGGTCGGCCAGGCCCAGGTCAAAGAACTCGCCCCGCTGGCCGATGGTCTTGGCGTCGATGCGCGCGCCCGAGGGGTCGATCAGGCTAAAGCTGAGCGCATCGCCCCCGTTCTGGCTGCGCAGGTAAAAGTGCACATCGCCCGCGGTATCGATCTGCACCGTCTGGGTCATGCTCTGCCCCGGGCTCACCTGGCCGTCGTAAAAGGGCGAGTGGATGGGCGCCGAGGGCACCGGAATGGCCGGCGGCGTCTCTTCCTGCTCGCCCGGCAGCGGCACCCCTGGCCCCAGGCGCAGCCCGTTGCGGATATAGGCATCGTAGGTATCGCGCGGCCACAAATAGGAAGGCAGGCCCAGCAGGATCGTCTGATCGGAAAAGGCGTGCAGGTCGTTGGTCAGGATCTTGCGCACATTGGGGCCGTCCAGCGCCAGCGCCTCGCCGGCCATAATCAAAGCGTCGCCCGGCGGCAGGTCGCGCAGAGTTTCCGGCAGTTCTGGCTGGTGGGCATCGCCGGCAATCAGGGTATAGGGTATGCCCGGGTTGGCGTGCAGGGCATTGAAGAGATTGGCATAATCGGGGGTCAGCTCCACGGCTGAGGGGTCTTTGGACCACTCGTGCAGCTCACGCATCAGGAAGGGGTACCACTCGTGCACGCCCACCTCTGGCGTGCCAAGGATGAATGCCTGGTCCACGTCACCGGCATAGAGCCCCGACTCCATATAGGCGCGGGCGTTCAGGCCGCCCATACTAAAGGCAATGATATCGACCTGAGCGGCGCCGGTTTCCTTTTTGGCGCGCTGGATCACCGCCTTTAGTTGGGCCGCATTCTGGTCCAGGGTATTCTTGGGCGAGATGCCTTGAGCGTAATAGACCGGGAATCCGTCTTCGCGCAGCCAGCTCGCCATGAAGCGGTATTCGGAGTCCTCCAGGAGGTCGCTGTCGGGGCCGTGCCAGCCGTGCACCAGCACCACGGGCAGCCGCCGCGTCGAGGCGACGGCGCTGACCCCATAGTGGGCCACGCCAGCGGTCACACTGCCGAACCACACGCCAGAGGACGTGGCGGCGAGGGCGCTCACATAGTTGTGCGCCAGGGTATCGGCGCCCTGGTAGACCGTCCAGCGCCCGTTCTCCAGCACGGCGGCGCCGTTGGCCGTGCCCACCCACAGGCGGCCATCCGGGCCGACGGCCAGCGCCTCGATGCGGTCATCGGGCAGGCCATTGGCCTTGTTATAGGTGTGTGACACGCGCCCGTCGCTGTCGAGCTGCGAGAGCCCCTCGTCGGTGCCCACCCAGAGCGAGCCATCGGCTCCCACGGCCAATGCCGACACGAAATCATCAGGCAACCCCGCCTTGCTGTCGTACAAGGTCCATTGGCTGCCCTGCAGGTGTGCCAGGCCATGGCCGTGCAGGCCAATCCAGACGCCGCCGTTGCTGCCCGTCGCCACGGCCGTTACATAATCATCGGGCAGTGGTGAATTGTCTGTGGCGTAGGTCTGCCAGGTTTGGCCGTCGAAAACGCCCACGCCGCGGCCCCAGGTGCCGCAGATGACCCGGCCCTGGTCATCGATCGCCAGCGCGCTGATCCAGTCGCCGGGCAGGCCAGAATTGGCGGCCGTGTAGGTCTGCCAGCGGTTTCCGCCAGGCAAAGCAGACTTTGCCGCATCGAGGACCGTCAGCCCACCGCCGAAGGTGCCGAACCAGACGCGTTTGGCCGGGTCCACGGCCAGTGCGGTGACCCAATTGGCGCCCAGGCCCTGTTCCTGTGTGTAACTATACCAGCGGCCATCGCGGAACAGGCTGGCCCCATTGCTCGTGCCCAGCCAGATGTCCCCCCCGTCTGGGCTCGCTGCGATTGCCCATATGGTGTCGGAAGGCAGCCCGTCGACCGTCGCGAAGCGTGTCCATTGCTGCGTGTCATCGCCTGCGCCGTAACCGGGCCACCCCAACAGAACCATCAGTGCCAGCACGAGGGATGTGCTTAGCCAACGCGCAAGGCGCATGCGCTTTTCCTGTTCTAGACCTGCCAGATAAGTCATCTGGCAGGCTCGACCATAATAGCATCAGCAGCGACACCTGTCAATTTATGGTCTTGCTGCAATTGGCTACTTGGCAATAATGATGGTATAATGGCGGTGTTGCCGGTCAGGGTGATGCCCCGGGTATCGGGCTTCGCATCGGCCGGGTATTTACCCTGAAATCTTCCGGTTGAGGCCGGGTGGCGGCGGAGCGGAGTGCCCGGCGTGGGCCAGAGGCCCTCCCGTGAGAGATGGAGTTGGTTGATGAAACGAGTGTCGCGCGCGACGACCTATGAATATGCGGGCCGCTACAATCCGCCCGCCCTCACTGTCGAGATGGGCGAGACGGTGCTGGTCGAAACGGAGCTCTGCACGGGGAGCTGGCTGCGGAGCGCACAGGATGCCTGGTCGCCTGAGCGCAGCCTGGCCCACAACCCGGCCAGCGGCCCCCTCTACATTGCGGGCGCCCAACCGGGCGATGTGTTGGGCGTGCGCATCGAGCGGGTCGATGTGGATACGCTGGGCTACACCGGTTTCGCCCCGGGCCAAAACCCCTTTCCCGACTGGATCCGGCAGCGGGAATGGGGGGTGGTTACGCGCACGGTGGAGATCAAGGAGGGCTACATCCACTGGTCGCCGTCGCTGCGCCTGCCTGTGCAGCCCATGATCGGTGTGATCGCCACCGCCCCGGAAGCCGAGGTGTTGGCCAACACCCGCCCGGGCCGGCACGGCGGAAACCTGGATGTGCAGGAGGTCGCCCCCGGCGCGACCGTCTACCTGCCCGTCTATGTGCCCGGGGCCCTGTTGCACGTGGGCGATGTGCATGCCCGGCAGGGCGACGGTGAAATCTGCTGCGGCGGCGGCATCGAGACCCGCGGCGAGGTGATGCTCACCATCGCCTCGCTGGGCCCGCGCCCGCCGCGCATGACCTGGCCGCGCATCGAGACGAGGGAGTATCTGATCACCGTCGGCTGCGCCCGCCCCGCCGAGGACGCCTTTCGCATCGCCGTGCAGGAGCTGGTCTACTGGCTGGCCGACGATTACGGCCTGCCCGAGCCAGAGGCGGTGCTGCTTTTGGGTCAGGTGCTGGAGGCCCGCTGCACCCAGTTCGTCGACCCCGAATACACCTATGTCGCCAAGGTTCGGCGGGAGTTCTTGCCTTAGCGGGGAGAGCGCTAAGGTGGGCATGAGACGCTGTCGGTGAACCCCGTCGAGTGCTTCAGCATGCCGCCCGAGGCTCGAGGCGATACTGTTGGTAAACCCGGTTGTGTGTTTGAGCAAGGCTGGCCGGGGCTGAAGGCGATACTGTTGGGAAAGCCGGCTGTGTGCTCGAGCCAGGCCGCCCGAGGCTGGAAGCGATACTGTTGGGAAACTCCCTTGCGTGCTTGTGCAGAGGACTGAAGGTCCAGGCCCTGGGCAAGAGCGGTGCGCGATGAGCGCTGAGCCTTTTGCGTAAGAGATGCTGGCGGCGCTGATCGAGGCCCATGGCCTGAGCGACGGCGCCCAGCCTGTCTTCCGGCGCATTCCCACGGGCAAGCACAACACGTCCTGCTATGTTGCTTGCGGGCAGCGGCAGTATGTGCTGCGCATCGCCCCGCCGGAGGGCGCCTGCCTGCTCCTTTACGAGCGTAACATGATGGCGCAGGAGCCGGAGATTCACCGCCTGCTGCGCGCGCAGACTGCCCGTAGCTCAAGTGTTGGCTTATGATGGCTCGCGCCGCCTGCTCGACCGTGACTATATGATCCTGGAGTGGCTGCCGGGGCGTCGGCTGACGGAGCTGGACCTGTCGTCGGCAGCCGAGGCGCAGATGCTGCGCCAGGTGGGGCAGGCCCTGGCGGCCGTGCACGGCCTCACCGCCGAGCGCTACGGCTACCTGGGCGCGCATCGGCCCATGGCACCCCAGCCCGATTGGGCATCGGCGTTCACGGTGATGTGGAGCGCCCTGCTCAAACAACAGTCGGTGCGCCTGGCCCTGCCTGTGCTCTCATTGTAACAATGTTGAAACTGATTTGGACCTTATGCAAAGTGGTGGTAGAATACAACCCATAACCGGTCATGTCGGCGCCTACCCGAAAAGCCCCCTGGCGCAGGATTTGTGTCTGTTGGGGCCAGGCCACAGCTTGGCGGATAGGCTCTTACCGGCGGCTTTGCCAGCCTACAAGGGGGATGCGAACGTATGGAACAGCAGATCGGGAGCTTCTTGAAATCGTTAGAAGTCGAAAAGGGCTACTCGGTCAACACCCTGATCGCCTATCGCAACGACCTGCAACAGTTCGAGCGATTTCTCAGGGAGCAAACCTCTCAAAAGTCGGCGGTCGCCTCCTGGCCCGATGTCACGAAGCAAGACTTGATCGCCTTCATCCTCTTCTTGAAAGGGGAGCGTGAGTATTCGTCGGCTACCGTGGCTCGCAAAGTCGCCGCGGTCAAATCGTTCTTCCATTTCCTCCTGACCGAACGGGTGATTAGCGAAGATCCTTCCGCTACTCTCGACTCGCCCAAGGTTCGCAAGTACTTGCCGAAGGCCATCTCCAAGGAGGAGGTTGACCAACTTCTCGCCGCTCCAGCGGCGCTCGATAGCTCCCGGGGTCGCCGCGACCGCGCCATCCTTGAGCTGCTCTATGCGACAGGCATGCGCGTAAGCGAGGTCGTCAACCTGGATGTGGGCGACGTGGACCCTGCCTCAGGCACAGTGCGCTGTATCGGTAAGGGCAACAAGGAGCGGGTCATCCCAATCTATGACCGCGCCATCCATGCCGTAGAGGAATATCTGGAGCGGGCCCGTGTGCAGTTGCTCAAAAAGCCCGAGCAGAAAGCCCTCTTCCTCAATCACCGGGGCAACCGGCTGACCCGGCAGGGCCTCTGGCTCATTATCCGCCGCTACGTGGAGGAGCTTGGCATCAAGACGCCGGTCACGCCCCACACTCTGCGGCACTCCTTTGCTACCCATCTCTTGAACGGCGGGGCGGACCTGCGCAATGTGCAGGAACTCTTGGGCCACGCCAATATCTCGACCACCCAGGTCTATACCCAGGTCTCAAGCGATCGCCTGCGCTCAGCCTACGACGATGCGCACCCGCGTGCGAAAGAGTAAAACGTAATCCGTAATCCGTAATCCGTAATCCGTAATCCGTAATACGTAAGGTCGCTATGTGGTAGCTCTGAGGCTTGACGTAGCGCTCGCTCGGCGAGCCTTACCGAAGGCAGCGGGCTTTCCGGCGTGGCGACCTTACGCATTACGTTTTGCGCATTACGCGCCAGGGAGCTATCTCAACTATGGACCTGCAGCCTTCGCAGTCTGTCTATGAATCCATTGCCGCCTTCGTCCGCACCCACGTGGGTGCGCGACCTGATATCGGCATTATCACCGGCTCGGGCTTGGGCGCCGTAGCGGAGCATCTCGACCAGGCCACCGCCGTCCCGTACTCGAGCCTCCCCTACTGGCCGCTGTCGACTGTGCAGGGGCACCGCGGCGAGCTGATCGTGGGCCGCTGGGCCGGCCATACCGTGGCGATTCTCAATGGCCGCACCCACTTTTACGAGGGCTACTCCATGGTCGAACTGGCCCTGCCGGTGCGTGTGCTCAAGGCCCTCGGGGTAAAGACGCTGATTGTCACCAATGCGTCGGGCGGCCTCAACCCGACCTTTCATGTGGGCGAGGTGATGCTCATCACCGATCACATCAACCTGCCGGGCATGGCCGGGCACTCGCCCCTGCGCGGCCCCAATGATCCGCTGATGGGCCCCCGCTTCCCCGATATGACCCGTGCCTATGATCCCGCCCTGGCCGACCTGGCCCGGAATGCGGCGCGCGAGCGGGGCATCACCCTGCGCGAGGGCATTTACATCATGGTCGCTGGCCCCACCTACGAAACGCCAGCCGAGGTGCGCCTGCTCCGGCTTATGGGCGCCGATGCCGTCGGTATGTCGACCGTGCCCGAAGTCGTCGCCGCCCGCCACCTGGGCTTGCGCGTGCTTGGCCTCTCCGGCATTACTAACGTCGCCCACCTGACTGGCGACGAAGGCGAGGTCTCTCACGAGGAGGTCATCGCTGCCGGGCAGGTCATCGGCCCCCGCATGCGTGATCTCATCGATGGGGTCCTCTCGCAAATGTGAGTTTGCTGCCCGATCTGCCATGGTCTGCCTGCGCTGGTCATGATATCGTTCCAGCCAATGGCCTGGGCACGCTGCCGGGCGATATGCTTCGCTTCTGACCGGCCTCAGTCTCAGGGGGAGCCTGTTTGCAAGATCATGATCTTGCAAACAGGCTCCCCCTGAGGAGTCCGTGCCGGGGGCATGCGCAGCGTAAAACCCGGCTGCGCTCTCTATGGCAATCTGGGCGCCTATGACAAGGAGCTACCGTGTTCATCGCTACCCAATACTACCGTCCGCCCTTCCCCCACCGCCGCTACTGGCAAGATGACCTCAGCCGCATGCGCGATGCGGGGCTCTCGGCCGTCCAATTCTGGGCCGTGTGGGGCTGGATCGAGCCCGAACCGGGCGTCTACCGCTTTGAGGATTATGATGAGCTGGTCGCCGAGGCGGATAAGCGCGGCCTGGGCGTGATCCTTTCCACCATCGCCGAGATCCACCCTTTCTGGATCCACCGCGTGGTCCCCGGCTCGGAGATGGTCGATCACATGGGGCACAAGGTCATCTCGACCCTGCGCCGCGAGATGAATCAGGGCCTTACCCCCGGCGGCTGCACCGACAACCCTGCCGTGCGCGAGCGCATGGCCCAGTTCTTGCACACCATCGGCGCCCGTTACGCCGGCGCGGCCAATCTCATCGGTTGGGATTGCTGGAACGAGACGCGCTGGGCCGTGAATGCCGACGGCCACGTCTGCTACTGCGAGCACACCCTGGCCGCCTTCCGCCGCTGGCTCGACAAGCGCTATGGCGGCCTGGAGGGGTTGAACGCGGCCTGGCAGCGCCGCTACTGCTCGTGGGATGACGTCTTCCCAGGCAAGGTGCCCGGGCGCGTCTACAGCGAGATGATCGACTTTACCCGTTTCCTCACCTGGCGCGCCAGGGAGCATGCCCACTTCCGCTATCAGGCGTTGCACGCAGAGGACCCCAAACACCTGATCTCGGCCCACTGCGCCACGCCGGCCACCCTCTCCTGGGGCCTGGATTACGAGCAGGCCCTCTCGCGCGGCAATGACTGGGAGCTGGCCGACGAGCTCGACGGTTTCGGCTGCTCGCATTTTCCCTTTTGGCAGCCCAAGGACAGGGCACTCGGCGATGCCGGCTTTGGTGTGCGCGTGGAATCGATCCGCTCGGCGGCCGGGCCGGGCAAGACCATGTGGGTCAGCGAGCTGCAGGGCGGCTCGGCGCGGGGCGGCTTTACCGTCTTCCCCTCGGTGGCCGCACAGCCGCAGCAGCGCTGGGTGTGGAACGGCTATGCGCGCGGCGCCAAGGGCGTCATCTTTTGGTGCTGGCGTGACGAGCTCTTTGGCCGCGAATCCTCAGGCTTTGGCCTGACGGGGCACGACGGCCTGGCCGAGGAGCGCATCGCCGCCCTGAAGAAGACGGGCGACCTGCTCCAGCGCCATAACGACCTGCTCGATGCCTACCAGCCGGATGAGCCGGCTGTGGGGGCGCTCTTCATCCCCGACAACTATCACCTCGCCTGGGCCCAGGATGGCACTGCCGCCCTGGCCGGCGAGGCGCTGGCCGGCTACCTGCTGGCCCTGGAGCGCCTGAGCGTGCCCTACCGCGTCGTCTCCACGACCCATCTGGATCGCCTGCAGGGCATCAAGGTGCTCATCCTGCCCTGGCCGCTCATCGTGCCCGAGGCGGCGGCGCGTCGCCTGCAACAGTTTGTCGAGGAAGGCGGCACCCTTATCTGCGAGACGGAGATTGATGCCTTTTCTCAGCCGGGCTTTTACCGTGAGCCCGGCCCTGACCGCCCCTTTGCCAGCACCCTCGGCATCCGCGACGGGGGCCGGCGCCTGCCGCCCGAGGGCAAGGTCGACGTTGCCGTGGACGGGCGCACCTACTCGCTGCAGCCCGGCACCTGGGTCAGCCCGCTCGACGCCGAGGGCGCTACCGTCCTGGCCTATATGGAGGGCCGGCAGCCCCTGGCCACTCACCGCAAGGTGGGGCGGGGTGAGGTCTTTGCCCTGGGCACGTTCTTCGGCCAGCCCTACTATCAACAGCGCAACTATGACTTTGAATCCTGGCTGCGCGCTCTCCTGCGCCATGCCGGGGCTGAGCCGGCGATTGTGGTGCAGGCTCTGGATGTGGGCGAAAACGTCCAGTGGCGCAGCGGCCTGAGTAATGGGGAAAGACTCCTGTTCCTCATCAACCCCGGGCCGGCGCGCCTCGTGCGCATCGAGATGCCGCGCAACCTGCCCGGCGCCCTGCCCGACCTGCTCAGCCTCGCTGATGGCGCCTGGCACAAAGCGGAGATCGTCAACGGCTGCTACCGCTGGGTCGTCCCCGTGGATGAGGGGGGGTACGCTATCTTGCATCTGAGGACGAAGTAGACCTCACCCCAACCCCTCCCCCGCGCTCCTGCCCTCCCCCCCCGCGGGGGGGGGGGGGGGGGGGGGGGTGGCCGGCCGTCCGGC
>Ga0078972_1008799_pt1 | contig 20646 bp, 27 predicted proteins | sample YelNatPaOPGAMG01_FD_67568 | JGI IMG/M metagenome (GOLD analysis project Ga0078972, IMG submission 67568) | Hot spring thermophilic microbial communities from Obsidian Pool, Yellowstone National Park, USA - OP-RAMG-01 (SPADES assembly) (version 2) | ecosystem: Environmental > Aquatic > Thermal...
TCTGAATGATGGGAGGCTATTTGGGGGCATTCATTATAGTGCGGTGAGCAAGTTGACGGCCCGGTTGAGAGCGGAGATGGTCAAGGAAAAGGAATTATCAAAATTGACGAATCTCCTTGATTCCCATTTCAAGGCCTGCCTCCTTTTCCATTTTTTTTAATTGACACTGTTTCCGTAGATGGCCAAAATATGATAAAAATAGAATAACGTTGGCCATAAAATATTAAATGGAGGCAGAGATTATGAAAGTTAGTATAATAATTGAAAAGGATAAATATGGATACTATGCATTTTGTCCCGAATTGAAAGGTTGCCATAGTCAAGGGGATTCTTTAGATGAAGTATTAGAAAATATCAAAGAAGCTATACAGCTTTATTTAGAAACTTTGTCTCCTGAAGAAAAAGATTTACTTTTAAGTAAAGAAATACTAACCACTTCTCTGGAGGTTAGTGTTGCCTAAAATACCGAGATTGACGGCCGAAGAAGCAGAAAAAATGCTGTTCAAATATGGATTTCAGTATATTCGAAGTAGAGGCAGCCATAGAATTTATCAAAAGGGAAAAGAAAGATTTGTCTTGCCCTTTCATAAAGGATAAACATTACATCCAAAAATCTTAAAAGCGCTTTATGAACTTATAGGAGATTAAATCGGCTAACAAATCACTCCAACGGGTGGCTTCCAGCCACCGCTGATTATAGCCGTTAAGGCACTCGTTATTTTGTCACTCATCCTTCAGGATAAACAAATGGATATCTTTTTCTTTTTTAAGGGCCTCGTCATTGGCTTCTCGATCGCTGCACCGGTCGGGCCAATTGGCGTGTTGTGCATACACCGCACATTGGCTGATGGACGCGCCTCTGGTCTCGTTTCTGGTCTGGGCGCTGCCACGGCCGACGCAATCTATGGTGGCATAGCTGGTTTCGGTCTGACTTTCATCTCAAACTTCTTGGTTAGTCAGCAAGTATGGCTAAGGCTTGGCGGGGGTGGGTTTCTTTGCTATCTGGGTCTCAAAACCTTTTTTGCCAAACCAGCAGAACAAGCAGCCTTAACCAAAGGAAAAGGTCTCGTTAGTGCTTATGCCTCCACGTTTCTTCTGACACTAACAAACCCGCTGACTATCATTTCCTTTGCGGCGATATTTGCTGGTTTGGGTTTGGCGAGCACAAGGGGAAACTATGTGTCAGCGGGTCTTTTGATCTTAGGGGTTTTCATTGGCTCGGCCCTATGGTGGGTCATTCTGAGCGGTGGTATTGGTGTATTTCGGGAAAAGTTTAACCCTCACGGATGGCAATGGGTCAACAGAATTTCAGGTGCAATAATCGCAGGGTTTGGTTTGTTAGCTCTCCTGAGTGTATTAAGATGAAAACACGATAACCAGAGCAAAGGGTGCAGGCTACCAAGCAGTTGGAGCCGACGCGCTCCGCGCGCTTCGCGGGTGGCTGAATCGTGTGTCGTTTGATGGCTTAGCAGACTGTCAAGGTCGAAAGTTTATGAAAGAGGTTATGGCTACGGAGGTTCAGATAAAAAAAGACAAACTGGGCGAAATGATCGAAACTACTGTCGAGTAAAAGTGGTTAGAACTACTTGGAGATCAACAGAGAAGGATGATGGAATTACATCCCGCGAAACTTTTAGACCCTATGACCATAGGCCTTTAATTTCCGCCACAAAGTCACCACCGATATTCCTAATTCCGCCGCCGCTTTTTTCCGACTGCCCTTATGTTTCTGGAGGACATTCTGGATTACTTCCCACTCGGCAGCTTGTAGCGCATCTTTACCGGTAGCCAAGGAAACAGGTTGCAGACGCGGAGAATTTACTAACTCCATAGGCAAATCTGTTAATCTTATTTGAGATGTATTACATATGACAAAGGCATGCTCGAGAGCATTCTCCAGCTCGCGAATATTGCCCGGAAAGTCATAGCGCATAAATAAATCCATGACCTCTGGGGAAACAGAGATGATGCGCTTATTCATCTTTAAGTTAAAGCGTTTCAGAAAATGTTCTACTAATAAAGGAATATCTTCCCGCCGCTCTTTTAAAGGAGGAAGTTCGATTTTTATCACATTTAGGCGATAGTATAAATCTTCCCGGAATAAACCCTGCTCAACCAATTGAGATAGATGCTTATTGGTCGCAGCAATGATCCGGACATCGGCCTTTTGCGGCTTGACCGCCCCTAATGGCTCGTACTCCTTTTCCTGGAGAAAACGCAATAATTTAACCTGTAAGGCAAGGGAAATATCTCCTATCTCATCCAGGAATAACGTACCTTTCTCCGCCAGAGCCACTCGCCCAGGTTTGTCCCGCCGCGCATCGGTAAAGGCTCCTTTCACATAACCAAAAAGTTCTGACTCTAAAAGAGTATCTGGAAGGGCCGCACAGCTTACGGCTATATAGGGGCCATTTTTACGGGGGCTTAAAGAATGAATGGCGCGGGCCAATAGTTCTTTTCCCGAGCCACTGGGCCCTTGAATAAGAACTGTACTATTGCTCTCGGCGATGCTGGGCAATAAAGAAAGAATCTTTAACATCTGCGGATTCTTGCTCACAATATCGCCTATCGTATATTGCTTTAAAAGCTCCCGGCGCAGAGTTTCCAGCGCGGAAAGATCGCGAAAAGTTTCTACACCGCCGATTACCTTCCCCTTCCGATTACGCAAGACGGCTGTACTTATACTGATGGGGATCGTCTCTCCTTGGCTATTAAGAATATCTACAGGGAGGTCTATGATTTCTTTTCCTGTCTCCAGAGTTTGCTTGAGGGCACAAGAAGTTTGGCAAATGTTAGCATGAAATACATCAAAGCATTTTTGACCAATGGCTTTTTCGCGCGGAATACCGGTAATCCGCTCAGCTGCGCGATTAAACGAAGTTATGCGCCATTCTCGGTCTATAGTAAAGACCCCGTCAGCAATGCTTTCCAGAATAATGGGTAGTTGAAAAATTTCTTTATTATTTTTCCTCATTTCCTTGACCTGTTAATTAGGCGACTTTTTTAAATTCTTATCATCCCTTAGAAGAGGCTAAATCCTCCTTAGTAATTGAACCAAATCTAAAAGGAGGTACCAATTTTTATTATTTCATAATCGTAATATATTTCAATTAATAATTTCATAGATGAAAATCCTAATAGAAAAAGGCGCTATTTTTTTAACCCCCCTTGGGAGGATAAACCATTAATATAATTAGATATTTCTTAAAACCGGCCTCATGGCATAGGTTTTGCTCAATATGTAATATGATGAAAATAGCCATTCCCATATTTGGTGCCCGGGTTTCGCCGCGCTTTGATTTTGCTCCGGCGCTTTTAATCTGTACTTTAGAAAATGGCCGGGTAATGGAACGGACGGAAATGCCCATAAATACTTGGAGTATATGGCAGCGCGTGGAGAAGATGAAAGAATTGCAAGTGCAAACTTTGATCTGCGGCGGAATAGATGGGAATTCAGAAAGAATATTGAAAAGTCAGCAAATTGAGGTTATCCCTTGGGTTGCTGGAGAAGCGGAAAAAGCCCTCCAGACTTTTTTAAAAGGGAAGTTACAGCCCGGTATGATAATTTATCCTGGTTGTGGGCGGAGACGTCATCGATGGGCGCAGGCATATTGGCGCAGAAGAATTTAAATATCGTCCATCTATGGAAAGAGGGTTGACTATTTCCTCAAAAAAGAGGCCATTTTGGGGCACTCTGGGGGAGCAGAATTTTTTCAGAGACCATGAAGAATCATGATCTTTACGAATATTAAGCAATTAAGGTAAAAGGAGGCTTTATGCGCATTGCTTTTGCAAGTGAGGACAAATTAGGGTTAGAAGGACAGGTAAGCATGCACTTTGGCCGGTGTCCCTTCTATACTTTTTTGGAAGTGGAAAACGGAGTGGTCAAAAATTGGCAGGTTATGGATAATCCCTATTTTGGAAACCATGTTCCGGGAAAAGTTCCGGAATTCATCCATTCGCAGAAAGCAGATGTGATGATTGCTGGGGGCATGGGACCGCGCGCTATCGAATTTTTTGATGGCTATGGTATTGAAGCGGTCACTGGGGCTTTCGGCAAAATTAAAGATGTCTTGCAAGCTTACTTACGCGGAGAATTGCGGGGCGCCGGAGCTTGTCACCATGATCATCCGGAAAGCTGCCGGCATGAATAACCCCCCGGCGTAGAGGTCTAATACCTAAAGATGGCACGCGGCCCTTATAATATAGAGGTTTCTCCATGATCATTTCAATTGCAAGTGGAAAAGGCGGAACAGGCAAAACGACAGTGGCTTTAAATTTGGCCCTTGCGCTAAAAGATGGGCAACTGGTAGATGCCGATGTAGAAGAACCTAATCTTCATTTATTTCTGCCCTTCCGGGAGAAAAGAAAAATAGCGGTTTATATCCCTATACCCCAAGTGGATGGGGAAAAATGTACTTATTGTGGTAAGTGTGCGGAAGTTTGCCAGTACAACGCTATCGCCGTGATCAAGGATCAAGTTCTGATTTTTCCAGAAATCTGCCATGGTTGTGGCGGATGTACTCTGCTCTGCCCGGTGCAGGCTATTAGCGAAAATCCGCGGGAAATTGGTTATGTTCAAGAAGGGGAATTTGACGGTCTTTCCTTTATCCAGGGAGTTTTAAATATTGGAGAGCCAATGGCCACGCCTATTATCAGAAAGGAAAAAGAGTTGCTTAATAAAGGAAAGACGGTAATCATCGATTGCTCTCCGGGAACTTCCTGCCCGGTAATTGAAGGAGTGCGGGGAAGTGATTTTTGTCTATTAGTCACCGAAGACACTCCTTTTGGGCTTAATGATTTAGAATTAGCGGTGGAAATGGTGAAAGTCTTAAGGGTGCCTTATGGTGTTTTTATTAATCGAGAAGGAATAGGAGAAGGGTTAATTCGGGCTTACTGTCGGCAAAGGGAAATTCCTATTATGGGAAGTCTTCCTTTTGATCAGCGGATTGCGGAAATTTACTCGCGGGGAGGAATTGTTATCGCCGAATTGCCTGCCTACAGAAATTTGTTTTTAAATCTTTTCAGGCAAATAGAAAAGGTTTTGGGTAAAAGGGGCTTTTATGGATTGGAAAGAGCTTTATAAGACAAAGGAAGAGGAAAAATTGCCTAGCCACGAAGAAGTTAACTTTTACGAACCAATTGTATATACTCCTAAGGCTCTGGATCATTTTCAGCACCCCCGCAATGTGGGGCAAATAGAAAAACCAAGCGGGAGAGGAGCTTTTGGCGACCCAAGCTGCGGAGATTATATCGAAGTGACTATTCGGGTAGATGAAAAAGAAGATAGGCTGGTGGAGGTAAAGTTTCTGATTCATGGATGTGCGGGAGCAATAGCCACTTCCAGCGTCATGACGGAGTTGGCCATAGGTAAGACTATTCAAGAAGCTCTTTCGCTTACTGATGATGACATTATTACCGCTTTAGGAGGTTTACCTCGCCGCAAACAGCATTGTTCGCTCCTTGGCCTGCAAGCCTTACAGCAAGCAATAACTGATTACCTTTTTAAAAAGTATCTTATTCGCCAAGGATTGGTGAAAGATGAAGAAGAATACGAAGAAATGAAAGCTCAGCTAAATTTTATTTTTCAACCCCACACTTGTGACGGTAGTTGTGAGGGCGACCAACGATGAAACAACTTACGGTTATAAGCGGCAAAGGAGGGACAGGAAAAACGACTATTATGGCTGCTTTGGCCGCTTTAGCTAAGCGGGCAGTGCTCGTTGATGCCGATGTGGATGCCGCAGATTTGCATCTTCTCTTGCATCCCCAAATTCAAGCCCAGGAAAAATTTATGGGGGGCAAAAAAGCAGTTATCGATCTCCAGAAATGCGATGGTTGCCAAAAGTGTGTCCAGGCGTGTCGCTTCGGAGCCATCGCCAATCTGCAGGTTGATCCCCTAGCTTGTGAAGGGTGTGGTGTTTGCTATTTCATTTGTCCGCGGGCGGCCATAAATCTTACCGATGTACAAAGTGGGGAATGGTTTATTTCCCAAACTCGCTTTGGGCCAATGGTTCATGCAAAACTTGGGGTAGCTCAAGAGAATTCGGGGAAATTAGTTACTTTGGTAAGGAAAGAGGCGGTGAAGATTGCCCAAGAACAAAATTATGCCTTGGTGTTAATTGACGGACCTCCGGGAATCGGCTGTCCCGTAATTGCTTCTTTAGGCGGAGTAGACGCGGCTTTAGTAGTTACCGAACCTTCCCTTTCGGGAATTCACGACCTGGAAAGAATTTTGAATCTCTGCGGACATTTTAACATCCCTGCTTGGGTGAGTGTTAATAAAGCCGATATTAATCACGATAATACCCAAAAAATAAAAGATTTTTGCCAAGAGCGGGGCTTACCAGTAATTAGCGAAATTCCCTTCGATCCTTCGGTAACCAAAGCAATGATTAAGGGCTTAACCGTGGTGGAATATGCCCAGGGGGCAATTAGGGAGGAGATAGGAAAAATGTGGAATTTCTTTGAAAGTGCCTTAAGCTTACCCAAAGAAAAATTACCGGAGGTCATTTAAGTAAAGAAAAGGAAAGGATGAGAAGGAGAAATAATGAGTGAGAAAAAGAAATGTGATTTAAAACAAGAATGCCAGTCCTGCCATGAGGCTGAGAAATGTTCCGATGAAGAAAAACAGGCGCACCGCGAAAGAATGCTTAAAGAGAAGCTAAGCCATATTGAACATAAGCTTATGGTGATGAGTGGCAAAGGAGGGGTAGGGAAAAGTACGGTGGCCGCTAATCTGGCGGTGAGTTTTGCTCGCAAGGGGTATGAAGTGGGTATTTTGGATGCGGATGTGCACGGCCCCAATATTCCTAAAATGTTAGGACTTGATCAAGCCAGATTAATCGGTACTGATCAAGGGATGCTTCCTGTACCTCTATACCCAAACCTCAAAGTTCTTTCTATGGCTTTTCTTCTACCTAATGCTGATTCGCCCGTGGTTTGGCGAGGCCCCTTGAAGCATGGAGTCTTTCAACAATTTTTAGGGGAAGTGGAGTGGGGAGAACTTGATTATCTAATTGTCGATTTGCCTCCAGGAACGGGAGATGAACCTCTTTCTATAGCGCATCTAATTGGTCAAGTAGATGGATCAATTATTGTGACTACTCCCCAAGAAGTGGCCCTTTTGGATTCCCGTAAGGCGGTAATTTTCAGTCAAATGGTGCATGTTCCCGTGGTAGGAATTGTGGAGAATATGAGTGGTTTTCTTTGTCCTCATTGTGGAAAAGAAATAAATCTCTTTAAGGTGGGCGGTGGCGAAAAAGCTGCTCGGGAGCTTAAAGTCCCCTTTTTAGGGCGTATTCCTCTTGATCCAGAGATAGTCCAAAATTGCGACCAAGGCAGGCCATTCGTAACTGTGCATCCTAATTCCCCAGCGGCCAAAGCTTTTTATGAAATTACGGAGCGGATTGAAGAATTTGTTAATTCGGGTGGATCAAAAAAAGATTAGAATCTTAGCCAAAATGAAAAGGGAGCTTCCTTAATAAAGGAGAAACACGGTTAGCAAAAGGGAAGTGGAAAAGTTTGGCTAATTTTTAGCTACGTTAAGCTACGTGCTAAAACGTAATTATTTAAGAAGGAGGTGTTAGAAATGCCCGCATTAGATGGTACTGGGCCTATGGGTATGGGGCCCATGACAGGTGGAGGAAGAGGGTGGTGTAATCCATATTTTTATGGAGCTTGGCTACCCAGGTGGAGATATCCTGCTTTTCAGCCATGGGGCTGGCGCGGGATCCCATATGGAATGGGTACGGGGTTTATGAGTCCTTATTTTGCAGGTTTTAGAGCTTTTCCCTATTATTTAAGAGGCCCTGGTAGAGGCCTAAGAAGATGGTGGTGGTAAAAGAAAGGAGGTGAAAAAATGTATTACGGAAGAGGTTTTGGAAGAGGCCTGGGCTTTGGCCGAGGAATGGGATTTGGTTTCCGGGGCTATTCTCCGCCTTGGCCTTACGTAGGAATAGGCCGGGGAGGGCTTCCGCGGTGCTGGGCTTATGGTGCTTATGGCTGGCCAGCTCCCGGCTATGCTCCAGGAATTTATCCTCCTGGAGGGGGGCCCTTTTACGGGAGTCCTTATTCCCGGGAGGAAGAAATTCGTTTCCTCAAAGACCAGGCCAATATGATTCGGGAAGAGTTAGAAGCTATCGATGCCCGAATAAAAGAGTTGGAGAAAGAGAAGTCTGAGGGAGGTGCGGCATGAAGGTATGCATCACCTCCACGGGCCCTAATCTAAATGCGGAGATGGATCCCCGCTTCGGGCGCTGTCAATATTTTATCTTTGTGGATCCTGAATCGATGAAATTTGAGGCTGTGGAAAATCCTAACTTAGGAGCTGCTGGAGGAGCAGGGATCCAATCAGCCCAGCTCGTAATTAACCGAGGGGTGGAGGCTTTGATCACTGGGCAAGTAGGTCCCAATGCCTTCACCACCCTCCAGGCTGGGGGGGTAAAAATAGTTACGGGAGTAACTGGCCAAGTAAAAGAAGTTTTGGAAAAATATAAGAAAGGAGAGCTTGCTTCTCTCGCCCAGGGACCGACTGTGGGAGCTCATTTCGGGATGGGTATGGGAAGAGGAGGAAGAAAGACGGCGCCGTCTCCTCCCTCCGCGGTTCCAAGTGTTCCCGAACTCCCCAGCGAAGAAATAAAGAATCTAAAAGAAACAGCAAGGCAGTTAAAAGAGCAGCTAAACAAAATTACCGAGCGCTTAGAGAAGCTTGAGGGGAAAAAATAAGATATTTTCCTCTTACGCCTCACGCTTTGCGCCTTCCTTAATTAAAGAAAGGAGAATAATATGCCTAAAAAAGATGGAACTGGCCCCCCTTGGGGAAGTGGCCCAGGAACGGGAAGAAGAATGGGTAGAGGAAGCGGCAGCGGAGCAGGTCGCGGAGCAGGAAGAATGGGCGGCACTAGAGCGGGAGCTGGCCCTGGTGGAGAATGCCTGTGCCCGAAATGTGGAACTACGGTTCCTCATCAAGCCGGGGTTCCTTGTGCCCAAACAACTTGTCCCAATTGCGGAACAGCGCTGGTTAGAAAATAAAGACGATTATAACTTTTTGGGATAAAATTAAAGCCCAAATTGATTCTAAGAAAGGTGGTCTATGCTGGAAAAGAAGAAAATTTCTGATGGCTACATGAGTATTTTAAGACTCAGGACTTTGCCGGTTGGGGTGAAAATTTTGGGGAAAAAGGAGAACCTACCGGGCAACTGTGAAATTCCAGATCAACCTTTTACTTTTTGTCAGTTTGTAACTTTGGCTCGAGTTTATGGACGAACTTTAGGCGTGACCAGTGAAAATCTTGTTTGTGGGATCGCTAAGGGATGTCTTGGTTTTGCTGATTTTCCCCAAGATCTACCCCAGAGATTTGCTATCGTGCGCACATCCACAGCGGAGACTTTTGAAAAGATTTTAAAGACTGGACTGCGCTTAGAACCAGGAAAAACTAAAGCTGTTTTAGTTGCCCCTTTAGAAGAAATTACCTTAGACCCAGATGTGGTTCTTCTCTTTGGCGATGGAGCTCAAATGACGCGCCTTATTTATTCTGCTACCTATGAGACGGGGGAGAGGTTAAACATCAATACGGCTGCGGAATGCGGCACCTGTGGCGAAGGCGTGGCTGCGGCCTTCGTTAAAGATAAGCCGACAGTCTCCTTTCCCTGCTATGGAACGAGGCGCTTTGCTTTGGCCGAGGATAATGAATTAATTTTTTCCTTTCCCTATCGGTATAGCCGGGAAATTTTGCGTGCTCTAAATATTACCCAAAAAGGAGGATTCAAGTATCCTATTTTGCGTCAAATTTCTCCTCCGCAACCGCCGGCTCTTTACCGCATCCGCGAGGCCAAACCCCCGGATGAGTACTTTGTCAATCTGGAGAAACTGAAAGAAGAAATTAAAAAGGAAAATTGATGCGGAGGTTTGAGGATGCCCATCTATGAATATCGTTGCCTATCCTGCGGCAGCATCTCAGAGATCTGGGAAGGGGTGGGAAGTCGTCGAGACTCATTAGCTTGCAAGCATTGTGGAGGAAATAGTCTGGAAAGAGTTTTGTCGATCTCCCACCTGGTTAAAAATCCCCGGCCTAAAGGTTCGACCTGTTGCGGTCGGGAAGAGCGCTGCGCTAAACCTCCCTGCTCAGCAGGAACTAGTTGTCACCGAGATTAAAATATTTGCAGATAAGGTTTTGATATCGTCCTTGATTTACTCGAGGCAATTAGCCTTTCCTTAATCATGGTTATAAGAAGGAGCTTTAATGGAAGCAACCAAACCCCAGTGTGCCAAATGTTCTATTCCGTTAAGAGATAAAATATGTCATTCACCTAAAGGCCAAGGCCCAGATTTCTGCCCCACTCTGCATTACAAAGAAATAATCAGCCAGGCCAATTTGGAGTATGCTCAGCCCTCCATTGGGCAATTTGCCCGGGAAGCTTCTATTCAGGAAGCGGCATGCTATGCCAACCGGCATGAAAAACCGTATGTCTTACAACCTACCAAGCCCCGCGTGCAAGAAATTTGTGAATTCGCGAAAAGGATGGGCTATCAAAGATTAGGTGTGGCTTTTTGCTCCGGCTTGCATCGGGAAGCCTTAGCGCTAAATAGGATTTTAGAGGCTCAGGGATTTGAGGTTATTTCCGTAGCCTGCAAAGCCGGGGGTACTCCCAAAGAAACTATTGGAGTGGGGGATGAAGATAAAATACGCATCGGCGAGTTTGAATCTATGTGTAGCCCTATCGCTCAGGCCATGGTCCTCAATGAAGAGAAAACGGATTTTAATATAATGTTGGGTCTCTGTGTAGGCCATGATTCTCTTTTTATGAAGTATGCCCGGGCGTTTTGTACCGTGCTCGTAGCTAAAGACCGGGTATTAGCCCATAATCCCTGTGCTGCCCTCTATACAGCGAGCACATACTATACGCGTCTTTTGAGGAAAGGATTTTGAGAGGAAAAGTTATTGCCGTCTGCCGGGGGAAGAAAAAAGGGAAACCTAAAGAAGATGTGGGCTCAGGTTTTTTTGAAGAGAATTTCGGCCTGGTTGGTGATGCTCACGCCGGTACTAAAAAACAAGTAAGTATCTTAGACCAAGAAATAGTTAAAGAACTTTCCCGCCAGACTGGCCTCTCCTTTCCGCCCGGGGCTTTCGCCGAAAATCTCTTGATAGCTGGTATTGATTCAAAACTTTTAACCCCCGGAAAAATCCTAAAAATCGGCCGAGTATTATTAAAAGTAGAAATGATTGGAAAAGAAGCAAACCTGGTGCATTCTTACAACTACAAAGGTTATTCTCTCCTTCCCCGTCATGGTATTTTTGCCCGGGTTATTCAAAGTGGTCTTATAAAAAATGGAGACCAAATTGAATTGTTAAACCATTCTCCCTAAATCTAATCCTAATAATACCAATTGGAGGGACCAATAATACCCGCCGCCAATCTTCCGAAAGGGGGTATTTGTAAAATCGTCAGATTAAAGCAATTTCTCCATCAGCGAGGATATAAGTATACGCGTCAGAGAGAAATAGTCTGGTCTGCCTTTCGTGCTTTAGAAGGTCACCACCCTTCACTGGATGCGGTTTACTATCAGTCTAAAATGATTTCCCCACGGATTAGTTGGGCAACAGTATATAGAACTTTGAAATTGATGAAAAAATTGGGAATTATTATAGAAAGAGATTTTGGCAAAGGATTGGTATGTTATGAGTTAAAGGATAAAGGAATTAGGCACGGGCATTTGATTTGTTCTTCATGTGGAAAAGTGATCGAAATCAAAAATGGAGAGATTAAGAACATTCTGATGGAAAAAGCTAAAAAACATAAATTTGAGATCGTCCAGGACCGAATGGAAGGATTTGGATTGTGTGAGGAGTGTCGAAAAAAAGGGAATAGATTTTGACCGTATACTAAAGGGAAAAATGTTTGTTTATTTAGATCAGGTCGCCGAAAATAAAAAGGTGCGGATAATTGATGTGCAAGCCGGATGGGGAGTGAGGAGACGCTTGGGCCATATGGGCATTCACCCCGGAGATATTGTCACGATATTAAGATATGGAGCTTTTGCTGGACCAGTACTAATTGAGGTTCATGGTTTCCAGGTGGCTGTGGGAAGGAATATCGCCTCCCGCATTATAGTTGAGGAAATTGAATGAAGATTGCCCTGGCCGGCCAGCCTAATTGCGGGAAAAGCACCATCTTCAATCATATAGCGGGATATAAAGCAATCACTGCCAACTTTCCAGGTACAACCGTAAAATATACCCTAACGAAGATCCGCATAAATGAGTATGATTGCGAATGCATTGACCTTCCAGGAACTTATTCCTTAAGTTCAGAAGACCTTGCCGAGTTGGAAACTCGGGAGCATCTCCTGTCTGGAGAAGTGGACGTAATCATAAATGTAGTAGATGCCTCTCTCCTCTGCCGGAGTCTTGAGCTCACTTTACAGCTGCTGGAGTTGGAAGTCCCCATGGTGCTTTGCTTAAATATGATGGACGACGCCCAGAGAAAAGGAATCCAGATTGACTTTAAAAGACTTGCTGAGCTGCTGGGCATTCCAGTTATCCCTGCTATAGCTGTTAAGGGAAAAGGTTTAAAGGAACTTTTTAAAGAAGTAATAAGAGTTTATGAAAATAAGAGAAAAGGCAAAATCATAAAATTTAGCAAAGATGTGGAAGAAATTATTGAGCAAATGATTTCTTCCCTTGAAGAACGATCGCTGATAAGCAAAGAAGTCCCGGCGCGATTTTTGGCGATCAAGCTTTTAGAAGACGATCCTTTTATTTTAAAGAAGATTGGAAAAAGCTTTAAGGATACTTCTCTCCTTAGATCTTTTCAAAATAAATTGGCTCAGGTTCATGGAGTTCCTTCCGATCAAGTTATTTCTTCTGAGCGCCATGCTCTGGCGATGTATTTATTTGAAAAAGTATCTGTGATTATTCATCCGCCCCAAAAAGATATCAGCATAATTATTGACAATATCCTCATGCATAAACATTTTAGCTATATTTTTTTAATCTTATTTTTCTATGGCTTTTTTAATCTTATCTTCGGTATCGGCGGGTATATCGAAGAGCCCATGATGCATATCTTTGAAAGATGGATCGAGGAATCGCGGAATCTTTTTATTAATGAGAATTTGTTTTTTCATATATGCCGCGGAGGACTTCAGGGAATTGCCGGAGGGATAGCCATTGTTTTACCTTACCTTGTTCCTTTCCTGGTTGGCCTTTCTTTTTTGGAAGATATTGGTTATTTACCCCGAGTGGCCTTCCTCATGGATGTTTTTATGCACCGGATAGGTCTTCATGGGAAATCTATTATTCCCTTAATTTTAGGGTATGGATGCAGTGTGCCCGCGGTAATGGCCACGCGCATCCTCGAATTTCCTGAGCATAGATTTATGGTTTCTATTCTGGCTACCATAGTGCCTTGCGCAGCGCGGATTACGATCATTTTTGGCCTTGTTGCCTATTTCATTAGCCCTAATGCTGCTTTGGCCATTTTTGTTCTCAATATTCTGATTATAGCTCTTACGGGTAAAGTCCTCTCTAAGATTTATCCTGAAACCAGCCTGGGTTTAATCTTAGAAATTCCAGCATACCGGATTCCTTCTTTAGAGAATGTCTTAAAAAAATCATGGTTCCGAATTCGTGAATTTATCATCATCGCTTGGCCAATTCTTATTGGGGGAAGTACCCTCTTAGCTTTGATGGAATATGGTGGGCTCGAAAAATCAATCAATTGGTTCTTTTCCCCCCTGACTCATCTTCTTGGTCTTCCTGCTTCTACGGGGATGACTCTTATTTTTGGTCTCTTAAGAAAGGAACTTGCTATGATCATGTTGATGCAGTCTTTAGGAACGCAACAAATTCTTACGGTGATGACCAAAGCCCAAATTATGGTTTTTACTGTATTCGTAACCTTTTATATTCCTTGTTTAGCCACGATAGTGGCCCTGAACAGGGAAATTGGTAAAAAAGGAACCTTGCTGGCTATCCTTTTTACTTTTTTTATAGCTATAATTTTGGCTTTAGGAACACGCCTTTTATTTTTTCTCTTTGGACTATAAAATGAAGTCGCTTTTTTGGTGTTCAGAGACAGGGGCATAATGAAAGAAAATAGGGAAAGCCAAGAGCGTATTTTAGGGGAAGGAAAAAGAATGTGCTGGGAACAAAGTATGCACTTTTTCTCATCAAAGGCTATTATGGAGAAGCTAAAATTCAAGAAGATAAATATGAAGATTGCGGCTTGGGAGGGAAGATTTACCTTGGGAAAAAGTTTTGATTGATAATTATTGGGCATTGCTTTTAAGGTTATATTACAGGCTAGTCTCGAGGGTACGGAAATTTGTAATGCCTCACTTAAGCGGGGTTAGGAAATTTTGTTTTTCTTATTGACAAATTCCTTCCATTTTTCTTATAAAAGAGACTATAATTGCCAATAGAAAGGAGGAAAAAATGAAGAGAGGGTTTATTTTAGCAACAATGTTATTTTTATTTTGCGGGATTTTCGTGATAGGCTGGCATTTTCCCGCAGCCAATGCAGCCGGTCCGGCCACTTACCGAATGGATCTTCAAGCCTGGCCGCCTGGAGGCCCCTATTTAGAACAAATAAAAATGTTTGCTCACCGAGTAGAAACTTATTCGGGAGGCAGAATCAAAGTTAATGTATTGGCGGGAGGCACGGTTGCTCCAAGCACTAAAGAGTTTGATGCGTTAGAGACCGGGGCCCTAAAATGGGCAGCTACTTGTTTTAACTTTAACTTAGGACGTTTGGGAAAAGTCGGCGGGATTTTCGGGGCGAACCCGGCAGGCCCAACTGCTGTAGAACTTTTTGCCTGGTACCGCTATGGAGGAGCGCATAAATACATTGCCGAGATGTTGAAAAGAGCGAAATCAAATGTGCTGGTTATCGGCGGTCCTCTCCATCTTACTGGTGCTGAGTCTTTTGGGTGGTTTAAAAAGCCTATTACTAAATTAAGCGACTTTAAAGGAATGAAGTATCGGTGCATGGGCCTATATGGAGAGATAGCTAAAAAGTTAGGAGCGGCGGTAGTTAACTTACCGGGGGGAGAAATCTATCAAGCTTATGAGAGAGGAGTGATCGATGGCTTTGAGTACTGCACTCCGGCTATGGATTATGCGGCAGGTTTCCATAATTTAAAGGCCGTGATGATGGAGCCGGGCTTCCAATCTACTACCGCCATGGCCAGCCTCATGGTCCGTAAGGACACGTGGGAACAGCTTCCTGATGAGTTCAAAAAAATAATCGAAGCAGCTTCTTGGGGAAGCATGGAAGATTATGCTTGGATGATGATCGAAGATGCTAAAGCAATGATCAAATTTAAAGAAGCTGGGGTGAAAGTTTATACCCTGCCTAAAGAAGTGCAGATGGAAATCGTTAAAGCTGCTGATGAGCTTTATGCGCAATTGGCTAAAGAAGATCCACTCTTCAAAGCCGTTTACGAAGAACAGTCCAGTTTCTTAGAAAAGTGGCGAAGTGTTGATTACGTTTGCCAGCCTCGATATGAATATAAATATCCCTTCAGCCGCCAATAAAGTTTTTATTGAGACGCGCTATCTCTAACTTTCCTGAACCTATTAACCCCCTTGCCCTCTCCTTATAAAGGATGGCAAGGGGGCAAGAGGATGATCAAATTGGAAAAATTTGTCCAGAAAATCGAAAGAATTAGTGAATTAGTGGGCAAAGGAGAAAGTTGGGCTGTAATAGCCTTGATTGTATCCATTTGTTACGAAGTTATCATGCGTTATGCTTTTAGGGCTCCCACTCTTTGGTCCTTCGATATAAGCTATATGTTAGGGGGTTCCATGTATGTTTTAGGATTAGCCTGGGTTCTCCGAGATGATGGCAATGTGCGTGTAGATATCATTTCCAGTCGTTTCTCTCCTCGCCGGCAACTTTATATTCAACTGATTTTCACGGCTATTCTTTTCTTCCCCATTAGTATTCTGCTCTTTAAAATTTCGCTTCAACAGGCCATCCGTTCTTGGAGCGTCCTGGAAAAGGCCTCTTATACAGTATGGTACCCACCTATTTATCCCTTACGTACCATAGTCTGTGTGGCTATTTTCCTTTGGCTTCTCCAAGGAATTGCCAAATTCTATCGCTATTGGCAACAGCTTAAAGGGGTTAAATAATGCTTGATTTAAGCCCAGAATACATCGTCCTCTTAATGTTCATTCCTCTTTTAGTAGTAATTCTTTTAGGCTATCCCTTAGCGATTGCTTTAGGCGGGATAGGACTCATGGTCAGTCTGGTTTTTTTTGGCCCAGAACAGACCTATGGCGTCTTTTATAATCGCATCTGGGGAGTGATGATCGATTATACTTTTTTGGCTGTGCCCCTCTTTGTCTTCATGGGTCTGCTGATGGAACGTTCGGGAGTTTCGGAGCGTCTTTTTGGGGCATTATATTTATGGATGGGACCAGTTCCAGGAGGATTAGCCATTGGTACAGTAATTTTGGGCACGATTCTGGCTGCAGCAGTAGGGATTATTGGAGCTTCTGTAGTCATGTTGGGGTTAATTGCTTTACCAGCGATGCATGCCCGAAATTATAAAAAAGAGTTAGCTTGTGGCGCAATTTGCGCTGGAGGTACATTGGGAATACTAATTCCCCCGAGTGTCATGTTAGTGGTTTATGGACCGGTAGCTGATATCGGAGTTGGCCTCCTTTTTATGGCTGCTTTCCTGCCGGGCTTTATGCTTTCTGGTTTATATTGCCTTTATATTTTGATCTCTTGCCTTATTCATCCTGAATGGGGTCCTCCTGCTTCTTATGAGGAACGGCAGGTGCCTTTTTCCAAAAAAGTGACCATGCTTTTTACGAGTTTATTGCCTACGCTCTCGATTATTTTTGCCGTCTTGGGTACGATCTTCCTTGGTTTGGCTGCTCCTACTGAAGCCGCCTCAGTTGGTTGTGCTGCTTCTGCTTTTTTAGCTTTGGCTTACCACCGTCTTAATCTCCAAGTTTTGCGGGAGACACTATACCAAACTGCCAAAGTCACGAGCATGGTTATGATTATTGCGATGTGCGCCGGTATGTTCACCGCCACATTTTTGGGATTAGGATGTGGTAAAGTAGTCGAAGAAGCTGTCTTAAACCTTCCTTTTGGCAAATGGGGCTCCTTCGCTCTTATTCACTTAATTATCTTTATTCTCGGCATGTTTATTGACTGGATCGGCATTATCTTCATCATGATACCTATCGTAACTCCGATCGGCGAAGCCTTAGGGTTTAATAAACTTTGGTTTGCCATGATGATCATCGTCAACCTGCAAATGTCTTTTATGACGCCGCCTTTCGCTTATGCCATATTTTATTTAAGAGGTATCGTCAAACCTGAGTGGGGAATTGAAACTAACCATATTGTGCGGGGAGTAATTCCCTTTGTGGTTTTAATCATGGTTGGTCTTATCCTTTGCATTATTTTCCCAAACATCATCTTAGGCTTACCCAAATGGTTAGCCATGAAATGAGAGGGAAAAGGATCCCTACCATAACCAAAAACCAAATTTCTAAATAGTGTAAATCCTATTTGAGGAGGGTTTAAACAATGAAAAGAGCTATCCGTATGCACCCTCATGATAATGTGGTAACGGCGTTGGCAAGTCTTTCTGCTGGGGAAAAAGTACAGGTTGTTTCGGCCGCTCAAGAACCTCTGCAAATATTAGAAGCAAATAAAGAAATCCCTTTTGGGCATAAAATAGCTCTGACCAAGATTAATCCAGGAGACCATATTTTAAAGTATGGGGAAATAATCGGCATAGCTGACCAAATGATTCAGCCTGGAGATCATGTTCACATCCACAATGTAGAGAGTACGCGCTTGCAGATACCCAAAGAGGTCAAAGAAAGAGAGGGATGAATAATGTCTTTTATGGGCTATGAAAGACCAGATGGAAGCGTGGGAGTCCGCAATTATATTCTGGTTATGGCGGTTGCTCAGTGCCTTGAGCCGGTGGCGCAAAAAATTGCCGCCAGCGTTGAAGGAGCAGTAGCGATAACTCAGCACTATACTTGTCTTTTAGCCGGAAATGAAACTATTTTGCATACTTTGGTGGGGGTGGGGCAAAATCCTAATGTCGCTGCGGTGTTAGTGGTAGGCATGGGTTGTGAAAGTATGAACGCGGAGTTAGTGGGGAAGAGGATTGCCGAATCAGGTAAGCCCGTAGAATGGATTGTCTGCCAGGATTTAGGGGGCACCCGTCCAACCATAAGCCGAGGCAAAGAAATTCTGTCGCGGATGGTTAATTATGCCCGGGGCTGCTCAAGGAAAGAATTTCCCGACGCCAAGCTTATTATCGGCCTAAAATGCGGGGGGTCTGATACAACCATGGGTTTAGCGGCTAATCCCGCTATCGGCGTGGCGGTAGACATGATTGTTGATGCCGGAGGCAGCGCCTTTCTTATCGAACCGATTGAAGCGGTAGGCGCCGAACAGGTGCTTACCCGCAGAGCTGTCAATGAAGAAGTGGCGAGACAGATTAGGCAAATGGTGGCCAATGAGGAGAAACGATTTCGGGTCTCTGGGTGTGAAATAGAGTTTATGTGCCAGGGTAACATAGATGGGGGTTTGACGACTATCGAAGAAAAGTCTTTAGGCGCTATCCATAAATCAGGGACCCGGCCTATCCAGGGAGTTTTAGAATTTAGTCAACGGCGATTGCAAAAGGTTCCTGGACCAGGTTTCTACCTTCAAGATGGTACCCATTATGATAACATGGCTTTTTCTATCATGGCCGCTGCGGGAGCGCAAATCATTGTTTTTTCTACGGGACGGGGGGCGACCTTAGGGCATGCCATTGTTCCTATGATCCACGTCTGCAGCCATCCCCAAACTTACCAAAAAATGGCTGAAGATATGGATATAAATGCGGGTACAATTATTGAAGGTAAAGAATCGATCACTGAGGTGGGCAAGCGCATCTTTGCTGAGATTAAAGAAGTGGCCTCAGGAAAATTAACTAAGGCTGAAGAATTTGGTTATAATACTTTCTCGGTTTACTGGCGAGATCCCCGATTAGATACTCTTTTGGGAATTACAAGTAAATAATCATCGGCCATCAGAAAATAGGCTTCTTACTCTCCCAGATGCAGGAATGCTACCTCATGATGCCGAATGAATGCTCTTTTCCCCGCGCTCAAGAATTTATCGATTATCGGCCATTCTCATTGGGCAGCTATTGAAGAAGCAATTCCCCAATGGAGGATAACCGGAAAATTCTCAAATATTAATTAAAAAATAATAACCTTAATTAAATTTAATTCTTATAGGAGAAAAAATTTTGGGCATAAATTTAATTACGGGCGGCTTGGGTTTTTTAGGTCGCAATTTAGCTAAAAACCTCTTTGCCTTGGGTGAAGAAGTCATCATTTTCGATGTCCTCAAAGATTATAAATTTTTGAGAACCTTGCCCAAAGGAATAAAATATATTACAGGAGATATTCGGGATCCCTCCCAGATCCAGGCAGCGGTGAAGAATTACCAAATTGATACCATTTACCACTTAGCCGCTATTCTTCCTCCGCATAGTGAAGATAATTTGTTTAACACTTTTGCAGTCAACATTCAAGGGACCTTAAATGTTTTAGAAACTGCCTTAGCTGATCCAATGAAAAAGGTAGTTTTTCTAAGTTCAATTGCTACCTATGGAATTAGTCTACCCCCCTTAGTTAATGAGGATGTGCCTCAACACCCCAGAAATATGTACGGGGTGACTAAAGTATGCAGCGAAAAGATAGGGGAACAGTACTGGCGCAAATATGGCCTCAATTTTCGCGCGGTGCGTTTCCCTCCTATTTTAGGGGCGGGGCGTAAGGATTCAGCTCAAAGCGCTTTTTCTTATTTAGCAATCCGGGAAGCAGCCTTAGGGCGTCCTTATACTATCAATGTGGCTGCAGATACAAGGCTCCCTTTATTGTATATCCAAGATGCCGTGGGCTGTCTAATTTCCCTTCAGGGAGCGGATGAAAAGGTCTTAAGCAGGAGGATTTATAATATTCATGGCTTCTCAGCCTCCGCGGGAGAGATAGTAGACACCATAAGAAGATTTATTCCCCAGGCCAAATTCTCTTATGGGCCAGATCAAGCAGTAATGGATATAATTCGCAGTTGGCCTATTCTGGACGATACCAGGGCCAGAGAAGAATGGGGCTGGCACCCCAAATATAACTTAGAAGAGGCGGTAAAAGACTTTATCGCGGAGGTGCGCGCTCATCCGGAAATTTATCATTAGCAATTTCCTTCACTCATGGCCTAAAGAAAATAAATTTAGGGGATTTCTTTTTAATTTTCATAAATGAAATCATTGCATACTTTAATTTCATTTCTGTAATATTTAGCCTCCGCTCCAGGGAGAGAATAAAAAATAACTTTAAATAACTTGGGAATATATAAGGTATTTTTATTTTGAAGATAGGCTCCCGCCTGGCATCTTTTTTGCCTCTTTTAAAACATAAACGGTTTTATGGATAGTAAAACAACCGGGTATTTTTTAATTAAACCTAATTTGAGCGATTTTCAGGGAGGTAAAATGGGAGGTCCCTGGCCTATTAAGGGGAAGCAGAGTTATATTTTTGGGCCAGTTCCCTCGCGACGTTTAGGTAGATCTTTGGGAATTGACTTAGTTCCTTTTAAGACCTG
>Ga0078972_1001977_pt1 | contig 20634 bp, 24 predicted proteins | sample YelNatPaOPGAMG01_FD_67568 | JGI IMG/M metagenome (GOLD analysis project Ga0078972, IMG submission 67568) | Hot spring thermophilic microbial communities from Obsidian Pool, Yellowstone National Park, USA - OP-RAMG-01 (SPADES assembly) (version 2) | ecosystem: Environmental > Aquatic > Thermal...
TCCAGCAGCTTATAGGTGTGTTCCTCACTTTTGCTCTTGAAAAAATTGACCAGAAAGGCTGGCTCCAGCCATTCTGGTTTCTTGATACCCAGCAGAAAACCGAGGTAAGGAAAAGCCACCAGAAAAAAGATGCGGATAAAACTGGCCATGGATGAAGTTTTGACTACGTTGTGGTAGATGGAACCAAGCAGCCAGCCAATGATTACACCCAGAAGAGTTCCGATGGAGGCGGTCCAGATAATTCTAAATTGAGCTTTGCGCACTCTGACTTCTAACAAAATGATTAAGCAGGCCAGGACTAAACCAACCAGGGCTCCACTTTTAGCACTGAGAGTAAACGGGGGATAAAAATACCCGGCCACCGTCAGTAAAATTACAATAATTAACCTGAAAACTATTAATCCCATATTATTAATCCTTCCTTCAGGTTCAGCCATATTTTACAAGAATGAGCAAAAAATTAAAATATCTGCGCTAAAGCTTTCTTAACCGAGTTTACTCCCAGGCATTTGATACCGGTAATATGCTCACCGGCCAGCTGCGACAGATTACCTTCCGGCATCAAGACCAGCTCAAACCCCAGCGAACGAGCTTCCTTTACCCTGGCTACCGGTTGATTGACAGACCGGACTTCGCCGCTGAGTCCAACTTCACCGAAAACAGCCATTTCTCTGGGAAGCGGAACATTTTTGACCGAAGAGATGACCGCCAGAACCACACCCAGGTCCGCAGCCGGTTCATCAACCGTCAAACCACCAGCCACGTTTAAATAAATATCCTCACCAGCAAAACTGTAGCCAATTTTCTTTTCCACCAGGGCCAGTAGCATGGACACCCGGTAATGGTCTAAACCGATGGACATGCGGCGCGGGTTCCCAGAAAAAAGAGTAGAGGAAACCAGGGCCTGAATTTCTACCAGGAGCGGTCGGGTCCCCTTAATGGTAGAAACCACCACGCTACCGGGCTCATTCTTCGGCCGCTCCCGCAGGAAGAAAGCCGAAGGGTTATCAATGGGTTTTAACCCAGACTGGCTCATCTCAAAAATGGCCAGCTCCGAAACCGGGCCAAAGCGGTTTTTCAGCACCCGTAGCACCCGGTGGTTATGGTCCCTTTCGCCCTCAAACAGGAGTACCACATCCACCATATGCTCAAGCGATTTGGGCCCGGCCAGGGTTCCATCCTTCGTAATATGCCCAATAAGAAAAACTGGAATCTGTTTATTTTTAGCCAGACGGAAAACCTGGTTGGTTACCTCCCGCACCTGGCTTATGGTGCCCGGGCTGGAGGTAAGCTTGGAGGAGAAGATGGTCTGCACAGAATCTATCACCAGAGCCCGTGGGTTCATCCGGTCAGCTACGCTGACTATTCTTTCCAGTGCTGTTTCTGCCAGCAGATAAACCTTTTCTCCGGTCAGTCCCAGCCGGTCGCCACGAAGCTTGATCTGTTCCAGGGACTCTTCTCCAGAAACATAGAGCACCGGTTGCTCGCGGCCGGCTAAATCCTTGGACACTTGCAGCAGGAGCGTGGACTTGCCGATACCCGGCTCACCGCCAATAAGCACCACCGAACCGAGCACCAGCCCGCCACCCAGAACGTTGTTGACCGGCTCAATGCCTACCGGAATTCTCTGGCCAGCTGTTTCTTTGACCTCGCTGTAGAGCACTGGCTCGCCGCCGGTTTCTGATAAAGCCACGGACACTTCTTCTTCCAGCTCTTCCACCATGGTGTTGTACTCACCACACATGGTGCAGCGGCCGAGCCATTTTGGCGAACGAAAACCACAATTCTGGCAGACAAAAACCGTCCCTTTTTTCATCTCAACCTTCACCTTCCTGAGCAGTTTGCCTCAACGCCACACCCACCCCAGGCCAAAGAAAAATTCGCGGTTAGAAGCCAGAGAAAAATCATCCAGGCCGGCCAGCAGGAAAAAATTCCTGGTGGGGAAAACCCGGCCGTAAAACCTGAACTGCGGCCTTGAGGAACGGTTAAAATCAAAGCCCTCCACGCTCAAAGAAAGCCTGTCTTGTAATAAAGACAAATCCAGTCCCGCCCCAAATCTTGATTCAATCAAACCGGCCCGTAAAGTAAGGTAGCGCAACCTGAGGCCGCCCTCCAAAGAATAAAGGATATGATCATCAGCCAGACGATTGCTAAGCCCGGCGTAAAACAACAGCCGGTTTTTCCAGCTGAAGCCAGCAGCCAGCAGTCCTTTAAATTTTTCGCTCTCCCCATAATACCAGCCTTGAATTCCGGCCATGGGTCTGAGGGCCGAGACTGAAGAACTTATACTTTTCACCTGGTTAACCGCTTCTTTTGTTTCTTCATAAAGTGCCGGGTCGTTCACCAGCCGGCCGGCTGTGCCCTCGCCTTTCTCAATCTTTTCCAGCGTGTGGTTTAGACTATCAATGGCTTTCTGGAGCTTATCAAGGTTATTCTTGAGTTTCTCCAGGCTTTCTCGCACCTCTCCCCGGTTATCTTTAATCAGGCCCCTGACTTCTGCCAGTGTCTCCTGCACCCCCTGGGAAACACTCGTTACCTGCTGGTTGAGGTTTTTCACCGTCAGGCCGGTGTCCTGGATGGTCTGGTGTAAAGAGTCGCGGTTTTCCTTAAGGAGGCTGTCCAGGTCGGCGGTCAGCGATTGCAGGTTTTCCAGCGTTTTTTTCAGGTTTGGGCCGAGGTCTTTAATGATGACGTTGTTTATGGAATTGCTTACCTTCTTTACATCTTCACCCATGGACAGCAGGAGCGTCCCCAGCTGGTCAAAGCTGATGGGCGGAAGAGATTCCATTATTTCTTCTGGTTCATAATAAGTATCTTCTTTACCCGGGACAATCTCCACGTACTTTTCTCCCAGGATGCCGAGTGAAGCCAGGGTCACGCGTGAGCCATGGGGAATGCGGTAGTTCGGGTAAATACTCATGGTCACCCGGGCCCGACGGCCATCAAGGGAAATATCCTTAACCAAACCGATTTTAATGCCGGCCATTTTCACCGCGGCATTTTTCTCCAGTCCCAGAGCCGAATCAAACAGAGCATACACCCGGTAGCCGGGTTTTTTAAAAAGTTCCTGGACATCGCCGACAAACAGAATTAACAGGGCGAGTAAAATAAAGGCCCCGGAAAGAAATATGCCCACCCTGACTTCTCTTCTAGTCATTTAAGCACCTCACCATTCTTCTATCGGGCCAGTAGCCCGGCCATTTATGAATTGCTGGACGACCGGGTTGGGAGAATGCCTGATTTCCTCCGGCGTCCCGACCTCAATTATGCGCCCCTCATACAACATGGCTATCCGGTCTGCAATTTTATAAGTGGAATTCATATCATGGGTAATGACCACCGAAGTCACACAGAGGTCTTTTTTAAGCTGAAGGATTAATTCGTTGATAGCATCTGCTCTAATCGGGTCCAGGCCGGTCGTCGGTTCATCATACAGAATAATCTCCGGGTTGTAAGCAATAGCCCGGGCCAGACCAACTCTTTTTTTCATTCCGCCCGAAAGTTCATAGGGCAGTAAATTTTCCACCCCGCGCAGGCCAACCCGTTCCAGACTGGCTTTTACCACTTGCTGAATTTCTTCCTCAGAAAGGTTGGTGTGTCTCCTCAGGCCAAAAGCTACATTCTCGGCCACGGTCAAAGAATCAAACAACGCTGCTCCCTGAAACAGCATGCCAAACTTGCGGCTGAGTTTCATCAGCTCTTCTTCAGAAAGCTGGGTAATGTCCTGACCGTCTACGTAGATATGACCGCGGTCAGGTTTCATGATGCCTATGATGTGCTTCAGCAGCACGCTTTTACCTGAACCGCTCTGACCGATGATGACAATGGTTTCGTTGGTATAAATATCCAGGTTAACCCCGCGCAGCACTTGCTTCTGGCCGAAGGCTTTGTGCACATCAGAAAGTTTAATCTTTATTTCATTCATGTATGTTCTGTTAACAAAAAATCATCCCAGCGTTGAAGGGAGTACTTTGCTCAGGAAGAAATTCAGGATGAGAATGGCAATGCTGGCCACCACGACTGATTTAGTCGTAGCCCGGCCCACACCTTCCGCCCCGCCCTCAGCGGTCATACCCTGCCAGCACCCAACCACGGCGATGACCAGGCCAAATATTAAGGCCTTGATCAAGCCAACCGACACGTCCCAGAGTTCAAAATACTTGAGGGTGTTCTGCACATAAAGAGTCTGGTTAACCTTCATCAGGAAGACGTTGTAAGCAAAACCGCCAAACATGGCGATGATATCACCGTAGAGAGTAAGTATGGGAACCATGATCAGGCTGGCCAGCACTCTGGGAACCACCAGGTACCTTACCGGATGAGCCCCCAGGCTGAACAGGGCATCAATCTGTTCTGTAATTCTCATAGTGCCAATTTCCGCGGCCATGGCTGAACCCACCCGGCCGGCTACCATCAGGCCCACCAGAATAGGAATCAGCTCCCGGCACAGTCCGACGGCAATAATCGGCCCACCCTGAGATTCCGAGCCGGGACCGATATAACGGTGAAAGGCTAAATAAGTTTGCAAACCAAAAACCAGCCCGCCAAAAGCAGCGGTCAGCGACACCACCGGAAGAGAGTTGACCCCCACTTCCTCCAGCTGCTGCAGGAAATTGGCTTTTTCAAACGGTTTCTTAAAAATAGACTGAAGAGCTTGCCAGCCCAGTTCAAAGACCTGGCCAAGCTCAAAGAAAAAGTTCTCAAATACAGAGGCCCAGACCTGTCTGGTCATGTGCTTACCCTACACCCCTTCTTCCTGGTAGCCAAACTCCATGTTGGCAAATTTGGCGAACTCCCGGAGGAAAACCAGGTGCACGGTACCCAGGGGGCCGTTGCGCTGTTTGGCCACGCTCACCTCCGCAATCCCCTTGATGGCTTCATCTTCCGGGTGATAATAATCCGGACGGTAAATAAATATCACCACATCCGCATCCTGTTCAATAGCTCCGGACTCTCTCAAATCAGAAAGCATCGGCCGCGGTTCCTTGCGCATCTTCTCCGGAGCCCGGCTGAGCTGAGAAATGCCCACCACCGGGATTTTCAGCTCCTTAGCCAGTTCCTTCAAGGAACGCGAGATGAAGGACATTTCCTGGTTGCGGTTTTCAAACCGGCCACCGGTGCGCATCAACTGAATATAATCTACAAAAACTATGTCCAGATGTCCTTCTAATTTAAGGCGCCGACACTTGGCCTTCATCTCCATAACCGTGAGAGCTGGCGATTCATCAATGTAAATCCGGGCCTGAGAAAGCGTTTCCGCAGCCATCTGAAGTTTTTCAAACTCTCTTTCGCTGATAAAACCAGACCTGGCTTTCTTGATATCCACCTGAGCTTCGGAACAGAGCAACCTCAGCGCCACCTGTTCTTTGGACATTTCAATGGAGAAAAATCCGGCATAATAATCGGTATGCAGCCCGACATGCTGGGCAATGTTGAGGGCCAGAGCAGTTTTACCCATGGAGGGTCTGGCCGCCAGCACGATGAATTCAGACGGATGCAGCCCGGCCGTCAGGTTATCCAGGTCCACAAACCCGGTCGGAATTCCGGTGACTGCTTCCCGGCGTTCAGCCAGGATGCGGATTGTTTCCATCATGGAGGCCGTCAGATGTCCAACAGGAATGAAGCCCGGTTTTATTTTCTCTTCGGCAATTTCCACTATGGCCTGCTGCGCTTCGCTGATCAGCTCGTCAGCTTCTACCTGCTGTTCATAGGATGAGGTGATAATCCTGGCGGAGGAAAATATTAATTTACGCAGAAGGGATTTTTCTTTGATAATCTGCACGTAGTATTCAATATTCAAGCTCCGGGGCACGCCATCCATCAGAGAAGCAAGGTAGGAGGCTCCCCCGACCTCTTCCAGCTGACCGGCCCGGCTCAGTTCCTCGCTTAAAGTGAGCAAATCAATGGGTTGCCCCCGGTCCATCAGCTGAATCATTTTTTCCAGAATGGTGCGGTGGGCGTCTTTGTAGAAATCTTCCACATTGATGGTAGAAAGGACGACATTCAGGAAGGCGTTGTTGACCAGAATTCCACCCAGAACCGTCTTTTCCGCTTCCAGGCTGTGCGGCGGAGTCTTTTTGAGAACGGTTAAATCAAGTTCCATTTTTATCTCTCTTCAGAGGCTTCTGGCCTCTGATTCTCTTGCTAAAAGAGACGTACCGAAAACCTGCCCGTTCTCAAGACTGCTTTTTTTCTTCCTCTTCGGTCGGGGCTTCCTTTTCCACGACGACTTTTATCTCCGCCCGGTCTTCATGATAGACCTTGATGGGCACAGTAAAGGTTCCCAGTCTTTTTATGGGCTCATCCAGCATAATCTTTTTCTTATCTATTTCAAAGCCCAGCTTGGCCAGTTCTTCCTGGATATCAGAAGCCGAGACAGAACCAAAAATCACATCTTTTTCACTCGAGCGCCGGTAGAAAGTTAAGGTCACTTCATTCAGCTTGTTGATCAGCTCCTGGTAGGTCAGCCGTTCTTTTTCCAGCTTTTTCTTCAGGGCTTTCTGCTGCATCTCCACCATCTTGATGTTGGCCGGGGTAACTTCCATGGCCAGGCGCCGTGGCAGGAGATAATTTCTGGCAAAGCCCGGGGCCACCTCCAGGATATCACCTTTGCGTCCCACTTTTTCTACGTTTTCCAGTAAGATAACTTTCATCTGTAGCCTCCTGCACTTCAATCTTCCACGAACGGCAACAGAGCCATGATGCGAGCTCTTTTTATGGCGCGAGCCAGCTTCCTCTGATGATAAGCGCAGGTCCCGGTTACGCGGCGGGGAGCAATCTTGCCCCGGTCCGGGATGTATTTGCGCAGGATTTCCACGGCCTTGTAATCAATATCCCGCAAATTCCGCTCACAGAAACGGCAAACCTTTTTCTTGGGAGGGAAAAATTTTCTCGCCTGAGTCTTTTCTGTTTTTTCTCTTTCTTCTCTGGTAGCCATCTTATTTTACCTCCTCACCTGGAAGAGTCTCGGCTTCAGCCTTTACCTCAGCTGGGGCCTCGGGTTCGGCCGCGGGTGTCGGCTCTACTGTTTTTTCTTTCTTCTTGCCCTTGACCATCCCGCGAGGATCCTTTTTGATGGTCATAAAACGCAGGATGGCATCAGTCTGTTTAAATTTCCTTTCCAGTTCGGCTGGAACAGCCGGCGTGCCTTCGTAGGTAAAGAAGACGTAAAAACCCTCCTGAAAGCGCTTGATGGGATAAGCCAGTCTTCTTTTACCCCAGAGGTCCTGCTTGATCATCCGACCTTTCTTGGCCGAAACCACTTCCGCCATCTGGGCAATCAGGCGGGTGTTTTCTTCTTCAGAAAGGTTGGGGGCAATAATGAAACCTGTTTCGTATTGATTCATCTTAACCTCCTTATGGTTTTATAGCCCGTGCCTTATCCGGCACGAGCAAGGAGTTGAACTCCTATTTTAAACTATTTTCCAAAAAAATCAAACCTTCTTCCGATTAAATTCGTTCATCGCCTGCTGTATATCACCGCTGACAATCATCTGCACGGCGCGGCTGGCTTTTTCTATGATTGGTTTTAGAGCGCTCATTTCTTCGGCTGAAAATTCGGACAGCACGAACTCAGCGGCCTCCTGAGCTTCAGCCTTCGGGCCAATACCCACCCTGACTCGGGGAAACACCGTGGTGTTAATCTCCTGCACGATGGACTTCATTCCCTTATGCGTCCCGGCACTACCCTGCGGCCGGATTCTAATCTCACCGAAGTTCAGGTCCAGGTCATCGTAGACGACCACCATTCTTTGCGGCGGGAGTTTAAGCCCGTTTAACAACTCCTTTACTGCCAGACCGCTCAGGTTCATGTAAGTCTGAGGCAGAGCCAGAACAATTTTCTCACCAGAAAGTAGAGCGTTAGCTATTTTGGAGCGGTATTTTTTCTCTTTAACCTGCACACCGAGCTCCCGGGCCAGCGCCTGGACAACCATAAAACCCACGTTGTGCCGGGTCCGGCTATATTCTGTCCCGGGATTTCCCAGGCCAACCACCAGCCACACTCATCACCCCTTGGATTCTTCCTCTTCTTCCTCTTTCTTCCGTTCCTTTTTGATAACTTCAGGTTCTTTCATCTCTGCGCCTTCTATCACTTCCTCGGTGGTGGCTGGAGCCGCTTCCTCAGCCACGCTGCTTATAACGACGATGGCCGTGTTGGGCTCATGCAGAATCTTAATCCCGGCCGGAAGCTGCAGGTTCTGTACCTTAAAAGACTGATGGACATGAAGGTGACTGATGTCCACCTTGATGGATTCAGGAATTTCTCGCGGTAAGCATTCAATTTCCAGCTCGCGCAGCAGAAAGTCGACGATACCACCTTCGGTCTTAACGCCTACCGGCTCACCCACCAGCTCAACCGGCACAGAAACACGAACGGGTTTATCCATGGAAATCTGGATTAAATCTACGTGGGTCAATTCATCGGTGATGGGGTTTATCTGCACTTCTTTAATCATCACATCCCGTTCTTCAGAATCAAAAGCCACCTTGAAAATAGTGTTTTCTCCGGTCTCGGATTTCAGGATTTCTATGATGTCCTTTTTCTTGAGAATTAAGGGGACATTGGCTATGGATTCGCCATAAAGAATGGCGGGCACGAAACCCTGCCGTCGGAGACGACCGGAAGCATTTTTCCCGAGTTCAGTCCTTTTTTCTGCTTTGATTACCAGAGTCATTTTTCTCCTCCTTAAGTAAAAAGAGAGCTGACTGAGCTACCCTCATTTATTCTCCTAATGGCCTCGCCAAAAAGCTCGGCCACAGAAAGCACCTGAAATTTCGGATTGCCTTTGGCCCTTTCTTTCAGGGGGATGGTATCCGTCACAAATACTTTTTCCAGGCTGGAACGCTCTATGCGGTCAATGGCCTCGCCGGAAAGAACCGGATGCGTACAGGCCGCAAAAATACGTCTGGCTCCCTCCCGCTTCAAAGCTTCCACACCCAGGGTCAAGGTACCAGCCGTGTCCACCATGTCATCAAAGAGGACCACATCCTTATCCTTCACGTCTCCGATAACATGCAAAACCTGAGCTACGTTGGGCGCTGGCCTTCTCTTATCAATGATGGCCAGCATGGCGTTCAGCCTCTTGGCGAACACTCGGGCCCGACCGACACCACCAGCGTCCGGAGAAACTACCGTGAGGTTTTCCAGGTTCAGTGTTTTGATATGATTGGCAATGACCGGCGCCGAAGTCAGGTTGTCCACGGGGATGGAAAAGAAGCCCTGAATCTGCGGGGAATGCAGGTCCATGGTCAGAACCCGGTTAGCCCCGGCTTTTTCCAGCAGGTCAGCCATTAATCTGGCGGAAATTGGCACTCGCGGTCTGTCCTTCCAGTCCTGTCGGGCATAAGCATAATAAGGTATCACAGCGGTAATGCGGCCGGCAGAAGCCCGTTTGAAGGCGTCCAGCATGACGAATAATTCCATCAGGTGAAAGTTGGCGTCAAAACAACCAGACTGGATGACAAAAACATCTTCACCCCTGACGTTTTCATCAATGTAAAAATGAATTTCTCCGTCGGAAAAGCGCTCGAGTACACACCGACCGAGTTCAATCCCTAAATAACTGGCAATCTTCCTGGCCAGCTCAGGGTTTGAAGAACCGGTGAAAACTTTCATCTCCTTATCCTCTTCTATCTAACTTACTTACTTGTAAAGCTGGGGCGGGAGGACTCGAACCTCCAGATGACGGATCCAAAGTCCGTTGCCTTACCAGTTTGGCGACGCCCCAGTACCGAGCTTACGCCTGTATTCTTCCCGGCTGACTGTAGCTACAACAAGCGTCCTGTATTTTCGGCTCAAACTGGCGGCGGCTTTTCTGGCTAAGTCTTCTTGCGCATACAAACCAAACAGCGCTGAACCCGAACCACTCATTAGAGACAATTCTGCGCTGCTACTTTTTATTTCCTGTTTAATTTCCGCCAGCTGTGGATATATCTTAAACGCTACAGCCTCTAAATCATTTTTAAATTGTCTAATTAATGAAATATCTTTAGCTTCTAAAAACTGAATAATTTTACTTTCTTTATCTGTTGAAGTCAAGGAGCGTTCGAGACGGTCATATTCCTGGTAGGCCAGGGCCGTGGAAACGGAAAAATCAGGGAGAACCAGAAGCACCCACCACCGGGCAGGCTCCGGCAAAGGTTTGAGGCGTTCCCCCCGGCCAAGGCCCAGGCAGAGCCCCCCCACCAGGAAAAAGGGTACGTCTGAGCCGAGTACAGCGGCCAGCGAAAGTAATTCCTCAGAGCCAAGCCCGATGTTCCACAGCCGGTTTAAAGTTAGCAGGGTAGCCGCGGCGTTACTGCTTCCCCCACCCAGCCCCCGGCCCGCGGGAATGTTTTTTTCTACCAGAATCTCGACCCCTAAACTTACCCCAGTCCTGTTTTTTAAAACCTCGGCTGCCCGAAAAATCAGGTTGGTCTTATCCCAGGCAAGGTGCGGGTCGTTACCGGTTAGAAAAATTTTCCCGTCCGGTCTGATTTTAAAAATTAGCCTGTCACATAAATCTATGGACTGGTAGAGAGTGACCAGCTCATGGTAGCCATCTTCACGCACCCCGGTTATTTCCAGTCCGAGGTTTATCTTCGCCGGCGAAAAGCAGGTTACTTCTTCCATAGTCCGGTTATCTCTTCCCAGGATAATTTCAGAGCGGCCGGGGCATAAGAAGGGGTAAAGATATCAGCTCTGAACATCTGATTGAACTTTATTTTTAAAATCCGCAGACGTACTATCTGGCCTGGTTTCTCAAAATATACCGTTCTGGGAATTTTCCTCCCCTGAAAAAATTCCTTCACCTCAAACTTCCAGTCACCCTTTTTCCCGGCATAAAAACCTTCCTGCTCTCGGCTCAAAAGATGCCAGTCCGGGTTAGAGGCCAGCTCTTTAATCCTGCCAGAAAACAAAAAGACCAGTTCTCTGGTGGAAACGACCCCGCCTAAAAACTCAGCCGTAAGTGTCTCGCAGGCACCTTCCCAGAAAACTCTGCGGCCTGGAAGATAAAGGCTGGCCTGCGTGTCATTAAACCAGAGGATGTATTCCAGCCCACCCAGGGGGTTAAAAATTTCCAGTCTTATCCGGTCTGGTTCCTGAAGATAGAAATCTAAACGCGAGCGCCCCTCACCCGCCTCTCCCCGATAAAAAAAAGAACCTTCAGCCTTCAAGGATTTAGGCTCACCGGCGGGAATAGCAGGCCGAGGAGCCAGAGAACAGGCTGATATCAGGATTAAACAAAGCAGGAGAAAAAAGGCGGTATAAATTTTTAGGCTAAAACCATCCGGGTAAGTTTTTTCCTTCCCCCTCTCTTCCCTGCTCACTTAGTTTCCTCTGTAACGGCGGCGTTAATCCAGCTTGAAACCGTACTCGTCTTCCAGCTTCTTTTTCACCTCGGGGTCAACAGCCGGCTGCTTCTTACTGGTCTGGTCTCCAGCGCCGTGGCCCAACTTATAATCTCTGGCCGCAGCTTTAATCTTTCTTCTTCTGACCACAGGATAAAAGGGAGAACGAATACGCCGACCAAAGCAGGACAGGTTCGGGTTGATAATCATCAGGATAATGAACAGGCCGAAGATTATTAGAATGGCATAAATTGTCCAGCTCATTTTTATCACCTTCCAGGTTAAATTATATGTTGAGTTTAGCGCTTTAGCAAATCAGCCCGCTTATTCTTCAAAAACCACGGCCTCAAATTTGTACAGCGACCCTGGTTGTTTCCAGGCCTTATCAGGCAAACCGGCTTTCCGACAGACTTCCACCAGGAAGGTGGAGCGGTCCCAGCCAAATTCGGTGGCCACCTGAGGAAGTAGCAGACCGCTTCGGCCTTTTTGTTTAATCAGCAGACCATGTTTGCCTACTTCAATCTCTGAGACATCCTCTACTGGTTCCAGTGGACCGAGCACAGAAATTTCTATTTTTATCCGGCTGAGTTCGCTCTTCCTGAGAGGGGGAAAGCGTGGGTCCTGGGTGGCGGCATAAACAGCTGATTGAATAATCGTCTGGTAAAGCGGGAAAATAGGCTCCACAAACCCGATGCACCCCCTAAGCTCGTCTCCAATTCTCAGAGTCACAAACGCACCAGCAGGCTGTCTGAACTTCGGGTTTTCGGGCGTGGCTTCCAGTAGCTGGCCCGTTTCCAGATAATGGGTGATGGACTGTCTGGCCAGGGCCAGGAGTTGCTGTTTTTCTTCTCTGGTAAATTCCATCAGCCGGGATTTGCCTGCGCTAAGAACCAGGGCCGAAAAATAGCCAACCACGCGGTCAGTGGGGCCGCCAGCCGCAGCGGAATCGCTGTACATTACTTCCTGCACTTCAGCTCTGCCCAATTTCTGGGCATACTGCAACAGGGCCAGAAGCGGCCCGCCGCCGCACATAATATTCTCTGCCCGCTCTATCTTTCTGGCCAGGGCACTGAGCTGTAAATTCTTGACCAGCTCTATGGTCTGCCGGTCAACCCGGTTGGCTTCTTCCCTGGCCAAAAAATGTGACATGTCGGTAGAAACTACCACCAGGACGTTTTTGCCTTTAAGGGCTTTGTACAGGGCGGAAGAGAGAGCCTCAATGGTCTCAGAAGACTGATAACCCATGACTATGGGCACGATTCTGGCGGAGGGCCATGTTTTCTGGATAAACGGAACCTGCACTTCTACGGAATGTTCTTTCTGGTGCGCCTGAGGAATGAAGCCAAAGCCAGAGGCCCGGGAAATTTCTTTAGCCAGTTTTTCGTCCACTTCTGCTATGCCCAGGGGGGTTTCAAAACCGCCCTTCGGGTATATGGAACAACCCTCAAACCCATAATAATGCGAAGGACCGATAATGACCACTGTTTCCACTTTCTTGGACCGGGCCAGGGCATAAGCAGCACCCGCTACCCGACCAGAATACACATAACCAGCGTGGGGACAGATTAAACCCACTATCTCTTTGCCTTCAGGCACCGTCTGCTCAGAAGTAATGTAGAGCTCCAGGACCCGGCTTAACCTGGAAGGGTCAGCCTCGTAAAACTGGCCGGCCCAGACCGGCTTTCTTATCCCCTGGGCTAAAGCCTGGCCCAGACCACCAAGAACAATGATTATTACCGTAAAAAGTGCGAGCAGCACTCGCCTTGTCATCTTTCCCTCCTGCTTAAATATTAAGATTTTTATCAGCTGCTGGCAAATATAAATTTGAACCAATAAAAAATTAAAAAAAATATAAAAAATGCCCAAAAATTTTTTTCTATCTGTTGACAACGGAAAGAATTTAAGGAAAAATTTATACGGAAGGCAAAAATGAGGAAATTGCTGAACATACTTCTTCTACTAATCGGAATTTTTACTATGTTTCTCGTTGGCTTCCATTTTGGCAAAGAGAAAGAAAAAGCACGTATCCCCAAATTCCAGGACGATTCAGAATAAGCCAATTTTTTAAAAAATAAAAAGGGGGGACTTTGCAGGAAGCCGCTGGTGGAGTATTTTGTTTTCTTCGCTTATTACCCGTGTTTGACTTTTTTGCTATAATGTAGTTTAACCTTAGAACAAGGAGAGTGGCCATGCCGATATACGAGTATCGTTGTGATAAATGCCACGAGCGGTTTGAAATTTTACAGAAAATTAATGATAAAAGCTTAGAAACTTGCCCAAAATGTGGTGGGCCTCTGACCCGCCTGATCTCTTCGCCGGCCATTCAGTTTAAAGGTTCGGGCTGGTATATCACAGATTATGCGCACAAAAATTCTCCATCAGACGGAAACGGGCATAACGGCCATAAACATAAGACAGAAAGCAAGCCTTCTGAAGAAAAGAAAGAGGCCGGCCCGGCCACCAGCAAGTGATAAATTTTGACTTTCAGTTTCTTCCAGATTAAGATTTAGCTGATGAAAATTCTTGTTTTTTTACCCCGACAACTTGGCAGTTCTCTTCTTTCTTTGCCAGCCCTGCGGGCCTTGAGGATGAATTTTCCCACCTCAGAGATAACTCTGGTAGGAAACGAGAGTTTCGCCGGCGTGCTGGCCAGGCTTTTACCGGATTATTCTTTCCTTTCCCTTGCTGAAATCAAAGATATAAAAAAATTAAAATCCGCTTCCCAGGTAATGGCCCGTCAGCGTTTTGACCTGGCCGTACTTCTGGATGATTCTTTCGCCTCGGCTCTGGTGGCTTACCTGGCCAGAATACCTGAACGCTGGGGCTATGACCGGGAAAACCGCGGCTTCATGCTGACCAGAAAAATCAGGTTGAAATACACGGACCCGCCTCTTCATCTCATGGATTATTATCTTAATCTGCTGAAAACGGTCCTACAGATGCTAAAATATGCGGCCCGGCGCTTCCGCCTGCTTATGTTTTTCAGCAGCCTGCACCCTGCGCACCCTGCTCCTACAAAAACTGTCCCTATGACCACCGCTGTCTCAGAGCCATTTCTCCTGAAGAAGTGTTTAAAAAGGTGGTGGAGCTCGGCCAGTTCCAAGCCTAAGAGGGCACGGCTTCCGCTGGTAGATAGATGATTCGCTTTGATGACATCATAGAAAAGATACAGGGGAAATATTCCGAAAAAGACATCCGGCAGCTACAGAAAGCCTACATCTTTGCGGCCCGTGCTCACAAAGGTCAAACCCGGCGCTCTGGAGAACCTTACCTCAGCCATCCGCTGGAAGTTACCAACATCCTGGCCGACATGAACCTGGACCTCACCACCCTGGTGGCCGGTTTACTGCACGACGTACCGGAAGATACAGATGTAACCATTAACGAAATCAGAGAAAATTTCGGAAAAGACGTGGCTACCCTAGTAGAGGGCGTGACCAAAATTGCCCGGGTGGAAGATGCTACCCCGGAAGAAATGAGAGCCGAGACTATCCGGAAAATCATCCTGGCCATGACCGATGATTTGCGGGTCATTTTTATCAAGCTAGCCGACCGCTGGCACAACTTAAAGACCCTGCATTTTTTGCCTGAAGACAAGCAAAAACGAATCGCTCAGGAGACGCTGGAAATTTATGCTCCCATCGCTAACCGGCTGGGCATGGGCCGGATAAGAGCCGAGCTGGAAGACCTGGCCTTTCGTTATGTTGAGCCAGATGAATACTTCCGCATGGTAGCCCTGGTAGAACCAGAACTGAAAAAAGGTGAAAAAGAACTCAAAAAACTGAAAAAAGAAATGGAACAACTGCTCAAAGAAAACGGCCTCCCCGCTGAAATTCAATCCAGAATCAAGAGGCTGTACAGCATCTACAGCAAAATGAAGAAAAAGGGTGTGGATTTTGACCAAGTTTATGATTTTCTGGCTCTGCGGATTATCACCGACTCGGTTAAGAACTGTTATGCTATCCTGGGCATCATTCACCAACGCTGGCCACATCTGCCCCAGCGCTTCCGAGACTTCATCGCCATGCCCAAACCCAACCTCTACCAATCTTTACACACAACCATCATCACAGAAAACAAACAGACTTTTGAAATTCAGATCAGAACCAGAGAAATGCATGAGCTGGCCGAAAACGGCATAGCCGCGCACTGGAAATACAAAGAAGGGGCTCCGACCGGACTCACCAGTGAAGACCAGCGTTTGCAGTGGCTGAGAGAAATAGCCGCCCTGTTCAGTGAGCAGAAAAACCCGAAAGAATTTCTGAAAAACCTGAAAATAAACCTAATCCCGGAAGAAATCTACGCCTTTACCCCGAAAGGAAAAGTCATCAGCCTTCCACCCGGGGCTACGGCCCTGGATTTTGCTTTCAAAATACATTCTGAAATCGGGCTCCGGGCCAGCGGAGCCCGGGTTAACGGGGAATTAGTGCCCATCAAGACTCAGCTGCACACCGGCGATATCGTGGAAATCATCACCTCCCCGGAAAGAGAACCCAACCGCAACTGGTTAAACTGGGTGACCACCGCTTCCGCCCGGCAGAACATCAAAAGATACCTGAATTTAAAAACCAGGCAAAAAGCTCTGGCCCTGGGCAAAAAGCTCTGGGAAAAAGAAACCAGAAAATACAAACTACCGGAGGAACTGCATTCCGAAGAAACTCTCAAAAACCGCCTGGTGCAGGAATTAAGACTTCGCCTCCAGAGCCTGGATGACTTTTTTGTCCTGGCCGGCCTGGGCAAAATCATCATCAACAAAAAACTGATAGAGCGACTGGCCGCAGAGACACCGGTCCACCAGCCTCAGCCCTCTGGCCTGATAAAAAGGGTGGTTGATACCCTGACTGGACGCAGCCAGTCAGGAAGCCTTTTAATCCGGGACCCGAAAGAACAGATGATTACTCTCGCCCGCTGCTGCCAGCCCATAAAGGGCGAACCGGTAGTGGGCTATCTGACCTCCGGCAAAGGGCTTACGGTCCATGCCCAGAGATGTTATCTGGTGACCAAGGAGATACTGGACAGCCAGAGATTGGTAGAGGTTTCCTGGGACCCTTCTTACCAGGGGTCATTTAAAGCCAGGCTGGACATTTCGGCCAAAGATTCTCCTGGTGTGTTAGCCCGGGTGGCGGCGACGGTGGCCGAGCTAAACGGCAATATTACCAAAGCAGAAGTTAACACCACTGGTGAAGGAGACGCTTCCATTTCTCTGGAAATCACTATCAGGGATATAAATCACTTAAACGAAATCATCCGGCGGATCGCTAAATTGAGGGATATTCACTCCGTAGAGAGGAGCTGAAGAAGAGGGGCTGAATCAGACCGCTTTCTGCACCCGGCCAGAACGCAGGCAGCGAGTGCAAACCCAGATTCTTCTGACGCCGTTTTCTGTCCTGGCTTTCACTCTCTGCAGGTTGACACTCCATTTTCTGTTGGTAGCTTTGTTGGAGTGGCTGATGTTGTGACCGAAAATCGGGCCTTTATGACAAATCTCACATGCTCTCGCCATTTTCTTTCTCTCTTTCCTTAGAATTTTCAGTCGCTGGTTGAGCTATTTGTATAGCATATTTTTGATTTAAAATCAACCCGAGGCCGGACCTTCTTTTAAAAAAACTTTGTGGAAATCTATCGGGCAAACATGAAACAGGAATATAAAGCTAACATTTGGAATAAATTACTGGCTGAACTAAAGGGCCGGGTTGATGAGAACGCTTTCTCTACCTGGTTTGAGCCCACTTCCTACATAGGAGAAGAAGGCGATACCCTGTACATTAAAGTGCCCAATTCTTACTTTAAAGACTGGCTCAGTTTCCACTATTCTCGGCTTATTAATGAATGTTCCCAGCAGCTTTTTAACAAGGTTTTTGACATCAAGTACATTTATGATGATACCCCCAACTCTTTCTTAAGAAACTCGCCAGAAGAAAGAAAGCTGGAAAAAGCCATCATTCAGACGGCTAATTTAAACCCTACTTATACTTTTGATAATTTTGTGGTTGGTTCCTGCAACCAGTTTGCTCATGCGGCCGCTCTGGCCGTGGCCAAAAATCCAGCCAAGTCTTACAACCCGCTCTACATCTACGGCGGAGCTGGCCTGGGAAAAACCCACCTGATGAACGCCATCGGTCATTTTATCATGGCCAATAACTCCCGGCTCAAGGTTATGTACGTCACCACCGAAAGGTTCATGAACGACCTGATCAATCATTTACAATACGGTAAAATAATTGAATTCAGACAGAAATACCGCGCCGTTGATGTTCTGCTGATGGATGATATCCACTACATTGCCGGGCGGGAAAGAACCAAAGAAGAGTTTTTCCATACCTTCAACCATCTCTATGACTCTCAGAAACAGATAGTGATTTCCAGTGATTGTCCGCCGAAAGATATTCCCCACCTGGAAGACCGCTTCCGTTCCAGGTTTGAATGGGGGCTGATTGCCGACCTTAAACCACCGGACATTGAGACCAGAATTGCCATATTGAAGAAAAAAGCTGAGCTGGAGGACGTCAACCTACCCGAGCCCGTGGCCCTTTACATCGCTGATAAAGTTCATTCCAACATAAGAGAACTGGAAGGTTATCTGAGAAGGGTTATCGCCTATGCCTCTTTAAAAGGCAGTAAGATTGACCTGGAACTGGCAAAAGAAGCTCTTAAGGGTTTGCTTGATGCTTCAGCTAATCTTATTACTATAGAAAAAATTCAAAAGGTTGTAAGTAACCACTTTAAACTGAAACCCACAGAATTGAAGTCAAAAAACAATTCTCCTAGGGTAGCTTTTCCCCGACAGATTGCCATGTACCTGGCCAAAGAGTTGACGGAAAGTTCCTTACCTGAAATCGGCAAAAAATTTGGTGGAAAACATCATACCACAGTTCTGCATAGCATCAGGAAAATAGAAAAATTAATCAAAGAAGACCCAGAAATCAACAGAGAAATAAACAACCTGATAAACCTTTTACAATGATAAAAATCAACTACTTAGAAAACATTTGCACTTTTCCGCAGTTTTTTATTGTTTTCTTTAAATTGAATTCTTATAATTTTAATTGAAATTAATAAATTGAAGAAAGGTGGATAAAATGAAATTTACAGCCAGTAAATCCAGTGTTATTAACGAATTAGGACTACTTCAGGGTATTGTGGAAAAAAGAACTACTATGCCGATACTTTCCAATGTTCTGATTAAAGCTGAGAAAGATAAGGTGGTGATGATGGGAACAGACCTGGAAGTGGGGTTGAGAACCTACTTTGAAGCTAATATCAAAGAGGAAGGAGTAGCGGCAGTTAACGGGAGAAAATTATTTGATTTTATAAAACTTCTGCCAGAAGGATGCGAGATAGATTTTATTCGTAAAGATGATTATCTGGTCGTCAGAAGTGGAGAAAGTGAGATTAAAATCGTAACCGCACAAGAAGAAGATTTTCCACCGATTCAGGAATGTAGCTTTGAGAGAAACATCAGTTTTAACCTGAACGAATTCAAAGACATGATAGACTGCGTTCTCTATGCCATAACCCAGGAACAGAGATACTATCTGAACGGTGCTCTACTGAGCATTAAGAAGAATCAACTGGAACTGGTCAGCACTGATGGACACCGTCTGGCTTACAATCGTCGGGAGTTTGAAGACCTCATTACCGATGAAGAGATAAACCAAATTGTCTCTAAAAAAACGCTTAATGAGCTCAAAAAGTTTGAGAACGAAAAAATAGATTTTGATTTTGATGATAACAGCCTGTTTTTCCGGGTTAAAAACCGGATGCTCATATCCAGAATCATAGAAAGCAAATTCCCCAATTATCAGGCCGTTATCCCCAAAGACAACCCCAACAAACTTTTAATTGGTCGGGAAGATTTGATAAACGCCATCAAGCGCGTTTCTTTGCTTTCAGCTGAAAAATCAAAGGGTATCAAGTTTGAAATCAAGAAGGATGAGTTAAAAATGTTCTCTTCCAACCCGGAAATTGGAGAAGCCAGGGATAAGCTGGAAGTTGACTACCAGGGTAAAGACCTGGAAATCGGTTTTAATGCCCAGTATTTACTTGATTTTCTTACGACCGTAACCTCAGAAAAGGTTCGTTTTGAGATAAAGGATGAAAACAGTGCCGTCCTGATAAAACCAGAGCCGGAAGAAAAAGGCGTTTATCTTTACATTCTGATGCCCATGAAGATATAAACAGAGCAAGGCAAACGCAGGACGAGCCTTACTCCGGTTTTCTGGAAATTAGGGAGGTAAAGAAATCAGCCACCTGGCGACAGGCTTCTTTCATAACCGGGGTGATGGGATGGCCAAAATCCAGCCTTTGGGGCTGAAGGCCGATGATGTAAATCTTACAGGCTGTCTCACTGGATAGCTTCTCCAGGAAATTAGAAAACTCTCCCCCGATTTTTCTCTTTCGCCGTTTCTCAGTGTCCAGCCTTTCTACCATGATAGTTCCGGGTTTCTTCTTCAGGTCCACAGCGTCCACGATGAGGAGGTGAGTGGGTTTGAAGCGTTTAATTTTTTTCAGGTAAATATCAATGACTTCGTAAGCCCGAAGTACTTTAATTCTTGATTTCTGGTACCTGGACAGCTTACTGTCAAGTAGGCTGGCCACGTAAAGCCCGGCGGCGTCGTCTGCTTCCAGAGCATTGCCGGTTCCCAGGATAACAATTTTCTCCATCCCCCTTAATTCTTTTCTCAGGTATTTTTCCCAGTCGGCGGTCATAACCTTGCCCCTTTCTCCTTTTCAGCTCTGAAACTAATTTAATTTAACGACGGTTATATTGCAAACCGCTCGCTACTTATCAATTCTTGGGTTCAGCCGCCTTGGGTTTGACCACCGCCCGGACGTATTCCCATTCCATCTTGAGGTTGTGGCGGTCATAATCAGATATTTCAAACCTGGTGTCCATGTTCATGGCATCAGTGGGGCAAGAATCAACACACTGGGCGCAGTGTATGCAGCGGTCGTTATGGATGATCATCTTAAACCGTTTTTCAGCCTCGTTGATGGAGATTATTTCTATGGCTTCCGCCGGGCAGTCTCTTTCGCAGGCCCGGCAGACGATGCAGGTTTCCGGTTTGAGATAAGGGGAACCGCGGAAGCCCGGCGGCACTTCCTGTTTGATGAAAGGATAATCCACGGTAGCCGGTTTTTTAAACAGATGACGGATTAGTTCCGGGATAAATGCGCCTAGCCTCATGAGATAAACCCCTTAACCAGGATAACGATTAAAAGCTGCAGCACAGCTAACGGTGCCAGGTACTTCCAGGAAAAGGCCACCACCTGGTCCACTCTGATTCTGGACGTTGTGGCCCG
>Ga0078972_1008805_pt1 | contig 20633 bp, 17 predicted proteins | sample YelNatPaOPGAMG01_FD_67568 | JGI IMG/M metagenome (GOLD analysis project Ga0078972, IMG submission 67568) | Hot spring thermophilic microbial communities from Obsidian Pool, Yellowstone National Park, USA - OP-RAMG-01 (SPADES assembly) (version 2) | ecosystem: Environmental > Aquatic > Thermal...
GCATGGTAGTGGATTTTAAATATAATTCTCCCCGCCGGACCTCCGTATTCAGCACCTCTTTTAAAATATTAAAGGCGGCTTCCACAAAGGGATTGATATATTCTACTCTCATTCTATGCTCCTTCTTTATCCTATTCTTTACGGGTATACGCGGACACAGGGTCCTTCCCCAGGGACGTCCAACCCTCTTCCACAATTTGTTCGTTTTTACCCAAAATAACCAGACCCTTTCCCTTTAATTTTTCGGAAAAATCCGAAATAATCCGATTCTGATCCACCGGGGGTAAGAATGATAGGATATCCCGGGCTAATATGATATCCAATTCAGGGAAGGGGTTCGAATTAAGAATATCATGGTACTCGAAAAGAATAGAATCTTTAATCGTTGAATTAAAAGTGTACCCGTTCCGGCCCTTTACAAGGAATTCTCGAAAATACTCCGGAACGTCATCCAGTTGGAACACCATATTGGGAGCCTGCGAAATAGCCAAAAGATCGCTATCGTTGGCCCAAATTTTTATTTGGGCATCCCTATACCGTTTTCGAAGCACACAGGCAAAGGAAAAGGTCTCGAAACCCTTACCACAACCGGGGTTCCAGACTTGAATAGTCCTAGAGGCCGTATCGGGAAGGGTTTGAAGGATAGCTTGAATAAAGTCCTCTCCCCAAAAGTTTCCCGAATAGGGGGAATAGAAGGTTTCCAAGTATTGATCCGCGTCCTCGATGTTTTTAAGTTGCAGGTCCGAGCTTTTTTGAATTTTTTTCCATTCCTCAAAGCGTCGGTTAACCCAGGCTTCGTTTAAGGGGGTTGCCGCGAACCGTTTTAACGCGAAAAGGGTCTGTTTGATAAAGTCCAGATCCGTTCCGCCGCCCTCGTCCCGAGCCTCGATTACCGAATCTGTAAGGGGTACCGAGATGGGCCCCGTAACGGGGGCGTAGTAGGACCCCGAGGGGGTTTCGGAAAGAATGCGGGGCTTTTCTTCTTCCTTTTGGGCGAAAATTCGAACCACATCCAAAATGATGTACAACCGATTCTGATTTTCCACTACCCCGTGGATGTACTTTATGTTAATATCCCCAAAAATAGGATGGGGAGGTTGGATCGAGGAGGACTGGATCCCCACGACCTTATCGATATTATCGACCACCACGCCAAAAACATGTTCCCCCAACCGAAGGATCAACATATTTTCCAAAGCTTCATCGGATTTCTTTTCCGCCGGAAGGTGAAAAAACACCCGGAGATCCACCACGGGAATAATATCGCCCCGGAGGTTATACACCCCCCGAAGGTACGGAGCCGCGTTAGGGACAAACGTAAACCGTCCGGCCTTCGCTATCTCCTTGACGTTCATAATATCTACACCGTAATCTTTTCCGGCCAACGAAAAGGTTACCATTTTATAATCAATGGTATTTACCCTTCCCTGCGGTGCCGCCCGCTCCTGTTCGACCGTCGCTGTGTTTGTATCCATGCTTTTCCTCGTTATCGAATCAACGCCTCACGACGGCGGCGCTCTTCCAATTCCTGCTTTAACCCCAATTCCAATAGTTGACTCACATCGATGATCAGGGAGACCGAGCCATCCCCTAAAATCGAGGCTCCGGCGATACCGGGGGAGTTGGTAAATTGATCCCGCAGGGGCTTTATGACCACATCTTCCTCACCGATGAGGCTATCGACCATCAAGCCCATTTTCTTTTCCGCAGTCCCGACGATAACCACGAAGTTGTATTCCCTCTGTTCGTCGGTTTTTATCCCAAACAGCCGGTTTAACCGAAGGAGGGATATCACGTCATTGCGGATATTAAACACCTCGTAGTTATCGATCATCTTAATATCCGTGGGTTTGATGCGATGACTCTCGATAACCGACGTGATGGGAATGGAGTAAATCTCCCGTCCGACCCGAACGAGCAGGCCCTGAATAATGGCCAACGTAAGGGGTAATTTGATGGTGAACTTGGTTCCCTTTCCCCGTTCCGAACTGACCGTAACCGTACCGTTGAGTTTTTCGATTTGTCGGCGAACCACGTCCAAACCAACGCCCCGACCGGAAATATTGGTGATCTGTTTAGCGGTGGAAAACCCGGGCTCAAAGATCAGATGGAAGGCTTCCACGTCGGTCAACGCTTTGTTCGGGTGGATTAGACCCCGTTCAATAGCCTTGGCTCGTACGGCGTCCACGTCAATCCCCTTCCCATCATCGACGATCTCGATGATGATCATATTGCCTTCGTTGCTGGCCTTTAGGAGGACCGTACCTTCCTCGCCTTTGCCCGCCGCGATCCGATCCGCGGGAGCCTCGATACCATGGTCTATACAGTTCCGGACCGAGTGCATAATCGGGTCTAGGAGATCTTCGATCACCGATTTGTCCAGTTCCGTCTCCTCGCCTTCGATTACCAGGTTAATCTTTTTATTCAAGCTCTTGGAAAGATCCCGCACAAGCCGGGGGAATCGGCTAAAGATTTGGCTGATGGGAACCATTCGGATCCGCATAACCCCCTCTTGTAATTCTCCGGTGATCCGTCCCAAGTTTTGGGCGGTGGATCGGAATTTTCCGATATTGGTTTTAAGGGATGCCTCGAAGGGGTCAAAGAGGGTAAAGAGATCCCCGTATTTTTCGTTGATTTCTTTTTTTATTTCCTTCACCGTTCGACCTTTTTGAATTCCCTCCAAATAGTCCGGCAGGGCGTCAAAAAGATCCTTTATTTTTTCCCTGTACACGGACTCGGAAGATTGCAGTTGGGCCATGAGTTCGCTGAACTGACTGGTAATTTGATTAAACGTAGCCTTGGTAATTACCGTTTCGGAGACCAAATTCAGCAGGTTATCGATCCGTTTAGAATCCACCCGCAGAATAGACCCCGCTTCTTTTCCCGCCTTTTTCGCTTCCGCTTCTTGCCTGGTCTTGTCTCCCTCCTCCGCTTCACCATGGGCCTGTTCTGCCGTACCGGTATGCTGGTCCTTTGAAACACCATTTTGGGAGGCTGGAACGGCCGGAGCGGCCGCAATTGCGGACGTTGGTGGGGCCGCAGGTGCGGTCGCAGGTGCGGCCGTAGGTGCGGACGCAGGTGCGGGTGTAGCCGTAGCCGTGGGGCTACCCTTTTCGCCCTTAGCCATGGAAGCGGTTTTTTCCGGAGCAATCGCGAAGATCCTTTCGCTCCCCCCGCCCAATTCCGCGATTTCTGCGGACAGGGTAACGTCGGGGATGGTTACGTACCGTTGTAATTCCTCCGCCGTCCGTTTAGAACTGACATAATATTCCACCTGGGGATAGAAAACATCCTCGTACAGCTGTTCAAAATCCGGGACCGTCCTTAAGACCGTACCCGCTTCTTTTAAAGTGGCAAAAACCTGGATTCCCCCCACGGTATTCATCACATTATCTTCGTTGAAAGTTACGATAATCTTGTATACCGTTTCCCCCACCCCGGCGGCCTGTTTTAATTCCAGGACATCGTATTCGGTTAATAGGGACGATCCTCCGCCGGAAAGCCCGCTGGGGGAGCCCTTAGAAGCGGAGGCCCCGGGACTGGGCGCGCCGCCGACAACGTTGGCGACCCCGGCAGAACTGGGAGCCACGGCTTTTTCCGGGACCTTTGATCCGGGGGCGGTCTTTTTTGAGCCCTGACGCTTCCGGGCCGAGGTTTCGGGAAGCAGATCCGACAGACGCTCTTCTATGCTCGTCGTATCTTCCCTATAGACCGATCCATTCATCCGCTGGGAAAGCATAGCCTTGATCACATCGATCGCCGCGAGCAGGGTGTCGATGACCGATTCGTTCACCCCCACCACGTCGGAGCGGATCGCATCCAAGACATCTTCCACCAAATGGGTAAACGAAGACAGTTCCCCCATTTCCACGGTAGCCGCGCCCCCTTTAAGGGTATGGGCGGCTCTAAATATTTCGTCCACCGCGTCTTTATTGGTGCCTTCGTTTTCCAGAACAAGGATATTCTGTTCCAGGGTGTCCACCTGGAGCTGGGCCTCGCTGAAAAAGTCCTTAAGGAGCTCTTCGTTGTTAGGGTCTAAATAATCACTCATGACGATCATAATGTTTATACACAAATCGTCTTACGTCAAGGTACCCACGAAAAGAATTGAGGCTATTATAACGAACAGAGTTATCAGACAGCCTCAATTTGGTTTGTTATTTTTCCCTGAACATGCTAGTATTACGGTTAAGGAGCCGTACATGAGACAAGGACAGCGCTTATTTCCCATTGTCTTGGGGCTTTTCATCGCGATTTTTGGTTTGTGGGTCCGGTCTCCCACCCTTTTCGCGGCGGAATTTTCGGTTCCTAACCTGGAATTATCCGATTTTGGGAAGGTATCGGGGGACACGTTTAATCTTTCCTCGGTCGCGTCGGCGGATATCGCCATCGCGGGGGGGTATAAATACGGGGGCCTGCTTCGTTTATCCTTTACCTCCAAGGACTTAGAAAAGGCTCTGGGGTATAGTCGCACGACCGTCGATCCTATTAGCGCTCCGCCCTCCGCGGGGGATTATAACGCCCTGGCGGATCGTTTAAACAACCAGGCCGTTATGGGATTTAAGCTGGCTCAGGTAACCGCCCGAAAACCCTTCGAGCTTCCTGTGGAATTTTCCTACTTTATCGGTATGGCCGATAACTTTTGTTCCGGCGATGATTTCCCCCAGCGTTTCGGAACCGCTCCGGTGGGTACGAATTTCCGGGGACTTTCGTACTTTCCCAACGGGATCGGTGGGAATCCGGCTTTTCAGTACAACGGTATTTACGAGGTCGTAGGATCAGGGATTTCCGTAACCCTGACGCCCTGGGAATCGATTATCCCCAGTTTTTATCTGTACCAGGATGACGCTTTTATCAACAGTACCACGGGAATTCCCGATTCGGGTCGTTTTTCCTCCGATATGCGGGTGCTGGTAAACTCCCTCCACGTAAAGTTGGAAGCCTTCGCCGGAGCTACCGCCCCTTATGGGGGCTATGGTATGTATCGGGGTGGTGTTTTAGCCTTTTTTACCACCGGCACGGGGGCGGATTTTTTAGCCCAGGTGGGGGTTCCGGGTTGGGATGGGGGTAGTTCCTTCAGCATCGATAATCTTTTTTTCCTCTTCGAGCCCCGGCTCGATTTTGGCCCCGCGGCGATCCACATCACCTTGTTTTACCATCCCCTGCGGTATATGCAAATCCTAAATCCCACCGAACAGGGGGCCACGGACCTGAACGTACAACTGCTCGTGGGAAATATCTTGAAAAATGGCTTGGAAGGGGGATTGGAAACCACCACGGGAATCCATCCCCATGAGACTCCCACCTTTTCCCTTCGAATTTCCCCATTTCTTAGCGCAATTACCGAAGGGGCCCGGTGGGATTTCAAGATTCGAATTGATCCCCTCTCGTACGGGCGGCCGATAGAAATGTTTGAGACCTACATGGGTGTGAGAACCTCGTTTTAAGGTGTGAACCATGAATAAAAACCCTTTCTTATGGCTTTTTATCGCGATTTTCTTTTTACTTTTCCCCCATTCGCCTTCGGCCCTGGAAATTACCGCCCTGGGCAATCTAGGGAACCTGTTCTTCGATACCGGAAGGACCGCTTCGCTACAATCGGCTAACCTTCCCTTTCAAAGCAACCTCGCGTTTTGGGGAACCCTATCGGCGGAGGAAGCCCTATCGGACACGCTCCGTTTCAGCGCCAGTTTTGAGAACGATCCCCTCCTCCGTAACCGGGTGTACACCCGTATTGGGTTCGATGGGGGTTTTGTTAAATTGAGCGTGGGACCCTTTTTCGGCCCCTTCAACACCGCCGATTCGATTCTTACGTCCGGCCTCTCCACAACCCTGCGTTTGGAGCTCCCGGGCTTTGTGTTTGGGTCATTCCGATCCGATTCCACCATCGGCGCTGGCATTTCCGCCCCGGGGGATTACGTCCAAGAACGGAGCGAAATCGCCATAGGGTTTTGGGTGCCCCACGTTATAACCACCCTGAGGATCGCGTCGGACAGTTTTACTGAAAAGCAGAGCGCCACCTTAAACACCAAGGATAACCGTACCCGCTACGAACTGATCGCCGAGGTGTATAAAAAAAACGTTCCCTACACCGCGAAGGTTCATCTGGGTTTCCAATCCCTTTCCCGATCCTATATCGGAACCCTTGGGACCTCCAAGGATGAACTGGGGGATCTTTTTGTGGGCCTGGACTTGAACGCCCAGGTATCCGAGGGTCTTTCAATACTGGCGGGTGTAGAATCGCCCATCTACGCCTGGGGAATACGCGGGTTAGCCAGCCCTTCGTCTTCCACGATCCTCTACGAGGTAAAAACCGGCGTGGTTTATACGTTTCCGAAAAACATAAACTAGAAAAAGGTCGAAGGAGCCTTATCGCTCTGAAGAGAAATTGTTTTGATTCTGGTTTTCCTTTTCTAGGGTCGCTATTTTTCTTTTAAAAACCGCTGAACGGGATGAATGTCTGAATAACGACGGCGCCATGACAAGGATACCGATAAAAACACCCACCGCTAAGGTCACCATGAGTATCAAAGACTGGGGGCCCTTTCCGGACAAACCAAAAAAGGTAACCGTCACCTCGGTACTATTTTGAGACGCAAACACAATAGCCGCGAGAATCAGGGCTAAAAGGATAATAACTTTAAAAAGTTTCATAAACCGGTCCTCCCCTGTAAAAATTATACGATAAAATTACCGACGGGACCATAAAATAGGGGAATTACTGAATACTTTATCTTATAACTCCGTAAATATTCCCTTTTCGAAATCCTTACGTACCCCATCCCAAGGAAAAACACGGCCGTTCATGGCCACGTAGACCCCCGGAGGTAGCAGTTGAACCGCCGTAAAGGCGCACCCCAGGTTAAAGAGGGCATCGCTCCCGCTGACCGAGTAGGGAACCATGGCTCCGGTTAACACTATGGTTTTACGGAGTTGTTCCTGGCCTAACACCTTCGCCGTTTCCACCATCCTATCGGTGCCATGGGTAATGATTAGGTGTTCTTCCGGAGCGCGACGACAGGCTTCCAGAATATTATATCTATTTTCGTCCCCCATCTCGAGACTATCGATCAGCTGGTTTATCTCCAGTTCCACGGGAACCGTAATGCGTACCTGGCGAATAATATCGGGGAGGTGACTATTTTTAAAAGAAAGTACCCCCTTGAGCTCGTCGTAGTGCTTATCAAAGGTTCCGCCGGTAATGATGATCCGAATGGCCATGGCTAAACTCCCTTAAAGCCCTATTTAAAAAGATTATGTAATCGGCCGCAGGCTTCTTCCACGTCCGATCGATGCCCGAAGGCGGAAAAACGGATAAAACTTTCTCCTGCGGGACCAAAACCCGAACCGGGGGTGGTTACGACCCAACAGGTGTTCAAAATTCGTTCGAACACGTCCCAACTGGATTGACCGGGGAAGTGGGCCCAAATATAGGGGGCGTTATCCCCCCCAACGCAGGAAATTCCGAGGGAAGTCAGGGTAGTCCGGATAATTTTCGCGTTTTCAAGGTAATAGTCCGTAAGGGAACGCATCTCCCGGAGGCCCTCATCATCCAAGGATGCTAAACCGCCGTACTGGGCCACGTTGGAGGCCCCGTTGAACACGGTGGTGCAGATCCGGTTCCAATCGGCGTTTACGCTCCCCCCTTCGGCGTAGCTGAGATCCCGGGGGACCACGGTCCACCCGAGCCGCACCCCCGTAAAACCTATGGGCTTGGAGAAGGAGTTCACCTCGACGGCGCAGGTTTTCGCTCCGTCGATCTCAAAAATGCTCTTAGGAAGGGAGGGGTCCCGGATATATTCGGCGTAGGCGGCGTCAAAAATGATGAGGGCCCCCTGGTCCGTGGCGGCTTTGACCAGGGACTCCAACTGGCTTCGGCTGGCTACCGCGCCGGTGGGGTTGTTGGGGGAGCAAAAATATACCAGGGATTGTTCTGGGATCCGGGAGAGGTCCGGGAAATAGCCGTTATCCGCCGTACAGGGAAGGTACTGAATACCCCGGTAGCCCTCCCCGGTCCAGGGCCCCGCGGCGCCTATCAACACGGAACCGTCCACGTACACCGGGTACGAGGGGTCCTGGACCGCCACCGGTGTTTGGGGACCAAACAAAAGCTGGAGTCGACCGATATCGCACTTGGCCCCATCGGAGATGAAGACCTCGTCGCTTTGAACGGTTCCGTGGTAGAACACCTGGGCAATCTTTTCCCGGAGGACCGTCATACCCTGTTCGTCCCCATAACCGCTGTACCCCTCCGGGGTTCCCAACCGGCGGGCCCCTTCCACCAGGCCCTGATCGATATGGGGAGTCAAGGGTTCGGTGGTATTCCCAATTCCGAGGCTGATAATTTTAGCTTCCGGATGGGAAGCGGCGAAGGCCCTCCGACGTCGGGCAATTTCGGGAAACAGGTAACCCGCTTTTAAGTTTGTCAGGGCGGTGTTGCGTCGAACCATAGGGTGCTCCTTGTGGGTTTATAAATCCAGTGGACGGCCTGGGGAGGAGGAAAATCGATCCAGGGCCTCAAAGTCCAGGGTGGCAAAGTAATCTTCCACCGTTTCGGCCCGTCGAATCATCAGCACCGAACCGTCAGTCCGCAATAGTAATTCCCCCGAGCGGAGTTTCCCGTTATAGTTGAACCCCATGGCCCGGCCGTGGGCCCCCGCGTCGTGGATAATCACTAAATCCCCCACCTCGATTTTTGGCAGGGACCGCTGGACCGCGAACTTATCGTTATTTTCGCAGAGTCCCCCCACCACGTCGTAGACCTCCGTGGCTGGATCGGTTTCCTTCCCCGCCACGGTAATATGGTGGTAGGCCCCGTACATACCCGGCCGCATAAGATCGGCCATGGAAGCATCGAGGCCCACGTAATTCCGATAGATTTGTTTATGGTGGATGGCCCGGGACACTAACCAGCCGTAGGGACCGGTTATTGCGCGGCCCCATTCCAGGTGTACACCCAGGGGATCTAACGCCGCCGGGACGATTATCTCGTCGTAGGCCCGCCGTATGCCCTGGGCCAGGGCCTGATAGTCCACCGGTTCCTGGTCTAAACGATAGGGGATTCCAACTCCGCCCCCAAGATTCACAAATTCTAGCCGAATCCCCGTTTTTTCCTTAATTTCCACGGCCAATTGAAAGAGAATCCGGGCGGTTTCCACGTGGTAGTCCAGGTTTAACTCGTTGGAGGCCACCATGGTGTGGAGGCCAAAACGCCGGACCCCCTTTTCCTTTAGCTTTTTAAAACCCCCTATGAGCTGGTCCCGGGTAAACCCGTATTTGGCCTCCTCGGGCTTGCCGATAATGGCGTTTCCGCCCTTTAGGGGGCCCGGGTTATACCGACAGGAAATCAGTTCCGGCAGGCCCGCCAGGGTTTCTAAAAAATCGATATGGGTATAATCGTCTAAATTGATGATGACGCCCTGTTTCCGGGCCAGGCGGTATTCCTCGGCGGAGGTTTCGTTGGAGGTAAACATAACCCTTTCGCCGGTCATACCGGATCGTTCGGCCAGGAGCAATTCCGCAAGGCTCGAGCAGTCGGCCCCCAGCCCCTCGTCGGCTAAAAGTTTAAGGATGAACGGGTTAGGCAGGGCCTTTACCGCGAAGTGTTCCTCGAAGGAGGGAAACAGGGAAAAGGCCTTGAAGAGGGAACGGACATTTCGGCGGATGGCCGCTTCGTCGTAAAGGTAAAAGGGCGTGGGGAAAGCCTCTGTCACCTGACGAAGCTTCTTGACCGTAAGGGGAAAATAAGGATGCTTCATGGTCGTATATTACAGGTAACCCTTGGCTTTGAGAAGCTCCGCGTTCAAGATTCCTCCGCCGGCGGCGCCCCGGACCGTGTTGTGGGAAAGCCCCACAAACCGGATATCAAAGATCCTATCGCTCCGAAGTCTGCCCACGGATACGGCCATGGCCTTATCGGCGTCCCGGTCCTTTCGGCTTTGGGGTCGGTCCGCCTCGGATCGCACAATAATGGGATGCTCCGGCGCGAAGGGCAGACCCAATTCCTGGGGCAGGGAACGGAAATTTTCCCAAATCCGCCTTATTTCTTCGAGGGATGGTTTTTTCGCGCCGAATTCCAGGCTTACGCAGGCCGTATGGCCGTCCACCACGGGGACCCGGTTGCAGTGGGCCGTAATAAGCGGACCCTCGGCGTTCCGGATTACCGAACCATCAATACTTCCAAAGATCTTTAGGGGTTCTTGTTCGGATTTTTCTTCCTCCCCCCCGATGTAGGGTACCACGTTATCGATGATATCCAGGCTGGGAACCCCGGGATACCCCGCCCCGGAAACGGCTTGCAGGGTGGTCACGAACATTCGTTTAATTTCATACCCCTCCCGCATCAGAGCCCAGAGGGGGGTCATGTAGCTTTGAATGGAACAGTTGGGCTTTACCACGATAAACCCCCGATCCCATCGCCGATTTTTTCGTTGCAGAGGGATGATATCCGTGTGGTGGGGGTTTATTTCGGCGATCAACATGGGGACATCGCTGGTCCACCGGTGGGCCGAGGCGTTGGAAACCACGGGAATACCCGCGGTGGCGTAGGCCTCCTCCAGGGCTTTAATTTCGTCCTTCCCCATTTCCAAGGCGGAAAACACAAAGGCGCACCGCCCCTGGGCCGCCGCGGCTCTGGCGGCCCCCAGGTCGTTGGCGTCTTGAACGGTCAGGGAACCCACGGCATTACCGTACCCCCGGGCCAATTGCCACCGGCCCGCCACCGCTTCGGCATAACTCTTTCCCGCGCTTCGGGGCGACGCGGCTACGTAGGCAACCTCAAACCAGGGATGGTTCTCCAAAAGGGCTATATACTGTTGGCCCACCATGCCGGTGGCCCCAAGGACTCCCACGGGAATCTTTTCCATTATGACCTCTCCTTACAAAAATTATTAATGAACCAGGGATGGGACAGTTCTAAAAACATCGGTTTCTAGCTGTGACTCAGGGATACCTTCGCGGCCCCCAGGGCAGAGCGAAGTTTTGCCTCGTTGGCGCTTTCCAAAGGGCACAGGGGAAGCCGCAGGGGGCCCGAGGGTAAACCCGCCCAGCCCATGGCGGTTTTTATGGGGATAGGGTTGGTTTCGATAAAGGCACCCTTAAAAAGGGGTAGCAGTTCGTAGTGCAAGGTCCGGCCCCTATCAAAATTACCCTCCAGACAGGCGTGGGCCAGGGCAACCACCCGATCGGGCACCAGGTTGGATACCACGGAGACCACCCCATCGCCCCCGAGGGCGCAGAGGGCCAGGGTAAACGCGTCGTCCCCCGATAGGACCGTAAAATCCTTTCCTTCCAAACGCCGAGCCTGGGCCACCGTATGAATGATATCCCCCATTTGGGCCAAATCGCCGGAGGCCTCTTTTACCCCTATGACCTGGGGAATTTTAGACAGCCGGTCCATGGTGGGAACGTCGATATTTTTCCCCGTCCGAGAGGCAATATTGTAGATAAGGATAGGATGGTCCACCGCTTCCGCCACGGCGGCGAAGTGGCGGTACACCCCTTCGTTGGAGGGTTTGTTATAGTAGGGGGTCACCACCAACACCCCATCGGCCCCCAGATTTTTCGCGATCTTCGCGTTTTCTATCGTATGGGCCGTGGAATTGGATCCAACCCCCACGACCACAGGAACTCGACCGGCGGCCTCGGCCACGGCGATTTCTATTAAACGATCCTGTTCTTCCCGTTCCAGGGTTGGGGTCTCTCCGGTGGTTCCCAGGGGAACAAGACCATCGATTCCCTTTTCAATTTGCAGAGCCACAAGGCGACGGAATCCATCAAAGTCCACCGAACCATCGGCCTTCATGGGGGTAACCAGGGCGGTAAGGGCCCCTTGGAGCTTTCGCATCATCCTTCTCTCCTTCCTTTTCTAACAGTTTGTCGGACTTGTCTGTGGCATCATGGGTCCCCTAAGGGCTTTCCGGGGGAAGCAGATCCCGTAATACATCATCCATGGTAAAAACACCCCCCCGAGCCTTGCCCGCCGTCGCGCCCGCGCCGGGACACTGGACCAGCCACTCGGCGGCCCGAACGGCCCCCCGGGCAAAACCCTCTCGACTCCGGGCGGTATGGGTTATTTCGATGGTATCGGCGGTGGAATCGAAAAACAGGGAATGGGTCCCCGGCATGGCCCCCACGCGGAGACTCGGGTAGTGCAGTTCCGTCACCTCGGGGGGCCGGTTTAGGGTTTCGTACACCGCCGTGGTTTTTCGGTTCATTTCGTGAAGGACCCGACTAACCAGTTCTTTAGCGGTCCCCGAAGGGCTATCGGCCTTTTTGTTGTGGTGGGCCTCCCAGCCCCCCACGTCGTACTCCGCGAAGGGATCAATCATCCGGGCGGCGTAGGCGGCCAGGCGGTAAAAAATTTGGACCCCCAGGGAAAAATTGGAGGACCACAGGAGGGAAGCCCCCGCGTGGGTAACCGCCGCGACGGCCGTATCCAATTGGGCTGTCCAGCCGGTACTGCCGACCACCGTGGGAACGCCTTTCTGCACAAGCCCAAGAATATTGGTCAGAGCAGTTTTAGGTCCCGTGAATTCTATGGCCACATCGGCCTGGGAAAGGGCTTCGGCGCTCTCCACGGACCGATACAGGGGGACCTGGGAAAGCGGAGGGGGGTCGGCAAAGGGATCCACCAGGGCGACGATCCGATGATGCCGTTCGAGGGCGGCGGATTCTATCATCCGTCCCATTTTTCCATAACCGATCAACGCGATATTCATCGGGGGACCTCCTCGAAAAAGAAGGCATGGAGGGCCTTTACGACCTCGCCCGCCTGATTATCGTCCACGATAAAACTTATATTCACTTTACTGGCCCCCTGGGAAACCATCTGAACATGGACGGCCAGCCGGTTGCACACCCCAAAGGTTTTCTCCAATATTTCCGAGGATCGGCTGACCTCCCCTACGATGGTAACGATGGCTTTTCCCCTTCGAATATCCACTTCGGCTATTTTTTCCAGATCCTTTTTCAGGGCCCCCAGATCGTGGGCCGCGTCTAGGGTCAGGGAAATGGATACCTCGCTGGTGGCCACCATATCCACCGATACCTGATGTTGGGCAAAGGCGCTAAACACTCCCCCCAAAAAGCCGTGTTGGCCCAGCATACGGGTGGACACAATGTCCACCAGAGTAACGTTCTTTTTGGAGGTAATCGCCCGGACAGGGCCAACGGAAGCATCCAGGTGGCCGACGATTCGGGTACCCGGGGCGCTGGGATTGTAGGAATTTTTGACCCGTACCACCGTACCCGTGGAACTGCAAGGTTGCATAGACCGGGGGTGGAGGACCTGGGCGCCAAAATAGGCCAGCTCCGCCGCCTCCTCGTAGGTTACCTGATCCACCGGGCGGGCGGTTTTGACCAGTCGGGGATCGGCGGTCATGATTCCATCCACATCCTTCCAGACCTGTACTTCTTCCGCGTCACAGGCGGCTCCAATAATCGTGGCGGTCAAATCGGAGCCCCCCCGCCCAAGGGTAGTAATGTTTCCCTGCTCATCCCGGGCGATAAAACCCGTTACCACCGGTAGGGTCCCCTGCCCCACCAAGCCCTGGATGATGGACGCAACGGCGGGCCAACTTTCTTTTTTTACCTCCGCGGAGGTAAAGTTGGAGTCCGAAACGAAACCCGCGTCCCAGGCGTCCAGGGCCCGGGCATTAATTCCCAGGGTTTTAAGGTAAGAAGCCATGAGACGAATGGAAAGCCGTTCCCCAAAGGAGACCAGATAATCCTTTGTACGGCCGGTCAATTCTTTTATGAGAGAAATGCCCACCAACAAATTCCGCAATTCCTCCAGCAGGGGTTCAATTTCTTCCTTTGCCGATGGAGGAAGGGACAGTTCGGAAATCGTATGGGTATGGAGAGAGACAATCTGTTCGATCGAAACCCTCCCTTTTAGGGCTTCTTCCGCCGCAGAAAGTAGATGGTCCGTCGTATCGCCCATGGCCGAAAGGACCAATACGGGTTTTTGTGGAAGAAAGTCTTTGACGATGGCTGCCACGTGACGGATCCGCTCGCCATTAGCCACGGAGCTTCCACCAAACTTCATTACGATCATGCGAAATCCCCCATTAGTTATCATCCTATCAAATATTGTATTTTTATGCAATACTTCCCGTCTTTATGCATAAACAATGTATAAAGCTACGGACGCCCAGGGGAAACAACCCCGATCAACCCCGGCTTGAGGGGTCTTCGGCTATCATGCTACACTGTTTTCCTATGGTACCAGAAAAAAGCCTCGTACTCTACAAAAATCGTCCCGCCATGGTAACCGAGGGGGGAGAAAAAATCACCCTCCTGGTAGCGGGCGGAGAAACGATTAAGGTCCGGGAAAAGGACATAGAACTTCTTCATCGGGGGCCTATGAAATCCCTAGGGGAACTGGAAGAAGTTTTGGAGGAGGGGGATCTGGTAGGAACCTGGGAATTGTTGGACCAAACCGAGGTTCCCCTTTCCGAACTTGCCGAATTAGTCTACGGCGTCTGGAACCCCCGGACCGCGTGGGCGGCCTATAAGCTCCTACGGGACGGACTCTATTTTACCGGTACCATCGACGGCATAAAAAGAAAAAGCCCCGAGGATGTAGCGGCGGAAAAGGTAAAACGGGAAGAAAAGGGGCGGGAAGCCGCCGAGCGGGAGGCTTTTCTTTCAAAGTTAAAAAAACTCTCCCCCATTCTTCCTTCGGAACAGCGTTTTATCCAGGACGTAGAAGCCCTGGCCTACGGAAAAACCGATAAAAGCAAAACCCTCCGGGACCTTGGAAGGCCCGAAACACCCCAGGAGGCCCACCGGATCCTTTTGGCCATCGGATATTGGTCCCCCATGGTAAATCCCTACCCCTATCGTTTTAGCCAAAGCCTTAGTTCCGCCAAAATTGTGGTAGAGGCCCCGAGGAAGGATGAAGAACGGTTTGATTTGACCCATCTGAGGAGTTTTGCCATCGATAACGCCTGGAGCGCCGATCCGGATGACGCGGTAGCCCTGGAGGGGAACACCCTGTACGTCCACGTGGCCGATCCAGCGGCGGTTATAGGCCCCGATAGTCCCGCGGATCTGGAGGCCAGAAATCGGGGGGCCACCTTATACCTCCCCGAAGGAACCTACCGGATGATCGCCGAAGAAGCCCTGCCCCTCTTTGCCCTGGGTCTATCGGAGGTTTCTCCGGCCCTTACCTTTAAAATGGATTTGGCCGACGACTATTCTATCATTTCCACGGAGATCCTACGAAGCTGGGTTCGGGTACGCCGCCTTACCTATCAGGAAGCCGATGAAGCCTTGACCCCAGAGGGACACGATCCGTCCTTGGCGGGACTGTTTGCGGTGGCCGACGGGAACCTGAAACGGCGCTTAAAAGCCGGCGCGGTGAGCATCGACTTTCCCGAAGTGCACCTGGGGGTAACGGAAACGGGGGTAACCATTACCCCTATCAAAGACTACCGATCCGCCGCCATGGTCCGGGAGTGCATGCTCCTGGCGGGCGAAGGGACCGCCCGTTGGGCGATTCGAAACCAGGTCCCCTTCCCCTTTGTGGCCCAAGAGGTGGGGGACCTGCCCACCGACCCCCTTCCCGGTCTGGCGGGTTCGTACCAGCTACGCCGGTGCATGCGCCCCCGACGGCTTTCCCCAAAACCGGGGGCCCATGGGGCTTTGGGTTTGGGGGAGTACACCCAGGTCACCAGCCCCCTCAGACGGTACACCGACCTGGTGTGCCATCAGCAAATCCGGTCTTTCTTGACGGGGAAGCCCCTCCTTTCTTCAGAAGAGGTACTACGGCGTTTAGCGGCGGGAGAGATGGCCGCCCAGGCTTCGGTTCAGGCGGAACGGGCAAGTCGCTCCCACTGGACCCTGGTGTACCTGATGAACCATCCGAACTCGGTCTGGGAGGCGGTGGTTTTGGACCGGAAGGGAAACCGGGCAACGGTGGTTATACCCGATCTGGCTTTGGAAACCCAGGTGGCCATAAAAGCCGACGCCCAACCCAACGATCGTATTTCCCTTACCCTGGGGCAGATAAAACTTCCCGAATTAGAAGTAAACTTTAGACAATTCTAAAAACATCAGTTTTTAGAGGGGACTCAAACTTCGTGGGTAACTAGGAGTCTGTGGGACCGGTGGATTCAATCGAAGGCCTTAACGGGGCTCCTTAAACCAGACCACCGAACCTTCTATCATCTTAGAAGTAATCCGGTTTAGATAGGTCCTATCTTCTTCCCCCACCAGGGCGTTAAAGGTTCCTTGGATTCGTTTTAATAGAACCTTGCCCGATCGAACAAAGAAAAGAATTTTGCGGGCCCGATCTCCCCCCACGTCGGAAGAAATGACCGGGATTCCTTCGGTTTTTAGAAATTCAAAGGCGAAATCGATATTTCCCGAGGCGATCGATAGAGCCGGACTCGGACCTAAATGAAGCAGAGACGCACCACCGAAGACTTTAGCTTGAATGCGGCTTTTTTTTGCACCCCGTTTCATCATTTCGTTAATCAATAGCTCCATGGCGTAGGAACCGTACCGGCCATCATCACTGATAAACTCGGCGGGAAAATCCGGGGTCACGAACCGTTTAAACGGAGAAGGAAGCATAAAATGGTTAAGTCCGCCCACGTCGGATTCCCTATCCTTAAGCGCCACGGCGACGCAGGAACCCAGAACCGTTGAAATAATCATATCATCTCCGGATACCAGGTACTCTCCCGGATGGATAAGGGTTACGGGCTGTTCAAAGGAACTTAGGCGATGGTCGTACATAATCAAAAATAGGTGATCGATCCAGCTTCGTTTTCCGTAAGGTGAGCCTCGCTATCCATACTAAAGCCCCCAATTTCAGCGGCCGCCTGTTTGTGGGCGTAAATGGTAAAGCGGCTGATTATTTCTTTCAAACGTTCGGACCGGGGGCCTTCCAAGGTTTCCTCGATCCCCAATTGGTCCATATCCCTTTTTATTTCTTGGTCCAGGCGCGTCAACTCCTTTATAATCGATTCTACCCCGGCCCCCATTTGGTCCAAGGCCTCTACGTTTTTGGAAGCCCCTTTTACTAAATTCAAAAAATCACCGGTAAAAAGGGAAAAATGTTCCAACCCCTCCTGAATACTGGCCCGCAGGGTACCCAGTCTTTGGTAGGAAACATGGAGCTGTTTTTCCGCCGGTTCTATCAAACCGGCTTCGTCCCCCGAAGTGTTCGAATAGGTATCCACAATCCCCTGGGAATCGGTAATAAAATTTTTTGTCCCCACCATTGCCCTATTCACATCCGCGGCGATGGTTTCGATAAGCTGGGACATTTCGGAAACCGTATCGTTCATTTGCCGTAAAATCTTTTCCTTGGAAACCTCTATCCGGGCGGCCACGTCGATGGTTCTAAAACGGTTTAGAAGTTTATCAAATCCCTGGAACCGTTTTTCCAAAGCTCCGACCGCCCGGAAAAGCCGTTCCCCCTGAACAAGGATACTATTTTTAGACCTAAGGTACAAACCCATGTCGTCTTTTAGTCGCTCCAACATACCCGAGGATTGACCAAAGGCCGATACAACCGAATGGGGGTCCTGGGCATTAAAGGCATCCCGAAGCAGGCTCCTCCGCCGCCCTTCCCCCTGTTCAATTATTTTCTCTATACGATGGGTTTGTTTTTCCAGAACGGAGCGGCTTTTGCGGATACGCAGGAGTACGTCCTGGAGTATATTTTCAGAAAGGGTATACAATTGGGAACGAAAAATATAAAAATCCCGGCACAGTTCCTTAGAATCCGCGGGAGGGGGAGGCGCCGTTTCCACCTCCTGGAGCGCCATTACCACATGATCCAGGGATTGTCTTAAAATATCTTGGATTTGTACGGTTTCCATAATAATGTGTACCGGTTCCTCCACCTGCTCGGAGGTATCGATCAATTCCATTAACGACAGACCCAGACTCTCGATGGGGGACCGTAACGCGTCGAAGGATGCGGCAATTCGTCCCCCTAAATTGGTAAAAAATTGATCCTGCAGAACCACTAAACCTTCCACATCCCCCCGATACCGGGTAAAGAAATCTATCAGCCGTTGGCCATCCTCGTTCAGCTGGTCGGTTAAGCGAATGGTTTGACCCGAAAGGCGCTTTAGTTCCTCCGTAATAACAGAAAAAGCCCGGCCTGCGGCGCCGGATTTGTACGCCACAGTCATAGCGTTCAGGGAAATGAGTTCCATCTCCATGGAATCGTCGCGAATTTTCTCAATCACCTCGTCTAGATTTTTTAGCGTACTTATCGTCCTGTTGAGGGATTCGATTTGTTGAGCATCCCGTTGGTGGAGGTCCTTGAAACGATCGGAAGCCTGGTTAAGCAAATTTTGGGTGGACCGAAAAATCTCAGCCATCGCGTCGGGTAAAGAATTGCCTTCCCCCAGGGTTGCGAAGGCCGAACGGGAAGAACTAAGGCTGGTTTGAAGCTCCTTAACAAAAAGAGGAAAGGTGGATCCAAAGGAAAGATACAAATTTTCAGAATCCGTAATAAGGGTTTCTATCTGGGTACGTACTTCTTTAATAGAGAAATTAGAACATTCATTCATAGTATAAGTATAGGGGGTCACTGTCCGGTTCAGCAAGGGGAAAAAAAAGCCCGGAGGTTCTTTTCCCCCGGGCAATGTTAATCGTCTATCGAAAGGTTAAGGAACTCAACCCAACGCCGCGGTATCCAATTCCGCCAGGACAGACAATTCCGTATCCTTGTCAAAGAACCGGGCTTTATCCATGCGAGGAACCAGGTTTACCGTATCGCCCACCTTGAAAATGTGGTGGGGTTCGGTGCGAACCACCATCGGCTGGGTCTTGGTGGATACCCAAAGGTTGATATCGGCGCCCAGAGGCTCGACCACGGTAATTTTGACGGGCATATTGTTTTCCGCCGCCGGCGCTTCCACGTAGTTGAAGTCTTCCGGGCGGATTCCAAAGTAGACTTCCTTACCCACGTATTTTTTCAGGTACTTAGCGTGCTCTTCCAGGGGTTTTACCTCGAAAGAACCCTCTTCCAGTACCACCGCTCCGTTCTTTTCCGTTACCTTGCAGGTAAGGAAATTCATGGGCGGAGAACCGATAAAGCCGGCCACAAACTTGTTGATCGGGTGGTTGTACAGGTGGAGGGGCGCCCCGATCTGCTGAACCTTTCCGTCCTTCATAACGACAATTTTGCTCGCCATGGTCATGGCTTCCACCTGGTCGTGGGTAACGTAGATCATGGTCGCGTTAAGCCGCATGTGGAGATCCGACAATTCGGCGCGCATCTGAACCCGGAGTTTTGCGTCCAAGTTAGAAAGGGGTTCGTCAAAGAGGAACACCTTCGGGTTACGAACAATAGCTCGTCCTACGGCCACCCGCTGGCGCTGACCACCCGACAGGGCCTTGGGTTTCCTATCCAAGAATTTTTCGATGTCCAGGATCCGAGCCGCCTCGTGGACGCGACGATCGATCTCCGCTTTATCGATTTTTTTGATCCTCAGACCAAAAGCCATGTTTTCGTACACCGTCATGTGGGGATACAGGGCGTAATTTTGGAATACCATGGCGATATTCCGATCCTTGGGGGGGACATCGTTCATTAATTCACCATCGATATACAATTCACCTTCGGTGATGTCCTCCAAACCGGCGACCATCCGTAACGTGGTGGTCTTTCCACAACCCGACGGACCGACGAATACGACGAATTCCTTGTCTTCCACGGTGATGTTGGCGTTGTCCACCGCGCGGACATTGCCATCGTACACCTTCCCAATACCTTTCAATTCTACCTTTGCCATACGGCCTCCCTATAGGGTTAGTTTATTACCCTATAGTCTACTGGGGGTTTCGATAATTGTCAATAAAAAGATGGCCATGGCAAACCAATTCATTGACGAGCCGCTAGAAAAGGTTCTCCACCCCGTACTCGGCAAAGACAGGGTTCGAAGACAACACCGGCATCTTTTCGCTCAATGACTGTGCTATGATAACCCGGTCGAATGGATCCGTGTGGATCATCGGCAGTACAAGCAGGCCTTCAAGATGGGTGTAGCGGATGGGGAGCAGGGAAATACCGTTTATAGCCAGTTGCTCGCGGATGAACGCGGAGGGCTTTTCGGGTAGGCTCAATTTTCCAGTTGAGGGTTTTATAAACATCTCCCAGACACTGGCCATGCTCAGAAACGGTTCCGAACCTTCATCCAAAAATACGTCTTTGCTTTTCTGACTCAGATTTGGGTCATCCATGATCAAATACAGGAACACATTCGTATCTAGAAGAATCCGCATCAAAGGTAATCCTGGAAGACTTCCGGAGTTTCATCGAAATCATCGGAAATTATTATTCTTCCCTTGGCAGTTCCGAGACGCCGCTTCTTATGGCTCGACAAGAGGGGGACGATCCTGACCAAGGGCGTTTTTCGTCGGGCGATGATGACTTCTTCACCCGACAGGGCTGCTTCTATGAGTTCCGAAAGCTTCGCTTTGGCTTCGTGGATGGTTACTGTTTCCATAGTTCCATTATAATCTGACCAACTTACATGGTCAAGTATGCCGACCGTTTCTGAGACTCGGTCATGGTTCCCGAACGCCGGGTGGTGGCGTGGCTGAGGCCGAGGACAAACCGGGATTCAGCGGTGATAGAAATGCCGATATCGTTGGGGAAG
>Ga0078972_1008806_pt1 | contig 20627 bp, 25 predicted proteins | sample YelNatPaOPGAMG01_FD_67568 | JGI IMG/M metagenome (GOLD analysis project Ga0078972, IMG submission 67568) | Hot spring thermophilic microbial communities from Obsidian Pool, Yellowstone National Park, USA - OP-RAMG-01 (SPADES assembly) (version 2) | ecosystem: Environmental > Aquatic > Thermal...
CCTATGAGAACAATAACTTCAGGCACTTTAATCCTAACTCTTCCTGAAGAAGAAACAGAAAAGCTTTTGTCAAAATACAAGGAAGCAGGAATTTCAGCAAGTGTGATAGGAAAAATCAAGAACAAAGAATATGGTTTGAAAGTTTTGGAAGAAGGAAGAATAAAAGATTTGGAGTATAGTGAGAGAGATGAAATTGCGAAAATTTTTGAATGAACTGAAAAACATTTTATTCTTCTTTTACCACTATTTTTTAAAGAGAAGGATGGAGAAAGTTGAAGTATTGAATGTACTACAAAGTCTTGGTCTGAGTGATTACGAGTCAAAAGTCTATTTTGGTTTAGTTTTGCTAGGACCTGCTAAAGCTAGTGAAATAAGCAAACAAGCCGAAGTCCCAAGGTCAAAAATTTATGAGGTTCTTGAGAGTTTGATAGAAAAGCAGCTTGTTGAAGTTTCAAAAGAAAAGCCAAAGCTTTTCAAAGCCATTGATCCAGAAATAGCGATTAAGGCAATGATAGCCAATAAGGAAGAAGAGTTGGAAATTTTGGAGGAAAGGGCAAAAAATTTGATAAAAGAATTACATTTCTTACCAAAAGAAGAAAAACTTGCAGAGGGAATCTGGGAGCAAGAAAGCGGCAAATCGATTGAAGTCTTGAACAAACTTGCTGAAATGATAAGAAGAGCAAGAAAATATGTTATCGATATAACGCGAGATTTTTCAACTTCACAAGCCCTTAAAGATGCAATCAAAGATTGTTTGAGAAGGAATGTTAAAGTTAGGATGATATGTCTCGGAATAAATGAGGACAATTATTACCGAGCAAAATGGTACATTGACCAAAAAATTCCAATAAGAGTTTTTGAGACAAAAATTCATCCAAGAATACTTGTTGTTGATGGGAAAGAAGTTGCCATGAGGCTTGACAAAAACCCTCTTGCAAAAAGGTTTGAGTTCAAATCAATTTGGAGCTCAGACCCTTCTTTTGTTAGCATGATGGACAATTACTTGAAGAACTTGTGGAAAATGGCAAAGCCTATCAATTTGAAGAATTTAAACTCACTTGCTGAGTTCTAAATCTAGAAATAGTCTGATTAACTCTACAATAAAAAGGTTTAAAAATGTCAATTATAATTAATTATAATAAGAACATGGCAGAAACTTTTAAAGCCAAAGTGAGAAATGTAGGCACTTCTTTTGGAATTTTGATACCGAAAGAAATAATCGAGAAAGAAAAGGTTAAAGCGGGTGATGTGATCCAAGTCAGCATACTCAGACCAAATCTTGAAGAAATCATGAAATTTTTTGGTTCAGCAAAGAATGCTTCAAAATTCAAGAGAAATCATGAAGAGAGGGTTTGAATGTTACTCGACACTTATGCTTGGGTAGAATTTTTTATTGGAAGTAAATCTGGAAAAAGAGTGCTTAAAGCGATTCAAGAGAATAGATGTTTCACTTCAATTCTCTCTTTAGCAGAAATAGTTGATTGGTGCTTAAAAAATGGTTTGAAGGAAAAGGCAAAAAAATATGTAGAAATTATAGAAAAAACTTCCACAGTTTTGGACATAACAAAAGAAATTGCTATTTTGGCAGGAGAAATAAATCAAGAAAGAAAAAAGAAAGTTAAGGGTTGGGGCATGATTGATTCGATGATTTTAGCCACGGCAACTTTTTACAAGCTCAAAGTATTAACAGGGAATTCCCACTTTAAAGATATAGATAATGTGGAAATTTTAGAATGAGTGCCCCCACTGGGATTTGAACCCAGACTAGAAGCTCCGCAAGCTTCTGTGCTATCCAGGCTACACCATGGGGGCATAACTATAAAAATATTGTTAGCAAGATAATTAATCTAAAGTGATTTCATGCTAAAGTGCAGCACTTGCAAGGTAAACATCTTGGCTAAAGATAATTTTGTGAAGTTCAACTGCCCTGCTTGCGGGAAAGAGCTCATAGTGAGATGCTCAAACTGTAAAGCTTTGAGTGTCAAGTATACTTGCAGCAATTGTGGTTTCACGGGGCCTTGAAAATGGCAGAAGTTATAGTTGGCTTGAAGGTCTTGCCAAAGACAATTGATGTTGATTTAGACAAACTGGAAGATGAAATAAAAAGAGCTATTTCTCCTGAAAGAATGCAAAGAGAGCCAATAGCTTTTGGCTTGGTTGCGATTTTAGTCACGAAACTCGTGCCAGATGAAGCTGGCCAAGTTGATGAGCTTGAGAGAAAGCTCAAAGCAATAGAAGATGTGGGTGAAGTTGAAGTTACAGGCATCTCAAGAGGCCTATAGATTTTTATTCTGGCTCACAAATAGTTTTTAGTATGGTAAGGATGATTCCTAGGATTTACAAGAGGAAAAGGTGGAAGATTGCTTTTCTTTGGGTTCTAGCTTCCCTCTTCCTGCTTTTTGGCTCTATAATCGCAGGCCAATTGCAGAGAAGCTTTGGCACTAACGAAGTAGCACTTTTGATAGCCTTTTTCTTGGCTTTGATCTTCTTCTTGTTTGCTGGTTTGTTATGGATAGCTATAGCAGTAGCGCTGCGACAGTATGAAGAATAAAGCTTTTATACTTTTCTTTTCATAGGTTTATTAATATGCCTGAAGAAAAATCTGAGAGAACAATAAAGATAAAAATTCCGAAGTTGGACGTATGGAGAATTTTAACCATAGTTTTTGCCTTAATAATTCTGGCTCAGCTATTCGGTCTTTTCAACTTAACAGGTCTTTTTGGCTTGTCAACAAGCACTCTTTCAAGCCAACAAGTTGGTGAAAAGGTTATAGATTACATAAACCAAAATTTGGTTCAATCTGGAACAAAAGCAAGTTTAGTTTCCGTTACTGACAAAGGAAGTTTTTATCAGATAGTTACTTCTTACCAAGGTAGCCAAATTCCAGTTTATGCTTCAAAAGATGGAACTTACCTTTTCCTTCAAGGTTTTGACATGACAGAAACTAAGACCCAGCCAACCCAACAAACTCAAGAGCAAACCCAGCAAGAAGTTCCAAAAACAGATAGACCAGAAGCAAGGGTCTTCATCATGTCCTATTGTCCCTACGGCTTACAATTCTTGAAAGCTTACATCCCTGTCATAGAGCTTTTAGGCAACAAAGCAGATTTGTATGTGAATTTTGTCGATTACGCGATGCATGGTGATAAAGAGATAGAAGAAAACACTCGCATGTATTGCATACAGAAAGAACAAAAAGATAAGTTCACAAGCTACTTGAGATGTTTTGTCCAAAGTGGAAATGCTTCAAGATGCATAGCAGAAGCTAAAATCGATAAGGCTAAGCTGGATGCTTGCATGCAAGCTACAGACAAGCAATACAACATCACAGGCTTAGCTCAAGATAGGAGCAAATGGCTTGGCAACTTCCCACCATATCCAATAGATTCTGAGCTGAATGAGAAATATGGTGTGCGAGGTTCACCAACTTTTGTTTTGAATGGTGTGACGATAAGCGTGAACAGAGCTGCAGAATCTATTAAGCAAGCAATTTGTTCAGCTTTTAAAGTCCAGCCGTCAGAATGTTCTCAAAAGCTTAGCGCAACAACAGAATCTCCAGGAATTGGGCCAATGGGTTCAGGCAGTGGTGCAAGTTCTGGTGGTCAGTGTTAAATCAAGAATTAAAAATTAACACTATACTGAGGACCTGTTTATAGTGTTAGACCACATATTTATCTTAATAATTTAGAAGATGAAATTAAGAACACAAAAAAAGAGATAAAAGAACTAAAACAACAAATTTAACTTATGTTTAGAAAAGTCCTCCAACAAAAAGCCTATGCCTGTCCTTTTCTTCCAGCTCGTTTATTATTCTTTTGACGATCATCTTCTTCGGGTCAGGCAGCATCTCAACCCTTTCTTGCAAGTCTTGAAAGTTCTTGAAAGGCTCAGCTTTCCTTTGAGACAAAATCTGCCAGAGATGCTTCTTTCCTATGCCAGGCAAAAGCTCTAGCATGTGAGAGCGAGTTGTCAAAGGCATCGCTTTGTTGAAGAAATTAACAAACCTTGCTTCATTGTTTGTTACCAAGTTCTGAATTACATTCTCCAGCTCATCCTTAGCAAAATTTGTTAGCTCAGAATATTTTATCCTCCCCCTTATGTATTTCACCACATCCCACTTACCTTCGCCTATGTAAACCCTATCCCCAGGCTTTACTTCCTTTCCCTCTTTTATCACAATTTCAAGCAAGGTGAAAAGTTTTTCACCTATAGCTTGGGCTACAGGTTCAGCTTTCCTATCCCCAGGCTTCCCATGAGGGAAGAAATCCAGTATTATCGCAAAATCATCTTTCATGGCATCACCCAAGAAATCAAACGATTTTCTTCACAATCTCAAGAATTTTATCGATTTCTTCTTGAGTGAAAGCAGCATATTCTTTATGAAGGATAGCCCTTAAATCATCTTTATCTTCAGGCAAGAAATTGGCAATTGCAACGATTTGTTTTTCCCTCAACCTTTCAATCGTGCTGAGCTCTTCAACAAGCTTTTTTATCTTTTCAGGATCAATTTTTGAAAACTTCCTGAGCAAGGCTAGAGTCATCTTTTGCTCGTACTTTAGCTCTCCCTCTTTCTCCCTATTCTCCAGAATTTCCTTTGCCTCGACATCCGGAATTTCCTTTTCAGATATCACTTTCATGCTATCGCCTTCAAGTGTTCAGGCCTTGAAATTAACTTTTTCACCTTATTTCCATCTGTTATCTCAACAATATAACTTTTTCCCCTCTTACCTATTATTTTGCCGATCCTACCTTTATACCTAGGGTGAGGCATTCCTGAATGGGAAGAAGGCTCTTGCTCAATCGCAACTTTCTGGCCTATATTAAACTCTTGTAAAAACTTGGTTATGGCAGGCCTGTAAGCTGGCTTTTGCCTCAAGGCTTGCCTTGTCTTTGACCTTAAACCTCTCGACTTTTTCATCTTTTCACCTTATGAATTTTTATAACATCTAACTTTATCTTTTTTGGTTTATTAGATATTAATTCTGATATGCTCGGGTTTGTCCTGCCTTGGTCCCCAGAGATGAGCTCTTTTATGTATAGTCCAGACTGAGCCCTTATCTTGAAAATGCATTTTTTCCTTCCAATCAACTTCCAAGAAATTTTCTTCACAACCCTTTTCCTCACCTTATCGCTTCTTCTGTGCAGAACCCTTGTCGGAGTTTTTTGGAGAATAGCTTGACCTTCAAGCTTCTTCAATTCTTTCATTTTTTCCTTGTCAATTTCCTTTTCAAATTCAACTTCAGCTTGGTAAGTTTTTTCTGATTTCTCGCTTTTTATCTTGACCACAAGCTCTCTATTAGCAAAACCCAAAAGTTTGACTTTAACTTTTTTAGACTTGTTTATCTTCTTTTCCATTTCTTTTAGATTTATCTTCCTCTTCAAAGGCTTAATAAGCTCGATCACGAAAGGTCTGTAATCTAAGCATCTGGCATCAATGTCTTCGCGACCAGAATTTGAGACGAGAATGCCATTAGCAAAAAATGTATGATTTAAGCTTTTTGTGGTTATATCATAAACATATGGTATTTCAATTTCTTCCATACAATCAACAGTTTCCCACACAAGACCGTTCTTTAAGTTTTTTGTTGCATTTGTGAGCCATTCCTCAAAATCAGGAAAGTCATTGGTAACTTTTATGTTACTGAAACTCTTATTTCTATTTTTTGGTGAAAGCCACATTGCCAAATTCTTGTATTTAACAAATTTAGTATTAATTTTGCGAAATATCTCTATAGGCGTTAAGCCCCCATCCCTTAATTTTAAAGCAATTTTGTAGATCTTTTTTCTGGATTCAATAAAGTGTTTCTTCATTAAAAGGTATTCATATGCATACCTTGCTAAAATTTCTTTTTCTTTAGCATATTTAAAACCGACTTTCCCAAAAAGGTTTAATAAGTTTTCAAGTTTATTGGAAAAATCTAAACATATTTTAATTGTCTTCTTACCATCTTTCCTTGTTGTATATGGTATGAGTCTAGGTTTAAGTGTTTTTATCCCAAATTCATTCAGCAAAGAAGCTAAATCTCTTATGAATTTAATTCCATTATCCAAGAGATTTTCTAATTTATTTATAGAAAATCTTGGAGTGCTAAAGTTTTTTCCACTTCTTTTATCTATTCTGGGCTTATCTATTTCAGTTCCTAATAAAGATGCTAAAAATTCTTTTTTAATTTCTACATCAGATTCTTTTATCCATTTTGGTATTTCAACATTTTTTATGGTTTTATTTCCAATGGGTGCACCTAATGTGACAAGTAACAACCATAAACTTTTTGAATTATTTACCAAACGATAATTTGAATGTTTTCTTTTTATCAATTTTTGTTTGCCATAATAATCAGTAATAATTGAAAATATTTTTTCATTTTTTCTTATGTAAGAGTTATACTTAAGTTTTTGAAGATCTTTTCTAATTTCTTTTAAATTGGCCAAATTTCCATAAAATTCCAATCCTACGTCACCCCTGTGTAAAAGTTTAACTGTTCCGTCTCCGAATAAGAATCCAAGGATTCTTGCCAATATTAAAATTTTTTCATTCAAATTAGAGAGTGGTAAAAGATTTCTTTCTTTTAACTCTCTTAATATTTTGTTGACATTTGTTTTAAAAACAAGTTTTTTCCCCAATCTTTTAATTGTATTTAATATATCTTTTTCTGAAACAATTATTTTTTCTTTTTTTTCATGATAGATAGATGGTTCGATTGGATAAACTGCGATTTTCTCCCCAACCCTAATTTTGATTAAAGGAATCATACCTTTTGGTGTTAAAAACTGATGATCAGCCGTTGCTATAATTTTTCTTCCTGTTTCTCTTGTAGTAACTTCATATGTTTTAAGTCCAACTTCCCTTGAACTTAATTTTATGAAATCTGCTATTTTTGAAGTAGTAATATATCCCCTCTTTATATTGAATGTCATAACTTCATAATTTTTCCAGTTTTTTTCCAGTTTTTCAATAGAAATGGAAGAATCATTAAGAAAAACTTGTGTGCCAGCTGCGATGCAGCCATGAAAAGCAGACTTTTTAGCTTTCGTTGCTTTTAACAAGGGCTTTTCTATTTCTTCTTGAACTGAAGTTGGATAGAGCTTTCCAGTTCCCTTGCACTTAACACAGCCTTTGCCTCTACAGCTCGGACAAACCCATTTTGATTGAGGTATGCCTCGAACAAGCTTTTTGTATTTTCCATAGATGTACAAGCTCCTTATCTCCTTTTTGATTTTGCCTGTTTTAAGATTGACAATTATCGTGATGTCAGGATTTTGAAGGGAAAAGATCTTGCCAGACAATTTTTCAACTCTTTTTCCCAACTCCCTGTTGATTTCAGATTTTATCGTCTCAGAAAATTCTATCCCAACCTTTTCTTGCAATTTCTCCTCTTCATTCAACATCTCATCTCTTGGTATAGAGCCAATCAAAAAAGTTTGGAATTCTATACCTTTCAATTCTTCCACAATCTTTTTTGCCAACTCATCAATTTCTTTTTCAAAAAAATTCCCACAAATTTTGCATTTTTCTGGCTCTCTTATCTCAAGCTTTATGTTCCTGAATTTGATTCCATAAAAATTGCTCGTGTCAACATCAATCTTTTCACCAGAGTCTAAAAGAAAAGCCAAATAATTCCTCAATATCCTTCCCCTTTCTTTGTTCGAAAATCCTGATAAAAGCTCAGAGAAAAATCTGCCCAAGCAATTATCGCAAATAAAATCTTCCTTCAAGATTTCTATTATTTTTTCTTCCAGCTTCATGTTCTCTTAGAATTAGATTTAAATTTCATTAATAAATTCACTTAGCTCCATGACTTTTATCTTAGAATTTTCTGCCGCTTCTTTCAGTTGCACAAAGCAAAGAGGGCAGCTAGTTACCAATATCTCTGCTTTTGTTTTCTCAGCTTGTCTTATCCTTTCTTTTGCCATCTCTTTTGAAAGTTCGGGATAATTTGCCCTTACTCCTCCTCCACCACCACAGCAAAGGGATTGCTCTCTTGACATTTCCATCTCCACAATTTCTGCCCCACTCTTGCCTATTATTTTCCTTGGCTCCTCATAAACCCCAGAATATCTTCCAAGATGGCACGGGTCATGAAAAGTGACTTTAACATTTTTTCCTTTTATCTTGAGCTTTCCTTCTTCAATAGCTTTTGCTAATGTTTGCGTCACATGCTCAACTTTTATGTCCCATTTTTCAACAAGCTTTGGATATTCTTGCGAAAAAGTTCTGAAGCAAGCTGGACAAGGAGTGATCATCTTCTTCACAGAATGTTCCTTGAAGACCTTAAAATTCTTTTCAGCGAGCTTTTTTGCTTCCTCAGGATAGCCTGCAGCTAAAACAGGTGAGCCACAACAAACTTCCAATTCTTTAAGCTCTATGAAATCTATCCCAGCTTTTCTCAAAATCTTCTTGTATTTTTCATTCTGCTCTTTTGTGACAAACTTCATCATACATCCAGGATAATACAAGACATTTCCCATTATCTTGTCCAAAAGACCCATCACAACCACCCTTGAATGAAAGCTATGCCAAAGAAGATCAATACAATTCCAGCAATCAGCCTCATGTATTTTCTCAAACCAAGCCTTTTCTTCTCAGCTTCTTCAATTTTTGCAAAGCCAAAGTAAAATATTAAAGTTAGGATGATGAGTGGCAAAATGAAAAATAAAGTGTACAAGGTAGAGTAGAAGACTGTGGCAAACCCAGAAGCATTTTTGCTCAAAATGTTAGCATAAGCAAATGGGAAGCCGCCTGCGCACGGAATTTCTACCAGGCTTACAAAAAGACCTAAAAGCAAAGCTGCAGGCAAAGTCGAGGCTTTAACCAATTTTTCTATTTGTGGCTTAGCGCTTTTAGGTATCTCCAAAGATATTCCCTTGCCATAGAAGAAGAAGTCTTTGAGTTCAATTAAACCAAGAATTAAGACTATTCCACCCAGCAGATATCGCATTAGCTGAACATATCCGATGTATTTCATCACCATGGAAATCCCTTGTGTCAAGAGATAGACGAAGAGAAAATAAACGAGGAAAACCATAATCGAGTAAGCTATGCCTATGGTTAAAAGCTTTTTTCTTGAGCCAAGGCCAAGCATGTAGGCTGCCATGAAAAACAAGACAGAAAGGGCACAAGGGTTAAGGGCACCATCCACCAAACCTAGAAATACGGCCCAAACAAACAAAGGCATTTTTTCCAAATCCAAACTTCCTAAAATCGGGTGGCCAGCTTCTTGTGCAAATGCTGCCGGAAGCATGAAGAGAAATATTAAAAACCAAATCTTTTTCATATTTTCACCTTTATCCTGATTTTTCTTTTTAAAAGCAACAATGCTACCAATATTGAAGGAATCAAAACAATTAGAATCAAAACCCAATTAGGAGAAGAATTTTCAGATTTTTCTCTTGAAAATCCAACGAAGGCCTTGCCATCAACAAAAGTCATGGGAACTCCTATTGGCTGCAACCCATATTTTTTACAGACTTCTCCCCACAGCTTGACATTCTCTTGATTGTAATAAACTTCAAACTCATAAACTTCCAATTTTGGATATTTGCCTTTCAATTCTTCCAAGAATGGCTTTTCTTCTGCACAATGTGGACATCCTTGACCCCAAAACAAATAAAGACAAACTTTTCCACTTTCTAAAACTTTTCCATCAGGACAAACATTGCAATTTGCACAATTTTTTACAGCTTCTTCTATTTTGTTGCTGTATCCAATTTCTTCAGCTTTTACAAGCTCTACAAACAACAAAAAAACCAATGCAAACACCAAAATCTTTTTCATGCCATCACCTAGCAACAATACAACTCTTTTGGAATTTCACCTTCCTTAACTTCACCAAAAGGGTTTCCAATTTTTCTGACATTATCCATCATCTTCCTATTTGCTTCTGTCTCAATCTTGTTCTTAACAGCTTTTTCCCTAACTTTCTTCACCAATTCAGCAATATCAATTTCAAGAGGGCAATTCTGCTTGCAAGCTTTACATGTCGTGCAATAATAAAGCCCTTTTTCGAAAGATGTATTCAAATCATTCATGAAAGAAGTTTTTGTGACTCCTATACCGGAAAGATAGTGAAAGCCATAATTGTCAAAGATTTGTCTGTAGACAGGACAGAAATATAAACAAGACCCACAGTTTATGCAATAAAGTGCTTCTTCAAGACCATCTTCAATAGCCTTTTTTCTCCCATTGTCCAACAGGATGAGATAAACTTCTTTTGCCCCTTGAGCTCCTTTAACAATCTCTTTTTGTATGTCTGCGGTTTTGCTTGGTGAAGAGATAAGGTTTATGTAAGCAGGCCAGCTTGCACCAGTCCCCCAGATTGCAGAAGCCCTGCAAACAAGCAAAGCATCTTCAATTGAAGGCACGATTTTCTCTATCCCAGCAACAATCACATGATTCTCAGGCAACCTTGTTACCAGGCTTATGTTTCCTTCATTTTCAAGTATGGCTATATTGCCATCTGCAGAAATTGCATTTGCCCCTGTCAAGCTAAACTTAGCTTCTAAAATTTTTTCCCTCAAATGATTTTTAACCCATTCAACAATTTTTTCAGCTTTCGGCTCAACAGCAACACCAAATTTTTTCTTTATAGCTTTAACAATTTTTTCTTCCGATAAGTGAATGGCAGGAGTCACAGGATGTGTGCCTTTTTCTTCACAAATCTCAACGAGAAAATCACCGCAATCGGTTTCAACAAAATCATTTCTTCCCTTAAAATTTTCAACAATTTCAATTTCATTCAAAACATTGGATTTGGCTTTAACTATGAGTTCACCTTTTGGGATTATTCTTTCAATTATCTTCCTAGCTTCTTCAGCATCTTTTGCTTCAAAAACCTTTACACCTTGTTCTTTCAGATTCTTCACAGCTTTTTCTTTCAACTGCTCTAAGTTTTTAATAGAATATTTTTTCATTTCTTTCAATTTTTCTTTCATCTCTTTCAGCTTCTCTTCTCCCACAATGCTTTTAGCACTATTGAAATTCTTCAAATAATTTTGAAAGCTATTTTCAAAGCTCACTTTAGCTTGAACTATTCTTTCAGATATCAAAATCTCATTCAATTTCATAATTTTTATGAGTAAGAAACCATATTTAAATTTAAGTTTCAAAAAATGAAACCTTTTAAAACCCACTTCTTATTAATAAATTATGGAAATTCTGAAGAGAAAGAGCTTAATAGCTGTAATCTTGCTTTCAGGCTTTATCTTTGCAGTGTCATTCAGCACTCTTTATGCTCAAACCCACATAATAGAAGGTACGGCCTGCAGCTGTACATTGCCAATACCAGTTTTAATCCCAACATTTGCTTCTCTAGGTCTTTTGACAGGTTCGATTTTGTATTATTTCATGTCGCCAAAAATTGAAGAGAGCAAAGAGAAACAAATCCAACTAATTTTTTCTTTGGTAGAAATGCTTAATCCAGAAGAAAAAGAAGTTGTTAAAAAGCTTCTTGAAAACAAAGGTGAAATTTTACAGAGCAAACTATCTCAATCTTTTGGCAAGGTGAAAACTTTTAGAGTCCTAGAAAATTTGAGAAAGAGAGGAGTTATAGAGAAAGAACCTTACGGCAAGACCAATGTGATAAAATTAAGTGAAAAGTTCAAGAATATTTTATAACCTTCTGTCAAGCTCGTTATGACAAATTACTATGACATGAGAAGCCAAATAAGTTATTTTTCCAACTGAAACTTTTTCTGCTCCAATTCTCTCTAACAGACTTTCAGTCTTCTTTGGCAAGCCCTTATGGTCACCAAGCACGAAACAAAAATTTTCCTTGAATTCAAATTCTCTTATGTCTTTGCCTTTTGGATGAAGATAAATCAGCTGACAACTTTTTGCTTTTTCCCTAACCAATTCTTCAAAACTCTTCTTCGCAACTCTTATGCCTGGAGAAACAATTTTTTCTTCACCTTTCTTCGAGCCAAGACCAACTTCAAGAGCTTTTCTTATCCAAGAAGCTATATTCCTTTCATCTGGTGAAACATTTTTCAGCTCACTCCCAAAAAAGCTTATCAATTTTGGCGGATCTCTAGGACCTTCTAAAACAGCATGAAAGCAAACATCCTTTCTTATGGCTTCAGAAATGAAGAAGGCATTTGAGATGCAGCGGCAAACCAAATCAATTCTTCCTGATCCTGCCAAATCATTCAAGTTGAAAGGCGAGGTGAAAGCCTTTGATGCTTTCAAGATGAACTCTCTCATATCTTGAGCCCGAACTGCTTCATCAGCTTCCCTAAAGCTCCTCTCTCAAGACCGGCTTTCCCACCTAGCATCTTCATCAATTTTTTCATCTGCTCATATTGTTGGAGCAACTCTCTAACTTCAGCTTCCGATCTTCCGCTACCTTTGGCAATCCTCTTTATCCTCGAAGCATTAATAATCTCAGGATTTTCTCTCTCTTCTTTTGTCATCGATTGAATTATATGCTTGTAATGTTTCATCTTCTCTTCTTGTTTTTCCATCAAATCTTCAGGCACTTTCATCCCCAAGCCAGGAATCATCTGGGCAATCTTTCCAAGAGGTCCCATCTTTTGCATCGCTTCAATCTGCTCCATGAAATCTTGCAGGGTGAACTTACCTTCAACAATCTTTTCCACTTTTTCAGGCTTGATTTCAGCCTCTTTTGCTTTTTCTAGCAAAGTTTGCAAATCTCCCAGGCCAAGCAAGCGAGAAACAAACCTTTCTGGATCATAAACTTCAAAATCTTCTATATGCTCTCCTGTACCGATAAACTTGACTTTTGCTTTTGTCGCAGAACAAGCTGCTAAAGCCCCTCCAGCTTTAGCTGTACCATCCATTTTTGTGATGAAGATTCCAGTTATCCCAACAAGCTTATGGAATTCTTCTGATTGTTTTTTTGCAACTTTTCCTAAATCTGCAGGTATTGTCAAGATAACTTCATCAGGCTTAATTTTTTCACCAAGCTTCTTCAGCTCGTCTGCAAGCTCTTTGTCCAAAGCATTTCTTCCAGCAGTGTCAAAAATCAACACATCATACTTTTCAAATTTTTTCATTCCTTCAATTGCAGCATCATAAGGATTTTTGTTCGATTGAATGTGAACAGGAACTTTTATTTGGTCACCAAGTTGCTTGAGTTGTTCAGGTGCTGCTGGCCTATGGTAATCTAAGGCAACTAAAGCCGGTCTTAAGCCTTGTTTTTGGAAATATCTAGCAAGCTTTCCCACACTGCTCGTCTTTCCTACACCAAACAACCCAACAAACATTATTTTCTTCTTTCCAATCAAACCAGCAGGTTTTTCACCAAGAAGCCTTACAAGCTCTTCATAAATTGTTTTTAATACATGCTCTCTCAAGGTCAAACCAGCAGGAACTTTTTCTTCTAAGCACTTTTTCCTTATGTTTTTTATAAGCTCTTCTGTTAAGCTTATATCAACATCAGCTTGCAGTAAAGTCACCTTTAAATCTTTTAGAATTTCCTCTACTGCTGCTTTATCTATACTTACGCTTGTCACAAGCCTTTTTATCAAACTGCTTAAACCTTTTCCCAGACTATCAAACATATCTGACCATAATTATACTAAGGTTTTTATCTTTAATTGTTATTTTAATTTTTATGGATTACGGAAGTTTACCCTATAGAATAAGAGAAATAAATTTTTTCGAAAATTTGTTTAAAGATCCGAATACTTGTGTTACTGAAAAGGCAGAAATAGTTTGGATAGTTCAAGACAAAATAAGAAGAACAGTTGAAAAAATAAAAGAGACTAAACCTGAAGAGTTTAATAAAATTTCTCATGGATTTGATTGGGCTTTAAAAAAGCTTGATAATTCCTACAAAACAATTAAAAATTTTAGTTTTTACTTAAGAGCTCATAAACCTTTAGAAGAATTTAAATCAAATTTACCAAGTGGTAAAGATTATTTAAGGGCATATGATAATGTGCTAAACGCTTTAGAAGTAGTTCGAAATCTTTTTATCATTCTCGATTCATCCAAGTAAATTTTCTACAAATTCTTTAGCATCAAAATTTTTAAAGTTTTCGTGTTCTTGTCCCAAACTCAAGAACAAAATCGGCTTTTTAAGTTCATGCGTCACAGAAAGGATTGCTCCTCCCTTTTCATTAACATCAACTTTCGTGAAAACAACAGCATCAACTCCAACTTCGTTAAAAAATCTTGCTTGAAGAACAGCATCATTTCCAGTCAAAGAATCTAAAACAAGGACTTTTAAATCAGGCTTAGCAACCCTGATTATCTTTTGCATCTGTTCCATCAAATTCTTGTTTGTATGAGCTCTTCCAGCAGTATCGATAAGAACAAAAGATATTCCATTAGCTTTAGCATGTGCTATGGCATCAAAAGCAACAGCAGCAGGATCAGCCCCATATTTTTGTTTTATAACATTTATCCCCAATTTCTTCCCATGTTCTTCCAGCTGCTCAATAGAAGCAGCTCTGAAAGTGTCAGCAGCAGCAAAAACGCAAGAATTTTTAGAATCAATTAGAAATTTGCCTAGCTTAGCTAGTGAGCTTGTTTTACCGCTACCATTGAATCCCAAAAACAAAATCACGAAAGGCTTTTTATTTTCAGCCATTTTGATCAAATCAATTTCGGGCACAGAAAGAATTTCAAGCAGGCTCTGCTTCAGAGCTTCAACAACAACTTCTTTCTCTTTTCCTCTCTTTATCCTTTTTCCCACAAGACTTTTCTTCAAATCTTCTTTAATCTTTTCAGCAACTTCATAAGCAACATCAGCTTCAATCAAATCTGCTTCCAGTTCTTCCAATATTGGTTTAATTTCCTCTTCACTCAACTCTTTTTCTGTGATTGCTTTAACAACTTTTTCTTTTATTTTCTTGAAAATCTTCTCAGGTTCTTTTTTCTCTTCCAGCTTTTCAATTTCTTTCTTCTCAATTTTTTCAGAAATCGACTTTATAGCCTTTTTTAGCTTGTTCTTCAGGATTTCAAACATTCAATCAGCCTTTCTCTTTTTAAGCATTTCTTCTATTTCTTTGCTTAAATCCTTCAAACCAGAAGAAAGTTGGTTTATTGCATTTTCTATGTTTGCCACAGCTTTTTCAATTTCTTCCTTCCTTTTCTCCAAAATCTGCTTACCTTCTTCCAAGCTCTTTTCTATTGCCACATTTGCCCCAACTTCAACTATTATTTTGTCCTTTTCGACAATTTTGCATGGAATGTAGGTTTGTGAGCCTAGGGAGAAAAGAACATCTTCACCTTTTTTCTTAAGCTCTTCTATCCCCTTTATGCTTTCTTCTATTTCCATAAGGTTCTTGATAAAAGTTTCCCTTTGTCTGAGCAAGCCTTCTATTCTTGCTTCTATAAGCCTGTGAGCAAGAATTTTTTCTTGCAGCTCCTTCTCTTCTTCCATAAGACCACAATTTAATTTGAGCAATTGACTTAATAAATAATATGAAGCTTAAATTGTTAACCTTTTTATTTCTGCTACTTTTGCTTCTCATAGCCCTTTCTTTTGCTTCACCTCAAGATACGGTAACAATAGCTCTCAACGCAACAAAAGTCTGGTGGAATGACTCTGTAAGTGCAAGCGGAGTTGCAAAATATGCAAATGGAAATGGAATAAGCGGCACAGTAAACTTAACTGTTGATAGCACTAATTATTTATGCCCAGACACAAACGATGGCAATTGGAGTTGCGTCTTCAACGCACCTTTAAAAATAGGTTCTTATTTGGTTACAGTCAAGATTACAAATTCAACCGGCTATGTTTTTCAAAACAGCACTTCTTTGAAAGTCTCGCCCTCTTATGGAAAAAATCCAATAGGCTCAGCAACAAGAGTTGTTTATGAACTGCCAATGTTGATTCAAGACTTGAATGGTGAAATAAGGACAGTTTTGGCAAGGGTTATTGTTTGGAAAGGCTGAGTTTTCACTAAGTTACTTGGAACGTCTTGGATGGAATAAAAGAAGATGTAAACTTCCAATTTTAAAATCTTCACCATTGAAGTGAACAAGATGTTCAGCCTTGAAAAAATTTTTATACTTTAATTAATTTAATTTTAAATTAATGAGGTGAACCAAAAATGTGGTTTATTGGCAAGTCTTTAAGAAATGATGAGGCTTTCAAAAAAGCGTTTTTAGACCAAATTAACAATAGTAGAAGCGAGTTGTTAATTTATGATAGCGAACTAGATTCTGTAATCTTCGATGACAAAGATATCGTAACTGCTTTAAAAGACGCTTACCGAAGAAATGTTTCTATAAAAATAATCTGTGGTCCAATTATTGATACAAGAACCAATGAATTGTTGAAGTTGGCAAAAGAAGGCTATATATCTCTTTACAAAAAGCCTGAAAGGGCCGAGTACCATTACAGTGTATCTGACGGGTCACGTGTAATTCTTGAAGCTCCCCACAAACCGTTACAAAGAGAAGGCATAGCTGGTCGCTACTATAGCCGAACATTAGCTTTAGGGGATTTACGAAGAAAACATTTCTACTCGCAAATAGAATCAGGAAAAGTTCAGAAAGTTGAACCAGATAAAATTTGGGAGCAATTTGAGTTTATGTTGATTTAATTTTGCTCCAGAAATTTTTGTTAACACTACTTTTATTTGAAAAAGTAGCTTGCACATATCTGAGTATTTCACTTGCTCAGTATGTTCTAAAATTATATTAAGAACTTTTCTTCAACCTCTAAAAGGGAGCATGCCAATTATAACAGTTTTCACTTTTGAAAAATTGCCTTCAGTCAAAGAAATTGTTAAGACTTTGGATAAAAAGAAGAATGGAAGTGCTTGGCTTACAGCAAAAGAGAGCAAGTACAGCAAGGGAGAAGTTTTCTTGCAATATTGGTATTATGAAGACGTTGAAACTGCTTTAAAACAAGCGATGAGTGAAGAAGATGTTTACGAGATAGTTTCTTTTTTGAAGAACAATGGAAAACAAAAAGTTTTGAAAAGAACTTACTGTTTCATAAACCTTTTCCTCAAGACTCTTGAAATCTACCGTGGCCCTGATGCAAGAACTCAAGAAATAGTTTCTTTTCTTGAAAGTTTGTTGAATGTAAAATTCAGACCAATAACCCTTAAACCGGAGCAGCTACAAGAAATTTACTCTAATCATGCAGTTGAGCTCAAACAAGTAATGTTCAAGCATGTCGATGGCCTGGTTTATGAGATTTTGAAGGCAGACTATCTTGAAAAGAATGAAAAATATGTTGAATGCTTAAAAAAATATCCTGAAAGTTTGAGAGTTATAACTTTTAGACCAAAAATAAAATTCTTGAATGAAAACAATCGATATCAAGTGACGATAAATGGAGATAAAGGAACAATAAGGCTTTCTTCAAATGAAGTCTTCAGGTGGAGACCAAGGTTTGAGGTAAGACAACTTGTATCTATTTTAAGGAATAATTCTGGGTTCTTTTCTTCATAATTTTAAAAAAAGAAATAAAAATTATTTAAGTGGTTAAATGAAAATAATTGTCACAGGTGGCAAAGGGTTTATTGGTAAACATCTTGTAAAGGAATTAAGAAAAAAACATGATGCGAGAGTTTTTGATATAAAAGATGGTTCAGAAAAAGATGTTAGGATATTAGAAAATTTATTAAAGACTTCTAAAGATGTGGATGTAATAGTTCACTTAGCGGCACTTTGTCTCGATCCTGAATCTTTTAAGAAACCATGGGAATATTTAACTACCAACATCTTAGGTACGATTAATGTTTTGGAAACTGCAAGAAGATTAGGGATAAAGAAAGTGATTTATGTATCTTCAGCTGCAGCAGGTTTTAGTAGTCCATATGGAGTTTCTAAATTGCATGCGGAGCAACTATGTGAAATTTACAATAGGCTTTATAAAATGAATGTAATAAGCCTAAGGATTTACAATGTCTATGGTGAAGGAAACAATAAAGGTGTAATAAGAGAATTCTTTATGAGAATAAAGAAAAATTTACCTTTAATAATCCATGGTGACGGCAAATTTGTGAGGGACTACATACATGTAAAAGATGTTGTGAGAACAATCGAAGATTTCATTGAAAAAGATCATAAGCCTGGAGTTTATGAAGTTGGAACTGGAATTGGAACAAGCGTGAATGAATTAGTTAAAATCATGAAAGAGATCACAGGTAAAAAGATAGAAATAAAATATGAGCCCATCTCATATGAAAGGATTAGATATTCTGTCGCACAAAATACTTGTGTTAAGAAACCTATAAAACTGAGGGATGGGTTAAAAGAATTATGGGGAAAAAAGACTCTTTAAGAGATAAAATTCAGAAAAACTTACCTTACATTATTCTTTTTTTAATGATAGCTATTTATACAGCAGTTTTAAGTATAACATCAATAGATTATTACAATAGGTTTTATTTTTCTGCTTTTGACTTAGGTATTTTTGATCAAGGTATATGGCTCTTAAGTAAAGGCAAAGATCCATTTGTAACGGTTAGAGGTCTTCATTTGTTTGGCGACCATATTCAATTTACGATAGTGTTTTTTGTTCCACTCTTTTGGTTGTGGGAAGATACAAGAATTTTGTTGTTTGCACAAAGTTTTGTTCTTTCTTTAGGTGCAATCCCACTGTTTTTGATTGCTAGGAAAAAATTCAAAAACAAATATATTCCATTGGTATTTGTTTTAGCCTACTTTTTATATCCAGCATTACATTACCTTAACTTGGAGAATTTTCATCCAGTAGTTTTATCAGTGCCACTTTTATTTTTTGCCTTCTATTTTTTGGAGGAAAAGAAATGTTTTTATTATTTTGTTTTTATTATGCTTTTACTTTTAACAAGAGAAGAGCTTGTATTAACTATATTTGCGATTGGTTTGTATGCTTTCTTTTTTCAAAATAAAAAAATAGGCCTCGTAACAATGGGAGCTTCTTTGCTTTGGTTATTTTTGATTTTCAATGTTATATTTCCTTATTACATTCCTTTTTCTCATCCAAATATCAGAAGAGGAGGCGATGTTTTGGAGAGAAGTTTACAAGTTTTATCCGACCCAAAAGAAATTTTGGCTCTTTATTCTGAAGAAAACCAGAAATATATTTTTGAACTTTTTTCTCCCTTGGCTTTTCTCCCGATTCTATATCCTCAGACTCTCTTTCTTGCCCTACCAGCATTGGCAATAAATATCATAACATCCTGGCCTTACGCACACTCAATCCAATATCATTACACTTATGCAATTATCCCATTTGTATTCATCTCGTCTGTTTATGCAATTGATAGCATTTACAAATTCATGAAGAAAAGAAAATTTAAATTTGCCAAGACTATATTTTATTTCGTTTTATTTATTTTTTTATTATCATCAATTTTAGGGAACATTTTCATTGGTCCTGATTCAACTTCTATTAAAAATTATAGATCGATTATGGAAAGAATAATAAACTTTAACATTTTTTCAGAGTATGAAAAGATAAGATATGAAGCTATATCTTTAATACCAAAAAATGCTACTGTTTCAGCAACATACCTATTTGTTCCTCATCTTTCCCATAGAGAAATAATCTACATGTTTCCAAATCCATTCAAAGAGGCTTATTGGGGTGCAGAGCTAGGTAATTTTACCCCACCAAAACCAACAAAAGATGTAGATTATATTTTGCTTGATAATACACCAAATGAATTTGAAAAAAACGAAATAATCGAAAAATTATTAATGAATGGAACTTATTCTAAAATTTTTGAAAAGGATTATATTTACATTTTAAAGAAGACTTGATTTTATTCGAATAAAAATCACAAAAATCAAAGATGTTATTTTTCTAGAAAGAAAACTGTATATTCTTTAAATTTTAAAGAAGGAAAGTTATTTACAAGGTAGTCTTTAAACTCTTGATTTAAAGGATCACTTTCTTTTTCTATAAAAAGTCCAATATTTTCATTTTTGTTTATTATTTCTTTAAAGGTTTCAATATCTCTAGCATAATAAACCTTTTTTCCTTCTAAATAAAATTTTAGTTGAAAATTTTGTGGATGTTCCCAAAAAGAAATAATGAGGTCTTTTTTGTTTTTAGAAAGAAAGTTTACTATATCTGAAACTTCTGAATTTCCTCTATAGATCTTGATTATGGAATTGTAAGAATAAATCAAAAAGGTAAGTAACAAAATCCCGATAAAAATATAACTGATTGGTTTTGATGAGCCTTTAAATACTTTTATATTTTCAAATTTTTCTATCATTATAGCTCCTGAGATTGGAATTGGTGGTAAAATAAACAATATTAAAAAATCATGAATCCAATATATGTTGCTAAATACGAAGAGATAGCTCAACATACTCAAAAAAGTTAAAATGATGAGACTTTCTTTCCACATGGCTTTTCCTATGTTTTTTATGGAGGACAATAAGAAAAGAATAAAAAGAAAGAAAAGAACAGGTGTATAAAAATAATTGAAATCTCGATAAAAGTGTTGCAGAAGTCCTATCAATGTAATACCATAACCTTTAGATTCTTCACTTAGATTGAGCCTGAAGAGCATAATTTTATACAGGTCAGAAAGTCCCCAATTACCACTTACTAAGAAAATATGAAAAATATTTAAGGAAAACATAAGAATGGCTAATGGTACAAGTAATAATATTTTTCTATTATTATTTTTTCTGTAGAATAAAAAATAGTGTAAAATTATCACAGGAACAACAAAATTTACACTCCAGTCAACAATTGTAC
>Ga0078972_1008807_pt1 | contig 20626 bp, 22 predicted proteins | sample YelNatPaOPGAMG01_FD_67568 | JGI IMG/M metagenome (GOLD analysis project Ga0078972, IMG submission 67568) | Hot spring thermophilic microbial communities from Obsidian Pool, Yellowstone National Park, USA - OP-RAMG-01 (SPADES assembly) (version 2) | ecosystem: Environmental > Aquatic > Thermal...
TAAATTTTTTGGCAAATTTATTTCTAAATTAGCGGTAAGGGCTGATCCCTTCTTCTGGGTTTTTAAATTAGACATTTCTATATTTTGGGTGGCCACAATTTCTTTAATTTTATTTTCAATTTCCGGCGAAGCGGCAGTATCTAACAATGAATCAACCGCTTCTTTACCAATGGAAAAAGATTCTTTAATAATATAAAGGCCGATTAAAATAGCCAACAGACTGTCGGTGTAAAGCCAATATTTATTTAAAATCAAGCCGAAAAAAACCGCCAAAGAGGCAAAAACATCGGCGCGAGAATGAACACCATCAGAAAGTAAAGCAACCGAGCTTTCTTTTTTACCAAAATAAATTTTTAGCCGCGCCATCAACTCATTAAGAACGGCAGAAATTAGCATTATTCCAAAAGCCAATAGAGGAAGTTTAATAAGGGCGGGGTTTAAAAATTTCTGATAGGCCTCATAAATAATACCCAAACCCGTTATTAATAAAATCAAAGTAATAAAAAATCCGGCCAAAACTTCAAATTTATAATGGCCATAAGGATGTTCTTTATCTTCTGGTTTTTGGGACATTCTTATGCCTAAATAACCAACCACTGAAGAAAAAATATCCATAAAAGAATGAATGCCCTCAGCTAAGACAGCGCTGGAATTAGAAATAAAACCCACAAATATCTTTCCTCCAGCCAAAACGATATTGGCTAAAACAGAAAAAGCGGCAATTTTTTCTTTGGTACTATTAAAAATTGACATTGATTAAATTATACAAGTTATATTTTCTTATTAAAATCCCTAAAAAATTTATTTAAGACGGTTTTATATCAATAACCCCCTTCTTTTTCAAAACCAAAGAAGGGGGTTACGATTATTTTTGCCCCTTGAGTTCTTTTTCTAAAGCGGCTTTTTCTTCCTTTAAAGCCTTTAATTCCTCTTCTAATGCTTGGATATCATCTTCTAAAGCACTAATTTCATTTTTGGGAGAAGCAAAGCGGCGATAACCATAGCCATAACCAAAACCACGGCCATAACCCATTCTCCAAGCCATGCCACGGCCACAAGGACCTAATCCCCAACCAGTTCTTGGACCCAAACCCAAAGGACCAGTACCATCAAAATTTGGCATAGTAGTAAATTTTTTAATTTTTAGATTCGACCTTTTTTGAATATATATTCATTATACTCCTTAAAATTTATTTGTCAAGTTATAGAACAAGTTATAGAACATAAAATAAAAACTGCAAGTTAAAACTCGCAGTTTTATTATCTTCCTTTATTTTTAGCCAAACATTAATAATTCTGGCTTAAAGATCAAAAGCAAACCAATTAAAAGCATTAAAATTCCGCCAATTAAATGAGACAAATGGGAATATTTATTAGTAATGCCAGTTACTCTTAAAGTAATCATTGCCCCAACAAAAACAATAATATCATCTAGCATAAAAACAAAAAGGTATAAAAGCATATAAAGATAATACTGCCATTTTAACAGATGACTTAAAGCTAAAATTTGAGTAAAAATTACTGGAAAACCAGCAGAACAAATAAGTTCAATTAAATTAACTGAAGCAGCTAAAATAATGATGCCAATTAAAGCCAAAAGAAAAGATTGACGATGAACAATCTCTTTCATTTTCTCAATGGTGGTTTTCTTTTGTTTTTGATTAGTTACCTTACAAGCAGCTTCTGGATTAGTAAAGTAATCTTTTAAATTATAAATACCACTGCCTAAAGCTACTAATCCTACTAATAATCTAATCCAGAAAATAAACCCTAAAAAGAGAATGAGTTTAAGCCAAGCAGTCATAAAAAGAAAGTAAACTCCTGCTGAAGCGGCAATAAAGGTGATTCCTAAAATCCACATTCTTTTTCTATCTTTCATTTTTAAAAGTAAAGTAATTAAAAAAACCAAGACCCACATCGCGCAAGGGTTAAAACCGTCAAGTCCGCCAATAATAACTGCTAAAGCTGGTAAAGAAAAGTTTTTAGTTTCAATTTCACCAATTAAAGGAATTTTTAATTTTTCAGGTAAAGGTTTTTCTTGAGTTGATTCAAAATAAGGAGAAAATTGTTGAATGATTTTTCCGACTAAATCAGGACATTTGTTTTTTAAATAACAATCAATTGCCTCTTTAATTGCTTTTCCAGAAGTTTCTTCATTTTTCCAGCCGACAATCGTTTTTTCACCAATAACTAAAAGAGGTAAAGCCGGTTTTTCAATATTTAATTCCTCAATTGTTTTTTCTAAAATCTCGCTATTAGTTTTTTTAGAAACATCAAAAAAAGTGATTTTAAAATTAGGGTATTCTTCTTGGATTTTTTTAAGATATTCTTTTTCTTTTAAGCACAAAGGACAACCCGAAACCCAAAAAAGATAAGCCTTGATTTCGTTTTGAGGAATAGTCGTCGTGGTGGTAGTAGTTGGGGGTGTTGTTTTAGTGGTGGTTGTTTGGGATTTAAAAATAATTTCTTTTACAGAATCTTTACAACTTTCTTTTAAGCATTTATTTACCAATTCTTCAATTTGTTTACCAGTCGTCTCGTCGTTATAATAACCGATAATTGGTTGATTATTAATAATTGTTAAAGGAACGCCAGAAATATCAATATTTAATTTCTTTCCAATTTCAATTAATAAATCTCGGTTTTTACTACTATACCAAACCTCAAAATCATAAATTTTTAATTGAGGATATTTTTTCTTTAAAGAATCTAAAAATGGTTTTTCTTTTGCACAATGGGGGCAACCTTCACCCCAGAAAAAATAAAGATTAACCCCATTTTCTTGGGCTTGAAGATAAAAATTAAACAAAGGAGTAATTAATAAAATTCCTAAAAAAATTAAAAAGAGGACTTTTTTGAGTTTTAAACTTCTCATAGGTTTTAATTTTTACTTTTTAAATAAGAATAAACTGATAACGCTGCTAAAGCACCTTGGGCGCAAGCTAAAACTATTTGTTTAAAAGAGAAATCGCAAATATCGCCACAAGCAAAAATTCCTTTAACTGAAGTCTCCATTGTCTTTGGATTAACAATTACTTCTCCTTTTTCATTTAAATTAACTAATCCTTTTAAAAATTCGGTATTTGGTTTAGTCCCGATGGTAATAAAACAACCATCTATTAAAAGTTCTTTTTCTTTTTGACTTTCTCTTTCTTGATAAATGATTTTTTCCAAATTTTCTAATCCTTCAAAACTTAAAACTTCAACTCCAGTTAAAACTTCAATCTTTGGACTATTTAAAACTATTTCTTTTAAAATTTCATCACAAGTTAAATCATTTAAATATTCTAAAAGGTAAATTTTTTGACAATATTTTGTTAATTCTAAGGCGGCTTCTGCGCCATTATTCCCGCCACCAATAACTGCCACTGTTTTTCCTTCAAAGGCTCTTTCGTCACAAGTTAAACAATAAGAGATACCATGGCCAATAAATTTTTCTTCATTTTTAATTTTTAATCTTTTTGGCAAAGCACCAGTAGCGACAATGATTGTTTTTGAAAAATATTCATTTTCTTTAGTTTTTACTTTAAAATTTTCATTTAAAATCTCAATTTTTTCTACTTCTTCGTAATTTTTAATTTCAACTTCATAATCTTTTAAATGATTTTTAAAATTCTCCATTAATTCTCTGCCAGAAATTCTTTTAAATCCTGGGTAATTTTCAACCAAATTTGTTAAACCAACTTGACCCAAAAAATCTTTGGTAATTAAAAGAGTTTTAAGCTTTTTTCTTAAAGCATAAATTCCACTCGTAATTCCTGCTGGGCCGCCACCGATGATAATTAAATCATATAAATCCATATTTTTTTAATAATTCGTCAATTTTTTCTTTATTCCAACCAACAATCACCTCCTCATCAATAATAGTTACTGGAATATTTTTTTGTTTTGATATTTCTTCCATTTCTTTTCTTTTTTCAGGCTGCTCAAATAAATCAATTTCTTCAAATTCAATCCCTTTTTGAGTTAAATAATCTTTAACAAGATAACAATAAGGACAATCTGGCGAAGAATAAATTTTTATTTTTGAATTAGCACTCATAGAAAAATAATCATATAAATTATAACAAATATCTCATTTAGACAAAATAAGCAAAAATCAAGCCACCAATAATGCCCAAAATCCACATTAGAACTGCATAATTTAAAACTTTTTTCAAACCAATAACTCTAGAAACCCCTAACATTGAAGGCAAATCAATAATTTTTTCAATATCATAGATATGCTCAACCTGAGCATCTTTTAAACCTAATTCTTTCCCTACTTTTTTTGCCTGAGCTTCCAGCAACCGACAACTAGGGCAGCCAGAGCCTAAAATAGTAATTTTCATGTTAGTTTAAAATCTGATTAATTAATTTTAAGTATTTTTTTAATTGTTTTTGATTTAACATGTAAAAATTTTTTCGACCTTTTGGTTTTAAAATTAACAAATTAAAATCTTTTAAAGTTTTTAAATGATAAGAAATTAGATTTTGAGGCAATTTTAAAATTTCAACTAATTCACAAACGCAATATGATTTTTTATTTAATAAAATTAAAATTTTTAGACGATCTTCCTCTTTAATTAAATTTAAAAAGTCTAAAACTTTTTTAAACTCGAGAGTATTAAAATTTATTTCTTTCATAATATATCAATAGAAATTGATATATTAAAAATATACTCTTTAAAATTTTAAAAGTCAAGAGTTTGAAGAAAAAAGTAAAATCAATTATACTTTTATAAAAGAGGGCTCATCGTATAACGGTAGTACGCCGTCGTCGCAGGACGGAGGCGCGAGTTCGACTCTCGCTGAGTCCACCCCCTCACTTGGAAAAGATTGGCTTTCGCCAAAATTCCTTTAAGTGATAAATATTAAATAAGTTAACTCATTCTCCCTTTAATAGAAAAAACCAAGTTGATTTATGAAATAAATTTATCTTTTCCAAGTGAGGGGTTGGTAGCTCCTCTCTTTCACTTTTAAACCCCCTTTGAAAGGGGGTTTAAATTATTAATGACTTTACTCTTTATTTTTCTAAAAAACCATTGATGATTAAATCAATCGCTTCTTTTTCTGTCAGTCCCCGACTCCTTAAATAAATTAATTCTTCTTCAGAGATTTTTCCAATTGAAGCCTCATGAGTTAACTGGGCATTTTTATTTAAACAAACTAAATTTGGAATTAAAGAAATCTTTGAATAATTATCAACTAATCTTCCTTGACAATCTAAATGACCTGTGGCTTTATTTAAAGCGGTAATTTTTGCCAAACTTTTAATCTCACTTTTATTTTTTGAAACTAATCTTAGACGAATAATTCCTTTTGAATTTTCTCCTTTTAATATTAAATTTTCTTCTAAGTTAACCAAAGACTTATTAGCTAAAATATCTACTTTCAAATCAACTTGAGAGTCTTTTTCCAATTCTAAACTAGTTTTAAAATTTAGATTTTTTGGCGGTTGGAAATTTTTATAATGATAAAAAAGTTTTGCCCCTTTTTCTAAATAAAATTCGTAATCTGGATTTACCAAATCGTTTTCTCCCCAAAAATGAAAATGATTATATTCCAAACTTGCCCCTTCTTTTAAAATTAGCTTTCCTTTTGCCTGATGAATGCCATAAAGATTATTTTTTAAAGCATTGCATAAAACCTCGGCTTTTATTTTTAAATTTTTTTCTATAATCATTAAATTACTTAAATTTTGAGAGGTTTTAAAACTAGCTAAACTAATACAAGTTCTTAAAGGAAAATCAACTTGTTTTTTTACCCAAATAAAATATCCTTCTTTTGGTTCATTTAAAAATAACCTTTTTGTCCAAGGGTATTTTTTATATGCTATCGGACTTGGCATTACCACTACTCCTTCTAAAGAAAAAATATTTTTAACTTGATGGTCGATTTGCAAAAAATGGACATTTTTTGCATTTTTCATAGCCATATTTTTTAATTGTGTTTAAAACTATTTTATAATTTTGATGCTCACAAATAATTTGTCCGTCAACTAATACTAAAGTTTTTGTTGGTTTTAAATAATTGAGAATCTGACCATTATGAGTAATAATTAAAACCGCCATTTTTCTATCAATTATTTCCTTTTTAATAATTTCAGCCACTTTTTTAAGATTCCTTAAATCCAAACCTGAATCAATCTCGTCAAAAATCACAAATTTGGGATTTAAAGCTAAAACTTGAATTAATTCTGAGAGTTTCTTTTCTCCGCCAGAAATATTAGTATTTAATTCTTTTGAGAGAATATTTAAGTTTCCTAAACTGCTTGGGAGTTCTTTAGCCTTTTTAATTTTTTTTAGAAAATTTTCTAAACTGATTCCTTTAATGGCTGGTGGATTTTGCCAAGCTAAAACAATCCCTAATTTGACCCTTTTTTCTGGCGGCATCTTTGTAATTTTTTTGTTATTAAAATAAATTTCACCACTTTCTATTTTATAATGAGGGTTGCCACTAATTGTCTGAGCTAAAACTGTTTTTCCTGAACCATTAGGCCCTAAAAGAACCACTATTTCTTTATTTTTAATCCTAAAATTTATTCCTTTAAGGATTTGTTTAGAATTAGCCTTAACTTTTAAGTTTTTGATTTGTAAGAGCATAGTTTTATCCACATTTTTTACATAATTATCCACAACCTCGGTATTTTCAATGTTTCACACTTTGTTTCACACAATGTTTCACGTGAAACATTTTGAAAAGATGAAAAATTGGAATTTTTGGCTTAACAAAGCGACGATTAACCTCGAAAGCCTACTTTTCGCATGGTTAAGCCAAAAAATGGCTCTCAGTGTTTCACACTTTGTTTCACACAATGTTTCACGTGAAACATTTTAATCATATTCTAAAAATTCACTTTGATAATGCCTGATTTTAGGTTGGGATCTATTATTTTGCTTTTCTATTCCAATAAAATCAAATCGCCATTTACTTTGTTCTAAACCTTTTAAAGAGAGGTAGCTTAAAATAATCTTTTTTAATTTCTTTATCTTCTCTGGAGTTAATTCTTCTTCTGGCTGAATCTTATTAAAATTATCCATTTTCCGCGTCTTAACTTCTACAAAAACCCATTCTTTAGTTTTCTTATCAAAAGCCACAATATCAATTTCGCCCCATTTTCTTTTAAAATTCCTTTCCTTAATAATATATCCTTTTTTCTTTAAATAGTTATTAGCGATTTCTTCTCCTTCTTGTCCTAATAAAACATTACTCATTTAATTTAATAACTTTACCTTTTAAATGATTAATTTCTAGATAGCCGAAATAGCGAGAATCAAATGAAGATGAACGAATTTCTTCGCTTAAAACTAAATAATAACCATCAGGAATTTTACTATTAACTAATGGCTTTAAAAGAAGATTTTCGCTTTTCCCTTCCACAAAATAAGGTTTACCTTCACTATTTAAAACTTCCTCCCCATTAATAAAAAGAATTTTATCTTTAATTTCTACTTTATCTTGAGGCAATCCTTTTAATTTTTTGACAAAAAACTTATTAGGCTGGGTTTTAAATTGAATTATTACCAAATCATCTCTTTTAGGTAAATAAAAAGAATAATAGTTTATCAATGCCTTAACTTTCTCGCCATCTTTTAATAAAGGAAACATTGAAACCCCTCTAATTGTTTTTATCTCTTCTAAAATATTCCCCCTTGACAGAGTTATATTATCGTTATATAATTTTAATATTCTTCCTGTTAAAGTGAGAAAGGTCAATAAAATAAAACAAATAACTAACTTATGAAAATTTTTCTTTTTCATTATAAATCATTATAGCAAACTAAAAATATTTGACAAATGAAAAAGAAAAATATAAACTAATAAAGAGATCGCCAAAGGCGATCTTTCTTAATCTTAGTTAACTTTTAATTATATCCAAATAAATATGCTTAATTTAAAAAATATCAAACCTTTTATTTCTCAAATTGCTGAGGAAAAAAGTATTCCAGAAGAAAAGGTAGTGGAGGCAATTGAAACTTCGCTTGCTGCTGCCTATAAAAAAGAATATGGCAAAAAGCCCCAAATAATCAGGGCAAAATTAGATATTAATACCGGCAATGTCGAATTTTTCCAAATTAAAATTGTAGTTGAACCATCAATGTTATTAAAAGAAGGAGAAGAAGAAACTGAGAAAGAAGAAAAATTAGAACAACAAGAAATTGAAGGTGATAAACCAAGAAAAATTAAATTTAATCCAGAAAGGCACATTCTTTTAGAAGAGGCTTTAAAAATAAAACCTGACGCTAAACCACTTGATGAGATAACTTTTCCTTTAGAGGTAAAAAGTGATTTTTCAAGAATCGCCGTTCAGACAGCAAAACAAGTAATTTTACAAAAAATTCACGAAATCCAAAAGCAAATAATTTTAGAAGAATTTAAAGAAAAAGAAAATAAAATCGTCAGTGGCGTAATTCAAAGAATTGAAAAAAGAAATGTTTATGTTGATTTGGGAAAAACCTTTGGAATTCTTCCTGCTTCTGAAGGTATTCCTGGAGAACATTATCGGGTAGGTGATAGAAAAAAATTTTATGTCTTAAAATTAGAAGATAGGGGTCAGGGACCAGTAATTTATCTTTCGCGTTCTCATCCAAAATTTGTTTCTAAACTTTTTGAAGCAGAAGTCCCGGAAATTAGTGAAGGAATTGTTGAAATAAAATCAATTGCCAGAGAAGCAGGCAGCAGAACAAAAATTGCTGTCTTATCAAAACAAGAAAATATTGACCCAGTTGGTTCTTGTGTTGGCCAAAAAGGAATAAGAGTGGCAACAATTATTGACGAATTAAATGGAGAAAAAATTGATATTATTCCTTATTCTGAAGAGCCAGGCAAATATGTTGCTTTAGCTTTAGGCCCGGCAAAAGTTTCAGAAACTGAAATTATCTCCGAACGCCGGGAAGTGAGAGCTTATGTACCACCTGATCAAATTTCTTTGGCTATTGGAAAAAACGGCCAAAATGTGAGGCTGGCAGCAAAATTAACTGGTTGGAAAATTGATGTCCGCTCTCTTTTAAATCCTGAAGAGGCGATTGAAGGAGGGATTGCTGAAACAGAAGAAATTGAAGAAAAACAAAAAGAAGAAGAATAAAAAATAAAAATAAAAAATTATGAAATATACAATTAGCGAGCAACCAAATTCTAAAATAGAAATTAAAATAGAATTAGACAAAAACGATCTTTTGCCTTTTAAAGAAAAAGCTTTAAAAGATTTTTCTTTAAAAATAAAAGTTGATGGCTACCGGCAAGGCAAAGCGCCATTAGAGATAGTTGAGTCAAAAATTCCGCCTTTAGAATTATCAGAAAAAACTGCCAGTTTGGCGATTGAAGAAATTTATCCAAAAATTATTCTTCAAGAAAAAATTAATGCGATCGGCTATCCTGAAGTTAATATTTCAAAACTTGTGCCAAATCAAGAAATAGAATTTAAAGTTATAGTTAGTGTTTTAAAAGAAATTATTTTACCTGATTATAAAAGTATTGCTAAAGAAGAAAAGAAAAACAAAAAAACTGAAGTGACGGTTTCTGACAAAGAAATAGAAGACACTTTAAATTGGATTTATCTGACAAGAAATAAAAATGTTAACCCTGAAGATAAAAATTCTTTTAAAATTGATGATGAATTTGCAAAATCTTTAGGTAATTTTTCAAGCCTTGAAGATTTAAAAAAGAACATTAAAGAAGGAATTAAAATAGAAAAGGAACAAAAAGAATTAGAAAAATGGAGAATTAATTTACTAGAAAAAATAATGGAAAAAATTGAATGGGATTTACCAGAAATTTTAATTCATTCAGAAATTCATAAAATGATTGATGAACTTAAAATAAAATTAGAAGAAATGCAACTTCCTTTTGAAGAATATCTTAAACAGATTAAGAAAACAGAAGAGGATTTAGAAAAAGATTTAAGAGAAACCGCGGAAAAAAGAGTAAAAATTAGCTTAATTTTAAGAGAAATTGCTATTAAAGAAAATATCAATGCTTCAAGTGAGGAAATAGAAGAAAGGGCTAATAGAATTATTAGTCAAATTTATGACGAGGAATTAAAAGCAAAAATAGATCCAGTTGAATTAAGAAATTTTGTTTCTACTTTGATTCAAAACGAAAAGGTCTTTTCTTTTTTAGAAAATCAATAATTTTAAAAGAAAAAACAAAATAGGTAATTGAGGAAATTGATAAAATCATTCCTAATTTGTCCCAGAAATTATAATGATATTCTAATTTTACTTCTTCTTGAGTAGGAATAACCATCATAAAAGAAGGAGTAATTAAATAAGGTCCTTTTCCGCCTTTCACTCTCCATCCTGGAAAATAACTAATTTTAACTAAATGGGGCTTATAAAGATCTTTGGTTTTAAAAGTTAAGCTATCATTAGTTAGAGAGATTATCTCAACCGAGTTAATTAAAGGCTCGGTTTTTTTAATATTTTTATTTATAGAGTTTAATTCTTTTTGATTCTGATAAAAAACAATTGGTTTTGAAAAATCCATTCCTTTATACCATTCAATAGATTCATCAAGCCATTTCTTTGTTTTTGGTTTAAGCTCTATTTCATTTAAAACCTCAACAAGATAAGAGTCAGTTATCTCATAAATAGAAAAATCATTAACATCTTTAATTTTCTTTAAATATTTATCAGCCAAATCTTTTATTTCTTTAGTATAGGAAACAAAATAATTTGCTCCGAAAAGTCTTAGATGTTTAACGCCATTTTCAAAATTAAATGGTGGGTATTCGAAACCAGCTACGGCTGAAGTTGGAGTTTTAGTGGTTTCTGCTTGATTAATAAAATGAAAATAACTAGAAATGCCTGATTCAATTAATAAACCTTCAAAAGTTGGTTTTTGGGTCCAAAGAGGTAAGTCTTCTAAAATTCGAGGAGTCCCGAATTTATCATATTCTCCGCGATACTCCCACATAATTCGGCCATAAGGCAATTCTTTTAAATACGCTGTTAATTCTTTAATTTTAGGCCACTCTGATTTTGCCTCAAATCCTTCATAATTCCATTTAAGCCAAAAGGGAATATAGCTAATTTTTTTATTTAAATAATTAAAAATTAACAAATAACTTCCTAAAATAAGAAGAAATGAAAAAACCAAAGGAATAATAACATTAACAAATTTTACTTTTTTTCTTTTAAGAAATTCTAAGAGCTCTTTAACAATCTCATTATAAAAAGTACCAATGCCAATAGCTGAAATTATCAAAAAATTCATTAAGATAAAAGGCAAAAAGCGAGTATTCCAAATACTTGAATGATTTAAAGTATAAAAAGGAATAAAAGCTGAAATTAAAACGAGAATAAAATAGATAATTTTTTTGTTATAAGAGAAAAATTTTACAAAAAACCAAATAATGGTGACAAAAGCAATAATTTCAAAATAAACCAAAGTTTCTGGAAAAATTTCATCTAATTTCACCACTTTGGTCCAATTCATTTTTGCGGCATAAGGAAGGAGCATCGCAAACGGTAAAGACCAAAAAGCAGAAAAACAAAAAGCTAAACCATAGACTTTTAATAAATACCAAAAAGTTTCTTTCGCTTTTTTCTCTAAAAAAGAATATAAAAAAACAAAAAATCCAAAAAGAGTAGCCACAATTACAGAAAAAGGATGGATTATAACCATTAAGCCTAAAAGAAGAGCATTGTAATTTGTAAGTTTTTTATTTTCTCTTCCTTTAATTAATAAAGAAATAAAAATAAAAAACAAAGCAAACCCTAAAGAATAAGAAAACTCTCCGGCTAAAGTCGATGGCAGATTACCGCCATAAATAGAAAATTTCTCTAAAAAAATAAAAAAGAGACTAAAAACACTACCAATTATGGGAATGGGATATCTAAAATCTAATATCTTTAAAGAAAGATAAATTGCTAAAGGAATAAAAAGAGTACCTAAAAGGGTGACTAATTTCAAGCCAATCATCCAAGGAATAATTTTTTGGAAAAGAGCAACGAGATAATAAAGAAAAGGCGGATAAAAATACAAAAAAGGAAAGCCAGCATACCAATCAGGTGACCACCATTTTAGTTTTGGGAAAATCTTTGTTGAATAATAAGCAACATAATTATGAGAGCCAGTATCACCGCCGCTGACTAAATTAGAATTAAGAACTAATTTCCAAGGAATTTTACTTAATAGAAAACTATAAATTAAAATAAAAAGTAAAACAACAGAAATTATTTCTATAAATTTTGTTTCTTTAATTTTGGTATTTTTTAAAATCATAGTGGTGAAATTTAATTTTTAAAATATCAAAAAACATTAAAATAATTCCTTTTAATTTAAAAGTAGATTTTGAAAAATCAAATTGAGAAACTTCTACTTCCTTTACTTTATAATTTAATTTTTTAGCTAAATACAAAATTTCAACATCAATTGCAAAACCTTTAATGAAAGAAAGTCTAAAAAGTCTTTTCCCGCTTTCTTTTTTAAAACCTTTTAAGCCGCACTGGGTATCAGAAAAATTTAAGCCGAGAATTATTTTTAAAAAGAGATAAAGAAATGGTCTTAATAATTTTTTATAAAAAACATCGTTATAAAACTGTTTTCTTTTCCCAATAACGATATCAATTTTTTCATCTTCAAATTCTTTTAAAATTTTTTTAATTCCTTCAATCCCGTACGGCAAATCATCATCAGTAAAAATAATAAATTCTTTAGTTGCTTTTTCAAATCCTTTTCTCAAACTTTCGCCCTTTCCTTGATTAATCTCGTTTTTTAAATAAATAATTTTATCTTTAAAAATTTCTTTAACTTTAAAGGTATTATCTTTTGAACCATCGTCGACAACAATAACTTCTACCTCTTTAAAATTTTCAAGGATTTTATTAATTGTTTCCTTTAAAAGAGAAAATTTATTAAAAGAAGGAATAACTAAAGAAAAAGAGTCTATCATAAAAAATATCATACCATAAAATTTTTTAATTTGACAAATATTTTAAAAAAATTTAATATTATAAGAGAATAACAACTATGACAAACAATAATAATTTTGAGACAAACGAAATTGAAGGAGGCTCGGTTTTAATCCCAATGGTTATTGAAAAATCGCCAATGGGAGAAAGAGCCTATGATATTTATTCAAGACTTTTAAAAGAAAGGATTATCTTTTTAGGAGGGCCAATCACTGATGCTTTGGCAAATACTATTATTGCTCAGCTTTTGTTTTTAGAACATCAAGATAATAAAAAAGATATTCTTTTATATATCAATTCTCCTGGTGGTTCAGTCACTGCCACTTTAGCAATTTATGACACGATGCAGTATGTAAAACCAGATGTGGCAACTTTTTGTATGGGAATGGCAGCTTCTGGAGCAGCGGTCCTTTTAGCTGCTGGTAAAAAAGGAAAAAGATATGCTCTTCCAAATTCAGAAATTTTACTTCACCAAGTAATGGGAGGAGCAGAAGGACAGGCAAAAGATGTTGAAATTGCAGCAAAACAAATTGTTCGGGTAAAAACACAATTAAACCAGATTCTTTCAAAACACACTGGTCAGCCAATTTCTAAAGTAGAAAAAGATACTGACCGTGATTTTTGGTTAACCCCAGAAGAAGCAAAAAAATACGGTTTAGTAGATGAAATTATAAAACCAAAAAATAAATAAAATTAAATTAATGAACATAGAAAATCCTCAAAAACAATTTTCCCCAGATGAAGAGGGAAACTCAATAAAAAAAGAGGAAGAGCCTCAGTTACCTTTTAAAGAAAAAGAGCCACAGTTACCTTTTGAAAAAGATGATAAAAAAGAGTCCCAATTAGACAATAAAGAAAAGGAAAAACCCGCGGCAAAAAAAGAACTAGAAGAGAAATTAACTAAGCAAATGGATATTCGAGATGAAATAGTTAAGCTAGAAGAAAAACGCGACGAACTAGAAGAGAAACTCGATGATCCTAATCTTTCAAAAAAAGAAAAAAAGGAATTAGAAAATCAACTTGAAGATATAAATGAAAGAATTAAAAAATTTCAAAAAGTACTAGAAGTGTTAGAAAAAGAAACCACTGATAAATTTAGCTCTAAAGAGATAGTCGATCATTTTATAGAAGAGCTTCAAAAAATAAAGGATCTTCCAAAAAACACAGAAATCCAAAAAAGAAACGTCTTTAAACAAGCCAAGAAACTTTTAGAGCACTGGCTACCTTTTGGTTGTTTAGACGATTTTCAAGGGTTAGATGAACTCCTGGAGACAATGGAGGAAGCAAAACCGAAGACAATGATTAGTTTCAATTATCAAAAAGAAAAAATTGCCTCGAAAGTTGCCGTGCACATGGCTTTAGAATGGGAAAAGTGGAAAAACGATCCTCAAGAAAAAATAGAAATAACTAAAGAATTCATTAACAAATGGCTAAAAGACAAAAGTTTTTATTATCAAGCAGCGGAGAAGCTTAAACAGTTTAAAGGAGGTGAAACCAAAAAATCGGAAGGCAAAACAAAGGAAAAACCATCAAAACTTTTCAGGCTCGATATAGAAACTAGTAACCTTTTAAAATTAGTTGGAGACAGAGACAAAACTATCAGTAAAGTTGCAAAAATATTGGCAATGCAAAATGTTTCCTATAACCAAATGGAGGGTTTAGTTTTAGATATCGAAAACCAAAATATTCAAAAAAATACCATTAATGAATTATTAGGAATAGAAGAAATGGATAAAGAAGAAAAAGAGGAGCTTTTTAAAGAGACAAAAGAAAAAATAGAAGTTTTCCCCACCTTGCCCTTAAAGAAAAAATATTATGAAAAAGTATATGGCGAAAAGCTTGAAGAAGCAGAAGAGCCCCTAACCGAAAAAGAAAAAATAGCCCTAGAGGACGCTGAAAAAAACGGAAACTTACTTTCAAAAGTCTTAGAAAAATTAACGACTGACCCTGAATCTCAAGAATATATCGAGGCCTTAAAAAAGAAAATTTCTGAAATAGTGGATAAAAATAAAAAAGAAACTCCGAAAATTGTTAAACAAACTAAAGAATTTATTAAAAAAGCAGAAAGTAAAGATACAAAAAAATTACCTTTCTGGTCAACATTAGGAACCTTCGCTGGTTATAGTGTTCTTCTTTTATTTATTGGCATTCTCCTTCTCGAAATAGAAGCCGGAAAAAATGTAAGTGGCGCTGGCGCCGCAGTTAAAATTAAAAAAGGTTAAAATTTAAATTTTAAAAAAATAAAACAAATGGATCAAAATTTATTAAAACTTTTTCCTCCAGAATTACAAGAGACTATTGAATCTTTATATGATGTAATTCTGGAGAGGGCTCTTTTTAGAGCATATCAAAATTTAGATGAAGAAAAAAAAGCATTAATGACAGAAATATTTGCTTTAGAAAACGATAAAGCAAAAGAAAATTTTCTAAAAGAATATTTTAAAGATTTGAATGATTTAATTATTGAAGAAACGAAAAAGATATTGGAAGAAGTAAAAAAATAAAAACCTGCGTTAAGCAGGTTTTTTTATTAAGAGCGGGTGAGCGGAATCGAACCGCCGTCTCCTCCTTGGCAAGGAGGTATAATAACCACTATACGACACCCGCTTCTTTTTTTTATTTTATCAGAATTATTATAATTTAGCAACTCTTTCATTTGACTTTTTAAAAATTTCCCTTTAATATCTAAAGGTAAGGGAAAATTATGGATAAAGAAGTAATAAAAGAACTAAAGAAAAAGCTAGAAAAAGAAAGGGCTCTTTTAGAAAAAGAGCTTTTAAAGTTTGCTGATAAGGATAAAAAGGTAAAAGGAGATTATGATACCCGTTTTCCTGATTTGGGCACCCATTCTTCAGCCCCTGATGAAAGCGCCCAGGAAGTCAATATTTATGAAAACCTTCTAGCCTTAGAGTATACTTTAGAATTAAGATTAAAAGATGTCACCGATGCCTTAGAAAAAATTAAAAATAATCCTCAAAGTTTTGGAAAATGCGAAATTTGCGGCAAAGAAATTGAAATGGCAAGGTTAAAAGTTAATCCTGCTGCTAGAACTTGTATAAGTTGTTCTCTTAAAAAATCATAAAAATTTAACTCCTTTTGCGCCTTGGGCGGAAAAGGGAAACAAAAACAGCGGGGAGAAAATTATGTTAGCAAAATTATACTCAGCCGCTGTTTTTGGTTTAGAAACTTTTAAAGTCGAAGTGGAGGTTGATGTCTCTGATGGCCTCCACTCTTTTAATATTGTTGGTTTACCAGATACTTCAGTTTTAGAAGCAAAGCAAAGAGTGTCGGCTGCTATAAAAAATATTGGAGCAAAATCTCCGTTAAGAGCAAATAAAAAAATCACTATTAATTTAGCGCCAGCTGATATTAAAAAATTTGGTTCTTTCTATGATTTGGCAATGGCTTTAGGTTATCTTTTGGCTTCAAATCAAATTCCTTCTTTTTCTTTTAAAGACTATATTTTTATTGGCGAATTAGATTTAGAAGGAAATTTAAGGCCAATTAGTGGAGTTTTACCAATTGCTCTTTTTGCTGAAGAAAATAATTTTAAATATTTGGTTTTACCAAAAGATAATGTTCTTGAAGCTATAAATGGAGTAAAAAATTTAAAAGTGATTGGTTTAAATAATTTAAAAGAAGTAATTGCTTTTTTAGAAGGAAAATTAGACGAAAACTCTTTAATCATTAACCAAAAAGAAAATAATTTAAAAGAAGAAGTTATTAGCTCAAGTGATTTTGATTTAATTCACGGCCAAGAATTTGCCAAAAGAGCGCTTTTAATTGCTGCAAGTGGTGCTCATAATTTATTAATGATTGGACCGCCTGGTTCAGGAAAAACTCTTTTATCCAAAGCTTTTTTAAGTCTTTTACCAGATTTATCTTTTGAAGAATCTCTAGAAGTAACAAAAATTTATAGTATTAGCGGGCTTTTAGGACCAAATCAAAGTTTAATTACAAAAAGACCTTTTCGCTCACCCCATCATTCTTCTTCTCTTGCAGCTTTAGTTGGTGGCGGCACTTGGCCAAAACCAGGAGAAATTACTTTAGCTCATCGAGGAGTGCTCTTTTTAGATGAATTGCCAGAATTTAGAAGAGATGTTTTAGAAAGTTTAAGACAACCTTTAGAAGAAGGATATATCTGTGTTTCTCGAGCAAAAGGAAGAATTCTTTTCCCAGCTAAATTTATTTTAATTGCAGCAATGAATCCCTGCCCCTGTGGTTATTTTAATGATCCTTTAAGAGAATGCACTTGCACACCACAAGAAATTATTCGTTATCGTAAAAAAATTTCAGGACCTTTACTTGATAGAATTGATTTAATTATCGAAGTGCCGCGTCTTTCTTATGAAGAAATTAAAAATAAACCTCAAAAGAATCAATTTTTAGAATTTAAAAAAATGGTAGAAAATTGTCGGGAGATTCAAAAAGAAAGACTTAAAGGAAGAAATATTTTAACTAATGCGGAAATGAAAATCAAAGAGATTGAAGATTTTTGTCTGATTGATAAAAATGCTGAAAATCTTTTAAAAAAGGCAGTTGATCAATATGCTTTATCAGCCCGTTCTTATCATCGCTTACTAAAAATTTCCCGCACTATTGCCGATTTGGATAATTCAGAAATCATTAAATACGAACATTTAGCCGAAGCTTTACAATATAAAGTAGAATTAAAAATTAATGAGTGAGTTTCTAGTTACTAATTATTTCTTTTCATTTTTATAAAATTTTTAGCTCAATTTGACAATTTTAAAATTGGTGGTATAATAGATATATAGATCTTAGAATTTTATATGATTTTTATTGATTCTAAGAGCCAAAAATCTAATTTAAAGACTCAAAATGCCTTATTTTTTAAGGCATTTTTTTATTAAATAATTAATTAAAATAATAATCTATGTCCGATAATTTAAATCAACAAAAAAATGATAAAAATAATAAATTAATGGATTTTATATCAATAATATGTCTTATAGTTTTTGGGGCTATTTTTATTAATAATATTTATCAAAATCAATTAACCCAGAACCTAGAAAATACATCGGATAACCCAATTGATACCACTAATTTAAATCCTCCTACCTCTATTTTGGAAACTACAACCACTACTAAACAAAAAAATATTTCTCACAATACTACACCGATAACTTCTCCTGTTACCTCTACTCTCACTATTCCTGCCACTACTCTCTCAATTTCTCAACCAACAAATACCACTCTTCAGGCATCATTGTCTTTTCAGCCTTCAATCTCATCAAAATATGAACATTCTTGTGTTTTATTAGAAAGAGATAAAATAAAATGCTGGGGCCCAAATGATTACGGCCAATTGGGTAATGGACAAAAAAGTGATTATCCGTCTCATTCTGCTGTTTCTGTATCAAACTTAAAAGATGCGGCAAGAATTAGCGTAGGAGGAATGGGTACTTGTGTTTTATTAACAGATAGTTCAGTAAATTGTTGGGGGGTAATATACCCCAAAGGAGAGAAAGTGTATTCTTATCAATCCCCCTACAACGTATACAGTTTACAAAATGTTATAGCAGTCTCTAGTGGTTATTTACATACCTGCGTTTTGTTTAAAGATAGAACCGTGAGATGTTGGGGGAATAATGAAGATGGACAATTAGGTGATGGCACTAACGAAGACAAAATTGAACCAGTGGAGGTAAGAGATCTTTTTGAGGTTAAAGAAATAGCTGCCGGCTATTTTCATACTTGTGCCCTATTAATGGATGGTACAGTAAAATGTTGGGGTAATAATGAATTTGGAGAATTAGGAAACGGGACTAAAGTTTCAAGTAACATTCCTATTGTAGTACCAAATTTAAGTGATGTAAAAAGTATAAGCGCGGGATTAGGATATACTTGTGCTTTACTTAATAACAATAATGTTAAGTGCTGGGGGAGAAATTATGGGGGACAATTAGGGGACGGGACCACAAATGATAGAACAACGCCTGTATTAGTAAAAGGATTAGAAGGAGATGAAATAGAAAAAATAGTGACAGGTGGCTTTCGTACTTGTGTTTTATTAAAAAATAAGACTATAAAATGTTGGGGAGAAGGTTATACCAAAAACGGGGTAACGGTTGATTATACTACCCATGCCGAGTCAATACCTAATTTAGAAAATATTATAGATGTAGCAGTGGGAAAACAACACACGTGTGTTTTACTCAACGACAAAACTGTTAAATGCTGGGGTTTAAATAATATCGGCCAAACAGGAGATGGTACTTTTAATTACTACAATCCTTTACCTGTTAAAGTAATAGGGTTAGAGTAATTTTGATTTACAAAAAATAAATTATTGTCCAAAGAAAGCAGGAATAACATGGATAAATTTATAAAATATTTAAATAATGTAGAGAAGCTAATAAAAGAAAAAAATTGAATAGTATATGGCAATTAACCAACGAGGGTTTATTAAATTTGCTAAAAAATAAAGAAAAATTTGTTTTAAGATTATTGAAGAAATTTAAAAAAGAAGATAAATATGAGGATTATGTAAAATTAGCCTTAAAAATAAATATAGAAAATTTTGGTAAAGCTTTATCAAAGCTCCTAAAATAACTTCTCTTTCAATATAATTCAAATTATAAATTACAGAAAAACAAAAATTAACAAGAAGCCCCATTAAGCCTAATAATGAGGTTTTTTAATTAGGATTAAAAAATATTAGAACTTGAGTATAATGGTATAATAGTATAAAACCATTTAAAGCAAAATATATGACAAAACAAGAGAAATATAAATTTGTATTTGAAGCTGCTAAAAATTTTCTTAACGAGCTTATCGCCAAGCATCCCAATTTAGATAGCTCTATCCTTAAAAAACACCTACAACGAAAGAGGAAAGTTGATAATATTAGAGATGTATATCACAGATTAGTAGCGTCCTTATCAAATAGGAATATGATGGCTTCGGTTATAGGGTTTAAGAGAAGGGGAAAAGAAATAAAAGCAATTCTTTTTAATTACAATGTTAATAAAATACTTGCTACTTACAAAGATGCCGATGAATTATTAAGAGAATTTAAAAATAGGTTTAATTTATCGAATACACAAAGTAAAAGAAGTTTATGGCGTAAATTTTCAGAAGGTATTATTTCAGGTGCTAATTTTATGGTATCTTTTAAAAATAAAGATGATTTCGATACTTTTATAAAAACTTTTAATCGCAATAAATATACGAAAGCTGCTCTACCGATGCTTTTAAGCAAGGAGATTAGAGGGTTCGGTTTTGCTTTAGCATGTGATTTTTTAAAAGAATTAGGATATAGAGAATATCCAAAACCAGATGTTCATTTGATTAAAATTTTTTATGAATTAGGACTGTCTAATTCTAAAGATCAATATGAAGTTTATAAATCCATAATTGAAATGGCAGATACAGTTGGAGAGAACGCCTATACTGTTGATAAGATTTTTTGGTTGATTAGTTCGGGAAGATTTTATTTAGCTAACATTGAAATAGGAAGAAATAGGGGTAAGTTTATTCAAAACATAAAGGCTAAACTAAAAAATCTTTAAAACTTGAAGTTGCTTTTATTGTTTAAAACAAATTCTAATGTAATTCAATACAAAGATCAAGCTTAAAAACCTCTACTTATGAAGTTTTTAATAAAGGTTAAATAAAATTTAAATTTGTGATATAATAAAACAAAAATATAGCTAATATTGGATATGAAATATTTAACTGTATCAATAATAATTATTACTTGTTTA
>Ga0078972_1008808_pt1 | contig 20625 bp, 13 predicted proteins | sample YelNatPaOPGAMG01_FD_67568 | JGI IMG/M metagenome (GOLD analysis project Ga0078972, IMG submission 67568) | Hot spring thermophilic microbial communities from Obsidian Pool, Yellowstone National Park, USA - OP-RAMG-01 (SPADES assembly) (version 2) | ecosystem: Environmental > Aquatic > Thermal...
GATTCATACCGGAGGCTTTCTTCGAGAAAGTCGGTGAAAGCTATATAGAGATACCTACCCAATGGGAAAAATATGCTTTGAGTGAGGTGAGCCTCAACCCGCCTAGGCTTGGCCCGAATGCGAAGAAGGAGGAAGGCATAAAACACTTTCAGAACCTCCTGAATCTCTCCTTCAATAACATGGCCTCTAGGCTCAAGGAAGACGGAATTTTAGTGACTTTCTATGCTCACACTAGTCCCGATGCATGGAAGGCCCTCCTAGAGACCGGTTGGGAGAACTCGGGGTTGAGGATCACGAACGCGTTCCCGTTGGTCACGGAATCTGAGCAGAGCGTTGTCAAAAGGGGGAAGCTATCCATGGACACTAGCATTATTGTGGTGTGGAGGAAGGGATCCGAGGCATCAGTAGATGCATCAGATCTCTACGAGGAGATGGCAGATGCCTCAGCGAGGAAAGCTAGGGAGCTAATAGATCTGGGCATAAGCGGGAGGGATCTCATAATAGGGACTCTAGCGGAAGCTCTTTCAGTGGCCACTAAGTACAAGGAGGTCAGGTCTATGGGGAGAGTTGACGTCAGGACGCTAGTCGACAGCTACATATACCCTGCCTCCCTCCTGGGCCTCGCGAGAGCCCTAGCATATAAAGCGGATCTTAAAGAGACTATAAAAAGCCCTGAGGCTATGTTCTACCTTATCGTAAAATTTGCCCTCAGCGGGATGAAGGAGAAAGTGATAGAGAGCACAGATGCCAGGATATTCTCAATAGGGACCTCCCTAGATCTGGGAAGGGCGAAGAAACTGAGGATATTGAAAGGAGGGGAGAGCGAAGGGGCTAAAGTAGCGAGAGCGCAGAGCCTCATCTTAATGGAGCCCACATCTACGGAAAAAGCTAAATTAGAGGAACTTCTAGAGGTCAGAGGGGTGGGTGTGAGGGAACCCGAGATAAGGTGCTCGATAGATGCCTTGCACGTCCTCGAGTATTATTCCGTCTCGCTCGCCTGCGGGGAATTCAAGAAGAAGCTCGATGAACTGAGATCGAAGTACCCCTCTCAAGTCGAGGAGGCAATTTTAATGGCTAAGATGATGGCTAAGGTCCTATCTAAGGACGATAAGGAGAGGGTACTGTGCGAGAGGATCGTCGGATGCTTAGAACCAGTGCCTAGGGCAGTTCCGCTCGATTTGGGGTGATCTCATGGGGCTGAAGGAATATTTGCAGAGGGGAGATGTGAAGGTCTGGGATGATGTCTACGATACGAGCTTGGACGATAAAGCTGCTCCTAACTTATGCGATGTCTACTTCCGGAGGGAGGTCCCCCTCTACACAGACCCCAAGGAGTTCTTCAAGCACACTTACCTCACGAAATCGATGAGGGAGCTTATAGAGGAGATAGCAGATTCTCTAGAGGGGAAAAAGGGAAGCAATATATTCCTCCTGACATCACTCTTCGGAGGAGGGAAGACCCATACGCTGATAACGCTCTACCATGCCTTCGAGAGCCCGGAGAGTCTGAGGGATCTCGATGAGAAACTCGCCGCTAGGATATCGAGGCTAGGAAGGGTAAAGGTCGTGGTGATGGACGCGAGCAGCACGAAATTAGTCCCTCACCCAGCTGAGCCTTATGAAGCTGAGGGATTCAAAATAAGGACGATATGGGGTATGTTAGCTTATAAGCTAGGCAGATACGCTGATATAGAGCACCTTGATAGCAAGGGATCTCCGGCTCCCGATATCGAGAAGCTCAGGTCCATCTTGTCTGGAGCGAAGGATCCCACGATAATACTGCTTGATGAGATAGTCCCCTACGTTTTCAATATGACGAGATCCGAGGATCTCAAGGATTATGGGGAGAAAGTCATACTTTTCCTGGAAAATCTGGCTAAAGCCATAGAACCCCTCGAAAGGATAGCCCTCGTGATCTCCATCCAAGCGGAGTATAGGAAGGGGGAGCCCCGCTACGAGGAGCTTTACAGGGACGTAGCGGAAAAGATACTGAGGCACATACGCAGGGAGACCACCAAAATAGTAGTTCCTGTAGCCCCTGAGGACATTGTGATGGTCCTCAAGAGGAGGATATTCTCATACATATCTGAGGATGCAGCATGGAAAGCTCAAGATGGGCTCCAATCTACCTACAGGGGATACGAGATATTCGGGACGGAATCCGACTGGCAGCTATCACTCGAGGAGAAGAGGATCACGGCTAAGGATACTTATCCTTTCCACCCAAAGTATTTGGAAGTACTCAGAGAATTCGTCACGAGGAACAGAGATCTTCAGAAGACGAGGGATGCGATAAGGATAACTAGAAAGGTCGTGAGGAGGATCCTCAGCGGGAGGGAGGATTCGGAGTTCATAATGCCGTGGCACATAGACCTGAGGGATAAGGATATAAGGAACCTGGTCCTCACAGAGAGCTACAAGAATTTCAGGGATGTCGCGAGCAGGGACATAGTATCCGAGGATGGAAGCCTCGGCTCTATCGCGAACTGCTCAAAGCCAGCGCTCGCCCTCAAGATAGCTACAGTCGTATTATTGAAGACCTACACCTATGAAACATTCAAAGAGCCTCTAAAAGTATTCCCAGATCTGAAGGACATAGCTTTGATGACCTACGATCCCGAGAGCTTTTCATCAAGCGATCTTCAGCCACCAGATATAGAGGCCACGGTAGAGGAGATGCTGGTCAAACTCCCCCACTTCACCGGGGAGGAGAACAGGTTCTGGTTCACGCCCTATCCATCGGTCTTGGAGTACGTAGAGAGGAGAGCTGATGAGATGCTGAGAGGCGCGATCCTCGACCTCCACAGGAAGCTGGTCAATTATGTAAAAAGTCATGTTAAAGGAGACACATCCGGAACCCGCAAGAAGGGAGAGAAGCCATCAGGCGAGGTATTTGACAGTAATAACGTGATTACACTGGGATATGGAGATGACATAGGGAGAGAACTGAGGGACGAGAAATCGTTGAGGTTAGTCGTAATGGTAAAACCGGATGTTAGTGAGGAGGAGCTGAGGAATATAATACTGAGAGAACCCGGAGGAGGAAAGAGAACATATGCAAATACGATAGCAGTAGTATTCCCATCGAAATCGAACTTAGAGGATGAGCTCAGATATGTAGCGAAGATAGAAGCAGCTGAAGAAATAAAGGAAAACCTGAGCGAGTACTACACGGATAAGGACATAATAAAGATCCAGAGTAATAAGTTGGAGAGTTACATTAATGAAAACAAAGGATACTTGATGCAGCAGATACTCTCCCTCCTAACGAAGGTCGCTTACCCATACAAGGGGAAGGAGGGGAACGATATAAAGATCGTGGAAGCGAGCCCTTCCTCCTACCTCATATCGCAGGTGGAAGCGGCGCTCAAAGACCCGAGAACTGGACCGAAGCTCAGGACAAAACTGGAATTCAAGGATATCTCCGATTTTCTTAAGGACAATCTCGGATGGGATTTAGTGAATGGAGACAGGCAGTTCGAGTTCAAGGAAATCATGGATGTATTCTACACGAATACAGCGGCTCCCTTCACTACGCAAAAAGCGGTTGAGGAAGCCCTCCTCGAGGGCCTGGATAAACTGGATATAGGGATTAAGATAGAGGGGGGACTCTACTGGAAGAGAATCGGATCCTCAGGCGCTGAGAGGCCGAAGGGATTGAGGGATACAGCAGTGATACTCCCCTGGAAGAGGGCTGCGGAGCAGATGAAGGAGGAGCTCCTCTCCAAAAGCGGTGTGCGGAAGAACGGAGTAACGAAGAGGATCTGGTACGAAGTAGAGATTGGAGGGGAGAGAATACCTCTCGAGGACTTGGTGAAGCAGGAAGGATGGGAAGAGGTCTTGAGGGCCGGGGTGATAGAGAAGAGGGAGGAGGAGCTGAAGAGAGGCTTCGTTCTCGATGTGAAACCGAAGCATGTGGAATTGAACCAGGGAGAGAAGGCAGTATTCGAGATATCCATAGAACCCGTAGAAGATTATTCGGAGGAGATAAAGCTCCAGGTAGAGGAAGGGGAGCTCAGTCAGGGGAAAGGCAGGCCTCCGATGAAGGTCTCATGGGAGGTAACGCCCAGGAGGGTGGGGAGGTTTCCCCTGAAGATAAGGGCAGTGAGCTCGGACGGGCTGCTCAAGGAGGAATCCGTCTCCATAGTCATCTTGAGCCCTGAGGAGGAGAGAGACGTAGATAAGATAGATAGCAGCATCTCTGGAGAGAAGCTCCTATCAATAAGTAGTTCCGATCTAATTTCGCTGAAAATAGCGATAGAAAATGTGAGCAAGCTGGGCATGAAGGCTAAAGTGAATATCGATGCTGAGTTCGGGGGGAATATACGCTTCTCAATGGAGGGGGTGAGCATAGATATAGCGAGGTTCCTAGTCCAGAAGTTAGATGAAATATCAAGGCAAGCGAGCCAGCTCGGATTGAGGACGCATTTAAATGGAAGCATAGAGCTCGAGAATCATGTGGTGTTGGATGACCAGAAAATAGCGGTGCTATCTCAACTGAATGGAAGAGCTATCTTCAAACTCCTAGTGAGGAGGAAGGGTCATAAAGGCTGAAAACATCTAGAAAATGTGCGATTCCCTTTAACTACCAGAGGAGAGCTCATCGCTGGTAATGAGGATAGCAACACTTCCCATGGACAGCTAAACTTTTAAGTTATTTTTCCTCAAATTCGTGATAGTAATGAAACTCAAGGATGGGGTAATCGGCTTCATCTCAGGATTCTTGAATGAGCTGGGCTATCACCCCCTGATATACCCGTATCTCCGGACCTCCGCGGAGGACCCCCCTCAGCACTACCTCCATCAGTGCGAAGTCCTCGCTAGACTCGCTCTCAGGAACCCCGTCAGAGTCCTCATAGGGGATGAGATAGGGCTTGGAAAGACGATAACGGCCCTAGCGATCTCCAGATATATGGAAGGAGTGGGTAGAGTATCCAAGGCGTTGATAATAGTCCCCAGGGTCCTCATACCGCAGTGGAGGAAGGAGCTCGAGAGGATGGGCATAGGTAAAGTTAATCAGATAGAGAGGGATAACATAGAGTATCTAAAAAAGCAGGGGTTCCCTGATGGATACTATCTCTCATCAATGGACTTCATAAAAAGGGAGAAAAGGATAAAAGAAGTTCTGGATGTCCCATGGGATATAATAATTGTAGATGAAGCCCATAAGCTTGGGATGAAGACGAAGAGATTCAAAGAGGTAGGAAGGGAGCTTATAGAGAGAAAGCCCAGAAGGAATGTGATATTCCTCTCAGCGACACCTCACAGAGGGGATCCCGCAGATTACATATCGAGGCTTCGGCTCCTTGATCCCTACCTGGAGGATTGGAGATCGTTGGATAGGAAGCAGTTCTATGAGCTGACGCATGGAGCTATAATCTTCAGGAGGACGAAGGAGGAGATAAACAAGATATACGAGGGAAAAGAGATATTCCCAATGGCCAGATTTTACGCGACAGTTATAAAGGTGAGGAAGGATGAAGAGGAGTTCATAAATAGACTTCTCAATTTCCTGAAGTCAAAACTCAGAGATCTCGCCTATGAGAAGGAGGAGCTCAGCAAGAAGGCACTCCCCCTCCTATTAGTTCTCATATTCAAGAGGGCATCCTCCAGCCCCTATGCCGCTGTGACGACTCTCGAGAGACTGCTGTTGAGGAGGACAGCCCACGAGAATTTGGAGGAACTGATGCACAGCGTGGAGACGCTCTTGGGAACCGGATATGAGGATCAGGAGTATCCGGGAAGAGATCCCGAGGAGATCATGGAGGAGTTCCTGGATGCCACATCCTCCCTCATGTCCGAGAGGGATAGGGAGGAGATGAGGGAGCTCGTTGAGATGGCGAGGGATATAATGAGGGAGGGAGACAGTAAACTAAAAGCTCTAATTTCCCTGCTGGATGAGGTGAAGGAGGATTCGAAGGTCATAGTCTTCACCGAGTATAAGGACACGCTCGACTACATAATGAAAAAGCTCCTGAATGAGGGGTGGCCTGAAGGCTCGATCCTCAGACTCAGTTCGGATGAAACGGCTGATGAGAAGAAATTCATGGAAATAAGAAGAGCTTTTGAGAGGGATCCTAGGGCTAGAGTTCTCATAGCTACGGATGTCGCGGCTGAGGGCCTGAACCTGCAGGTAGCTCATATCCTGATAAATTACGAGGTCCCCTGGAGCCTGATAAAACTGGAGCAGAGGATAGGCAGGGTGTGGAGGCTCGGGCAGAGGAGGGAGGTTGAGATATACACCCTCTTCATGGCGAATAAAGCCGATAGCACTGCGCTTAGATCCATCTACGAGAAGCTCCTCAACCTGAAGAGAGCGGATTTGGGCGCGAGGCCTATAACCGGGCAGGAAGTGATCCTCTATACGGAAACGGAGGATCTCACGAAGCTGCCTCCTTACGTCGTGACGAAGAGTGAGAAGGGGAAGAAAAGGTTCTTCAAGGTTACTGAAGCTAAATTAATAGAGACCTATCTGAGGAAAGATGAGAAGGGCCTGAGCGACCTAATAGAGTCCATAATAGCTGCCAAGCAGGAGATAGAGAGGGAACTGAAGTCCAAGGGGGTGCTGTACGCTCAAAAAACTAGGGAAGCGATAATAAATACGATAGCCCAGATCGGATTCGAGAGTCATCATGACTTGATGGATTCGATGAAGAAGCTCCTCAAGTCAGCATCCGGCTTCCTCGGGTTGAGGGTTCTCTCGGAAGGGGATGAGCTAAAGGTTATCAGGGGATCGGAGATGCCCGTAGCGGTAACAAGCTTAAGGACAATCTATGGCATGCTTCTCGGGGAGTGTAAGAGTTCATCTCCGGTGAATCTAGTGGCCTACGGGCCAAATGGGAGGGTGCTCATAAAACTAGTGGAGATAAGGGATAGGAGGAGCTGGGGTTTGCTCTACAAGGAGCCCATCGGGATAGATCTAAAGAAAAAGAAGGTCATAAGAGGATCCGAACTCATTGACTTAATCTCATCAGCGATCTCGAATTTAGTTGGAATAGCCGAGATACCTAACTCGGATATCTCCGTGGAATTGAGGGCCATAGTGATAAATGAATTCCAGAAATCTTGTAGGGAACTCCTCTCACCGATCATCAACTACTCCAGGAAGTTGCAGGAGGAGGGACTCAGGGGTCCGGATAACTGGATGAAAGCTGAGGACCTCGATATAGGGACTTCCAACGATCTGGGATCCATACAGTTCATCGAGCCCCCTAAGGGAAGCTTAGATATCCCGGAGGAAGTCAAAAAGGAGGTAGAGAAGAAGGCCCTTGAGATCGTCATGAAGGTGGAGAGGGATGAGGGGAGGATCCCCGAGGTAGTCCCGGAGGAGGAGCACTACGATATAAGGAGCGTCGATCCATCCACGAAGGAAGTTAGGATAATAGAGGTGAAGGGCCATCTGGGGCCTGAAGTATACGGGGAGCTGACTTCTTACGAAGCAGAGCTCGCTGAGAGGGAGAGGGAAAGGTACTGGCTCTACATAGTTTACAATATAGGGACCGATCCCGAATGGATCAGGTTCAGGGATCCGGTCAGCACCATGAACTGGGAGGCATTCGAGAGGGTGGAGAGGAGGTACATCCTGAGGCCGAAGGAGGGGAAGCCTTGATAGAGATACTGTCCGGGGAGAACAGCATAGGTGGGAATTTTGTAAGGATAAGGGATGGAGATAAAACTCTTGTATTCGATCAGGGGATCAGATTCGATATAATGAGCAGGTATTACTCTATGCAGGTAACGCCTCAGGGGATAGCTGAGCTCAGGAGACTCGGGGTCATCCCGAAGCAGGAATGGTACATGGACGCCAGCGGCATATACATATCGCACATGCACCTCGATCATCTGGGGCTCCTGCACAACATACCCTCGGAGACTCGCGTATACCTGCCGAGCCTCTCGGTATACGAGGATATGAAGGAGAGATGGGAGAACTCCTCCTCATGGCTCCAGCTAGTTGCAGGGAGATATTTCCTGGAGATAAGGGAGATAAAACCTTTAGAAGAGGATGAAAACGGTGTGATTCCACTTCCAGTATCCCACAGCGCCTATCCAGCATACGCATTCCTGTACTTCGGCAGAGAGGGGACGATTCTTTACACAGGGGACTTCAGAGTCGACGGCTTCCTCGGGGAGGAGAGGTTCCTCGAGCTAATAGGCGAGGATCTCCTCACTTACTTGGGGGAGAATCCGGATGTGAGAGTGGACACTCTCATAATAGAGGGGACGAATGTAGGGTCGAATAGGACACCTATCTCACCGGATGATGTCGCAAATATGATAAGGAGGATCGCTATCTCCCAAAAATCCTCTCAAGCTCCCATGCTATTCACACTCCATGGTCTCGACTTCGAGTACGCTTACCTCATTCTCGAGATAGCGAAGGAGCTCGGATTCGATTGCTACGTTGCATCGGCTCAAATAGCTAAGCTCCTGGAGAGGATACCAGAGCCCCCCGTTGAGATAAATCTTGTTGAGGATTTCGTGAGATATCCGACGATGAGGGAGAAGGTTTCCCTTGAGGAGATAGGAGGGAACTCTTTCATACTTACCTCCCACAGGGAGATAGTAGATTTACTGAGGGATCCGAGCTTCCGCCCTGCTATGAGGAGCCCCGTGGCGGTACTCTCTGAGCCGGAGCCTGAGGTAGAGGAGGCGTTGGAATACGATGTGATAGCTAACTGGCTCTCCGCCATGGGGGTGCAGCACTACAGGATGAGGGCATCGGGCCACTACTATCCCTATCAGCTGACGCGTATAATGAGCGTAGTGAGGCCCAAGGATGTGAAGCCCATACACACGAAGTCTCCGGATTTACTGAAGAGGCTCGCTAGCCTCTCTTACGGATCAACTTGAACTTCCTCTCGAAAATAGTGAAAGGATGGGATAAAAATAATAGAATCTCCTGAGCAGGAAGGGCAGAATTCCCCTCAGCATGGGACAGATTTCATAAGAAAAATTATCTTGCTATACAGATCATTTCTTCGGTGGAGGGTAAATAGTTCGTTAAGTTGCCTATCTACGTAACTGATCCCCCTCCAGATTTCTTTCAAGAAACTCCCAGACAACGCCTCTCTTCAGTAGGTCATGACAGAATTGATTCTCATAACTTCGGAGGCATCCATAACAACTGGTCTCAAGCCCACATGCGCAATTCTTGACTCGGGCTAGGGCACCCTTGAGAACCTCATACAAGTTTCTCTCGCTCATTATTCGTTTTACATGCCCAGCTCCACCAGGAACATTATCAAACAATATTAGCATAATTCTGCCCTCAGATGAATGGAGGCATCCATTCAGATCCTCTCTTTTTATCCCGAGGGCCTGGCTTGCGCCCTCTAGTACTGCATATAAGAGGGATAGCCAGAAGCTTTCTACAAACTTATTATTTATCTTAATAGACTTTGATCTAAATATCTCTCTAATATAACTTTCATTTATATTTGGCTCTTCAAATGAAATAGAAAGCACGTCAGTCTTAAAAGTATGTCCAAGGTGAAACGGGCCTTTCAAAGGTGATGTGCAGTCCATCCCGTAAGGCGTTTTATGCTTTCTTTTTCTCTCCGGGAAAGCCGCACCGCAATCAAAACATATCCAAAATCCACCCTTCTTCCCCTTACAGATAACGGCTAATTCTCCATCGGAAGAGTACTTACATTTAATCTTAAATCTGCCAATAGTGAATATTCTTTCCTCTGGTTTCTCATAACTGAAGAAGTATGGTCTTGTGGTAAACTCATGCTTTGGTCTCGATTCACCCGGTTTCTTTGGCTCAAAATCCTTAGAGGTCACAAAGCCAAATATTGGCGTGACAAATCTATGTATATCCCCCCGTGAGATGGGTCCATGAACATCGCATGAGAAGGAGGGTGGGTTTTCTTCTATTGTTCCACTTTTTATGAAAAATTTATTGCATTCACTGCAGATAGCATACCAGTAAATCGGCCATGTCCTATTTCTCACGACTTTCAACCCTTCACTCTCCCAAATATACCCATTTGCAACTACCTGACTCCCTGGCGCGAATTCTGAAATAGCTATGCTCAAGTCTCTTTCTAGCTGGATATTTTTAGCAGCGTCCTGGTGTGATAGGATGTCCAATTCAACAACATCCACTGGAAAACCATACTTGGGAATAACTGCATGAGATGCTAAGAAATCTATGAGCTGTTTTCTCTTAATAGTCTCCTTTCTTTTGTATGCCCAGTTCATATCTGCATGTATTTTGTTTCTTTTTTGCTGATCTTGGGCACTATTCCATTCTTCCTCCTTTAATCTATAGAATTCCTTAAGCCTGGTAAATTCGTCCCTTATTTTCTCGTCTGCTTTTGTAAGAACACCTTCTTTACCCACAAGACCATCAACCCATTTCCAATCATCAACTCCAAAAACTTTCTGCAAGTCCTCAGGTATGACTCTTTTTAATGATTTCAGGATGGATTCGGGCTTTGTGAGAAGATACTCCTTTATTCTCTCTGTGCCTGAAATACCTTCTTCAAATCTGAAAAACGAGTCCGCATCCCCGAAATAATCGCTAAATTTTCTGAAGAAATCCGCAATTGCAATGGAGTAGAGATGACGGGAAATTATCTTCTCATTCTTGAGTTCAATGATAGGTGGCTTTATTCTTCCCTCAATCATTTTTTCTGGCTCTTTAAAGTATGCAAGGTCATGAGAACGAAGTTGGGCGAAAGTCAGAATAAATCCTATGGTACCGAGTCTTCTTCCTGCTCTTCCTGCGCGCTGAATATAGTTTGAGGGTTCTGGTGGGACATTACGTAAAAAGATAGCTTCTAATTCTCCAATATCCACTCCTAGCTCGAATGTAGTTGAGCAACTCAAGATATTGATATCCCCTCTTATAAACTTTTGCTGAATGTTTGAGGCATGATCGGTGGTGAGCTGTGCTGTATGCTCATGGGGAGCCATTACTATGGGTTCCAAGTGAGTATATAGATAGCGGTAATGGTTTCTTTCAAGATCTTCAAATTTTTGGTTATCTATTGGAATGAGATTTCCATTACAGCCGAATGTCGGGCAGACTCCCCGCACGCTTGAGGGTACAATTACTCCGCAGCGATCGCAAATGAACCAAGAGGTGTTCGGCTGGATTATTCTCCAATATCTATAATCAAGCTTGTAAAGGACACCATCTCTCGAGTTGCTAAATCTCTGTATACCCCTATCAACCCAGTTATCTCTCAAATCCTCCCATATTTTTCCTAATAGCTCCCTACATTCATTGTTTTCATCTTCCTTTCCCGTAATCTTCTTATATAACTTTTCCAAATATTCGAGTCTTGCATTAGTCCTGCCTTGAGATGGTATGAAGGAGTATATCCCTCTTCCGGTATCGGAGCCTTCCCCTCTGAATTTGTACTCTCTATTCCTTGGGCTAAAGAACTCATCTTGGGAATTCAGTCCATCAGGAAAAGTAATAGCCATATTGAAGCGCATGGAGTTGAGCAATGTTTGATATAATGCTCTCGCTTCGTCCTCTGTAAGATTCCAGGGCGGTTCTTGTAGCTCTTTGATGGGCCTCCAGTTTTCAGGAAATATCAGGATAAATGATACCAGCCCAACACCTTCTAGAGAATTTCTCCTATCCCAGATTCCGCAGAACTCTTGAATTATCCATTTCCAGACCTCTTTTTTCCTTTCTTTCTCATCCTTCGCTGGATCAAAAACTTTACTTTTTTCACCGAGCCGCAGAACATCCTCACATAAGGATTCAAGCCTGTAATCTTCTAATCGATTTCCTTTTATGGCTTCAACTATCAAACGCCTGAATAAGATCCTTTTATAAGTGAACTCCAGATAAGGAGCAAAAAATGCGGCATCTTGTCTACTATCCGAGAAGATGAGTATTTTTCTCTCCCTTGCGTGATCCCTCGGAAGATTTTGGTACAACGCTGTAGTTAATACTGCTGCAGGAGCATCTCTCTGGAAAATGAATTCGCGAACAATATCTATGGAGCGTAATCCGCATAGGTAGCATTTATTAAGAACTGTGTCCTTGGGAGTTACTTCGATCAATGTCCTTACGGAATCTCTCTCATGGTCACAATTACAGGTAGGTTTATCTTTCCATATCGACCCACACTTTACGCACAGCTTCCATACATCTCCTTCTTTAGCAATTTCTTCAGGAACTGCTACTTCCTGATCTTCGTCTTCCTTTAGTTTAATATCTTCCCCCCATAACATGAAATACCTATTCTTCCTCTGAGTATCTACCTCAGCAAAAGAATGCTTTAATTTACCCTCTACGACCTCTCCGACTAAATATTCCTGCCCACAGCGTCGGCAAGAAGCGAGTTCAAAGACGGGATACCCATCATCCGTCAGCTCCCTCCTCTCTAGGAATATCCTCGGTTCAGGGTAAAAGGATATAAAGACCCCCTCCGGTGCGCGAACAAATAGATGGTAACGAGCCGGTAAAAGAGGTAAGGAATCCTCATCTGGGCGTGCCCACACTAATACATTAATAAGGCTAATTATCTGGCTATATTCTTCCTTTGAGGGCTCATCTTTTTCTAAAAGATATTTAGCGCATTCATCAATCCCCTTCGCTCCTCCTTCTAGCAGAGACTTCAGTTTTATTGCCATCTCATCTTTTGAAAGAACTTCGTAAAGGAATCTCTTTGGATTATTGTCGCAAATATCCCTCGAATTATCCAAAATACTTTTAGGAATACCATTTTCTTCACAAGTCTTGTACAGTTGTTCCAGAGTAGGAGAGGAAGTATCTTGAATTATTCTATCTTCTAGTTCTAAGTATAGATTGAGTGATGCCTTAAATTCAGCCTTCGAGCCCTCTATTTTGATTCTTTCTCCCTTAATTATGTCCTGTCTTTCACTATCCTCTGGATCCCATTCAAATCTTTCTCCAAAAAGCTTAGTTGCAAAGTCTGCTACTTTTTCAAAATCCTCCTCCCCCCTAACAAGAGTTGCGCTTGCCGCGATGCACTGCAAGTCACCTTCCATATTTTTACAGACTCTATCTTTCAAGCGACGGATGAGCATAGCCATTTCAATTCCCGTTGCCCCGCTATAGATATGGGCTTCATCGAGAACTAAGAATTTCCAGTTTCTCGCGTATTCTCCATCAAAGAAAGGCGAGTCTTTTGGTCTCAAAAGTAAATATTCGAGCATTGCGTAATTCGTTATTAGTATATGAGGTGGATTTTCTCTCATCTCTTCTCTCGAAAGAAGTTCGCTCTCTACGGGCTTCTCCTTGGGATTCATCAATTTGAACTTCTCTAATCCATCTCCCTTAGCTTCAGGAGTGTCGCCGACATATCTACCGAAGGTTATTTTAACTTCGGGAATTTTCTCTTCCATCACTCTCGCTATTTTTCTCAGCTTTCTCAGCTGATCGTTAGCTAATGCATTCATAGGATAGAGCAAAAGAGCCCTTACTCCTGGTGTGAGCCTTCCTTCCTCATATTCTCTTAAAAGATGATTATAAATTGGTATCAGGAAGCACTCCGTCTTCCCACTACTTGTACCGGAGGCAATGAGCACATTTCTACCTTTAATTATCTTTCTAATAGCTTTCTCCTGGTGTAAGTATAGTGGATTATTGCGCAAATAATCCATCGCATCAAAAATAAAACTCTCTAGTTTATCGCTGAGCAACCCTTCTCTAATTAAATCCTTAAGATGACATCCTCTTTCGAAAGGTGGTGTTGCCTCTAAAATGGGGCCCTTTATAAAGGAAAAAGCCTCAACTTCTTGCCGGAATTTACTTCGAAATTGTTCGTCTCTAAGGTGGAAAGTACTCGTCAAATATCGGATATAGCTCTCGCGAATATTCTGTGTAACCTTAATCGGATCTATCGGCATAATTATCACCTTCAACTAACGATCTTAAAATCTCGATATTTTTGGGATGTGCTGACTTCCTATGCTTATCATACGGAATGTTCAATCGTTTAGCATCTTCTATTCTAATCCCAGCCTGGATTATTTCTTCTTTACTAAAGCCCCTTCCTTCCCTCATGCCCATGCCGCACCTTACAATCGGTCTCATACTCTTTCTCGATCCTCGCGGGATAGGTCTAAGCGTTATCTTTTCAGAGAGATATAGAACGGGAATATTTTCACCTATGATCCTTTCGTTTTTAAGGATTTTAATCTTAAGCACAATCCTACCTTTGCTTTCCTTAATAGTATCATAAAATTGGTTTAATAAGATGCTGTAAATATTTCTCTTTCTAACAAACTTTGATTCCTGCAGTTTCTGGTTATTTGCCTCGAGTATCGCCGAAATATTATAGTTAGGAAAACTATTCGTATTGATATAGAGGTAGAGTTCTTCGCTAGTGAGCAGTTCTTCCCTCTCTAAACGTAGCGGAGTATCCCTCCAATCTATATGTCTTGAGGTCTTCCATTTTAATCTTGGAACCGTTACTCTGAAGCTTACTTTAGTTTCCGGCTTATTCTTCTTGAAGATGGAGAACCTAAAGACATCTCTTTTCGGTGGTAAAATGATCTCATATCCTTTCGGGGTGGGTTTTATTTGCTCTTCAGTTTCTATTTCAAAATATTCTGCATATGGAAGTGAAATCTCAACTCTCTCTGTTTTATGGCCCTTCTTGGGATCTGGGATGATGAGTTCCCTCGAATAATTTAATCGCAAAGATGGAATATACCTGAAGAACAGTGTGTTAACAGATTTCCCATCTTGCCCACAGATATCTACCTGGAATTCCCCGCATTCACAGGGTAGATCACGGTCAAATCTCAGCTCAAGGGGATCCTTCCCTAACCAATTATCGGAAACAATCTTATAACCATCTTGTTTGTTTTGAACATAAACGACCCATCCTTCTTCATTTATTGTTGGAGCTTTTATTTTAATACTGTTACCCGTAAAAATAGGAGATTGATCGCTGAAATCATCATAAATAATCTCTTCGCCTTCAATGGAAAAAGTAGATTTACAAGGTATAGCTTCTCTTTTATTTAACTTTCTATTTATTATAACTAATTCACTTTTATCTCTCAAATCGATATATAATGGCCTATATTTTTCCCAGATCCATCTATCCTCCTCTAAAATCGGTTCGATCTCGGGCTCAAAATCCTCCTCAAGAAGGACCCATATTTCTCTTTGAGGAAGTGGATTGATGTTCCCATCTTCGTATAGATAGTGCATTCTGCCTAGACCATCTCCAACAGCGATGAAAGTATAAATAGAATCATCCCTATGTTCGTAAGTATAATTCCTACCTTCAAGCTCTTCTGGATAGGCAACCTTAAAATTTTTTATAGGTTTTTCTATTTCAATCCTTTCTTCTTCTGTTTCTGGATATTCTTCATTACCGGTAATTCCAACTGGAAGCGGTCTTTCTACTTCGTTATCTAAGGATACCCTATAACTCAATTGTTTTTTAGAGGAATTTTCTACCGTTAAGCTTTGTTTTGGGATCACGAGAAAAACCTTAGCCCTGTCAAGATCAATTTCAACAAATGGCGCTCTCACTCTTATAGAGGATTGAGCCGATTTTTCCTCTCTTCTTTCCTTTGGAACTGCCTCTAATGACTTTGGCCTCTTAGCTCTCCCTGTAGATCTCTTTTTGCCTAGTTTCACCTCTTTTCCTATCGCGTGTACCCTCTGTTCTTTATAAACAGTCCTTCTTGTCTTTATATCCTGTTCAGTAGGAGCTCTCTTTTTTTGAGGCTTTTTCCTTCTCCTTCCTTCAGGAATACTCTGTTCTACTCTCTCTTCTAGCTCTCTTATAGACTTACCCTCAATCTCTTTTTCCAATTCTCCCCGAGCTTCTTCCTTATCTATTATGTTCTCTACGGCAGTAGAAGGTTCGCTTCTTTGCTCCCTGGATAGATCCCCTATATATAACTCCTTCTTTTGAAAGATGCGAGAAATTTTCCTAAATAGTGCTATTATTCTTTTAAATATTTCCATATTTCCACCTCCCGCATGCCCTCTCGTTAGTGGATAATCCTTTATGCCATACAGGGGCGATATCAATCTGATAGCCCTGGATCCTCCCATTATTGTTTATTTTCACTCTTTTATGTATCTTCTTTACTCGATTTTCTATTTTTATTGATCTTTCTTTTATTTTCTCCCCACTTATTTCAATTATTTTTTCTAACTTAGAGGTCGAAATATAATCTAAAGAAATACATTCTAAAAGAGTACTTAGGAAATTAGGAGTGCATACCTCCTCCCTTCTGTCTCCCTCCCTCACCAAATTTAACTCCTTATCTTTTCCAAAGAAGATAAATCCAGCATTTTCCTTATATTTTCCATGGGTTAGTATAATCATCAAGAAGTAATAAAAGCGGCTAGTTAGTTATAAGGATTTCGCTCAAATATTAGTTCGAGGATATCCTAGTGTTGGGGCTACGCAGCTGTTATAAGATCAGATTCTGGGCCGCTAACCACTCATGAAAGGTCTTTCTGTTAAACAATCAGTTTAACAAGGCTTTATTTTTAAAAATCTCAGAGAGGTTGTATTATAAGGGTGAGGGTATCACAGCCGGAAAGCTGAGCAAGGATAAGGCTGCTGAGCTTCAAGCCCTGCTGGATGAAGCCCTCTCCCTGTACAAGGAGGGGGACTGCTATGAAGCTGTGAGGAAAATGATAGCATTCTACAGGGAGCTCTCACACTCCTAGTTTACCAAGCTTCTGATAGCTTTATCGCTTAGCTGATGAAATCCGCTTAACTAGTTCCATCTTCCTCTGGATTCGGCCGCTGTCGGATAACTAACATTTACTATACGTTCCATCTCGTGTGCATTGAGCTGTGGGCAATTTCTATGCTGCCACTCAGAATCTGCGAACTCTAATTCTAAAATACCAGAATATGAGGGTAACTATTATGAGAGCAATGAGGATTAACAGCTCCTGTTCCACGAATGGTAAGACAAGGGGATCATCCGCAAACATCGCTGAGCGAAAGAGCTGCCTGGCTGGATATGTGGGGAATAGCTCAGCAGCTTTCCCCTGAACGCTCATACCTATGCCGAAGATGGCAATTATTATGAGCACACCCTCCGTGGATCTGGGGATAAGGGCACCTATCAATAGCCCTATTTCCATGGCAATCAACCCAGTGATGAAAAGGGAGAGCCAGAGCATCAAGGGATGCTTCGGTGAGAGCACGGGAACGAACAGGGACAGGGGGATAACGGAGGTTAAGAGGGAAACTGCGGTTAGAAGAATTAGCCTTGCGAGGAGGATCTGCCATGATCCATATCCGCAGAGAACGAGCCTTCTGTCCTTCTCCGCACTCCCGCTCTCGGAAAAGAATGAGACAACGGCCATCGTCCATGCGACAGCCATGAGCCCTAAATCCAATGGATAGCTCTTCTTCACCGGGACGAACATCTTCACATCCCCATCGACCGTTGGGACCGTGATCTGAGTGAGCTCATCCCCTGCAGTGTAGTATAGGGATGCCCAGAACGCAACAGGCAGGATGAACACGATGAGCAGCGTCGCGATCCTTCTCCTCTGCTCGAGGGCCTGCATTTTAAGAGATATAAATATCTTTTGAATTTTATTCATATTTTAGCCTCCCATCCTCCAATCTATATATTTTCGTGAAATAGTGACGCTCGTACACCATGGGACTCACCACCAGCACAGACTTCCCCTCCATCCTCCCGATGAGGTCCCAGAAGCTGAGGTATGACTCGTAATCGAAGCCCTGATAGGGCTCATCGAGTATGAGTATATCGGGATCATGGAGCAGCGATATTATTAAATTGAGCTTCTGACGGGTCCCTCCGCTCAAATAGCGTGCAGGCTTCCCCCTGAACTGCTCGCATCTCAGCAATTTCATCAGCTCATTCCCCCTGGAAATCCCATCCTCAATCCCATAGGCGGCTGAGAAGTACTCGATGTTCTCCTCCATCGTAAGGTCATCGAACAGCACCGGATTCTGGGGGCAGTATCCGAAGGTTCCATGTAAGATCACCTCGCCCCTATCGAATGGGAGCAAGCCGACGATTACCTTCAGCAGTGTGCTCTTTCCCGATCCATTTTCCCCTGTTATCCCTACGATCTCCCCTCTGTTGACCTTCAGATCAACTCCCTTAAGCACGTGATGCCTTCCAAATCTCTTGTGGACATCCTTAACCTCGAGCACAGCTTCCGATTCCCCGCCCTCTTTCATCCAGCATCCCCTTTCAAATTTCTGTAAATATCCTCCGTAGCAGCTCCTGTGGTGCTTCATCCACATTCCTAGATTTCCTCCATGAACTTTTTAAACTTCTCCAGGTCCACAGGGACGAGAACTGGCCTCTTAGGAGCTCGCAGGGCCACTGCTTGCACTCATCACAGCCCTTAATTCCCCTCTTCTCAACGCATCTTTTCCTCCTTTTCAAGCTCCCCTTCCTCCTGAGAAATCTTTCCAAGCCTTCCTTGATCTGCTTCATATTTACCCATGTATCCAGCAGGAGCTCTCCTCCAGCCCCTCAGCTCTAAAGAAATAAAATAATTTGCACGGAAACTTGCTACAATCCAGCAGATCCTTATGTTCTATTATATGAACATTCATAAATTTTACAATGTTTTCCGTACTCCCTGCTTAAACCCCTATTTGACCCGCAACCACCACATCTCCCATCGATAAAAGCTCAAGCTTGCGAACTATGTGAACTTCAAGCTAGGAATTATCTCGGGCATGTCCCGAATTCCTTGCGTATCCCCCTCAGTATGCAATTTCTACAATGAGCTATCTCCAGTACTGAGGTCCCTCGCTTCCCCTCGCAACTCCTTCGCTATCAGTTCTGTGCCTCCAAAGTCCCTTCCTAAAGCTTATTGGGATTATTCCGAGCTCATCTATCAGGTAATCGCTGAGCAAAACCTCCTCCACATATGGATTCACTATTATGCTGCAGGGGGAGCTCGCCCTCGCCTCATCATCTATGATCAACTGCACCTCAGCTTCAACTGGGAGGCGGAAAATAGAGACCTCTCCACCAGCCGTGGATACCTCCTCGCTCTCGAACTTCAAGGAGGGCCACAAGCCCATCCTCTTTGCAAGGCCGATGGGGATGCAGATATCCGGCTCGGAGCTCTCAAAACCAGAGTTCACGAGGGCGGCTGTCTCTACCCCCTTCCCCTCTATCAACAACTTGATCTTCACTCTTATTCCCATCTCTCTACCCTGATATACTTTATCCTTCGGCCTGTTGGTCTTAAATAACCTATAAACTTGATCCTCCTCCTAGCCCTTCTGTCGACTTCCATCAGTGAAATCGGATGCATTAGAATTTAAGCCTTACTATCAGTTCACTTCCCAATTTATTATGATCTAGGGATTTCCCGAGGGCTCCTTAAGCTTTTTACTGATAAGCGCGAATTCTATTATTTCCCGAGCTTAAAATTCCTCGGGAAATTTTAAATGGATTCTTTTTTTGAGCCTCGCCCGGTATGCTGGGGAAAAGCCGAATGCACAGGCAGAGAATAGAGGGGCTTCATCCGTTCACCCCGAAGGCCCTATGAGGGAAGGGATGAAAGTCAACGCTAGACCAGAACAGTGACTAAATTCATCTATTTTCGCTCATTTCAAGACCTACCTTCCCTAAATTATAATCTTCCTATTTAGAGAAGCTTGATGAGCTTCCTTGAGTGGAAAATGCTGAAAATCCTTTGATGAACTCTCAAATTGAGAGTTTCAGCCCGTTTTTTATTGGCCTCCTTGACAAATGAGGGGGATTCGATGATCAAGGTTGAGAAGCTGTATGTGAGGCTGGGAGGTAGTGAAATCCTGAAGGGAATTGACGCAAACTTCTCACATAAGCACATCATGCTTGGACCGAATGGAAGCGGGAAGACCACTCTCTTCAGGGCTATGGCGGGCTTGATCCCATATGAGGGCTGCATAGAGATAGATGGCCATCCTCTGGAGAAGCTCAGAGGTGCTGTTGGTCTTCTAGCCACTAACATCACTGAGATCTACCATCTGGCCCCTGTCAAAGCTCTGGATCTCCTTCACCTCTTCAGCGACATAACTGGTTCTAACACTGAAGATACTCTAAAGCTTCTTGAAGATCTGGGAGTTAAAAGGGATTTGCTTGCCAAGAGAAAGCTTTGGGAACTATCTGCAGGGACGAAAAAGGCTTTCACAACAGCTCTTGCTCTTTCCAGCGGTTCGAGGCATGTGATACTCGATGAGCCATTCGAACAGCTTGATCCAGCGAAGAAAGTGAGGTTTTATCCTACTTTTTCTTACTCTCCCCGTGTGGAGGATAAGGCTATCTGGCAAGGGGCATCGTCATACCAGCCGAGGTGAGATCGAAGTTAGACTTGAAGAAAGGCTCTACTCTGACTTTAAGGTTTGAGGGCAGGAAAATTGTGATAGAGCCTTTGGAGGAGCTCCCCCAAGATGTCTTCATTGAGGCGGAAGAGGATATAGTAGACAGAGCTTTAGCGGAGGCGAAGGAGTCCTCAGATAAAGTTAAACAGCTGTTGAGGGATCTCGGTGTCGAGTAGGATAATTCTGGACACAATTGTGATAATAGAGTATATCACAATATTTTCTGCTCTTTCTCATCCTGTTTATCTGGGCGTACTTTTTTGGAGTTATTGGATATTCCTAGTAATGCTTAATCTTATCTCTGATAAAGTTCAAAATATCCCTTAGA
>Ga0078972_1008809_pt1 | contig 20625 bp, 19 predicted proteins | sample YelNatPaOPGAMG01_FD_67568 | JGI IMG/M metagenome (GOLD analysis project Ga0078972, IMG submission 67568) | Hot spring thermophilic microbial communities from Obsidian Pool, Yellowstone National Park, USA - OP-RAMG-01 (SPADES assembly) (version 2) | ecosystem: Environmental > Aquatic > Thermal...
TTCCCCGATAAAATAAAGGAATTCACCGATCACAGTCGCTACAACCTTTGCGCCATCGGGTATTGAGCGAAACTCCTTGATAGTCAAGGACTTAGAGGGGGTTGAAAATGGGCCAGGTCAGGCCAGATGAGGGGTTGATCCCGCCCTTGTCCTAGCTTTATACTTTTAGTCTATATGTTCTATATGAAAAGGAGGTTTAAAGCATGCGTGTAGCATCACTGCCAAAGCTATGGTATGGATTGCTGGCTTTGATGCCAGCACTAGCAGAGGCCCATGCTGGCTATACCGGATATTCTGGAGCCCCTGGCACTTATGGCCTCTGCGCCTCGTCTTGCCACGGATCAGGCACTGGCACTATAACGGTATCGGGATTCCCAGCTCAATATAACCCTGGTCAGCAGTATGAGATAGTCATAACCAGCCCATCCCCGGTTAAAAACTTTAACGGGTCAATCCGTCAGGGGACGGGTTCTACCAATGCTGGTGTCATCTCTACTGGAACTGGAACCGCGACATATAACGTTCCCGTTGAAACTAACGGCGTCCACCTTTCCACAGCGGACCAGACATCCTTTAGTTTCTTCTGGACTGCCCCTCCGGCCGGCACCGGCGAAGTTAGGCTCTATCTGGCTCTTCACTGGGGACTGGCATCCGGCCCCAACCTGGATACTGTTTTAGTGTCCACTGAGAATGTCGGCATAGGCGAAACCGGCTCCGGACTCCCAGAGTACCTTCTGCCAACCCAGACATCCGGTGTTTTCTTGCTGAGATTGAAGCCGGCTGACACCTACAGGACGGTGCTCGTTTACGATCTCTATGGAATGGCTTCTCTCAGCCTGCTTGTGCCACCACAAGAGAGTGAGGTTCTTGTGGACCTCCGAGCAGAACCAAGCGGTATCTATTTCGTGAAGACCAAGGGCGGCCCCACTTTCACGGTTATAAGGAAGTGATCTCCAATGAAAGCCGCTACCATCACACTCCTGTCCCTTGTTCATCTTGTCCTTGTGGCTGGGGTCATGGGCTGTGTTGGCAACGAACCCCCCAGCGAAGGCTATGGCCCAGGCCACAATCAGGGTAAGGATTGTTTAGCCTGCCATACCCAAGGTGGCGAGGCTGAAGAGTATATCTGGACCATGGCCGGAACTGTGTTCTCTGACGCGCAGGGTTCAGCGCCGGCAGAGGAGGTTCAGGTTCTCGTCTACGATAACGCCGGAACCCTGAAACAGACGCTCGTGACCGACTATAATGGTAATTTCTGGACATCTGACCCCGTCCCGTCGCAATACAGGATAGGACTGACTCAGGGTCAGGATACCGTATGGATGGCGACTCAACCTACGAATCCTTCTTGCGCATCGTGTCACACACAGGGTAATTTTGTGCATTACCCATAAAGAAAAGGCAAGGCATGATAGTTATAGCTTTTCTCATAGCAACGCCAGAACTGGGACTTGAGGGCGGAGTATCTTGCGGGGTGTGTCATCTGGATCCTGTTGGCGGAGGCCTTCGTGCTGGCCCGGGTTTCGGAATAGGCGTAAGAAAGATCCCATTTTCTCCTAGACACAACTATGTCCCTCCATACCTGAACGAGGCCGAAACCATAACCTACGGTGGAGATCTGCGGGTTTTTTATGTGAGGAACTCGGAGGGCCTCTCTACCTACTCAGCCATGCAGGGAGATATGTACATCGGGGATGCGCTTAACGACAGGGTATATGTCTATGTTGATAAGGGGCTCTGGGGAGGCGCGGAGGTTGCTGGTTACATCTGGAACCTTCTGGTCGCTGGCTCATATATAAAACTCGGTTTCTTCAAGCCCCCGTTTGGCCTCCGGACAGACGATCACCAGTCATACAGCGCGAGTGCGGGTCCCGTTGGCCCGCGATCATCCGATGCTGGGCTTGAGATAGGCTATAACTCGGAATGGCTCACCCTTTCGTTTGCCCACCAAAACGGTGCTCCTGGCGCAATCTTTGACTCGGATACCCTCAGAACCGTTTCCGCGCGTGCTATGCTCTTTCTGAGACACATCCTGGTTGGAGGATCTTTCTACAAAAAACAGGACAAGAACTACTACGGCATGAGCTTCGGGTTTGCCGCTTTAAACTTATATCCATGGGCCGATGCCGTTATGGTTACCTCTCCTTATGACTCAACATATACCCTGGACCTCACCGCTTTCGTTTACTGGAAACCATGGAGGGGCATTTATCCCTTCTACGCCTATGATCTGACCCAGGAATATCTTAGGGGCACGGATATGACCGAAGTAGGAGAAAGACAGAGGCTTGGTATGAGGTTTATACCCACGCCTTTTGTGGAGCTATACGGGGCTTATGGCCTTATCAGACATAAAGGAGGTGATAGATATGAGGATAACGAAGCAACTCTTGCTCTCCACTTTTATTACTAGCCTCTTTGCCTCCCCTGTTTCTGCCGAGGTCCTCTATTACGAGATCAGCTCTGATGCCAGCTACATAAAATACACCGCGCACGCCACTACTCACGACATGGAAGGTAAGGTAAGCGAGTTCTGGGGTTGGTTAAAGGTGGATACGGATACCAGGACTGTTCAGGGAAAGATAGAAGCAAAAGCAAAAAGCATGACGACAGGTAACTCCATGCGCGACAACAACACATACAAGCTTCTTGAGGTTGACAAATACCCACTCATCAGCTTTGAAATAACCGGGGTTCACAGCGAGGACCTTGAGGGCATAGCCTCCCTTGATGAGGCTGTAGGCAAAAAGGTGAGTGCCCATGTGATGGGGAATTTTACTCTCCACGGCACAACAAAAAGCATCACGATTCCAGCTGAGGTTGAGATAGCCTCGTCGGCCTTAAAGGGATCGGCATCATTCAAGGTTCTCCTAACTGATTACGGCATGAAGCCACCAGAGTTTGCCATGTTCAAAGCTGAGAACGATGTGGATGTGAATACGAGGATCGTCTTCAGGCAGAAAGAAGAAAGGACGCAATAAAGCTCTCAGCGCATAGCCTTTCTCGTGGAGCCCCTGTGTTTAATAGGGGCTCCTTTATTATTGGGATATTACCCCATCCTCCCCGCCCTCCTGAAGAAGAAGAACCCGCCGACAATAGCGGTCATGTAGACCGTGAAGAACCGCCAGAGGACGATGAAAACCCCTAGTAGGTGCTTCGGACAGAGCGAGGAGAAGACCGCGGCGCCCGCGCCTTCGGCTATGCCTGCCGCACCAGGGGTGGGCGAGTATAGGAGCGCGCCCTGGAGAAGGGCCTGGAGGAGAAAAGCCTTCAGCGGGTCAAAGTTTAGGCCGAGCGCCCAAAGGACAGCCGGAACCGTTGACCAAAATAGCGCGAGGCATAAAACCGAAAGCGCTATTGTTTCTATGAGGGCTACGGGCCTCTTTGCGCCGAAGAACATGCCCATTGCCCTCCTCATCTCCTTCATCTGCTCCACAAAACCCGAAAGAAACCTCTGCACCCTGCGCCAACGGATCGCCTTGGTGAGGGCCTCGGGGTTTATCAGGGATAGGAGGAAAACCAGGAAGAAGACGGAGGCGATAATGAGAAAGTAGATAAGAACTGCCTTGAAGAACCCGGATTGCCCCCTTATCCCGAAGGCCCAGAGCGCAAAAGGCGCCGTGCCGAATACGAATATGTATATGAGAAGCCCCCTGAGGACGATGAGCGCTGTGCCGGGGCCGGGGTCAATTTTCGCATCCTCTTTGAATATCCAGAGCTGGTAAGGGAGGCCGGAGACCTGGAAAGGTGTGACGACCGCGAGGAACATCCCTGCCGCGATCATGTCCAGCGCAGTTGAGTAGGGAAGGTTATAGCCCAGGGTCCTCGCCAGGAGCCTGGTCCTGAGCCCATCAATAAGGAACCAAGCTGTCCAAAGCCCTCCGGCTACGAGTAGCCCAATTGGCCTAGATTTCTGCAGGGCCTCCCATGTCAGCTTGGGGTCAACCGTGAAGTAGAGGACAACGAGGGCAACCAGGCCGAAGAGGATGAGGGCTATCTGGATCCCGCGTTTGATCTTCTTGAGCTGGGATTTGTCCACCGCATAAGGATAAACCAGGAAGGTGTTCCGGTTCATCACTGAGTTTTTGCGGCAATCAGAACAGGCAAAATACGGGCCAGGGGTCCGCAGATACCCCCTTTTATATCAAATAATGCGGGTCAGACCCACACTACCCGTGGAGATTATGGGAAGGGGAAAACCGAAAACGCCCTTGAACCCGGCCCTTCATTTGGATTAACATTTCGCTATGAAGAAGTGGATTGAATACCTTATCATCGTTGCGGCTGGGATAGTTGGCGCTGGGTTTTTCTTCGGGTTCTACGAGAAGGTTCTGCCATCTGCGGCTGTTGAGCTGAAGCTCTCAAAGGCAGATGTGATCGCAAAGGCAAGGGATTTCTGGACATCAAGGGGCGTGAACCTCTCCGGCTACCAGGAAGCGACGATATTCTCCGCTGACAACGAGGCTTCTGTCTACCTCCAGAAGACTGTTGGCGTTGATTCCGCTAACGCTCTTGGCAAGTCCACGGTCCCCATCTGGTTCTGGAAGGTCAGGTTCTTCAAGCCCCTCACGAAGGAGGAGTTCATCGCGAGGATTGAGCCCGACGGCAGGATCTCCGCTTTCCAGCACATAATCTCTGAGGACGCGCCGGGGGATTACCTTGAGGAGGGGAAAGCCCTTGAGCTTGTTAGGGCGTATCTTAAGGATAACTTTGGGATAGAGCCGAGCGAGTGGGAAATGGTCAAATCATCCTCGGAGGACCGCAAGGCCAGGCGAGATTACTACTTTACCTTCAAGAAACCTTCTGCTACATGGGGCGAATCTGATCTCAGGGTGGATGTGGTTCTTGCTGGCTCAGAGATTGCTTCTGTAGTAAAATACCTGAAGGTTCCGGAGGAGTTCACCAGGAATTATCAGTCCCAGCGGTCCCTCGGGAGCCTACTCGGAACAATAGCATCGCTTCTGGCGGTTCTCATGGTCTTTGCTGGTGTGATAATGTTCTTCGCGAACCTGCGCAAGCGCGGAAACGATGTGAAGCTCGCAACCCTCGTCGGCGTCGCGCTCGGGCTCTCAATACTCATATCAAACGCCACGCTTATCCCGACATACCTTTCTAGGTATGACACCGCGACCCAGTTCTCCGGATACCTCCTTCAGGTCTTCATGGGTATGGCCCTTTCTGTCCTGGTCATAGGGTTCTTCGTCGGGGTAGTCGCGGGCTGGGCTGGCGGAGCAATAGATAAGAAAGAGACCCTCTGGGGACTTCTTCCCCTTTCCAGGGGGAGGCTTTCAAGGCGCATGGCGGGCTGGGCGCTTCTTTCCTATCCGCTCGCGTTCTTCTTCATGGGGCTTCAGGTGATAATCTACTTCCTCGGCGTGAAGTTCATGGGGGTCTGGGCCCCGGCCGAGAGCGAATACACCATGGTCTTTGCCTCGTCTATTCCAGCGCTTTTTGCCCTGGGAACATCCCTTTCAGCTGGACTCAACGAGGAGGTCATCTTCCGTTTCTTCGGGTTAACGCTCTTCAAGAAGGCTCTTCGGAACACATTCCTCGCGTTTCTCATACCTACAGTTATCTGGGCCTTTCTGCACTCAACCTATGAGATATTCCCCATCTACTTCAGGGGGATTGAGCTGACCATAGGCGGATTGCTCTTTGCCCTTGTCTTTTGGCGCTACGGGCTTTTCACCGCGATAATGACCCACTGGATGGTGGACGCCCTGTATTTCACTATGCCCCTGATGAAATCCTCATCCGTGGGGTTCGTCGTATCCGGCGCAATAGCCGCCGGCTTCGGCCTCATAGTAGCGCTCATAGCCCTCTTGGGAAAGCCCGAGAAGGATGTTGAGGTATCTGAGAAGGTCATACCCGCGCTCTCAGCGGCCCTGGATTACTTCCGGGACCACCCCGATGCCCTGCACGAGTTTCTCGTGAAGGCTGGGCTTTCTGATGCGACGCCGGGAGAGAGGCTTAGATACCTGGTCCGTGAGCTCCTGGGCCTCAAGCTCAGGGAGAAAAAAGGCCAGTATTTCGTCAAGGGCCTGGCCGCGCCGGACGCGGAATTGCTCTCAAGGGCAACCGGCCTTTATGCCGAAGAAACTAAGAAGGGTTGGGCCTTCAGGGATCAGCCATGAAGCAACTTTTCATAGCTTTGTCCCTTTTCTTTCCCCAGCACAGGCTCGCGGACGCGCCCAGGGGATTTTTCGGCATGGGCTTATCGGACTTTAGGATGGTGCTGGGGTATTGGGGTGATAGCGTCAACCCGATAGGCGCTTACAAGGAGGGGAGAGGCTGGCTCGTTGACTCCGAGTGTACGAGATACATGAGGCCTGGCATGAGGATAGACCTAGTGAAGCTAGGCCTCGGCAAGATAGGGACCTTCAGGGTGGAGAGGATTCTTTCTCCATCCGATGAACCGCCTGCGGCGGGGACGGTCTACGCAAAGGGCAGGGCATATGGCGCCGAGTCCGGCGATCCGTTCTCTGAACCGATAATAGGCATATTTGATCCCGGCGGCAAGCCTCCCAAGGCCGAAATAATCTCCCCGGATGACGATACATGCCGGAAGATAGCCAGGGATTTCCTCAAAGGCAGAGGCATCAAGGGAAAGGACCTCCGGGATATGTTTGTATCCCAGATCGTGAAGGTTGACCTGGAAGGCGACGGGGTTGACGAGGTCTTCATATCGGTCCAGAGTTCGGAGAATTACCTTTCGGATTTCTGGAGTAAGGAGAGCGGTGCGCTTTACTCCTACCTCCTCATGAGAAAGCTGGTGAATGGCAAGCCTCAGATATTCGTGCTATACGGTGAGCAATTCCGGGAAAGCGGAGATGCTGATTTTACAATGCTATTCAAGGTGGCCGGCTTCTGGGACCTTGACCGGGATGGCGTGCTTGAGATCGTGGTGAGCGGGGAATATTACGAGGGCTTTGGTTTGGGGATATACAGCTTTGATGGGGAGCGCTTCGTCTTCAGGGCGGGGTGGGGAGAAGGAGCCTGAGGCTAACCGCATGCGCTCTGATTTCGGAAAAACCTGGTGGGGAAAAGCTTGGGTTCACGCGCTTGAACACCTGGGGAGGCATTACGCCAATCGCTTGCCGAGGGGAAGGCTTTACGCTAGGGGAGGGCATGTCCTCTCCCTTAGGGTATCAGAGGACGGGATCATCCACGCGCTCGTTCAGGGAACCAGGAGAACCCCCTACTCAGTGGTAATAGGGCTGAGGCATCTCACCGACGAGGAAAAATTGAGCCTGGCTAAGAGGGTCATAGAAAACCCATTCATGCTCGCCGAGCTCCTCTCCGGTAACCTGCCGGAGGGGCTTGGCCCGCTCATATTGCCATCGCGGGAGGATGAGTTTGATACCTACTGCTCTTGTCCGGATTGGGCAAATCCCTGCAAGCATATAGCCTCTGTCCTCTACATCCTCGCCAATGAGATAGACAGAGACCCTTTTATCCTCTTCAGGGTAAGGGGCATAGAGCCGGAGGGGTTCAAACGCGAGGTCATCGGCCACCCCCAAAAACCGCCCGATAGGTATATCTCGGCTGAGTCTGTGGAGGAGCCGCTTAGGCTCAGGAAAGCCCTGGCAGGCATGGACCTTTCTCTTGACGAAAAGGTTGGCGATAAACTTTTTTCGCTCCTCGTTAGTGTCCCTGAGACCATACCCTCGGCCGTGGGCGAAAACCTCAGGGAAATACTCGCCCGTGCGAGAAAACTACCGGAGGAAGAGGCGCTGAGCCAGGCCTGGCGCGATACAGATATCCTTTTTAGGGTTGAGGGTGAAACGATGAGGCCCTTGTTCTACAAGAAGGGCAAAAAACAAGCGCGCGGCTTTCCGGAGGATATATACGGGGCCTGGGCTGTTCTCCAATCCCTCGTGGACGACCGTTACCTCACCGACACCGTGAGGTTCGCTTCGGTTCTGAGCAGGTTCGCCTCATCGCTTTTGGAGGCCGGACACATAATACCCAGGGCAATAAGGGAGCGGGATTCCCTCAGGATTGAGTGGGCTCCTCTCATCATGGGCAAATCCGAAGGCATCTTGAGAAGGTTGTCCGAGGCCTGTCCTTTGGGGATGTTTCCCATAAGCAAGGGAAGGTTCGCGCTTCCTGATGAGGGGATAAGGCTTTTCCTGACGAGGGTCATAACCGATCACATAGCGAGGGTCTCTCCGTCCAGCGATGGGTTTCTCTCATCCAGAGAACCTATCCCCCTCAGAGGCGTGAGGGATGAGGCTCTCGCCTCCGCGATTGAGAGCTGGTTGGGAGCCTTCGCGCTCCTTAGGCCCGGCGCGCCGAGGCTCATTTTTTCGCTTGAGCCAGAATCCGGTGGCCTCTGGAAGATGACCCTCAGGGTCAGAACCGAAAGGGGGGTTTCCTCACTCAGGAACGCCTTGTCCGACGATGTGCTTCGCGCCCTTCACTACATATCGGGCTTTTTCCCTGAGGTAAAGGACCTGGTGGACAAGGGCGCGCTCCGGATATCTCAGGAGCAGACCCTTGACCTGATAACAAAGACAGGCCATTTTATTGAGCTTGCTGGAGGGAGGCTCGCCCTGCCTAAGAACTTCGTTAGGCTTAACCAGATAGCGGTTAAACGCAGAGCAAGGGCAAAGGACAGCATAACGAGCTTCATTGACATGAGTGAGATAGTGGAATTTGACTGGATCGTTTCGGTGGGCAAGGGCGAGATTAGCCTTGAGGAATTTGAGCGCCTTGTGAGGGATAAGGTTGGCCTCGTGAGGGTCAGAGGGGATTGGGTTTTCGTTGAACCGGCCGAGCTTAGGGGTTTTATTGACAGAGCGAGGAGGCTACGGGAGGGACTGTCAGGCGTCGCCGCACTGGTTGCGGGGGATGATGTTGAGGCCGACAGGGCTGTTTTACGGTTTCTTGAAAGGCTGAGGCGCCCTTCAGAGTTTCCCTTGCCCAAAGACCTGAAGGCTAAGCTCAGGCCTTATCAGGTTGCGGGGTTCCGCTGGCTGGTCAATAACCTCGTCCTCGGGGCTTGCCCTTGTATAGCTGATGAAATGGGGCTGGGAAAGACAGTCCAGGTTATCTCCGCCCTCCTCCACTTAAAGAGGGCTGGGTTAATGAAGCGCGGGGCGCTCGTGGTTTGTCCCGCCTCCCTCCTTCACAACTGGGAAAAAGAGCTCAGGAGGTTCGCGCCCTCGTTATCCTGTGAGGTATACCACGGCCAGGGAAGAAGCCTAAAAGTCGGCGCCGATGTTATCATAACTACATACGGCATGGTTAGGGAGGACGAGCGTCTCAGAAGAAGGGCTTGGAGCGTGGTAATAGCGGATGAGGCCCAGAACATAAAGAACCCCCAGGCCCAGCAGACGAGGAGCCTGAAGTCCCTGAAGTCTGACCTCAGGATAGCCATGACAGGAACCCCCATAGAGAATAGCCTCCAGGACCTCTGGAGCATAATGGATTTTCTCGTGCCCGGATACCTCGGCCCCTGGAACGCTTTCTACGAGAGGTTCGCTAAGCCCATCCAGAAATACGATGATGAGGCGAAGAAGGCTCTCCTCAGAAAGGCAGTGGCTCCGCTCATCCTCAGGAGGCTCAAGACCGACCCAGACGTTGCCCCCGATCTTCCCGAAAAGATAGAAAAGGACTACTACTGCCCCCTTACCCCTGAGCAGGCCAGCCTCTATCAGGCGGTAGTGAACGAAGGGCTCTCAGCGGTGAGCGACTCATCCGGCATCCAGCGTAAGGGTGCTATCCTAAGCCTCATAACAAGGCTCAAGAAGATCTGCAACCATCCCGGCCACTTTGACCCCATGATTGAGCCGGATCCCTCGCGCTCCGGGAAGACCAAGGCGCTCCTGCCAATAATAGAGGAGGTGCTCTCCGGCCGAGAGAGCGTGCTCGTTTTCACCCAATACCGGGAGATGGGCCACATACTCGTCCAGATGGTTGAGGAGAACCTGGGCATAACCCCGGCTTTCCTCCACGGCGGGATACCCGTTCCGAAGAGGCAGGAGCTCATCCGCAGTTTTCAATCCGGACGGGTTCCTGTTGCCATATTCACCCTGAGGACTGGCGGGGTTGGGCTGAACCTTGAAAAAGCAAGCCATGTGATTCACTTTGACCTCTGGTGGAACCCCGCTGTTGAGAGTCAGGCAACGGATAGGGCTCACAGGATAGGCCAGACAAAAAGGGTCATGGTTCACAGGCTCATATCCAGGGGGACCCTTGAGGAGAAGATAAACGAGCTCCTCCAGAGAAAAAAGTCTCTGGCGAACGATATCCTGGTGAAGGGTGAAAAATACTTCACGGAGCTGTCCGATGAGGAGCTGAGGGAGATAATCAGCCTCAGTGCCTGAAGTGCCTCGTCCCGGTTAAAACCATCGCTATCCCAAGCCTCCTCGCCGCGGCGATGACCTCCTCGTCCCTCACCGATCCCCCGGGCTGGATTATTGCCTTTATGCCGTGCCTAGCCGCGAGCTCAACCGAATCCGGGAACGGGAAGAAGGCGTCCGAAGCGAGAACTGCGCCCCTTGCCCTCTCGCCGGCCTGCCTTAGGGCTATCTCAGCGCTTCCTACCCTGTTGGGTTGGCCAGCGCCCACCCCGAGGGTTGTAAGACCTGAGGCGACAACTATGGCGTTTGATCTCACATGCTTCACAACCTTCCAAGCAAAAGCGAGATCTCGGCCTGTCTCCTCATCAACCTCACCCGATACGACATCCCACTTCTCGTTGAGGAGCGCGTCGGGGCCCTGCACGAGAACCCCTCCAAGAACGCTCCTTATCTGCAAGCCTTGCCTCGCGTCGCCTTTGACAAGGAGCAATCGCCTGTCCCTTTTCTTTTTAAGGAGTTCCAGGGCCTCCGGCTGGAAATCCGGGGCCATGACTATCTCAGAGAAGAAGGCGTTTAGCCGTTCGGCTACTCCAGCACTCAGGGGCCTGTTCACAGCGATTATTCCCCCGAAAGCGGAGACCGGATCCGCCTCATAGGCCGCGGCAAAAGCGTCCTCTATATCGTCCCTTACCGCTACCCCGCAAGGAATCAGGTGCTTTACGATGACAGCGGCGGGCTCACCGAACTCGCAGAGGCAATCCCACGCCGCGGTCGCATCCAGGATGTTGTTGTAGGAGAGCTCCTTTCCCCAGAGCTGCTCCCACAGCGGCCTGCCGTAATAAGCGGCGCGCTGTTGAGGGTTCTCCCCGTACCTGAGATCCTGCGCCTTTTTCTCGTGAAGGAAAAGGTGCTCCGGCATCTCCTCAGACCTGAACCTCGCCCAGAGCTCGCGGTAGATTACACAATCGTAGGCCGCTGTTCTGGCAAAGGCCTTGAGGGCGAGGGTTCTTCTCCCCTCCTCCGCGAGAGTGCCCCCGCGCTTCCTCATTTCCTCCAGGACCCACCCGTAATCGTCCGGGTCAACCACCACTATTACCGAATCGTGGTTCTTCGCCGCGGCCCTTATCAACGATGGCCCGCCTATGTCAATCATCTCAACAAGCTCCGGAAGGGCCGGATTCTTCGCCGCGGTTTCCTCAAAGGGATATAGGTTCACGCAAACCAGGTCAATCAAGGGAATGCCGTGGGCCTCGGCGTCCCGATCGTCAATCCCTCGCCTGAAAAGTATCCCTCCGAATATCTGGGGCTGTAAGGTCTTTACCCGACCCCCGAATACCTCGGGGAATCCAGCCAGCTCCGAGACCTCCGTGACCTCAAGCCCCGCGTCCCGGAGGGTCTTAGCGGTCCCCCCGGTTGAGAGAAGCCTGAACCCGAGCTCCGAAATCCCCCTAGCGAACTCAGCGAGACCCCGCTTGTCCCACACGGATATAAGTGCATACCTCGTCATCCCTGAAATTATGAGGCAGAGCGTTTGCCGGTTGCCAGCTATTGTTTCTCTGCGTGGTGGCCCCGGACCGTTGCCGAGCTTCAGAATATAGCGTGGCCAAAAAGCGCAGGACAAGGCTGGGCAGTATCGCGGCGTGGATCGCGCTTTTCGTTTTGCTAGGGGTTATAGGGGTTTTTCTATCGCCCCCGGCAAAGAGGGTTTTCTACCGGGTGTTTCCCCCACGGCACTACGAGGGGGCGTTCTGGGAGGTCTACTTCACGAGCCAGTGCCAGCCGGAGCTCAGGCTCTCTGAGCTCATCAGGTCAGCGAGGAGGGAGATACACCTTGCCTGCTACGAGCTTGATAATCCGGAGGTAATAAACGCCCTCATCTCCAGAAAGGGCAAGCTGGACATAAGGGTTGTGACTGAGACTGACAACTCAGGCTCTTGGGGAGTGTCCAGGCTCCGGGACGCCGGGATACCCGTCAGGACCGATGACAGGAAGCCCCTCATGCACAACAAGTTTGTTGTCATAGACGATTCCGTTGTCTGGACAGGGAGCTATAACCTCACGGAGCGCGGCGCACAGCTTAACTATGACAACGCTATCGTTATATTCTCGCCCAGCCTCGCCTCCAACTACGAGGCTGAGTTCTCTGAGATGTGGGAGGGCAAGTTTGGCGCCGGTTCTCCGAGGAACACCCAGTGTTGTTTTATGCTTGATTCGGTTCAGGTTGAGAACTATTTCGCGCCCGAGGACGGCGTTGCGGCGCGCTTAATATCGGAAATAAACCTGGCCAGAAAGGAGATTCGGTTCATGGTCTACTCCTTCACGGACAAGTCCATAGCAGAGGCAATGGCGCGCAAGCGCGAGGAAGGGCTCAGGGTGGAAGGGGTATTCAACCGGAGGCAGGAAGGGGACGAAAGCACGGTCTATCCTCTCTTAGCCGAGCGGGGGGTCAGCGTCTACTTTTCCCCGGGCGAGAGGACCTTGCACCACAAGGTTATGATAATTGATTCCTCCGTGGTCATAACGGGAAGCTATAACTTCACGAAGTCCGCCAACACCAAGAACGACGAGAACATCCTGATAATACGCAGTCCCCAGCTCGCCAGGGCATACCTTGAGGAATACGAGCGGATAAGGGCGAGGTCCGCGCCCGCCGAGATAACTAAGAGGTAGGGATTAATTCTACGGGTAATTCAGGGCCACGGAAAGCCCTAGTTCGTCCAGTAGCCTTGAGAGAAGTATCCGGGCCTGTATGTGGTCGCCGGTCATCTCTACCAGTCGGGATTCCAGCTGGGCCCTTAGGTCATTGGCGTATGCCCTGAAATCTTCTATGGCTTTTCGGACAACGGCCTCGTCCTTCGGAACCCTTACGGCGAACCTGCCCGGCTTTGCCGCATAGAAAACAAAGAGTTTAGCCGGGCCAGAGAGCCTATCTGAGATTTCAAGTTTCTGGCCCTCTGACTTTAGGATCAACGAGCCCATGAACTCCTCATATTCCAGGGGCTTTCCAGGCAGAGGAACAAGCTCGCCTTCTCGCAAAACCCTCGGCGGCACGAACGCCTCAGGAAAGCTTCTGAGCTTGCCATCCGCGGCCAAGGATTCTACTATCTGATCAATTAGCCTCGCTATGTCCTTTTCTCTTGCCTCCCGAGCCTTCTGTTTGCGCAGTTTGCCGAGATTCACCCTATCGGAAACCACCCTGACGAGGCCATCGTATATCCTGGGCAGATACTCGTCCGGGGCGAGGCCGAGGGCCTCAAGCACGAGCCTGTCCAGTTCCTGCCTGTCATTTTGCTTGACCTCATCCTGTATCCTCATCGGCGGGCGGGATTTAAGCTTGCCGAAGGCAGAGACAATTTTATTCCTGATAGCATGATCAATCATCTCAGCGTTCGGAACCGGCAGGCCCTCAAGCTCCGGGCCGTAAAAGTTCATAACCCCAGCGCCCTGGTTGACCCTGCCGGTAAGCTCTACGGCCAGACAGGTGATCGTTGAATTCATAATAGCTAGATACAGTTCCCTCTGCTCCCTGTCCTTGAAAATTCCGATAAAGAAGTTATCGGATGCGCAGATCGCGTCCGGATTTTCAGAGAAGAATATCCTTTCGCCAACAAGTCTCAAGCTCAGAAAGTCCCACTCTCCCTGTTCGGGAAGGGTATACCACCTCTTGAAGTGCTTGACTGAGGGCACATCAGGGAACTTCACTCCTCTTCTGCGTTGGCCGTGGCCCCCTCTCGTCTCCCTGGTTTCTCCCTCCTTTACATAGCGCCAGGCGTTGGGGTAGTAGCGCCTCAGTTCCTCCATATCCAGGTCGCAAACGAATAGCCAAGCGTCAGGCTTAGCAACCAGGCTATCCTTTATGCTTGCCGGGCTGGTTATCACCGGCCTCAGAAGCTCCGATTCTATCTTGTGGATCTTGACATCCTCGTCAGAAAGTATGAAGAATTCCTTGATGCCGCACTTGAGGCCGAATCTGAGATCGGCTATTTCCCCCAGCCTGAGGAATCTGTCCCCAACCTTTCCCATTAGTTCAAAATAAACATCAGGCGCTCTGAGGTAGATCATCCAGTTCTCCTCCGGCAGAAGGGCATTTTGTGGCAATGAGATAACGCGCATGTGCTCGTCCTCGTAGATGCTCATGTCGTTCCCTCGCCACTTGATTGTTTTCTCGGCCTTGAAAGGAGCGGCGTCAATTAAGCCCTTTAGGGCATGAAGGCGATGCCAGTGCCTGGCCGGCTGGAAAGGCTCATCGGGCGCGAGCTCGTCCAAGGGCTTTTTGAGCGCAACAAAGTGAAGTGGATCGCCGTCCTCCATGGGTTTGGCGTTTTCCACGACCGTTATTAAGGTGTTGACCTCAACCTGGGTGAACCAGGGCTCCGCCCAGCTCGCCACGATGTATCTAAGGGTGTAATCGTTCAGGAGGATCCTCTTGAATTCAACCCCGTAATCCGTTGATGTGTAAGCGTTGGAGGTGATGAAGCCCAGGCGCCCGCGGCTGGTGAGGTGCCTGAGAGCGTGGAGGAATATGTAGACAAAGATGTCCGTTGTGCCCTTGATTGCGATATCGTATCCGTCCGCCATGAGCGTTTCTGAGAGGAGCTTCTTGTAGCCCCTAGATACGCTCTCTATGTTTTCCTGACGCACATAGGGGGGATTGCCGACTATTGTGGAAAAGCGCGGCAGTGGCTCTCTTATAACCTGATCCTGAAGGGGATGCTTGAACTCTACCTCCTGGCCCGGCAAGAGCCTCATGAAATCCTCCCTGATTATCCTCGGAAAGACCTCGGGCTTTGAGGGGTCTTGCCTGTAAAGGTTCACCGTTGCCAGCTCCGCCGGGAACCTAGCTATATCAACCCCCCAGAGCCGAGGTATTATCTCCTCGTGTTTTCTCGTGCCGTGCTTGTTCCTGAACCAGTCGTAGGCCCTCTGAAGAAAGGTGCCTGTGCCGCATGTTGGGTCAAGTATGCTCACATCGTTGCCGGAGTTGACCGTGAGGGCAATGATGAGATCCACAACAGGCACAGGAGTGAAGTATTGCCCGAGCTTGTAACGATCACTGTGGGGAATGAGGTTCTCGTATATCGTGCCCACAACATCCAAAGGAGCGGTCTCAAAGTGAAAACCCGCAAGCCTGGAAACGAGATCCGCGATCCCCTCCCTGGCATTTGGGGTGAGCTCAACGGTATCAATTATGTCCTCCTCAAATACTGCGTGGAAATCAATCTTGAGCGCTCGGCCGAACGCGGCCCTGAGGGCATCAGTTATGTTCTCAGGATTAACGCCCTCAAGTGATGGGAGCTCCGGCCAATATCTCCTCATAACAAAGTAGAACATTATTTTTACAGCTAACCTGTAAAGGGCCTGCATGGAGGAGACCTTTAGGAGCCTACCGAGCTCTGTCGGTATCCCCTGGGGAGCGGCCCATGCCCTCAGCTCCCTCAGAAATTCCGTTTTCCTGCTCGCTTTTCCAAAAGCCAGCTCATACTCCGGCAGAAGGGCGTTTATCCTCTGGGTTATGAGCTCGGTAAAGAATCGGCTCTGGCTGGCCGGGGTTAGGGCCGCGATCCCCTCCCTTTTAAGGCCGACCAAGAGGTTCATAACCCTTTCCCAGGATGACAGGAGTGCTATTTTCCTCTGCTCGTTTTTGAGATCCTCCAGGCTCGTTATTCCAACGGGGCCGAACCTCTCAACCCTATCCCCGGGCACGCGCCAGATCGTGGTCTCGTTGAAATTGCTGGTTATGAAGTAATCACAGCCCAGATTTCTCGCTTTTTCAAGGGCATTCAGGTAATCGGTATGCGGGGAGATTTTAGGCTGTTTGAATTCGGCTATCGCAAAAGGCGTCCCATCGCTGAGACACACTATCATGTCCGGGAATCTCCCGGATACGCTCCCTTCAACTTTGAGCAAGCCGAACTCAGGCCACGCGCCTTGGCGGATGTATTCGTTGATCTCGCCCGCCAGCTGAGCAACAATTCCCCTTTCTGTGTCCTTTATTTCCCGCCCGTTCAAGGTCTGATAATTATAAAGCGAAGCCCGCTACCCCTTCCTTATGCTTATTTTGCCGGCTCTGCAACGGAGGGTTGCCGGAGGGGCTGACGGGTCATCTATTCCGGCATCAATGTAGACCCCGCCGGAGATTATATCCTCCCTGATGATGCGCAATTTCCTATCCCCTGGAACAAGGAGCTCCACCTTTCCGGCGCTCACATCCAGGCTCAAGGGGCCGGGCTCAGGCGAAAGCAGGACCTCAACCTTGCCGGCGGAGCAGGAGACCGCCCCCTCGCGCAATCCGCGCAGTTCAGCCTTTCCGGCCGAGCAGGCGATAACTGCCACAGGCGGAAGGTCTCCCTTGACCTTTCCCGCGTATACATCAAGCCTCAGGCTCCTCATAGAAGGGAGGCGTATCCTGGCTCTCGCCATATTGATAGCCAAACCGTTCGGGGTCTCATCAGCAAAACCAAGATCTCCTATCCAGGCTTCAACCTTAACCCTGTCCTCGTCCCAGACCAAGAGCTCGGCCTTTGAGGCGGAGAGGCTGAGGCTGAAGTCATCCGAGCCGGGGAGCTCCTTTTCCACGAAATCCTCATTCGGCTTCTTGCCGAACGATATGCCGACGCCAGCGCGCCGGGCCTGGCGGGTTTCCAGCGCGGAAAGCAGGCGTTCGGCCTCCCGCGCGCTGAGTTTGCCCTCCTCAACCATGCGCAGGATCCTGATGACCTCCTCCCTCATATCAATCTCCCCTCATTCTACGCTCGGCCTCCTCAGCCGTTATCCTCCCTTCCTCAAGGTCCTTGAGTATCTCCGCCCTGTTAACGCCCCTCACGCTCGGCCGCCTTCTGCCCGCGCGCCTGATCCTCCTGGCTACCTCGCCCACTAGCCCGAGGACCCCCAGGACTATGAGGATCCAGGGCCAATCCCGTCCCCAGTTCCAGTTTAGAACCCCGATGTTAGCGAGCCATATCAGCACCCCAACAGCGATGAGGGTCAGCGCAGTCCATATCCCTATCATCCTCAGCCTCCTCGCTCAACCCTTATCACGACCCTCTCGCCCTCGTCGCCCTCAACACGCAGGATCTCTCCCTCTGACTCCTCGTCTATTGCCGAGAGCAACTCCTCCAGGTTCAGGTCTATGCCGTTTATCGTGGCCCTGGCGTCAGAAGGGATAAAGCGGCTCGCGGCCCTGAGAAGCCCGGCAGGGAGCTTTATGTTTATCTCCTTCTCTTCGTCCGGGTCCTCTACATGGATGATCACATATCTGAGCTTTCCGGGGGTTTGCGCGGGCGCGCCGGTATCCCCTATGGCATCCAGGAGCCGCGCGGCTTCCTCGGCGTTTATCTTGCCTGCTTCCAAGAGTTCCAGTATCTTTTTCTCTCCTCTTGCATGCTTGCCTCCAGAGATAGTCCGAATATTATAACCGAAACCTTGTGGATTGTCAAGAGGTATTTTCGGAATTATGAAGAACTATTTTGATAAACTCGAATAAGCGAACGGACGTCGTTGCTACAGACTTTCCACCAGGAGTATCTCGTCCCTTCCGTCGGTCTCCCTGAACTTAACCTCCACAACCTCGTGGCCCATTGTCTTGACCTGGAACCCCGTGTAGTCTGGGCATATGGGAAGTTCGCGCCAGCCCCTGTCAACCAGAACGCAGAGCCGGAGCGCGGCGAAGCGCCCGAAATCAAGGAGCTCGTCCATTGCGGCCCGGACGGTTCTCCCGGTATAGAGGACATCGTCGCAGAGGATAACCGTTTTCCCCTCTATCTGGAAGGGGATGTTGCTCCCTTTAACCATGGGCGCCTCTGCGATCCTCGTGAGGTCATCCCTGTAGAAGGTGATGTCAAGCTGGCCGACCCTGACAGGTTTCCCTGTTTTCCCCTCCAGTATGGCCGCTATCCTCTGGGCAAGAGGAACCCCCCTTGTCCTTATCCCAACCAATACGGCTTCGGAGAGGTTTTCCCTCTCGGCTATCTCGGAAGCGAGCCTCTCTATTGTCCTCTGTATCCCTCCCTCGTCGGCTATTCTGTTGACGACAGTCATGGCTAAATTATAACCCATTTTTTGCACAAGATGCCTGTCTATGAGGTGAGGTTAAGCCCACGGGCCCGGATTTGCATTAAAGGCTTAAAAGGGAAACCGCCTTATCATTTATTCCGGATAGCTGGAGGTTTCCTAGCATCTGCAGGGAAACGGCCCACAGCTTGCCCCAGCGGTGGCCAATCGGTAATGGAACCCGGCTCACAATGTTTGCTCGCTCTCGCCTGCCACCCGTAAGCTTTTAGTCATGGCATTACTTGTCTTCATTTCCCAGACTAGCTGGACAAAGTATCCGGACCCCGTTATACGGCCCACCGAGTTCTGGGAGGCCTTCGGCATAGGCGATAACGCGCTCATCTATGAGGACTATACCGGCGCAGGTTTTGACCTGGGAGACACGCTCATAAGGGTTTGCATAGGCTGCGCCATCTTGCCTGACGGAATAACCTGGTATAAATAAGAACGGCGGCCCGGGTGATTGGGACGAGGGAGTGGTTGAGACAGCGACAGTGATTCACGACGGGGATGGCTACGCTTCCTCGCCCGTGGGCGTTGATGAGGATGCCCGTATAACCCAGCGCGAGCTTTTCTGCCCAGGCGTTTTCGGAAATCGTATTTCTGTGAGCGCTCTGGGCGCGGTTGAGATATGCCTCTTTGATCCTTCGGGCAGGTTGATTTTCATCCGGAAAGGCGACTCTGCTATCTGGGCCACCTGGGAGCTGGCCCAGGGCGTCTACTTTATCACAGCCAGGTGGGAGGATGAGGTGAAGTCCGCCAAGGCCGTCCGGATCCGCTGATGCTACTGGTTGGAAAACACGGCCCGGACGAGGGTATAATTTGCACATGATTGAAGGACTCCAGCCCCTCCGTATGACGGGAGGGCAGTTCGTTTCCCTCTCCTGGGCGCTCAAGTCAGCGCTGGCAAAGCTCAGAGACGATTACGACTATGACTTCATAAACGGCATCCTCGGAGGCGCCTTCATGACCCAGGCATCCCCGGACGAGGAGTGCAAGGCCTGGTGGACAACGGGAAACCAGGCCGTTTACCTGGAATTTGCCTCCCGAGCTTTCGGCGTGCCCATGAGGAGGATTCCGGAGGGATTCGCCTACCCCCGTGATCTTGAGGCTTTTCTCGCCGATCCGGAGGCATTTTTCTCCGAACACATTGAGGAACCGCTTGCAGAGAGCCTTGAGAGGGGCATACCGGTCATAGCCCAAGGCTGTTTTGGCGGTTTCAGGACGGGGCAGTGGAGCGTCATAGCCGGTGCAAAGGGCGACGCGCTCGTGGGGCTCCCGGCCATGGCAGAGGGCTATGAGGCGACCGAGGACCTTCCCTGGCAGATAATCGTCCTCGGCGAGCCGGCCGAAGAACCTGACCCTGTCCCCTTCATACGGGAGGCCCTTTCCCACGCGGTTGAACTCTGGGAGAACAAGGCCCCGTCTGACCCGGGCTGGATAACGGGCAGGCCCGCCTGGGACATGATAATCTCCGGCCTTGACCAAGACCCCTTCTGCGAGGCCTGCGGCCCCGAATCCCATTCCTGTCTCGGCTGGATAGTTTCCTGCGCTGCCGGAGCGTGTTTCTCTGCCGTGCACTTTACAGATATGGCGAGCGAGATAATGGAGCTGTCCTCCCCCCACCTTGCCGAGGCCATCGCGAGCTGGCGCGAGGCCGCCGAAGCCCTCCTTCCCCTAACCGCGCTGGACGCCTTGGCCGCCCTGCTCACAAAGGACCGCCGTGCAATAGCCGAACGCCTCTCACGCGCCCGCGAAGCGCAGGGCCGGGCCGCGGATGCTCTGCGGGGTTTCCTAGGGCAATGATCGCGGCCGCCATTATCCTCGCCTCAAATTCTGACCCAATGTTCGGGCCTGATAAAGCCAAGCACGCCGCGGCCTCCTTCGTTCTCTTCACCTCAGCTTATGCCCTCTCGGATGAACCCTGCGGCTTCCGGGCCGCGGCTGCGGCCGGCGGCATAACGGTTTCAGCGGGCCTCCTCAAGGAGATCTATGACTGGAGGACAAAAGGCCGCTTCAGCTGGCGGGACATTTTTTGGGACGGGGTTGGGCTCGCGCTCGGCGCAGGAGTCGTGTTTCTCGGCAGGAAAGAGGGGCAATTTTGATCGCCGCGAATCCGGGAAAATCTCTCCCCATAAGGAATTCATAGTCTTACACCACTTCCGGGTTAAAAAAGCTGACCTGGCCCATTTTCAACCCCCTCTAAGTCCTTGACTATCAAGGAGTTTCGCTCAATACCCGATGGCGCAAAGGTTGTAGCGACTGTGAT
>Ga0078972_1008811_pt1 | contig 20623 bp, 22 predicted proteins | sample YelNatPaOPGAMG01_FD_67568 | JGI IMG/M metagenome (GOLD analysis project Ga0078972, IMG submission 67568) | Hot spring thermophilic microbial communities from Obsidian Pool, Yellowstone National Park, USA - OP-RAMG-01 (SPADES assembly) (version 2) | ecosystem: Environmental > Aquatic > Thermal...
CCCAATACATGCCGATGCCGGTGGAGGATCAGATCATGATCATCTTCGCCGGCGAAAATGGCTATCTCGATGATCTCCCTCTCGAAAAGGTGAAGGATTTCGAGGCGGGTTTCTATCCCTTCGTTCGAGACCGATATCCCATGATCCCGAAGGGAATCCGCGAAACGAAGGAACTGTCGGAAGAATTGACCAAACTCCTTCATCAGGCCATTCAGGAGTATAAGAAGAATTTTGTCGTCTCAGCATGAGCGGGGCTTCGGGGACCCTGAGGAATCGAAAGGTTTTCCCCTTCGTGCCATCGGCGAGACGACCCGCCGCTTTTTCGTGTAAGGAACGAGGGCATGCTCGGAACCAAGGAGATCAAGCGAAGAATTCGTAGCGTCGTCAGCATCCAGCAGATCACCCGCGCCATGGAGATGATCGCTGTGTCGCGCCTCAAGCGGGCTGAAGAGAGGCTTCGTTCCGCGAGGCCTTACGCAGAGAAGATCCAGGAGCTGATGGAAAACCTTGCCCCATCCCTTCCCAAGATCGACCATCCCCTTCTCGCCAAGAGAGAGGTCCGGCGGATCGGGTTGGTCCTCATTACGTCGGACAAAGGGCTTTGCGGAGGCTACAACGCCAACGTCATCGCTCATGCCACGCGGTTTATCGAGGAACATAAGAGCCAGGAGATCTCCCTCATCCTTGTGGGAAGGAAAGGCCACGATTTCTTTCGACGAAGGACTTATCCCATCGATCACACGCTCCTTCAACTTTCCAAAGAGATCAGCCTTCAAGAGGTGAAGGAGATCTGCGGCGTGGTCACAAAAGGTTTTGAGGAAAAACGCTACGATGAGGTCGATCTGATTTACACCCGCTATCAGTCCGCCATGGTGACGCGGCCGACTACGTTGAGGTTACTCCCCCTTGAGAGCTCGGAGATTTTGACGAAGGGCCCTTCGTGGAAGGGGGAACCTCTCTTTGAACCCTCGGCCGAAGAGATCATGGCCTTCCTTCTTCCCAAGTATCTTGAGGCCCAGGTTTACAAAGGCCTTGTTGAATCCGTGGCAAGCGAACAGGGTGCCCGGATGGTCTCCATGAAGTCGGCCACGGATAACGCTGAGGAGATGATCTCCACGCTCACGCTCACCTACAACAAGGCAAGACAGGCTTCCATCACCAAGGAAATTCTCGAGGTAACAACCGGCGCTGAGGCCCTCAAATTCGCCCGGGAGAGGAAAGAGTCAAAGGAGGTATGACCTTGAAAGTGGGAAAAGTGCTCAGGGTGATCGGTCCGGTGGTCGATGTTGTCTTTTTTGGAGAGGAACTGCCGGCCATCTACAATGCGATTCGCATTATGCGTCCGGACGGTACCCCTCTCATTATCGAAGTCGCCCAGTACCTGGGCGAAAACGTGGTCCGCTGCATCGCCACCTCCACGACCGATGGATTGGTCCGTGGAATGGAGGCCGTGGATACGGGAGAACCGATCACGATGCCTGTGGGCCGTGAGACCCTCGGCCGGGTCTTTAACCTGTTGGGCGAACCGATTGACAAATTGGGCGAATGCCCGGCGAAGAAACGCTATCCCATTCACAGGCCGCCACCCCCCTTTGAAGAACAAGTCCCTGCGAACCAGGTCTTTGAGACGGGTCTCAAGGTGATCGATCTCCTCGAGCCCTACGCAAAAGGGGGAAAGGTGGGGCTCTTCGGCGGAGCCGGTGTGGGCAAGACCGTCCTCATCATGGAGCTCATCCGTAACATCGCCACCGAGCACGGAGGCTTTTCCGTTTTTGGGGGTGTGGGAGAGCGAACCCGTGAGGGCAACGACCTCTGGCTCGAGATGAAGGCCTCTGGGGTTATCGACAAGACGGTTTTGGTCTTCGGCCAGATGAACGAGCCTCCGGGAGCCAGGCTTCGTGTGGGCCTTTCGGCCCTCACCCAGGCAGAGTATTTCCGTGACGAAGAAGGGCAAGATGTGCTCCTCTTCATCGATAACATCTTCCGATTCGTTCAGGCGGGCTCGGAGGTTTCCGCTCTGTTGGGCCGGATGCCTTCGGCCGTTGGCTACCAGCCTACCCTTTCAACGGAGATGGGCGAACTTCAGGAGCGCATCACCTCCACCAAGAGGGGCTCCATCACCTCTGTTCAGGCCATCTATGTGCCCGCGGACGACCTGACCGACCCTGCTCCGGCAACGACCTTTTCCCACCTCGATGCCACCACCGTTCTTTCGCGGCAATTGGCAGAGCTGGGCATTTACCCTGCTGTGGACCCCCTCGATTCGACTTCACGAATCCTCGATCCCCGTATTGTGGGAGAGGAGCATTACCGGGTCGCTCGGGGAGTCCAACAGGTCCTCCAGCGATACAAGGAACTCCAAGACATCATCGCGATCCTGGGAATGGAGGAGCTTTCAGAAGAGGATAAGCTGATCGTAGCCCGAGCAAGAAGGATCCAGCGCTTCCTTTCCCAGCCGTTCTTTGTGGCCGAGCAATTTACAGGAACCCCGGGGAAATATGTCTCCTTGCCCGATACGATTCGGGGGTTTAAGGAGATCTTGGAAGGAAAGTACGACGACCTTCCTGAGCAGGCCTTCTACATGGTGGGAAAGATCGAAGAGGTCGTGGAAAAGGCCAAACGATTGAGCGGCGGAATGGCCTGAGGAACAACGAAAGTATCGGGTCTGAAAAAGGGGCGAAGCTTCGACGATGGAAAATGGGTCTCTCCACTTGGATGTGGTCACTCTTAAAAAAGTGGTCTTCAGCGAACCGATCCAATCGATTGTGGCTCCTGGAACGGTGGGCTATTTCAGTATCCACGTCGGGCATACGCCCTTTGTGTCCAGTCTCAAAACAGGTGTCGTTCAGGCAATCCGGTTGAATGGGGAAAAGCTGATCCTGGCCATGACCGGCGGATTCCTCATGACAGATGGGAAAAAGGTCATCCTTCTCGCCGACGCAGCCGAGAGACCCGAGGAGATCGACGTAGCCCGTGCTCAGGCCGCAAAGGAGAGAGCCGAAAAGAGACTGGCCGAACGAAGCCCGGATATTGATATCGACCGGGCCAAAGCCGCCCTCCTACGGGCCCTGACTCGCCTGAAGGTCGCTGGGGCTTCGTGAGAAGTTCCTTCCTTAAGAAAGCACGTCAAGCAAACGGTCCAAAAGGGGCCTGGCCTCGGCCTCTGAGAGACAATACCGCATCTCCGTAAACCTCTTTCTGAATCGGGCGACCTCCTCTGCCATGGGACGATCGTAGAGAATGATCTCCTTCATATAGGCCGCGAGCTGGGCGAAGTCGGCCTCCTTCATCCCGAAGCGCGTCATCTCCTGGGTTCCCATTCTCAGGCAGCTGGCCGAGGTAAAGCCTTCGTCGTCCGGTGCCGCCTGGTAGTTTAACACGATGTTATTCTCCTCCAACCGATTGGCCATCAGGGGCCCCAAGCGGTAGCCTACCCTCAAGATCACCTGATGGGTCTCCGTGTAGCCCAATTTCGGATCGCCTTCGACGGAGAGACCTTCGTCCCGAAGGGCTTTGGCAAAGGCCTTGGCATTCGAGAGAACCGCCTTCTGATATTCCGTCTTGAACGCGTTCATCTCGTAGGCCGCCAGCAAGAGTCCCACCAGGGTTCCCAGATGATGGTTGCTCACGCTTCCGGGAAAGACGCGGCGCACGATCGCCTCCCAGAGCTCTTCGTATTCGGTGCCTTCCTCCATGTTGCTTGCGATCAAGCCTCTCTGAGGGCCGAAGAACGTCTTGTGGGTGGAGCCCGTCACCAGATCAGCACCCTCTTGGAAGGGGTCTTGAAAATAAGGTCCCACCAATCCAAGGACATGGGCCATGTCGTAAAGGATGATCGGCTTGGGTTTGATCTCGGAAACCATCTGGGCGATCTCTCGAACCGGCTCTCGATAGATGATCATGCTCTTGCCCAAAACGATCAGTTCTGGCCGCTGGGCCTCGATCAACTCACCGGTCTTCTCCAGGTCGATCTGATAGGGGTTCTCCCTCAGCACGGGAAACGGGTAGGCCGCCGGCCTTTCGGTCATTGGATCGATGGCCACAAAGTCTCGCAGGGCTCCCAGGGGCTGAGCACTGAGGTGGCCTCCCCGGCCCAAATGGTGATTTACGACCTTTCGGATCCTTCGAGGTTCGGACTTACGATCCAGACGGTTGAGATAGTCCATCAGGCCACTGAAGACAGCCGTGTTGGCCATTTGGCCGCTGATCACCCGCGGTTCCACCTCAAGACAGCCCAAGAAGCGCCGAAGCTCCTCGCTAAGGAGGTTTTCCACTTCCTCAATGAGCTTCGTTCCTTGGTAGTAGAAGACATCCCTTTCTCCCAAACCCTTGACGAGGCGGTGTTCGGCATAGCGGCCCGATGGATCGGCGATGGTGAGAAACCGAACGAGGGGGGAGGGAGTATGTTCCGAGGGGATCAGATTGACCGTCTCCCTCTGGCGCCAGCGGGTGTTGTCGACAACCCGTGTTACCAGGGCCAAGGCGCTTTCTCCAAGGGCCTTTGGAGGTGGAAGAATCCTTCGTTTCTTCTCCTCGGGAAGGATGGGCCGCGCGTAGGGAGGGGCTTCGAGAGAGAGGTGCCTCTCCACGATCATCCCTTCGAAGGACTTTCCCCTCTGCCGGATCTCGATCTTCTCTCCCTCCTTCAGATCGGCGTCGATATAGGCCAACCCGATCGATCGCATGGCCTTATCATCGGAGGGCTCCATGAGAATTCCATCGCCAGAAAAGATCCAGTAGGGCACCATGGTGCCGCTGGTCACATGGCCTGATTTCTTGCCATGGGCCCATACCTCATAACCTTGCCGGGGAATCCCTTGGCTGCCCACAACAGCGAAGGGGAAAATCCTTTTCGGAACGACCTGTTTCTCTTTGGGCGGCAGAGGATCGCCGCCCAACCTCAGTTTCATCTCTTCGAACTGGCGCCTCAGGGCGTCGCGACCGATGAAATTCCCCTTCAACGGCGAAAAGCTCACGCCCAAACCCGGCGCGGGAGCTGCAAAGATAGGAATCTCCTTGCCTTCTTTGTCTACGCCCAACTCGTGGCCATAGAGGGGAAGGCTTGCCTCCAGTCTCAAGGTATCCCTTGCGCCCAGGCCGACCGGAACAATCCCGTTGGGAGCACCTACCTCAAGGATCCTTTCCCAGATCATTCGGATCTTCTCGCTCGGGGAAAAGAGTTCAAAGCAGATCGGCTCACCCGTATAGCCTGTTCTTGAGATCGTAACCGTGACTTGCTCGCCTTCGATCTCGCATACCCTCAAACGGTTCCTCCACGGATCGGGAAGAACCGTGTGACCTTCAACGAGAATCTTCTCGAGAACCTCCTTGGTCTTGGGACCCTGGAGGGCGATCATGCTCATCTCTTCGCTCTTGTCTTCGATGATGAGGTCGCGAAACCGCTTCTTCTGTTCCATGAACCAGTCCCAGTCTTTTTCCTTGTTGGCCGCGTTTACCACGAGGAGATATCTCGACTGGGCCATCAGCTTCCCTTCATCCAATCGATACAGGTAGGCGTCATCAATGGCTCCGCCCCACTCATCCTGGATCAAGGTGTACTGGGCCATCCCGTGTTCGAGGCTAAGGACATTGTTCGTGAGGACGTGTTGAAGAAAAGGTGTGGCCCCCTCCCCGTAGATGAGGAAGCGACCCATGTGGGAGACATCGAAAAGGCCTCCATATTTTCTCGTGCGCAGATGCTCCTCGACTATGCCGGTTTTGTAGGCCACAGGCATCTGCCAGCCTGCAAACGCGACCATCTGGCCATCATGCTCTTTATGCCACGCCCAAAGGGTTGTCTTCTTTAGATCAGTCTCCATGCCTTCGTTTTCCTCCTTGAACCCAGTAATCCCGCCTCTTGCATAGCGGAGCCCCGGAGACGAGGCCTCAGAAGCCTTCTCAAGCGGGTTTTGTTGACCCGTGAACGGTTAACGCCCACTCCACCAAAGGTGAAGCCAAGAAGACGTAACGGAACTTGGTACGGAACCTCCTTAAGATGCCCCCACAAGCCCTATCTGGCCTCCTCACCGGGGCCCTTGAGCAGGATCTATTGCAACGTTAGATTAATGACTTTCATGTAACACATGCTCCACAGGGAATCAATTTGAGAGATTTCGGTGTTGGACCCGTTTCTTAGCCCATTCACCTGAGATTACATCCCATCGATGCTGCCCCCAACTTGCCCTTTCTCCACCCGAAGCCCATACTCTTCAGGACGTTTCTTGACCTTTCAGATAGAAAAAGGGCTGTGCATCCAAGTCGTCAGCGATGCAAGAAATGAGAGGATCGGATGGTGATTTGGCCATGTTCAGGGCCTCTCGATAACGTCTTGCAAGGATTGATCATAGATTTTTCTCATCGCAAGCCCGTGCAGCCTCATACCCCTACAGGCCCCTCACTCACGCCCCCCCACTCAGGCATAACGGGCACTACATCCGTAAAGGCCTCCGCCTCGGCACGGATCTGCCGCACGAGTATGGCAACCATTTGTTCCCTCATAACCACCCTCCTGACAAGTGCCACCCTTTGCGGAAGAGAAGGGGGTTCAAACGTCCAAAGATAAGAGTCAGACCCAATGGCTGTAAGATAATTCTGGAGACAGAGCCGACGCTCCTTTGGGTAGTGCGAGGGGTCTAATTCCTTTGCGGGCCAGAGACCAACGAAAACAATCTCCGAAAGTGAGGGAGTCTTTGGTGGTTTTGTTTCCTCGCCACGGCACCACCCGTTGCTCAAAACGGTCGCACAAACCGCAACGCATAGATAACGCAACACGGAGCTCACTGCCTTCCCCGTCCGACATTCCCCATGCTCGTTCTTATGCCGCCCAACGCTCGGGCTCAGACGCGTCAGCACGTCAGCGCCGCCGTCGCCTGGAACCCGTTGTTAGGCCCTTGTTTGCCAAAGAACCAATGCATTATGTTTTGCTATTAGTTCGCGTATCATTGGGACTAACTCACTTGGCACTTCCATGACCGTCTGGCCCTTCGTTTCAAATGCCGCCTCGTCCTCAGCAACGGCTTCTTCCTCGGATTGCGATTCATAATGGGCTAGTACCCTTCTCACACGTTCAGCGTCCCAACCTGGGGGAAATTCACTTTGTTTCACTTTTCTTTCTCCTCCTGCGGCGACGATATGCAATTAATGGCTTACCTCGCAGTTCATAGGCTGTGATTACAAACACACTATTTGGTTCCGGATCAGGAACTTAAATTACCCTGAGATAACGTCCCTGCTGTCGTCCTACCAATCGCCACTCGAGATCCTTCTCTCCCCGGCCGGTCTTCTCCTGGATTGAAAAGAACCTCTTGGACCTCTGTTTCTTTAACATCGTGCCCATAGATATGAGGTTGTTCAGTTTCTGGATCGATGTAATAGCGAATTTTCAATGCAATTATACCATCTTTTCTATTATTTTCTTAGGCGAACGATCGATTTGGGAGGAAGCTCATTCACCAGAGGTGTACGATCCACAAGGATCGGAACATCCAGGGGCATCTGGCGAAGCGATATCGGAAGGAGGCCACCGGCGGTTCAAGACCGCTTTGGAACAGAACAGCTATGAAGATGCCAAGGGGATGCTTCGAGAGTTTGAGCAATGGTTAAGAGGGATCAATGAATCGGCTGCGGACTCGCTGCTGGAAGCCTTCGAGGATATTCTGACCCTTCATCGGCTGAAGGTTCCTGGGGTGTTACGAAAGACGCTGACCTCGACGAATCCGATCGAGAGCGTATTTTCCACTGTGCGGGACTGCGAGGGGAATATCAAACGCTATCGGAGCACTGTACATTTCAATATACGTGTTCCAGAGACATTCCAATAAGCTTGTACTTGACCGATTTGGATTTGACTTTCGCCCATTTAATCCCTCCTCATTTTTTAAGCACTATAACAGGCGCGATCAGCGGGGCGTGGAACGCATCCGCTGGATCGTGTTGTTACCCATTATTTATGCCGCCTTCTGCAGTTTGACACGCATGCCAGCTCTTGTTGCAAGAGTAATTAGCATTTCGAGGCTAAATCTCTCCCATTTTCCTCTGATCAAGTCTGAAACCCTAGATTGACTCACTCCGAGGATTTCCGCAGCCTTGGTCTGGGTTAGCCTCTTGGCTTTGATGAACTTCCGGAGATCGGCCATAAGATCGGCACGCATCTGAAGAATTGCGGCTTCATCCGGAGAATACCCGAGATCAATGAATACGTTTCCAGAAGAATTAACAACGGCCTCGCTCATAAGTTACCTCCAATCTGTCTGTACCGCTGGCGAGCCAAATCAATATCATGCCGGCTCGTTTTTCGAGTTTTCTTTTGAAATGCGTGAAGCACATAAACCGCATCGCGAAACTTAGCAACATAGATCACTCTCCACTCGCCCAAAACGTGTATACGGATTTCTTTCACGCCTCGACCAATTAGCAGCATGGGCTTCCAATCGCTTGGTTCGAGTCCTTCTTGAACTGCGCGCAGTTCGAAGCCCGCTGCCCTACGGGCTTCGTCCGGGAAATTTCGCAGATCATCTAGGCTTGATCCTAAGAATCTAAGTGGCTTTATAGCCATAAAGATATTATACAAATTTTTATATATTTGGCAAGTTCAATGATAATTTTTTATCTGGTGGGGTAACGACAGAAATAAGGCGCGGGAGCACGGCCTCCGCAAATAGGCGACGGGCTATCACCCGTCGCCTTGACTCAATTGTTAAATGCGCAACTTCATTCAATAATTCAGTAATTATTCCAATCAGGTTTTTCAATTAGGGCCAACCCTTCGTTATCAAAGAATTTCTTGTAGTCAGGCCGAGGAATTGGTTTCCCATTTCTAAAGGCTGCCGGTTGACATCTGTAACCTCGCGAATGCTTTTTTATTCTTGAGAAAGGCATATATGCAACGAACAAGGCAGGGCCTGGTTGATTTACGGAAAAGAACGGGATTGCAAGAACCATGTCAGGATGCACCTGCTTCAGTTTACCAACGTAGCCATAAGTACTTTTATTGCCTTTGTCTGCCGATAGATATTTTCCTTTCACTTGTACCGGTCTGATAATTTCTCTTCCGTCAGTCCCGGTTTTGGAAATAATAAAATCCATGCCTTTATCACGGTGAGGGAAGTAAACATTCCATCCGGCATTCGCCAGCAGCCCAGCGACGTACAATTCAGCGAAATAGTACCGTGCTTTTGACAATCAACCCTGATGTTGCAATCAATCCCGCTCAAGGGCCCCAGGGAGGGCACCTGATTGTAGGGGCACCTTAAGGAGGTTCCGTACCGAGTTCCGTTACCTCTGCCGGACTTTCCGCCTAGGTGGAGTCTTCGATAACCGCTCCCATGTCAACAAAACCCGCTTGAAAAGGCCTCTGAGCCGTCCCCTCCGCGGCTCCATTATGCAACTGATGGATAAAACTTGACCCTCTATCAAAGCCCCCACCTTCTCAAACGGGAGGCTGAATGGACCCCTCTCAACCGGCAAGGGCCAAAAGGAGAACCGGGGTCCGCGAAACGAAGGCATTCCGGTTCCAGACCCTATCCGATTGAAACTCAAGACCATTTCGATTATAAGAAGTCGATACGAAGCGACGGGAACACAAGAGAGCCCAAAAGCAACCATTCTGTTAAAAGCGAGCCCACTTCATCCGGGAGAACCCAAAAGGCAAGGAGGAGCTATGGAAGGGGCTGAAACGACGACCGAAGGTATTGTGCGAAGTCATTGCCGGATTTGTCACGGGGGTTGCGGGGTGCTTGTCCATATGAAGGACGGACGAGTGATCCGAATCGAAGGGGATCCTCAGTCGCCTATCAGCAGGGGAACGCTCTGCCCCAAGGGTATGGCCTCCGTGCAACTCGCCTATCATCCTGACCGATTGCTCCACCCTCTCAAAAGAAAAGGGGCCAAAGGAGAAGGAAAATGGGAAAAGATCTCGTGGGACGAGGCCTACGAGATTTTGACACGAAAAATGAAAGGGTTTAAGGATAACTTCGGAGCCGAGTCGATCGTTCTTGGCTATGGCACGGGACGGGACAACGAGGCTTTTATCTATCGATTTGCAAACCTCCTGGGAACGCCCAATGTCCTCACCGCTGGCCACATGTGTTATGGTCCACGGGTTTCGACCTCCATCATCACCTGTGGGAACCTCCCCGTGTGCGACTACGAGGGAAATCCCCGATGCGTGATGGTCTGGGGGAATAATGCCATTCTATCCAATCCCGATGAATATAAGGGGCTCTATCTGTCCGACGCCTTGGCCAAAGGGGCAAAGCTCATCGTCGTCGATCCCCGCTTCACAAAATTGGCCGATCGTTCAGACCTCTGGCTTCAGATTCGGCCGGGAACAGATGCGGCCCTGGCTCTCGGGATGGCCCATGTGATCGTCGAAGAAGGCCTTTACGACAAGGAGTTCGTCCGGAGGTGGGTTCATGGGTGGAAGCAGTTCATCGAGCGAGTCGAATCCTATCCTCCGGGAAAGGTCTCCGAGATCACCTGGATCCCCGAGGAGAAGATCCGCGAAGCAGCCCGTCTTTTTGCAACGACAAGACCCGCTTGTATCCAGTGGGGGGTGGCCATCGAGCAATCGATCAACTGTGTCGATAACAACCGGAGCCTCATCGCCCTCGCTGCCATCACAGGCAACCTCGACGTTCCTGGAGGCATGGTCTTCTACGTTCCTCCCCCTACGATGAGCGCAAGCCAGTTCGGAGCCCACAAAATGCTTTCACCTGAGCAACGGAAGAAGCGCCTGGGCGGAGATCGTTTCAAGCTCGCTGATGCCTTCGCTATTCTCAATCCGAGGTTCGTGTGGGATGCGATCCTCACAGAACGACCTTATCCTGTGAAGATGGTTTTCCTCATCTCTTCAAACCCGGTGACGACGCGGGCTCAAGCATCCATGGTTTATGAGGCCCTAAGAAGGGTTGAGTTCCTTGCGGTCTCGGACTTCTTCCTAACACCTACAGCCGAGCTCGCCGATCTTGTCCTTCCGGCTGCCACGTGGCTCGACATGGATTATGTAGCCGAATTCTGGAAACGGCACGGTTATGTTCTGGCCCGCCGGAAAGCGATTCAGGTGGGAGAGTGCAAATCAGACCACGAGGTGCTCATCGAGTTGGGAAATCGCATGGGCCAGAGCGAACACTGGTGGCCAACCTTACATGACGCCCTCAACGCGATCTTGGCACCCAGCGGGTTAACTTTCGAGGAATTTGCCGAGATCGGCTATCTTCGTGGCAAGATGGAATACCGCAAATATCTGAAGAAGGGCTTTTCGACACCAACCCGAAAAGTCGAACTCTATTCGACGAGGATGAAGGAGTGGGGTTATGACCCCCTGCCCAGGTTTCAGGAGCCCCCCGAGTCGCCGGTGAGCCGTCCGGATCTGGTCAAGGACTATCCCTATATCCTGATCACGGGTATGCGACCGACGGCCTTTTTCCACTCCGAGCATCGACAGATCCCTTGGCTCAGGGAGCTTCTGCCAGAACCTTTGGTCGAGATCCATCCGGAGACGGCGAGGAGAGAAGGTATTGAACAGGGAGATTGGGTCACCATCGAATCGCCCCGGGGCAAATGTTACCAAAGGGCAAAGCTGACCCTTGGGATCGACCCTCGTGTGGTCGGTGCACAGCACGCATGGTGGTTTCCCGAGAAAGAAGGTCCCGAGCATGGGTGGAAGGTCTCCAATATCAATCTCCTGACGGATAACGATCCCGACACCTGCGATCCCGCTATGGGTGCGACGAACCTGAGAGTTCTTCTATGCCGTGTTTCGAAGAAAAGCGAGGGCACACCATGACCAAGAAGCTAGCCCTGATCATCGATCAAGAAGCATGCTGGGGATGCGATGCCTGTGAAATCGCGTGTAAGCAGGAGAATGGGGCCCCGGAAGGTTCGAGGTGGATTCGCGTAAGGACGAGGGGCGTCCAAGGCCTCGACGACCGATTGAGCCTGATCTATCATCCGGCCCGATGTCTCCAATGTGCAAAACCTCCCTGTAAGGCGGCCTGCTCAGTTGGAGCTATCTCTCAGAGAGCGGATGGGATCGTCCTCATCGATTCAGAGCTCTGTATCGGATGCATGGCCTGTATCGAGGCCTGTCCCTTTGGTGTGATGCAGTTCAATAAGGAAAAAGGGGTGGCGGAGAAATGTCATCTTTGCTATCACCGCATCGACCAGGGAAAAAGGCCTGCATGCGTTGATGTTTGCATCGGCCGCTGCATCTATTTTGGGGAGATTGGAGAGCTTCTCGATCGACTGGGGACGAAACGGTGGAAGTTTGAATGGTGAGAGGAAACCCTAATGTTGCAATCGATCCCTTCATGGAGGGATTTTTGGAACATCAGGGTCTATTCTTCGAGCCAACCGGTCTCCGCTCCGTGGCCTAAACCATTCCTTTCCTTTTCCTCCTTCTCCTCTTCCTCTAAGATCAGCTCTGCCACCCATCTCGTCCCGTTTCCGACGACGCTTGGGCACTTGTCATCGTGCCCCCCCAGACGATCCTTTTCTTTCCTTTCCTCGGGATTCCATTTGTCAAAGGATCTGCCGAAGAGTTTCGTTTCGATGTCCTTACAGATCGTGCTCCCATATGTTTCAACGAACTTGTCCGAAAGTCTCCGGATGAGCCGATCGAGTCGCTCCTCGATCTCCCGGAACAAGGCCAGACGTTTTTCGGCATCAGGATGCTTCATCGTTGGTAGATCCCGACCATACTTCAGTCCGAGGGCCATAACCCCGCCTGTGAAGGCTCCGCATACCGAGCTGCTCCGACCAATCCCCCCTGCAAAGCCTGTGGCCGCCTTCAGGGCTCCTTCGCTTTCGAGACCCAAAAGCTCTTGAATCGTCAAGAGGGTGCATTGAGCACAATCCCTGTACTCCTGTTCGTAACGATAGGCTCGACGCTCGGCTTCCAAAAGAATTTTCTCCTTCTCCGTTGTTCTCTTCATGGCAGACCTCCTCCGATGAGAAATGATTCTCCGTGTTACGCCATCTGGGTAGAAAATCCTCCCAGGCCACCCCCGGGCAACCGCACAGGGTTGCCCCTACAAAGAGGCAGCCCTGCCGGAGTTCCCGTTTCCTGGATTGGACTTCAAGGATTTTCATGGTTCGTGGGGGCCTCCCGGGCATGAGGGATTAGACGGGAAATCCCGCTCTACGAAGCATTCAGCTTATAGGCCAATCGAAAGATTTTGTCAAATCGACGCGGACCCCGCCTTAAACTTTTTCAGCCAGACAAAAGGAACCGGGGCTCGGGAGAGGGTGCGTTTGATTCGTCTTCGATCGGCCCTTCGAGTTCTCGAGCAAGACGGCTTTTCGCAACGTAGGAAATCGGTGGAATGGACAGCCCCAACAGGGGATGGTGACGGCGTTGACAATTTGAGATCGATCAGATAGTATGATTCTGAAAAAAGCTCTTTCGTCGAGGGAGGATCGAAAAGATGAGAAAAGCGGTCACGGCCAGCGTAATCGGTATCTGTCTCTTTCTCACCGTCACTCTCAGCTACGGTCAACAAAAACCTGTCTATGGAGGCTCGCTCCGGGTGGCTCAAGGGGTCGAACCTCCTGGATTAGACCCGACCACAGCAACGTCGACGGCTATTCCAAGGGTGGTCTATAGCAACGTCCTCGAGGGGCTCGTCCGAATCGATCGGGATGGTCAAATCGCTCCCGCTCTGGCAGAAAAATATACGATCTCCCGGGATGGTAAACTCTACACCTTTTACCTCCGAAAAGGCGTCAAGTTCCATGACGGGAAGTCCTTTGATGCCGAAGACGTCAAATTCACCTTTGAACGGCTTCGTGATCCGAAGGCCGGAATCGCTCACCCCGAGTATTATCGCGACATCGAAGCGGTCCAGGTCACGGATAGTCACACCGTGGCGATCAAGATGAAAAACGTCAACTCCATGTTTCTCTTCAATCTGGCACGGCCCGATTCGATCATCGTGAACAAACAGGCCGTCGACAAGCTGAAGACCGCACCGGTGGGAACGGGACCCTTCAAGTTCGTGGAGTGGGTGAGGGGATCCCACGTCACCCTGGCCAAATTCGATGGCTATTATCGAAAAGGCCTTCCTTATCTCGACAGGGTCACCTTCCGATTCATCGGCGACCCGAGTGCTCAGATTGCGAGCTTAAAAGCCGGCGATATCGACGTCATCGGCTATGACGTAAGCCCTGAGAACGCACGCCTTCTCGAAAAGGATCCCCGCTACAAGGTCCTTGACGGAATCACCACGAATAAAGTGATCCTCTCGACGAACAACTCGAGAAAACCCTTCACCGACGTGCGCGTCAGGCGTGCGATGGCCCATGCGATCGACCGAATGGCCATCATCAAAGGCGCGATGGCCGGATACGGAGCGCCGATCGGAAGCCACATGGAGCCGAGCAACCCCTATCACATCGACCTGCTTTCGGTCTACCCTTATAACCCCGAGAAGGCAAAACAGTTGCTCAAAGAAGCGGGCTATCCCAATGGCTTCGACGCGGTGATCAAGCTGCCTGACCGCTACGCTTATGCCAGGCGGACCGGTGAGATCATTACCGACATGCTCTCACAGGTTGGTATCCGCCTCAAGATCGAGGTCATCGAATGGGGACAGTGGATCGATCGGGTTTTCAAGAACGCCGACTACGACTTGACGGTGATTGGCCACGGAGAGCCTTTTGATATCAACATCTACGCCAACCCGAAGTACTACTTCCGCTACAACAACCCCAAGTTCCAGGAGATCCTCGAAAAGGCTTGGAGAGAGCCTGACGTCAAGGTTCGAAAAGAGCTCTACGCCACGTTGCAACGAATCATCACCGAGGATGCGGTGAACGGGTATCTCTTCCTCATGCCCAGCCTTCCAACGATGAAGAAGGAAGTGATGAATTGGTGGAAGAACTACCCCATGACCTGCCAAGACGTCTCGGAGGTATGGATCGCCAAACAATAATCGCTTTGCCCAACGATCGAAACGCATCGGCCATGAGGAGGAGAGGGGATCAGGTTTAGTCCATGGTACGTTATGTCCTCAAGCGGGGCTTCGTCTTCGCCACCACCCTGATCCTCGTCTCCGTCACGATCTTTGCCGTCCTTATGGTCATCCCCGGTGACCCGGCCCAGATCATTTTGGGCATCCATGCCACACCGGAGACTCTTGCCTTGTTGAGGCACAAGCTGGGACTCGACCGCCCGGTATGGGTCCAATATCTCACTTACATGAAAAACCTTTGCAGGGGTGATCTGGGTCAGTCGATTGTCTATGACGTACCCATCCGCTCCCTCATCCTCTCGCGACTCCAGGTGACCCTTCCCCTTGCACTTCTGTCGATGATCCTCGCCGTCCTCCTCTCAATCCCTTTCGGCATCTATTCGGCAACCCATCGGAATCGGCTGGGAGACTATGGGGTCATGATCTTTTCGCAGCTCGGCCTCGCTGTGCCCGCTTTCTGGGCAGGCATCCTTTTGATCCTTCTCTTCGCCGTCACCCTCCATTGGCTCCCTGCAGGAGGGTTCCCCTTCTGGGCGGAGGACCCCCTCAAGGCGTTACAATCCCTCTTGCTTCCCTCTCTGGCTCTGGGCTGGGTTCGAGCGGCGGTCCTGACGCGGATGACCCGTTCATCCATGCTCGAGATCCTCAGCGAGGACTACATCCGAACAGCCCGAAGCAAAGGCTTGGCCGAAAAGGTGATCACCTACAAGCATGCCTTTCGCAATGCCATTATCCCCGTCGTCACGATCATCGGCCTTCAGGCCGGAGATCTTCTGGCAGGCGCGGTGATCATTGAGAACGTTTTTCAGCTTCCCGGAGTGGGGCGCCTCGTCTTTGAGGCCATTGGACAGCGAGATCTTCCGGTGGTTCAGAGCGTCGTTCTTTCGATCGCGACGATGATCATCGTCATCAATTTTCTCACCGATATGATCTACGGTTTTTTGGATCCAAGGATTCGGTGTCAATAGTGGACGTCCTATGAGGGCCCGGCGGATCTTTCATAACATCAACTTCACAATCGGCTTTTGCATCACCCTGGCCATTCTCTTGACGGCCATCGTCAGCCTCGCCTATACGCCCCATCCTCCGAACCGAATGAACCTTTCAGCCCGTTTTCAAGGGCCGGATAGAACCCATTGGTTCGGAACCGATCAGTTCGGACGAGACATTTTCAGCCGGGTCATGCGGGGGGCCGTCAATTCCATCGTCGTGGGATTGGTGGCGGTTTCGATCGGCATGGGCTTCGGGATCCTTCTGGGCACCGTCGCTGCGTTCTATCGGGGATGGGTCGACGAGGTGGTGATGAGGCTTTCCGATCTACTGTACGGCTTTCCAGCCGTTCTCAGCGCCATTCTCATCACCTCGATCCTGGGACCGGGAATCGTCAACAGCATGATCGCTATCGGCATCTTCAATATCCCCATCTTTGCTCGGTTGACACGGGCAACCTCCCTCTCCCTCTGGGAGCGCGACTTCGTCACCTCCGCAAGGGCCATCGGCCGCACACCGTTCGGGATCATCCGAGACTATATCCTGCCGAATATCGTCTCGCCCTTGATTGTCCAGGCAACCGTTCAGTTTGCGATCGCTATCCTTGCAGAGGCGGGGCTGAGCTATCTGGGCCTGGGAACACAGCCTCCCCACGCAAGCTGGGGACGAATGCTCAACGAGGCCCAGACTTTCATGGCCACTTCGGCGTGGTTGGCTATCTTCCCTGGATGCGCCATCGCGCTCGCGGTTTTAGGCTTTAACCTTTTAGGGGACGGATTAAGGGATATTCTGGATCCGAGAATCTCAAGAGGGCCCCTGTGACAGCCAGAAGAACAAAAAGCCGATTTTCTCCTTCCCCTTAGATCGGTCGAGAAGGAAGATTCACCCCGTCTTGAAAGGAGGATGTCCTTGAATCTTGAAACCGTCTTAAAAGCGATTAAACGAAACGATCTGATGGAGCTTACCCAAGAGCTCGTTCGGATTCCCAGCGTGAGGCGAGAGGGCCAATACGAGGAGCGAACGGCGCTCTTTGTAGCCGATCTCCTCGAAAAGATGGGCCTCGATGTGGTGGTAGAAAGGGTCGAACCCCATTCGCCCAACGTCATCGGCGTTCTTCAAGGCCAGGGTGAAGGGCCCTGCCTCATGTTCGAATGCCATACGGACGTCGTCACCGAAGGGGAGCCCTCGGAATGGAAGTACGGCCCTTTTGAGGGGAGACGCGTGGGCGATCGGATCTATGGGAGAGGAGCCTGTGACACCAAAGGAAACCTCGCGGCGGCGATCAAAGCCGTGGAAGCCCTCTCTGCCTGTGGAGCGCCTTTTCGGGGAAAAATCCTGTTGGGAATCCTCGTCGACGAAGAGGGCCTCATGAGCGGGGTCAAGCACTTTATTCGTCAGGGGTGGGCCAACCGGGTCCATGGAGCGATCATCTGTGAGCCGGTCGACAACCGCATCTGTCTCACTCAGAAAGGGGCCATGCGAGCTGAGCTGATCACCAAAGGCAAGATGAGCCATGGGGCCCAACCTCTGGCGGGTTTCAATCCGATTCCTCCCATGGTCTCGATCCTCGAAAAGATCGCTCAACTCGAGCAGGAGGAGATGGACACACGGGGGAAAGATCCTCTCCTCGGATTTCCGAGCCTGACGCCCACGGTCATCCAGGCTCCGGTCAAAGGTGAGCCCCAGCTGAATGTCCTCCCAGAACAGTGTCGAGTGCTTCTCGACATCCGAACGGTCCCGGGCCAGTCCCATGAGTTCTTGAAGAAGCAGCTCGAGGAGATCGTCCAGGAGGAGGAACGATCGGTTCGCGCAAGCCTCGAATCAGGCCGTTTGCGGCAGATCCGTGAAGAGCTGGAAAAGGGCCTCTCAAAAGGAATCTCCTTCGAGGCCTTGTTCCAGGTCTTTGAAGATCGTCCCTGGACAAAGACTTCTTCCGACGAACCGATAGCGAAAGCCGTATCAAAGGCCTTTCGGGCCGTCACCGGAAGAGAGCCGCTCTATGATGGCGTGCCTGGAGCCACGGACGGAACTTTTCTCTCCGCATGGGCAGGGATTCCGATCGTCACGATCGGAGCGGGCAAAAAATCCCTTCCTCATCAGAAAGACGAGTGGGTTTCGGGAGAGGACCTTCTCCTTTCGGCGAAGATCTACGCCGCGGCTGCCCTGGAATTTTTGAGATAGGTCGCGCAAAAGGAACCCTTATCTTCCCAGGATGTAGGTATCGATTTGATCCACATACTCGAAATGCCGATCTCGGGTCAAAAGCGTCCCTCCCACTTCCATACAACAGGCTGCGACCCAAACATCATTGATGGGAATTTTCGCTCCCTTCCTCACGAGAGACAAATAGATCCGAGCATACTTTCTCGCCACGTCTTGAGTGATGTCGATTATCTCGACCCTCAGCCGGTCCATCATCTGTCGGAGCTTTCTCTCGTTCCATGATGCCCGGCTTCCCTTCATGAAACCAAAGAAGAGTTCTCCAAGGACAACGGAAGGAATGAAGAGAAACTGGCCATGGAGAGCGATCGCTTCAACGGTGTCAGGAACCCCCTCAGCGAAATCGCAGTAGACATTCGTGTCCAGAACAAGCTTCAATCCCAATCCCTCTTGTCAACCTTTTCAAAAATTTGTAGGGCCTCTCTCAATTCGTTCGCCTCTTCATGAGAAAGCCAGCCGGCAAGTTTTCTGACCGTTTGTTCTCGAGTCTCATCGAGACCGAGTTTCTCATCGATTACTTCAAGAATCAACCGGGTTTGCGTCTTGCCTGCTTGGGCTGCCATTTTCTTGATCATCCTTCTCTTCTTTTCAGGAATGCGAAGACTTAACGGCATCGCGGCGCTCCGTTGTATCGCTTTTGATGCGAATTGTATCTCATGAAAATGAAAAGATCAACCTGGGCCATGCGTTTTCGCGGACCGATGGGTTCTCATTCTCCTTGCTCCCCTTCCTCGTGGGCCCCAGCCGCTTCTTGCTCGATCGCCTCTTCCATCTCGTCCATGTCGAGGTCGCCCATCTCATCTCCCAGCTCTTTCCCCATCCGTCTCATCCATTTGGTCACGCTCTTTGGGTCGTTTTCGTCCAGGTCGCCCCATTGGGACGGGTCGGCCAGACGTTCCAGGCGGCTCTCTTCGGAACGTATGACCCGAACTCGCGAGATCACCCGGGAAAGCTTCGGACTCTGACATCGTTTGCAGCGGATTTGGGCAGCGTCGTCCGTCCGCAGGAGAAGGAATTCCGAAATCTTTCCACACGCTTCGCAACGGTATTCATAGATCGGCATGTCGATCTCCTCCTTTCTCTCTCACAAAAAAGAGAAAATAAAGGATATTGAGCACACCCGCCAGGGCCAGACCCAAGAACATCCATCGATAACTTGACCATTGAAGAACGGTCCCCATGATCATCGCGCCCATGCCCGTGCCGAGATCCGCAACCGCCGTGAAGGTTCCCATGGCCGGTCCTCGCAAGGCTCCCGCTCGGTCGATGGCGAGGATGAGAAGGCTGGGGTAGAGGAAGGCGTTGCCTGCACCCCAGATCACCGCAACGGCCAGAAACCAAGGCATCGTTTTCGAAAAGGCGAGGATCGCCATACCGATGGGATAGGCGATCAAACAGGGAAACATCACGCGATCGCGATCGTAGAGATCCAGTACCTTTCCGCCCAACCCCCGGCCCAGGATGAGCATCAGGGCAAAAGCGGCAAAAAAGAGGCCTGGATTTCGAACGCCTTGGCTAAAGGCATAGAGGGGAAAGAAGGCCGTGATCGCCCCCCAGATGAAGTTCACCAAAAAGGCCATGGCGGCAGGTGAAAGGGCTTCTCGGTTCAGCAACGGCTGGCTTCGGGGGTATCCCTCTTTTCGAGGAAGGCCTTGCATCTTTTTCAACTTGGCGCTGATGAAGAGGGCGGCCACCGAAAGAGCGGCACAGACGCCAAAAACCACCTTGAACCCCAGGTGGTTGTAGAGGTGCATGCCAAAATAAGGGGCCAAGGCAAAGGCGACGTTATTGGCCAGATAGAAATAGCTCACCATCTGCCCGCGATGGCTATCTGGCACGATGTTTGCGACACGAGTGAAGGCAGAGGTTGCAAAAAAGGCCAACCCCACCCCGTGCAGGACCCTCACGATCATCAACGGCCAGAACGGAGGGGCCCAGAGGTATGCCAGGGAGGCAGCGATGTAGAGGAAAGCCCCCAGCATCATAAATCTTCTTTCGGGATGGAGCAAGAGGGCTCTTCCCACGATAGGTCGAAGTGAAAGGGAAGCGACGCTCAGGCTTCCCACAAGGACGCCGATCTGGGCCTCCCTTACGTTAAAGCTTGAAAGATAGATAGGCATGGTGGGGAGAAGAATGCAGAATACGAAGGACATGCAGAATTGAGCCAGGCAAGTAAGGATGAAATCGCTTGTCAAGCCCTTTTCATTCATCATGGGAGAGGTCTTCCCTTGTTTTCTCGTCCGATTGCTATCGGTTTCGGTCGTAAACGACCAATTTATCCTAACGCAAAACCCCAGAAAATTCCAAATCAGGGGCTCAGGGGCCTTCCTGAAATTTTAACTTCCGGGGGGATCGGCCGTTCGATCACCTTCAGTCCTGTGAACCGTCGGCCACCTCGAAGAAAGAACTTTGGTATCAAGGTGCTGGAGCAAGAAGGACAAACG
>Ga0078972_1008812_pt1 | contig 20620 bp, 18 predicted proteins | sample YelNatPaOPGAMG01_FD_67568 | JGI IMG/M metagenome (GOLD analysis project Ga0078972, IMG submission 67568) | Hot spring thermophilic microbial communities from Obsidian Pool, Yellowstone National Park, USA - OP-RAMG-01 (SPADES assembly) (version 2) | ecosystem: Environmental > Aquatic > Thermal...
AGTTTTCATCCTCTGCAACCTCATACATCTCTCTGGTTAATAATCCTTTAATTGCCTGTTGAATCTGTGTCATCTTCGTATTTTTTAAAAAGTGATTTAATTTCTTTAATTCTTTTGTCGAGGTCTTCTGTCTGCATAAAATATCTTACCATGGCAATGTTTTTTGCACCGGCTTTCAATACAGCTTCTATATTTTCAGGAAAAATGCCACCGATAGCAACTACCGGTACAGTGGCAAAAGAAAGAACTTCTTTAAGTTGATTTGTTCCCACTACCTTATCGGGTTTGGCTTTAGCTGTAGTCTCGTAAACAGGTCCGAATCCGATATAATCAGGTGTCTTTTTCAGCGCTTCTTTTGCCTGCTCAATTGAGTGTGTTGATAGGCCTATTTTAATTGAATCTCCAACTATTTTTCTTGCATCTTCAAATGAGATATCATCCTGTCCGAGGTGCAACCCGTCTGCTTCACAAAGCACAGCAATATCTGGTCTGTCATTAATAATAAGATTCGTTACTGATCCCTTTACAATACTCTTTAGTTCGCGTGCGATTTTTATAATTTCTTTATCAGTTAAATGTTTTTCCCTGAGTTGCAGCATAGCTATTTCATTCTTCACACATATCTCAGCAATTCTGGAATATGTCAACACAGGATTTGTGATTATTATATAGAGGCCAAAATCTTTCATTTTTTATTTCAGAGTGTTTTCAATGAGGGTTGCTGCTTTTTTCCCCGAGAGGAGCATTCCGCCAAATATGGGTCCCATTCTGAAGCCGCCGCTTACACTACTGGCTGCCATACCTGAAACATAAAGGCCGGGATAAATTTCCCTGGTATTTTCAATTGTAGTCCTCTCACCTTCTTCAACAGACAATGAACGCTCCCCCATTACCTCACCTGTTGGGGTATTCAGTTTCACATTGTTTTTCTTTGCAACAATTTTTGCAACTTCACAATCATGACCGGTGCTGTCAAGAACAGTTTTAGAAATAATGATAAGAGGATCAACATGCAGATGTTCTCTATGTACCGGTGCCCAATTAACAACTATGCCACTTACTTTCTCGTTCCGGAACACGACATCTTCAACCGAAAAACAATTAAAAATTGTGACACCTGCTTTTGTTGCGTGATAAATAAGTGAAGAGGTGGCTTGTACCGAGTCCACTACATACTGGTTTTTCTCATACTGTGAATATGATATATTAAATTCTTCCAGTATTGACAGAGCTTCTGACTCTAAAATTATATTATTAAACATCATAGCTCCACCCCACATTCCTCCGCCCGGGGCAAGCCGGCGTTCAAATATTGCTACTTTTCGCCCTGCTTTTGCAAAGTAATAACCGGCCACCAGTCCTGAAGGAACTCCACCAACAATAGCACAATCAATAGAAAGATTGTTTCTTAATTTTTGAAAAAAGGAATTAATTATACCATCTGATACTATCTTTTCCATTTCATACGGATTAATTAAGGTTAAACATATTACGGTACAAATAGAGGCAATATACCGTCTTAAAACGTTTATCCTCTCTTCCCTTCGCCAGTATTACCTGGATCAGGTTCGATGGGTTTGATCTCAGCCCTTAATATTAAGGCACCCCTATTTAAGACAAAGACAAAAATAATAATAAATTGATTATATCAATAATATCCCCCAAAAAATAAAAAAATGAACTATTCAAAGGCCTGCCAAACACAAGGAATTTGTTTTTTGCGAAAATCAAATACAAAATGGATAAAGTTTTAAATAAAATTTTCGCCTGGCCAAAAATCCGTATGTTGTATGTTTTGAAAAAGGTGCCTTCTTTGTTTTTTCGTTGATTTTTTCTTTTCTTTTGCAGGGGGAATATGTGATGGCATTAAGAACAAAACCAAAAGAAACAAATCAGTATCTTGCAGAGTCTTGAGTTCATAAATAAAATGTTTTTTCAACCACAGAATTCACTGAGTTAATATGAAATCACAACATAATTATCGAACGGTTTATGAATTACTTGAATAGCACACTGATGACACGGATGCGACGAATAACCACGGATTTGCCACAAACTTTCATGATTCTGAGGAATTATCCGTGAAAATCAGTAAAAATCTGTGTCATCTGTGTGCCATTTAATAAAAATAACATCTGTATTTTAACCACCTAAGTTTAGATTAAATAGTTGCTTTAAAATTGCCAAATTTATTGAGTCCACCTGTCAGCCAGTGGCGTGACAGGTGCACAAATGAAAAAAATTGAGAGGACGAATATTTTACATATTTTTCAGCCGAATTGATTAATATTGCTTCACTATTAATTTGAATAAAAATGAAAAAGATATTTATTGCCTGCTTTCTGGCTTTTGCTTTTGCTTCTTTAAAAGCACAGCAGACCGACAAAATATACCTCTTCTGACCGGGAAGGATGTAAAGGTGCAGTGATTTAGTGAGCAGTCCCCATATTTTTGGGGCTTGTCCCCGGAGCATTTATCAGCCAACGTAGCTATAGCGAAGGCGGAGATTTAGAGGAGCAAATAATGAAATGAGAGGAGACAAACTGTTAAAAAAACTTAATCTTTGCCAGATTCTTTTTTTCTGCAGGTTAATTTGATTGTTTGAACTTATATTTGTTTAATTTTAATGATTTATCAAACTTAACCAAATTAAATAATTTAATCATGAAAACTGTATCATTTTTTGTTTTGGTTTTTCTGATGTTTTTTGCGGTTTCCTGCAAAACGGAAAAACAGGTTGCAGAGCCTGTTAAAAAGGATATTTCCGAATTTCTCGGGCAGTGGACAATGGATATCAGCGGAGGTTCTGTCGGCTGGCTTGAGGTTAGGCAGGAAGATAAGTATCTGGATGCTGACCTTTTGTGGGTGGCGGGCAGTGTAACTCCTGTTGCAAATGTTTTTCTTGCTGCCGACCAGTATCTTGTAGTAACAAGAACAAACAATGTCATCCGCACGCGTGATGAGGAAGGCAAGCCTCTAAGGACCCACACCATTACTAACTGGCTTGAGATACGGAAGGATAGCGAGGATAAGATATCAGGGTATCTGCTGACTCCACGGCGAAGCGGGCTTGGAGTTGACTCAACGGCATTCACCGGGAAAAAACTTCCTCCAGTTCCCCCCGCCCCTGACCTGTCTAAGGTAAAATACGGCGAACCTATAGTCCTTTTTAACGGGAAAGACCTGACAGGCTGGAGGCTGATAAATGAAAAACAGACAAACGGATTTAAGGTTGTGGATGGTGTGCTGGTTAATGATCCTGTTCAGACCGAAGGACAATCCCATATAAATTATGGTAATATCCGCACAGAGCAGGAGTTTGAGGATTTTAATATTAAACTGGAGGTGAATGTTCCGGCCGGCAGCAACAGCGGCGTTTATCTCAGAGGAATGTATGAAATACAGGTTTCCGATTCATATAAAAAACCTCTTGATTCCCATAATATGGGTGCCCTGTATAGTCGCATCACACCAACTGCAAATGCCGAGAAACCTGCCGGTGAGTGGCAGTCGCTCGACATAACCCTGTGCGAAAGGCACCTTACAGTTATTCTTAACGGTGTAAAAATCATTGATAATCAACCAGTTTACGGTCCAACGGGCGGTGCAATTAAATCGGATGTATTTGCTCCCGGCCCGATATACCTGCAGGGCGATCATGGAAAAGTGCTTTACAGGAATATTGTACTTACTCCAATAATTAAATAATTAATAAAAAGGGTTAAAATTTATTTAACCCTTTTTATTTTACAAACAAACATGTTTTATTATTAAGCTCCTCTGAAAATGACAGATATTGTGGTTGTAAAAGACCTTTTATTAATTGCTGGTTCCGACTTCCCCATTTAAAGAAAGTCGGATAAAAGCATTAAACTTAGTATTTAGTTTAAAATAAAAAGTGGTAGATTAGTACTATTACTGTCAGGTGATATCATTTTTGTGGAACTTTTGGGCTGAGGTAGAAGGTGAACCTGGTACCTTTTACAATATCTTTATGATTAATATACCATTCGTTGTATCTTGCCCCGTTTCTGGTAATGGCTGATATATAAGCTATGCCGTCGGGTCTGTCGAGACAGCTGATCAGAAATGTGTTATTTCCCGGCACTACGATTCTTACTTCATCGAAAGACGGGGTAGTAATAATATATTGGTTTGAGGCCGGGCACACCGGATAGAATCCCATCATTGCAAACACCAGCCATGCCGACATCTGTCCGGCATCCTCGTTTCCGCTGAGTCCCCCCGGCCCTGTGCCGTATTCTTCCCTGAGGATTTGCTGTACCCATTTTTGTGTTTTCCATGGCTGGCCTGCCATTGCAAACATGAAAGGTACCTGGTGTCCGGGTTCGTTACCGTGCCAGTAGTGACCTTCTTCAAAAAATTTATCAAGTTTCTGCAGGAAAGCCGTATTCCCACCCATCAGTTTTATCAATCCGGGCACATCGTGTGGAACATACCATGTATAGTGATAAGGAGTTCCCTCGCAGATGTATTTTACCTTGCTGTAAGGGTCGAAGGGCTCCACCCAGCGGCCGTCGGCATAGCGCCCGCGCACAAAGCCGGTTTGAGTGTCGAAAACATTCTTCCAGTTTTCAGAGCGTTTCATCAGGATGGCAGAATCTTCAGTTTTTCCTATAGCTCCTGCAAACCGTGCCAGGGCGTAATCATCAAGTGCATATTCGAGGGTTCTTGAAACTTGTTCATTTTTATGGAATGCATCCCACACGCTGTCTTCCATCGGGATATAGCCGTATTTAAGATAACTGCCGAGCGCCCTTCTTCCCTTGCCATCTTTATATTCTTCCGCGGGGGGAGTTTCAAAAGCATTTTTCCGCATATAGAAGTATGCTTTTTCAGCATCGAAATCCCTGATGCCTTTAAGGTAAGCATCAGCTATCGTTGTGCTTACGTGGTCGCCTATCATAGCAGCGGTGTAGCTGGCCCAGGCAGGGAAGATAGGCATCCAGCCTCCTTGTTCAGCTTTCAGAATAAGTGAGCGCATCATATCGCGGGTACGCTCAGGTTCAATGATTGTTAAAAGGGGGTGAAGTGCCCTGTAAGTGTCCCACATTGAAAAATCATCATAGTAATCAAAGCCGCCGGTATTACATATTTTGCCACCCGATGAGAAGCAGATATAACCTCCGTCAACATCGCTTGCGATCCGGGGAAGCAAACAGCAATGATACAGAGCAGTATAGAACTTGATTTTATCCTGTTCCGGCCCGTTTCTCACAATAATTTTGCTCAGGGTCTGGTTCCATACATTTTCGCCTTCCGTACGAACGGCGTCGAAGTCCCATCCCGGTATCTCCTTTTCCATGTTTTTCCGCGCACCATCGGCGCCGGTGAATGATGTACCGATTTTCACCAGAACAGTTTTTTCGGTTCCTGTGCTGATAACAATCTGCTGATTATTTTTCAGAAAACCGACCGGTTTAAAAGGTTTGTCGGTTTTAATTACAAACCATCCGCTGAATCCTGCCGGTTTGCCCCATCCCTGATAAATTCTATGTACGGGGTTATAGCCGATAATTTCGTTTTTTTCTTTATCTATCCACACTTTCCCTTCCTTCTCGTCGCTGTTCATTCTGATCAGAAGGAAGCCTTCTGTTTTTCCGGTAAATGTGAAGCGCATTAATCCGGTTCTAACTGAGCCGGTCAGTTCTGCGGTGATGTTGTAATTGTCGAGTGAGAGGCTGTAGTATGAGGGGTTTACGGTTTCGTTTTTATGGCTGAAGCCAGAGACGGGGTTGCGGGTAAGGGTGTCGGGTTTTGATGTTGCAAAGGGCATGATGGTAGCGCTGCCATAGTCCTGCGTGCAACTTCCGCTCATCCAGTGGCTGCCCCTGAAACCGGTGATGAATTTATCATTATAATAATATGGTGAGACGCATTTCGTTTCGGTGGTTCTGGTCTCGGGTGTCCATTGGGTCATGCCGAAAGGCCTGCCTACTGCAGGGAAAGTCTGTCCTTTGTCTTCGGTGCCGGAACCGTGTTTTTTAGCGCTTTCGGTTGCTGCTGGTGCCGTGCCGATGAGGGTATTAACATACCGGAGGGGTGGTTGGGCAACCGATGCTGCAGACCAGACAATAAAAATAAAATTAATGACATGCTTCATAATATTCAGGTGTTTTATGAAATGTCATTTTCATTGCGTCATTCGTATATTATGTAACTGAATAATACCTGAATTACAATTGAATTACCATCGAATTACAATTGAATTATCATCGAATTACAATTGAATTACCATCGAATTACAATTGAATTACCATCGAATTACAATTGAATTACCATCGAATTACAATTGAATTACCATCGAATTACCATCGAATTACAATTGAATCACCACCGAATGTCATCATTATGGTTCCCAGTCGTCTGTTCTGAACGATGATGCAGGCAGACCTTCGGTGTTGAAGAGGTCACCAATAATGAAATCCTTAAAGGCATATCTCACTGCCACAGGCTGTGAAACAACAGGCGAGAAAAGGGTGATACCTGCATTTGTTATGAATGCCTGTGCCGGATAAAACCTCTTGCTTGCTCCCGCAACCTCAAAACATGAAAGCGTTTTACCGAATGATGTAAGTCCGTTCGGAGCATTATCGAAAGTAAGGAAGACCATACTTCCTTCAACCTTCATTTCTTTCAGCACCGGACCTTCACATGCAAATCCTTTCTTCCCGTATGTCTTAACCAGCGCAAGGTATGCAAGCCTGTCGCCTGCCGCCTTTTTATTTGAAGGATGAATGCAATCTTTTTCACCGGTATCCATAATACATGCCATACCGAAGTTTGGTATTGCAGTTGATGCTTTTAGCTGAGCCTCACGGAGGTATGCCGAGTTCAATCCGCTCTGTCCATAATCAAAAGGCGCAATCTGAACATAGTACATCGGGAAGTCTCCTACACCCCAGACAGTTCTCCAGTTTAATGCAAGTCCGGGCATAAGTTTCAGATACTGTGCAGGTTCGTTGCGGTTAGCTTCACCCTGGTACCAAATTGCTCCTCTGATGCCGTAACCTACTATCGGGTTAATCATTGCATTGAAGAGAACGGTAGGCGTCTGCGGCGACAGTTTTTCAACCTTTGCTGTTTTGTCGGGCAGTTTCACCCAGTCGAATGGTTTTAATCCCTCCTCGCTTATCCAGGGCTCGATGCGTGTGCCGCCCCAGCTTGTGTTTATAAGGCCTACAGGCACATTTAATGTTTTGTTAAGCATTAGTCCGAAGAAATAGGCAGTTGCACTGAATTCGGCCACATTTTCCGGTTCACAGAGTTTCCACTGTCCGTTAAAATCATCGAGAGGCGTGAGGCTTGTTGAGTGCGGAACAGTGATAAGCCTAATCTGGTTATTGGAGGAAGTAGCGATGTACTGGTTTGATCCTATCACAGGCTGGTTACGGTAACCTTTCATGGGCATCTCCATATTCGACTGACCGGAGCACACCCAAACCTCGCCGATCATCACATTTTTAAAAGTTACTGGTTTCCCGTCACTGATGGTTAAAGTATAAGGGCCGCCGGCAGATGGTGTAGAAACCTTCAGTTTCCATTTGCCGTCGGAGCCGGCACGCGCGGTATAGGTTTTGCCGTTCCATGAGGTCTTTACGGAAACCGTGGCTCCCGGTGTTGCTTTGCCCCAAACGGCAACATCAGTCTGTTGCTGAAGTACCATGTTGTTTCCAAAAATGGAGGGAAGTTTTACCTCTGCTCTGAGTGTAAGATGAGCAGTACTGTAAATCAGAAAAATTGTCAGAAATCTGATTAATATAGTTTTCATTTTTCAGGTTTTAAATTGTTATTGAGTTGATTATTTATTTGCTGCATTTAAGTCAAAAATGAATTCTGTTTCATTTGACAAGTTTAGTAATAAAATTCATTAGGTGTTTAAAACACTTAATTTTTTTTTTGGGGGGTTATTTAAAATATCCTGAACTTTTTAAATATAACCGTTAGAGATATTTTTCAAAATATGAACCATTATAAAAATATTGACAAATTAGGCCGTTTGTATTTTCATTTGCACCTCTTTCCCAAGAATGACAGGGATTAGCGAAATAAAAATCAACGCCAACATATGCTGCCATTATAAATTTTTCATGATTTTTCCATAATTGGCAGCTATTTATATACTTCAGGTTTCATAATAAAAATTATATACCTTTGTTTTATAGTTAAATTTTTCATTTTGCAACTTTTTTAGCGAGGAGAGGACAAAATTAAACTTTATCCATAAAAGCAAAGTGAGAAGGATTTTTTCTTTCTCCTTGTGACCTGAAAACAAATATTTAAATACTGCTTTAAAAAAGTTGCATTTATTTAAAAAATTTAAGAAAAAATATTTTTAAAAATAGTAAAATTGCTTGTCATATTTAATTAATTTTAAACGAAAGAAAAATGAAACTTAACTTTTTTCTTTTGGGGGCCGGTGGGTTCATAGTTATTCCTTCATGTACCGGAGTAAATTCCTTACCGGAGAATCCAAATATAGTTTTTATTCTTGCCGATGATCTCGGATATGGAGATATTAGCTCTCTCAACCCGGAGTCAAAGATAAGAACACCAAATATTGACAGGATAGCACGTTCTGGTGTAACCTTCACCGACGCTCATTCCTCTTCTGCTGTCAGTACTCCTACACGTTATGGTTTGCTTACCGGGAGGTACAACTGGCGAAGTGAACTTAAAAGTGGAGTACTTAACGGATATTCCCGGGCTTTGATACATCCCGGTCGCAAAACCTTGCCGGCAATGCTTAAAGAAAAGGGTTATACTACAGCCTGCATTGGGAAATGGCATCTGGGGTGGGACTGGTACAATATTGAAAAAGGTAAAGACAGTATTGATTTTTCGAAACCAATCTCCAATGGACCACTTTCACGTGGTTTTGATTATTTCTTTGGAATAAGCGCATCTCTTGACATGCCTCCATATGTTTATGTTGAAAATAATTTACCCACTTCTGTCCCTGACAGAGTTACAAAAGGCAATAATATTCAGTACGGTAATCCTGGCTACGATGGCTCCTACTGGAGGGAAGGGCCTACGGGAAGCAATTTTTATCATATTGACTGTACACCCGAATTTTTCAGACGTGCAGAAAAATATATCTCAGAACATCTGGGATCAGAAAAACCTTTCTTTCTTTATCTCGCTTTACCCTCACCTCATACACCCATACTACCTTCTGATGAATTCAAAGGGAAATCAGGACTTAATCTGTATGGTGATTTTGTACTTATGATTGATGATGCAGTAGGTAGAATACTTAATATTCTAAAAAAAAATAAGGATGGTCGTAATACAATAGTCGTATTTACTTCGGATAACGGAACATCACCGTGGGCAGATATTCAAACCCTTGAATCTAAAGGGCATAAGACAAGTTATATTTTCAGAGGTTACAAAGCTGATCTTTATGAAGGTGGTCACAGAATACCTTGCTTAATGCAATGGCCAGGTGTGATAAAGAAACCACATAAGGTTGAACAGACCGTGTGCCTGAATGATTTTATGGCAACATTTGCAGCAATAACAAATTATCAGATTAAAGACAATGAAGCTGAGGATAGTTATAACCTCCTTCCGGCAGTTTTGAACAATGGTTATAAAAAGGTCATAAGGGAAGCAACAGTACATCATTCCATAAATGGCAGTTTTGCTATAAGGAAAGGAGACTGGAAATTACTGCTTGCACCCGGATCTGGAGGATGGAGTTTCCCGCGGCCCGGTAAAGAAGATAAAGGATTACCTCCAGTTCAGCTATACAATATTAAAGAAGACCCCTGCGAAAAAGTTAATTTGCAGGATAAATATCCGGAAGTTGTAAACGAACTAAGAAATTTACTGCTGAAATATATCAGAGAGGGTCGAAGTACCCCTGGAACCAGCCAGAAAAACGACGGTGAATTACCTGGTCTGTTAAAGTTAATGGAATAAGGAGAAAAATATTATAAAATTAATATAGGTTTTAATTAAGCTGCTATTAATTAATTTTGTTAAAAATTCAAAAGGTTATGAAAAACAATTATCTTAAAATTATCGCATTATTGTTTATGGGGCTGGTTGTTTCATGTAAGGAAAAACCAGCCGGTGATCCCATGACTCTCTATTCGGAGATTGATCTCAAGGCCTCTCCGAATACTCTTACAAAGAAAGAAGCCGGCAAAGGCTGGCAGTTATTATTTGACGGACAGACCACAAAAGGATGGCGAGGATATAATATGAAAGAGTTTCCCGAATGCTGGGCAATAGAGGAAGGTGCACTTACTATGAACACTACTGGGGGTTCTGAAAGTCAGGATATTATAACTGAAAAGAAATACAGAAATTTTGTCCTTAGCCTTGAATATAAACTTACAAAAGCTGCAAACAGCGGTATTATGTATCAGGTTAAGGAGGATACAATATACAAATTTCCTTATGAAACAGGGCCTGAGTTCCAGGTTATTGACCACGAAGGGTGGCCTGATAAACTTGAAGATTGGCAGATAAACGGTGCAAACTATGCAATGTATCCGCCTAAGGCAAAACCCTATAAACCCGTCGGAGAATGGAACCATGCCATGCTTGTTGTAAATGGTAACAAGGTTACACAGATTCTTAACGGCCAGATTGTTGTGGAATATGAAAAATATTCCGACGAATGGAATAAACTCCGGAACAGCGGCAAATGGGCCAATTTTCCCGACTGGGGAAAATTTGATGAAGGCCATATCGCTCTACAGAACCACGGAACAAAAGTCTGGTACAGAAATATTAAACTAAAAGAACTGTAATATTAGTTCATTACCCCGGTAAAACATATAATCTCACACCTGATTGCAGATAAATTTATTCTTGAAATTTTTTGTTAATTAAAACCTGACGGGAAATATTGCAAGAAGGATGATATTAAGTTTGGTTCTGTAAGTGACATCTTACCTGAAATTCAATTTGAGGTTGAGGAACCTGTTGGTTAGATTGCCGAGCTTGTTTATTATGGTCTGTTCTTTTCCGAACCCTAATAAACAATTAAAATTATAAAAGGAGAATCACCAGAAAAGCCTGTATCCTTTATCAGCTTCGGAAACCTCTCTTTCCGTTATTCCGGATACCTTACGCCTGCCGACGGCAATGAGCCGGCACAGGCTGCCGCGCCAACAGGAGCTGTCATAACGGCTGATTTTGCTGAAAACATTTTATTCTCTGATTGCGAAAAATCACACACCGGGACATATGCCTTCTGGTTCAGACGGGCAGTGAATAACTGTCTTGTAACAAAATGTTTTATGCACGACCTTGGCGCCGGGGGAGTCAAAATTGGCGAAACAACCATTCGTCCTTCTGTTAATGAAATAACAAATCACATTATTGCTGACAACAAAATTATAACCGATGCCGGTCATATCTTTCCCTGTGCGGTGGGGATTATAATCTTCCATGCCAGCGATAACAGGCTTACCAGTAATGAGATATCAAATCTGAGATATTCAGGCGTTTCAGTCGGGTGGGTATGGGGATATGCTTACAGTCCTTCAAAAAGAAACCTGGTAGCTTACAATCATATTCATCATTTGGGGTGGGGTGAACTTTGCGACATGGGAGGTGTATATACTTTCGATTATTCGCAGACGGGTGTTTACGGAAGCGAAGAGTGGAAAAAGAAGGCGGAGATGGATCAGGCACTGGTTAAGAAATTTGATGAAGGGGTTGCAGAGAGGGAGAAACAGATGAAAAAATAAATTTTTAATTTCATGCGGTTTATCAGATAAATCAGCATTACTAAGATGTATGCAATTGCCGCACATGTGTCGCAGATGTTTGAATGGCTGCCATGAATAGCCGGGGAGATCGGTCAGATGCATGCCGGCGAAAAAGTGAGGGCCGGTACAGGTTTCACAGGAAAAAAGATATGCATTGAAAAATGGTACGGAAAGCGGAGGTTCGGAAAAGCCATGATAGTGTATCGTTTGAGATATGTAAATACGTTCAAAGGCAGCCGGATGATGAAATACGGCAACTGTTCCCGATGATGGAGAAGTATAATCCGGCACCCAGTAGCCGGTGCCAGTTCTTTCCCCTAAAAGTTCACCACCTCATAATAAGCCCTCTTCCTCTGAAGATTCTGATCGAACAAAAGCGGATAATTCTTTCTGTTCTTTACCGGAAAATTGTCGAGCCAGCTGTGTCTGTCAGAAACATTCCAGAAAGTGACTCCGGTAATGACATTTTTATAATCACGGAAAACCCTGAAAAATATTTTATACTTTTCAATTTGTTTCTGCTCCCTTTCGGGCGTAAAGGCATCGTCACCCGGTTTTCTGACGCTGAAATCCTCGTTCCGGTCATAAACCGATACATCAAGTTCCGTAATCTGAACCTTCAGTCCGAGTGATGCATACTTTTCTATTGCATCCCTCAGGTCTTTTTCCGAAGGACCGTTTATTGACCAGTGCCCCTGAAGACCGATACCATGCACCGGCACACCTGCATCAAGCAGTTTCTTAAGCATGTTGTAAATCCTGTCTCTTTTGCCGGGATTCTCGGTATTATAATCATTATAAAACAATTGAGCATCAGGGTCTGCCTCATGAGCCCACCTGAAAGCCTTTTCGATAAACTCTTCACCACAGATTTTGTACCACTGGGTTTCCCTGTATGTTTTGCTGTTGTTATCGTCAATGGCTTCATTAACCACATCCCATGCATACACTTTGCCCTTGTACCTTGTAACTATCTGTGTGATGTGATCTTTCAACCGGTTAAGAAGCACCTCTTTTGTTACCGTAGTTCCGTCAGGATTTTTAAACATCCAGCCCGGAGTCTGCTGATGCCAGCAGAGGTTATGTCCTCGGATCTTCATATTGTGTTCCACGGCAAAATTGACAATAGCATCAGCGTTATCCCAGAAATAGCGGTTCTCTTCGGGATGAACCGGTCCCATTTTCATTACATTTTCAGCGGTGAGGCTGTTGAACTCCTTCAGTATAAGCTCCCTCTCCGGAGCACCGGGAAGGAGATGCGATGGCGCCACAGACACACCAATGGGAAAATAAACCGAATAATAATCTTTTAATCCTTTATCCGTCTCTTTCAGACCCTGATTTTGCTGTGCCTGACAGCTGGCAAGAAAAACAATTACCGCCCATACAGAGATAATAACTGATCTGACGAGTTTGTATATATCTGACGGTTTCATTTTATAAGTTTTTTAAGTGTACATAAAATTACAATTTATTTATAATATTCAGACCTTCAGGAATATCTTCCTTTTGTAAAGAATATACAGGAACACCCAGCCCACTGCTGTAAGGCCTATGCCGTTGATCAGCTGAATCCATGTTTCGGGAAGAATTTCCGTGAAGCCTCCGAAGAAAAACTTTACAGCCGGCCTGAAGTTAATTATTCTGTTTGCCAGATAAATGGTAATCGGATTCATACCAATAACAACAAAAAAGAAAGCCCACTTTCTCAGATTCCAGACATCTATTATCAGATAGAAAACTGAGAATAGAATCAGGCTCAGTCCACCAACATAACAAACAAACGAACTGGTCCACAGGTTTTTATTGATAGGGAAAAAGTTGTTCCATATTTTTCCGATGATAATAAATATTACACCTGCTCCTGCAATGACAAGGGCTTTTCTCACAAGTTTATCATTCAGAAATCTGGACAAAAGGAATTCACCTGTAAACATTCCCAGCAGGGCTGTGGAAATAGCAGGCACCGTACTTAAAATTCCTTCGGGATCATGATTTCCGCGGTAAAGTTTTCCGGGAAGAAGGATTCTGTCAACAAAGCTTGCGAAATTACCATCCTGTGAGAAAACGTCAGCACCATTTCCGTCGGGTGCTGGCACAAGTGTTAGGAGAAGCCAGTAGCCTATAAGAAGTATCCAGAACCAGACAATTCTCCCTGTAAGTTTCGTGTTTATAAATATCAATGCCGCAAACATCCATGCAAGTCCGATTCTGCCAAGCACACTGCCGTATCTGAGCTCTCCTAATTTAAATCTTACGCCATTGTTGTAAAGGATACCGAGAAGTACCAGTATAAGCCCCCGGAAGATTATGTGTTTATAAATTTTTGTTCTGTCTTCGCCTGATGCTGTCCTTTTGGCCATAGAAAACGGGAAAGATATCCCGGCAATAAACAGGAAGAGAGGGAAGATCATATCGTAAAAGTGGAAGCCGTGCCATTGGACGTGTTCAAGTTGTTCGGCACACCATTTAAACAGAGGCCAGCCGGTGACGGCAGCAAGCCCCACAAAAATCGTTTCTCCGCCCATGATCCAGAACATGTCAAATCCGCGTAAAGCATCAAGTGAATAGAGCCGTTTTACCGGAGGTTTCGAATCGTATTCCATAGTAATATTAATTTTTTTTAAAGTATTATTTATTTCAGAGAAGATAAAGGTAATGATAAAACTATAGAATATTTTTTATTTCATCCCACGAACTTACCCTTCTATGCCTGAAACTTTGATACAGATTATGCGGTTGGGTAAACATTATGGTTTCACCCTCAAAAGTGTCAAGGTTTTTCGGATGATCATCAATCATTATATCTGCTTTGATCAGATTCTTGTCGCCGCAGAAAACTATCTGCTTCCATGAAATGAAAGGGAAATGTTCATGAAGCCATAATTGTTTGTCTGTAAGACTGTTAGGAAATTCAGTGGCAAGCGAGACCACAATTATATGATACTTGTTGTTCAGCCGCCTCAACCCTTCAATGCTTCCGGGCATCACCGGCACACTTCTGAAGAAACCGGGAGTGGTAACCCAACCGATCTGATCCGGAAAAGCTTCTGCTTCAAGCTTCCCCGCAACATCATCAACAGTAAGCCTCTCACCGGTAGTTCTTTCATGAAGCTCAAAAAAGCGGGTGTAAACATCGGCCAGAACACCATCCATATCAACAAGAATACGTTTCATACTGAAAAAGTATATTTGGGATTGAATACGAAATTGTTTTTAGCTTACTAATATATCTATTTGAATCATAACTTCTGACTCTATGAAAACATTTCCGGTTTTTTCTGACCTTTATTCTTTTCTGCTCAACCGTGCAGGCCCAATCAGGGAGAGTAAAACTTTATGCTCATTCCCGATGCTTCAGATGAGTTTAACAAAAGATACAACAGTCACCTGTCTGCTCTTCCCTATACTTAACAACTTCAGGCACTTGGCGATTTTTATTCCAATAGCGGGCCAACCGGTGATATAGGCAAGAATGTGACAATGCTCTCCGCGGTGGGATGGGACTGGATACCGCCCGTACGCGACCGTGTATCATTCTGAAATTGATTTACTTTACTGCCATATTTCTTTTAATACTCTACGACCCTCTTCTCAAGCACAACAATATCCGTATAATCCGTATAATATAAAGCTGCCGCCTCAACCCATCCAGCCTGCTGAATTCCTAAATGTGCTTTACATTCCCTCCATTGATATCTATGTTAAGTTAAATTTTCTCTCTTTCAACTAAAAAATTGTTGTCATGAATATCATATTTTATTAATTTCACAAAAGGAAAAACTTTAAAAATATGGCTTTCATAGGAACAACCAACAGGTTTAATGAACTCAGGAACGATTTCCTGAAAGATACAGGTGCAAAAAACGTCGAAGACAACATGGAGCTTTACACTTTATATGTAATTGCCAGGTTCACTGATCAGAACAACCGGCTTCTGAATAACCTTGTGAACGAACTCCAGGAGATTCATAAAATCATCAAAAGAGTATAGGAGAATCAGCAAATAATAGTTTAATGTTTTAGATTGTTGTGTCTTCTACCGGAGTTCATAGGTAGAAAGCCAAAGAATAGTGTTTATTTATCAGTCGCGGGAACTTCCTATAAGTAAGAGGTACTTTTAACAGAAAGGTATAAAAAATAATATTCGCATTTAAAATTATTTACACATGCAAAGAGTTTATAGCATCAGTCTGATTTTTATTTTATTATTACCTTACAGCAGCCTTGAAGCACAGTCGCGGCTTTCGATTGAGAAAATAATGCTGGGTGAGAAATTTACAGGTATTTCACCTGAATCTCCCCGCTGGTCGCCGTCAGGAAATACCCTCTATTTTACATGGACGGAAAATGTCGATTCCATGCCTTCACTTTATGCTCTCAGGGAAGACAGCAGAGTGCCTCAGAAAGTAAGTCTTGAGGAAAGAAAAAATCTTCCGGGAGAAGGCAGGTATAACCGTAAAAGAACATTGTACGTTTATTCAAAAAACGGGGATATTTTCTTGCTGAATGTTAAAACCGGCAGCACATTGCAGGTTACATCAACATCCACACCTGAAACAAATCCGTTTTTCAACCTGAAAGATGACAAAATCATATTCACCTCGGGAAACAATATTTTTTCGTGGAATATTAACAATGGAACCGTTGCCCAACTGACCGACCTTCGTCAGGGCAAGGAACAAACCGTGGAACCTCCTTACAGGAATGAAAGTGAAAAGTGGCTCTATAACAGCCAGATGGCTCTTTTTAAAACACTTGCCGAAAGGAAAAGATTAAGAGAAATCGCCGCAAATGAATCCAGAGCCCTTGCACCTGCAAGGCCCAGAACTATCTTCACGGGTCAGGGGACAACAGGTTCTGTTAGCCTGAGTCCTGATGAAAGATATGTCACATGGCTTCAGATTATCAGAAGTGAAGAAAAAAATACAGTAGTGCCTGAATATGTTACGGAGTCGGGATATACAGGTGAAATACAGAGCAGGGCAAAGGTCGGGACTTCACAATATTCTTCAAAACTCTTTATTTTCGATATCGCTTGTGATACGGTTTATCAGGCATGCGAACGGGATATTTTAGGTGCAAATGAAAAACGTGCAGTGTCCTTTCGCCCGCCTGTGTGGTCGGATGACGGCAGTCGTGCTGTGGTGGAAGTTTTGTCGGCCGATAACAAAGACCGCTGGATAATGCTTCTGGATGCAGTGACTGGCGGACTGAAGCTGCTCGACAACCAGCACGACTCAGCCTGGATAGACGGACCGGGTGTTTGGTTTGGTACGCTGGGCTGGCTGCCCGGCAACAAAACAATTTATTTCCAGTCTGAAGAATCAGGCTACTCGCACCTGTATCTTCTTGATGTCACAACGGGTGAGAAAAAGGCAATTACTTCGGGCAGTTTTGAAATTTATGATCCGAAACTCTCTGCCGATGGAAAGTACTGGTATTTCATTTCCAATGAGGCAGATCCGGGAATAAGAGAACTTTGCAGAATGCCTGCAGGGGGAGGGGAGAGAAGACGTCTGACAAACTTTGGGGGAGGTGTCGAATATACTCTTTCTCCCGATGAAAAGTATTTTGCTTTAAGGGTTTCATTTGCCAGCAGACCATGGGAGCTTTATATTATGGAAAATAAGGAAAATGCTGTTCCGGTGAAGGTTACAGAGTCGCTTACCCCGGCATTCAGGGCCTATAGCTGGCGGGATCCCGAATATGTAAAGTTCAGGGCATCGGACGGAACCATGGTGCCTGCGAGGTTGTACAGGCCGGAAAACAGTACACGGAACGGGGCTGCCGTAATATTTGTGCACGGGGCAGGATACCTTCAGAATGCCCATAGATGGTGGAGCAGCTACTTCCGTGAATACATGTTCCATAATTTTCTGGCCGATAATGGTTACACCGTACTTGATATCGACTACAGGGGAAGCGCAGGATATGGCCGTGACTGGCGCACTGCAATATACAGGCATATGGGTGGCAGGGATCTCGATGATCATATTGACGGAGCAAGGTATCTTGTTGAACAACATCAGATTGATCCTGAAAGGATAGGTATTTACGGAGGTTCATACGGTGGCTTCATAACACTAATGGCAATGTTCACAAAGCCGGGAGTCTTTGCAGCTGGAGCAGCACTCCGGCCAGTGACCGACTGGGCACACTATAACCACGGGTATACCTCAAACATACTTAATACTCCGGTTGCTGACAGTCTTGCATATGTAAAAAGTTCACCTATTTACTATGCCGGAGGACTCAAAGGTGAACTGCTTATATGCCACGGAATGATTGATGATAATGTCCATTTTCAGGATGTGGTCAGGCTTGTTCAACGGCTAATAGAACTCGGAAAGGAAAACTGGGAACTTGCAGTTTATCCTCTCGAAAGCCACAGCTTCAGGGAGCCATCAAGCTGGACAGATGAATACAAACGGATATTCAGATTGTTCGAAAGAACATTAAACAAAAAGAATCAGGATAATACGGGTAAATAATTTCGGTGAAACAAATTCAGTCGTCAAAAGTAATTTTTTTAAAATCGGTTAATTCAAGAGCCTTTCGCCTGTAGGTTTTGCGTTGATGCTTTTCTTCTTCTTTTAATCCGAGGCGACTCAGACCAAAATATGCGTATGCATGGTACTCTTTTCCGTATTCGCCGTAAGCCTGCATTGCATCAATTGCCTCATGGTAAAGCTTAGCGGCATAAACGAAGTTTCTGTATTTCTTTTCAAGAAGTATTCCGTTAAAAAAGTAACTCTGTGCCCTGAAATATGAATTAGTATCAGTTTCCGACTTTGTTCCCAGAATCACTTCTGCCTCATTGTACTTTTTCAGAAGCAGCAAATTTTTAATATACATGCTTTTGTAGAAGACGTTATCAGGATATTTTTCATAAAGAATCTTACAGTAAGGGAGAGACCTCTGATAATCATTCTCAAAGTGTATCAGTATCCATGAAATGATAGAATAAGCCTCAGCCTGGAGAGCCATTGCCTTCCTGCCACATATCTCGAGCTGCTCCAGTCCAAGCTGCATGTTCCCCGGCGGAAACAGGAAAGCAACCGCTTTATAAATGGGCCTTACACGGGGATAGGCATCGCGGTAATAATTGTAAACACCTGTGAAAAAATAAAGGTCGGGGCATTCGAATGTATACCTGAAAGATTTCATAAGTGGTCTGTATGTCTCGGCAGCAAGAGGTATTACTTCTCCGCTAACTCCGTTATCGGCATAAAATAGCAGCAATAAGCCTCTGGCGCTGAGATTGGCAAGAAGATATTCTGCCTCATAACCCGGCGGACTGTTATTATCAGTGAATTTGATACATTTATGCAATTCTTCTTCAAACAAAGCGCGGGCAGGAGAGGAAGGTATAAGAGGGAAGTTCTGCCAGTAGATCATCATACCCCGGTAGAGGTAATGAACGGGATGCCCGGGATAGAGTACCAGAAGGGAATCCTGAATTTTTTTTGCATTATCAAACTGGAAGTTGTAAATATATGTTATGCCTTTTCTGATGAGATTAACAGCCGATGTATCCCTGATAATCTGGGCATCAACCGTTCTCTCGAGCAATGCGGACATGAGAATGGTCACGCAGGCAAGACATATAAGATATTTACAGAAAATTTTCTTCATGGTTCTTTGACTGTCAGATATCTGAAGATACAAGAAACCATCGTTATTTCAATTAGTCGATGAAGTATGTTATAACCGAATGCTAAGTTAAATGTAAACCGGAAAGGTTGTGTTAAATTTTTAATAAATCCTTTACCCTTGAGCCATTAATCTTTGAGAGTCAGACGAAAAACGGTTCCCTTCTGCCCAATCTCCGTATAGCTGAGGTTGGCAAAGCGAGGTTGCAGCGGATGCATGGTGTGCCCTGAACTTTCTCTGGGGTTTAATACCATTTATTGACAAAGTGATTTTATTATTGTCCAAGGTTATATTTATCAGCCGGAGGTTGTCCGGAAATATGGTTTTCGCATCTGTATATTACATCACAATCAGTAAGTTGTTTGCAAATTTTATCAACTGTTCCCATGTAAAATTACACTCTCCTGTGATTATGCCGTTATAACTATAAATAATTGCCGGAGCATCACAGGCATTCAGGCTTGCACAAAATACGATAGCATTTTTTAATTTACACTGGTCAATTTCTGCATTTATAAAATATTTGTAAATATATTTAAGTGATTCAAGATTTGCAGTTTCTTCTTTTTTTTCGCAACTAAAGCAGAGGGATAATATTACAAAAAGTATGAATATTACAAAGCTTCTTTTCATTGATTAAAAATTGAAATTATCCATGATGTTAGAGCCAAATTTATGTTTGTTAACGAACGGAAGCTATGCGCCGTTTTAATGGCGTATAGCCTCTGTTATGTGAAGTTACCCGAAACATTTAATCATTCCCTTTTTAATCTTTCAATTTCGGCTTTTATTTCTTCAATAACATCAGTGTTATGGATAATTTTATTTTTACCCTGTGTAACAGAAATTATGTAAAAAACCTTACCACCATATTTTTCAGTAAATTTTTCATGAGTCTTTTTCTGTTGTTCCCGTTCGTTAATTATTTGTGTTATATATTCATAACCAGCAGGTTTTATTTGAAGTCCAATATATTTCTTGTTAACTTCAATATAATAATCAACATTGTATCCTCTATCCCACTCATCAGGCGCAGGGTCAATTTTTATACCAAGGATTTTCTCAAGCTGGCCATATATTGTTTGAATTTCTGATTGATAACCATCAAAAGTCCTATTGATAACCAGATTGAAGATAAAATTTATGCAATCGTCTTCAGTAATATCCTCTATTTCTGCTTTACAAACATCTGTCACCTTAATAAATAA
>Ga0078972_1008815_pt1 | contig 20616 bp, 14 predicted proteins | sample YelNatPaOPGAMG01_FD_67568 | JGI IMG/M metagenome (GOLD analysis project Ga0078972, IMG submission 67568) | Hot spring thermophilic microbial communities from Obsidian Pool, Yellowstone National Park, USA - OP-RAMG-01 (SPADES assembly) (version 2) | ecosystem: Environmental > Aquatic > Thermal...
CGATAGAAGCGGCGATATCAGGGAGTTCGGCAATAGGTACGGTATGTGCTTTTTTGTCGTCGAGGAGAGCGAAAAAGATGCTTGAACTTCCAGAAGAATGAAGAATAGAAATAAAAAAGGAATAGAGTATAAAATGAGAAAAATAACGATAAAAAGGAGAGGGGAAAGAGAGTGAGAATGTGAAGATAATACCGATATCAGCAGAAAGTATGGGTACGAGGAGCACTGCTACATTTATAGATGGAAAGTGTAAGATACTGATAGACCCCTCATCTGCGTTGGCGTTAAGGAGATTTGGGCTCCCTCCGCATAGAATAGAGATAGAGAGAAAAGAGAAACATATTTCGAAGATAAAAGAATATGCGAAGAAAGCAGAAGTGATAGTGGTTACGCATTATCATTATGACCATCACAATCCGAGTATAAGTGATATATTTAAGAATAAGATAGCGATAGTAAAGCATCCGACTGAGAATATAAATTATAGCCAAAGATGGCGTGCAAAGGTTTTTTTGGAGAAGATAGAGCCAATAGTGCGCAAGATAGAATATTCAGATGGTAGAGAGTTTTCGTTTAAGGGGCTGAAACTTAGGTTTTCAGAGGCAGTTCCACATGGACCAGACGAGCATTTAGGGTATGTAACTATGGTTGGAGTGAAAGATAGGAATAAAACCGGCTTGGATTCCTTTTTATATACCTCAGATGTAGAAGGTATGCCATTGAAGGAGCATTTAGAGTTTGCGATGAAAGAGAATGCGAGAGTTGTGTATTGTGATGGTCCTTTGCATGATGTAGTATCTAAATATAGAGGAGGGACTTTGAGAGATGCGTCTCGGAATATGAACAGACTTCTTAGAGAAAGCAGAGTAGAGACGATGATACTGGAACATCATTTGTTAAGAGATGCATCTTGGAAAAAGTATGTGAGAACGACGTTGAGATTAGCAAAGAGGTTGAATAAGAGAGTAATAACAGCGGCAGAGTATGTTGGTAAGAAAGTAGATTTTCTCGAGATGTATAGGAAGGAATTGTTTGGGAGAGAGTAGTTTATTTTAGATAAACGAGACTTTTTCTGCGGATTATGCAAATGAGAGTTAAATATTGTGAAGATATTCGATGTGTAAAGCAAACGAGGTGTTAACATGAGAAAGGTATTGGCATTTACAATAGGTGCAGTAATTATCCTATCTGCGATGTATATGGGAATGGGGACAGTTGGGCAGGCATCTGAGGAAGGGATGTCTCTTATGATATTCTGTTTTGTAGATGCGAAGGAATACAATGTAAACGATTTTGTGAATATGACTGTGGAGGTGTATGATAACGGTACGCGTGTAAGTGCGGATTTTGTGAATGTAACTATATCGAATAATACTGGCGGGGAAGACGCATTAACCTTAACAGAAGATACGATAGGGAGTTATAAAGGGAATTTCCAAATATTGGATAATCATGTAATAGATGAGAATGTAATAATAAGGGTGAATGTAACAAGAGGGAGCGATTATGCAACTGAAATAGTAATAATACCTTTAGGCAAAGAATTGGCAGTTAAAGAAGAGTTATCTATGAACATTATGATATCGTCAGCAAATGGGTATTCTAAGGGTTACTTTTTGCCTGGAGAGGTTGCGAATATAACCGTGGTTACTTTTAAGAATGAAACAAAGAGCAATGTAAACGAAATAGAGATAAATATAACAAGAGAAGGAATGGGGGTTCAGACTTTAACTGAGAACTTTGCAGCAGTAGGCGAATATTATGCGCATTACACAATTCCATCGAATATAAATAAGAACGAAACCATATTTGTAACAGTAACTGCAAAGGATACAAATTCCACGATAACAGAGAGCGACTATATAGTAGTGAAACCGTTGATAATTTGGGAGCATGTAACAGATAGGAATGCCACGCATGCGAGTATAGAGATAGGCGTTTCGAATGCGAATGGGCAACCTGTTGCGAATGCAAATATCGACCTTACATATTATAATATGAGTGGGCAACTTGGAAGTGTCAATGGTATTACAAACTCTCAAGGCTTGGCATTTTTCAATATATCTGCGAATGCAAATGAGACTACCTTTTTTGAAGGGAATGCAACTATAGGAGGAATAAGACAGGGATTTCACGGCTTGGTGGATGGGACGATACCTACGATAATACAACTTCCAGGTAGGTTTAGAGTAGTTCCGAAGGATGTGCAATATGCCTATCAACCTGGTGCTACGGTATCTAGGCATTATGATGCGTTAGCGAATGGTACGCCTTATGCAAATAGCACGGTATCTTATTATGTGATACATAGACCATATCCGAATTCGGATATTGCGATGTTCAACGGGACGATACTAGAATCTGGAAATGTAACTACGAATGAGACTGGTGGATTTGTGATAACATTTACGATACCTACGAATGCGAAACCAGGGAGTTGGATTGTGATACAATTCCAAGGTGGAGTTATGTCAGACCCTAGTGATACTTCTTATGATTTGGACGATGGATTGTATTATGACAAATCGCAGGAGGACATAATTAGTATAGTTAGTAAAGAGGTTGCATATGAGTTTTCAGGAGATATAATAGTAGAAGTTGACCAATTGAGGCTTGGAGGTAATTCTACTGTAAGTGCGTATATGTCTAGCGCAAATGGGAATTTTACGAACGCGTTCGTGTTATGGCAGATAAACAATACGAATGTAGCGCGATTGTGGAGTGAGATTTCAACGATACCCACGCCTAGAATACCCATGAAGAATAATGATGGAACTTTTGTTGGGAACATAACAATACCGTCTTATCTACCAGATACTTCGTATATAGTTACTGTGGTTTTATTCAACGATTTGCAGACTGAGTTTATCTACAACTATACGATATTAAAAGTAGGTGAGGGGACAGGTCCGGGTTTGCAACCTATGAGAGTAACTGTGATACCAGAACTAGAGACTGTAAAGAGCGGGAATAGCACAAATGTAACGGTGGTAGTCCTTTCGGATAATAGTGTAGTTGATGGTGCAAGCCTGAATATTAATGCAAGTGCAGGGAGCGTATCAGAGACTACGGGAGTTACAAACGAGACAGGGAGGTTTACATTCGTATATACCGCACCAGATACGACTATGAATATGAGTGTATCGATTGTTGTAAATGCGAGTAAGAACGGATATGTAAACGCAAGTGGCAGTGTGGTATTGAACATAACGATAACTGAAATTATACCGATAGGAATTGTGCTTGAGAATAACAGCGTGGAATCTAACGGAATGGTAAATATAACAATACAAACGCAACCTGGGGCTTCAATCAACATGACTACTGCACAAGATATTGGAAGTTTCATGCCGCAGAATGGTATAGCAGACGAAAACGGCATTTTCAATACGACTTATAATGCACCTAGAGTAGAAACAACTACTGTAGTTACAATTCGAGCAACAGTAAGCATAAATGCAGGGGTTTATACGACGAGAACTGCAGAACTTACAATATTGCCACCGCCACAATTAATCGTCCAAATCACAAAAGGCGCAAATGCTGTTGGTAGTGGGAATTCTACCTATTTCATAATCCAAGTGCAAGTTTCCACAAATGGAGAGTTAATAAATGTTCCTGATGCGACGGTAATTGCATCCTCAGATGTTGGAGGTAGTTTCTCGCCTAGTTCCGGGACTACAAACGAAAGTGGTATTTTAAACATCACCTATACCGCGCCTGTAGTAACACAGCAGACAACTGCAACAATAAGTTTCAATGCATCATCATCGATGTATAGAACAAGTATCGCCACAACTACGATTGTTATAGTACCGCCGGGTGTATCGCCTAATTTCCTTGTTGTAACGCTTTCAGCAGACCGCACATCTGCGTTTGGAAACGAAACGGTTACTCTAACTGCATATGTTACTGTCGATGGTATGCCTGTCGAAAGTGCGAATGTTACCTTCTCGGCATCTGAAGGGTCGTTTACGCCTCAAATTGCAATGACAAACGAATCTGGATTTGCCACAACCATATATCGAACGCCGAATGTTGCGTCGTCTCAAACTATACAGATAACTGCAAATGCTTCTAAGGCAGGAATAACACCCGGACAGGGAACTTTGCAGATAACTGTGCTACCTGGTGCCGGCTTGGAAAAACTCAATGTGCAAGTTACTGCAAAGAGTAAAACTTTGGAATCAGAGCAGAGCACGAAGATAACTGTAAAGGTAACTTATCCGAATGGTACGCCTGTTTTAGGTGCGGCAATAACAATAAGCACGCCATCAGGAAAATTAACAAACACGACAGGAACGACGAACGCGAACGGTGAATTTACAACTACCTTCAAAGCGCCTGGTGTCTCGAGTCAGAAGAAAATCCAAGTTACAGTAACCGCGACTAAAGAAGGATATAGGCAAGGTAGTGGAAATGTTACTATCACAGTAAATCCAAGGCCTTCGCCTGGATTTGAAGTCGTGGTTGTTATAGGTGCAATTTCGATAATTGCGATTGCGGTTGCGACAAGACGAAGATTGGGAACCTAGGGAAACCTAGGCTTGGGTAGATGAAGGATAAAAATGATGAAATGAAACGAGGAAATGATGACAAACTTGGTGTGTATAAACGATACGAATAAGAAATGATGGCATTCTCTCTTTCGAGCAACCGTCAATCGTATATTCTGTATTTTTTTCATTTTTTATTCTCTCGGTTGCTCTCCTTTTTAGAAATAATTTGCGGCTACTAAAGGATATTGAATCATACGGAATAACTTTCTGAATATGTGAGTTCTTGGTTAAAAGGCACTAACTTTATAGATATGTTTTATCAATATCTAACTTGTGTATCTAATTTGTGGACTAATTTGTGTAATATGTAATTTGTGGAGAGCAGAAAGGTGGAGAGCACAAAGGCTTGGTGTAGGTTAGGTAGGGGTAGGTATTATGATGGTTGTAGATGAAAAAGGTGTGGAAAAAAGAAAGAAAAGTCGAAAGATAGATACTTTGTATCCGATACCGCAAGAGAGAGTGTTGTTATATAACGAACAAAAAAAGGGACTGATAATTGCAGATTTGCATCTTGGAATCGAGGCTGAATTTGCAAAAGGGGGAGTACATGTTCGTTCGAGGACAAATGAACTCTTGAATCATATCTTATCGCTTGTAAAAGAGCATAAAGCCGAATATGTAATCTTTCTTGGCGATATAAAACACAACATACCCGGAACAAGTATGCAGGAGTATATGGAGATTCCATCATTTTTTGATGAACTTTTAGAGAAGACGAAAGAGGTTCATATAGTAAAGGGGAATCATGATGGCGGGATTGAGCGGATAGTTCCAGATGGAGTATGTGTTCATGGTTCTGATGGATTTGTCTGGGAAGGCTTGGGATTGTTTCATGGACATACCTGGCCCAACGAAGATGTGATGCGTTCGAAATTGGTTTTGATGGCGCATATCCATCCTATAGTTAAGTTTTCAGATGGGCGTTATTCTATAGTTTCGGAACCTTGCTGGCTAACAGGCAAGTGGACAACATTTGCTAAAAAGAAGAATGAGAATTTGGATATTGATGGCGAGTTTGCTGATGTTATAGTAATGCCTGCCTATAATGAATATTTAAGCGGGAGTGCAGTGAACGAACCTGGCAGGCAACTAATTGGACCTGTTATGAAAAATAAAGTATTTGATTTAGACAATGCGTTGGTTTATCTTCTTGATGGCACCTATTTGGGTGATGTTTGTTCGTTAACAAAAATGCTCGAAGAAACACAATCACATAAGTATAAGGATAAATTACCTAAGCAATTATCTGTGCATAAAGGTGTAAATCATAAAGGTGCAAATGTGCAGAGGGTACAAGGTATCGGCAAAGGTTTTGAAGAAGAGGAAGTTTGAAGATATTTGATGATATAAGATAGAAGGTAGGTATAATTCCTTGGTTATTTATTTAGTTATTAGGCTTGGGAAATTATATCTAATCCGAAGTTGATAATTGAACGATGGCAGAGATACTTTTCCAAGCCGAGTTTGTAGGAAGGGAGAACGAACTTGCAGAGCTAGAACATTATCTTAACGAAGCAAGTTTAGGACATGGAAAAGTTGTTTTTCTCGAAGGAGAAACTGGAGTTGGAAAAACAAGGCTTGTAAACGAGCTTGTGAATAAAGCAAGAGAAAATAATGTGGTTGTCTTGTCAGGTAGGTGTCATCCTGGCGGAGAACCTTATCATCCATTTATCACTGCATTTGCAGATACTTCGAGTGTAGAAGGATTGATGTTGATATGCAATGATGGAAGGCTCATGACATCTGCAGGAATGCCCGAACATGAAGATGACGCGGAACTTTATGCAGGGATGCTTTCTGCGATAGATGAATTTTCCAGGCTTGGAGTTAAATCCACACAAGTTTCTGTAACTGTTGAAGATGCGAAAAAGAGGTTAAAATCAATTGAATATGGAGAATATAAGATAGTATTAGAGCATGGGAAATACTGTATGCTTGCGGCGCTTGTTTTGGGGACAGAGCCAAGAGGGCTAAGAGCGCAGTTGCGTGGATTACTTGAGGATATTGAGAAGGAAAATACTGAAAAGATTTTGTCCTGGGATGGGGATGTAGAAAGTATAGGATTTTTGCGTGAAAAACTTTTAAGGCTAGTATCTTCGAGGAAATTTGGCATACAAAAGTTAAGTGGGGTAGATGACAAATTACAAGAAAAGAAAGGTTCGAGAGAAGGGATGTTCGAGTATATATCAGAAATGTTAGGGATGTTATCGAGAGAGCAACCTGTAATACTATTTTTAGATGACCTACATTGGGCTGATGAGAGTTCACTTGCGCTAATGCATTATATAGCATATGCATTACGTTCGTCGAGAGTTCTGATAATAGGCACATATAGACCTGAAGATATCGATGAGAGCGGGCATGAGGGTACTTTCGGATTGAGAGAGACCTTGCGAAAGATGTCTAGAGAACGATTATTTACAATAATAGAAGTTCCCCGGCTTGGAAGATTTGAGATAGACAAGATGATAGATTCCATATTTAGACCTAATGATTTTTCTGATAAGTTTAAATCGCGTCTATTTACGGAAACAGAAGGCAATCCTTTTTTTGTCGAAGAAGTTCTGAAATCTTTGTTCGAGGAAGGGATTATTTATAAAGAGGGAAAAAAAGAAGGGATGGAGCCTGGGAGATGGCATTCTAAACCTATAGATGAGATGAAACTTCCAAGAAGTGTGAAAGATGTAGTTTTGCGCAGATACGATAGATTGGATGAGAACACAAAGAAAGTGCTAAGGTATGCAAGTGGAATTGGACAGGAGTTTGAGTTTAAGATATTATGTTCTGCGCTAGCAATTGAGGAAGATAAACTTGCAGAGGAACTTGATAAGTTAAAGAATGCAAGACTTGTTAAAGAGACTGAATACGAAGGAGTGATGAGGTTTGACCATTCGATGATACAAGAAGTGATTTACGAGGAGATGGGTGGAAGATGGCAAAAAATCATACACGAGCGTATAGGAAACTCATTAGAGAAAATCTATGAAGGGAGACATGCCGAGGTTGCAGGAAGATTATCATATCATTATATGAAAAGCGAGAACGAGGAAAAGGCTGTAAAGTATTCGATATTAGCAGGAGAGGTTGCGGTAAGGAAGTTTGCATATTCGGAAGGAGCAAAGTATTATGAAACGGCATCTCAGTTCCTATTGACAGAGCGAAAAAGTAAGGAAGAAGAACGAGAACGTAAAAAGAAGAAGATAGAAGTTTTGTTGGGACTTGAGCATATTGCAAGGATTACAGGCGAGATAGATAATGCTTTACAGTATAATAGGCAGTTACTGAGGCTAACAAGAGAATTAGGTGATGATAGACGAAGGGCAGAGATACACAGGAATATAGGATGGATAATGAGAGAAAAGAACGATTGGGATGAATCTCTCGAGAATTATGAGAAATCGTATAAGATTTCAGAGAAATTGAACGATGTTCATGGAATCTCAGAGAGTTTGGTTTTGATAGGTGAGGTTCATTGGGCAAAAGGCGAGTTAAACAAATCAGTTGATTACTTTCAGAAGGCGATATCAATCGCAGAGCGTTTTGGAGATGCGAAAGTTCTTGCTATGGCATATATGAACTTAGGCTTGGTATCTCGTCATATAGGCGAACTTTCGAGTGCTCTTGTTCATTATGAGAAGAGTCTAAGTTTTCTGTCGAATATAGGAGATGCGCATGAGATGGCAAGGGTCTATAACAACATGGGGCATGTGTATTGGGACAAAGGAGAACATGAGAAAGCGATTGAGAATTTTGAAAGATGTATATCGATTGCACAGCGTACGGGAAACATTAGATTGATGGGTATAGGCTTGGCTGATGCAGGTTGGTATTATGCAAAGAAGAACGAGTTTGATAAAGCAAGTGTATATCTTGATAGAGCGCTTGAAATATTTGAGAAACTTGGAAACAAACTCATGATTGCTAAGGTATATGTTGCGTATGGCGTTCTATACAAGTTGGAAAGAGATTGGAGGCGAGCCACAGAATATTTTCTTAAAGGTATAGAAATCAACGAAGAGATTGGGATACCATCGCAACTTGCAGAGAATTATTTTGAGTTTGCTCTTATGTATCGAGAAAGAGGTAATATGAAAAAGGCGATTGGATTGCTTAAAAAGTCATTAAAAATCTACGAAGACCTATCGGCAAAAAAGAGTGTCGAACTTGTTTGGAACGAACTTGGCACAACAAGAGAAGAGATACAAGACGGCTTGGAGTAGAGTACTCTTCATTATCTTTCATTTATTCGTATTCGTCAATTCTTATTAGGTTATTAGCGTGGTATAGCAGATTGAGTGTTAATTAAGTGTTATTATCCGAGAGGTTTTTTGACTGAGATAATATCAAGAGAGAAATCGATTGCTTTTACAGAATGTGTAAGAGCGCCCATAGAGATGAAATCTGCGCAATCTGCATAGTTTCCTATAGTTTCTTCGTTAATCCCACCTGAGACTTCAACGATTATTTGAGGAAATTTATTTTTTATAGCATTGTATGCTTTTTTTGCGTCTAGAGGATTCATATTATCAAGCATGATGATATCTGCGCCGTATTCGGCTGCTTTAATTGCGTCATCTACTGAAGATACCTCGATTTCGATTTTTTTAGAAAAAGATGCTTTTTTTGCAAGTTTAAGCGCATTCTCGATTGAGCCAACTATTGAGATATGGTTTTCTTTAATAAGGAGCATGTCGTCAAGTCTGTTCCTGTGCGTATCGCCGCCACCTAGTGTTACTGCTTTCTTTTCGTAGTATCTAAAACCAGGTGTGGTCTTCCTTGTAGCAGCCACCTTTGGCGGTTTCTCTTTTTTCGATTTCTTTTCTAAGATTTCATTCATTTTTTTGGTGTAAGTCGCGATACCTGACATTCGCATAAGGAAATTAAGTGCGAGCCTTTCGCCTTTAAGAATATTTGCTGCAGACCCATGGATTAGCAAAACATCAGTGTTTTTTTTAAGTGAGGTGCCATCTTTTTGAATAATATCGACTATGCAACCGAGTGTTTTAAAAACAGAAGAGGCTTCTTCGCAACCTGCGAGTATGCAAGGTTGTTTGCAGAAAATCTTTGCGTCTGCATTGACATCGCCAATCAACAGGTCTGTAGTAATGTCGCCATAGCCTAGGTCTTCCTCGAGAAAATCATGCAAATCTTTCATGGATACACCGAGCAAGTAATCGGTTCTTTAGTGATTTAAGTTTATGGTAGAGTAAGTTTACGGCTTGGTAAAATTTTTCTTGTTAAATTTTATTTTTCTTTCTTTTTTTATCCCTCACTTTTTTTACCTCCATAGTATCCTCTCATAGCATCAAATGAGTTTATCAAAAATAGGCGTTGATGTGGTGTTATTGCGGTAGTGTAGGGTAGTGTAGTTATGTTTTATCTGAATTTTAATTTATCCGAATGTCCTTATTGAAGATTTTCGCGTCTCTTCCTGAACCACATTGTAACGAATATAGTTAAGATTGCGCATGCAGATGATACAGTGTAAAGAATAGGTTGATGGACTATTTTTTCCACACTCTTTTTAATTTCGTTAAGTGCACTTACATATGGTTGGTTTGATTCTATTACACCGACCGAGGGGTCATGCACAATTTCAGTTGTGTTAGAAGAAAATGGATAGCATAGGTATAGGTAAAAGTCTTTATCGACTGCATAAGATGCTGTTACATTTGCATTATCTGATACACCTTCGACGTAAGCATGAGATAGCCAAGAATAGAAGGCATGCTCTATATTGCTTGAGTTTACAAGTTTACATACTTGTGAGTTGCTCTCTGAAATATCGAACTTTCTCATAGGTTCTCGAGTTTTGGATTCGATTGTTCGTATGCCCGAACGCTCGTATATTCTATAATTGTGCATCGATTTTTCGTCAGATAGCACATGTTCGAGTGCTATGTAATTTGCACCTAGAGAAGTAAGTTTATCAGGCTCTGATATAGTGAAGATTATATCGATTTTCATTTCCACGCCCCCCGTAATCGTATAATTTCCATAAGTTACGGTAGTATTCCCAGTTGCAATGAAATAATGGAACTTTATTCCAATTTCGCACACTTTCAAGAAGTTCTTATCAAGGAAATCTAAGGAAGATGCCATGTCGAACTCTATGTAATCCCCTTTTGCAAGGTCTCTTGCTATGTTTATGTTCCCAATATGCCATTTTTGGAATCTAACGTTGGCGTGGGCTAAGCTTTCATCGTTATCGAATACAAGGTTCTTGTTTTTGTCTTGGAACGCATGCACTTTTGTATATTTCATAACGAATTTTCCAGTCGTGCCATTATCGGAGGCATAGTAGTATGTGATTTCGGGCATGGTGCGGTTAAGATTCACTACAAAGACTTTGTTCCTGATGGTTATGGAATCGTCTCCGAAAGTTGCTTCAGGTATATGTTCGGGGCGTAAAGGTTGTGCGTGAGAAGGAGAAAAAGAATTGTAAGAATAAGATTTGGTAGTGTATGAGGTTTCAACTTGGAAATCAGAATCTTCGGAGATAAGGACTATCTTTACAAGATATGGTCCATCATGAGCAGAGTTATAAATTATCGTGCCGTTGAAAATAAAAGAGTACTCTTCCAAGCCGTTATCTTTCCCATCAAAATATACATGTCTTTGAGATATCTTTGTGATGAAATAGACTAGAGAAGGTGTGGAAACGGAATGGAGTTCAGAAGCCACAGTATAGTTTCCTTCTGGTAGAGAGAATTCAGCATTTATTTTAAGTAAATCAAGGAAACCATCTGAGTTTTCATCTATTCCTTCGTCGTTGATTACTCTGATAGTTGGCTGCTGAGCATCGGCTTGGGAGATTTGTTGAGAAATAGGTTGAGGTATCATGCAGACTACTAATAGGATAGTAACGAATATGGATACCGATTTGGTTTTCAAATTGGGATATGTTTTCAAATTGAGATATCTATGAACCTTCATTTTATTAAACATCATGCTTACAATTATGCTCCCTGATATATATCATTTTTCGAACGGGATTCGAATCATTGTTGAAACACCTTGAAAGGAAAATTTGAAAAGAAGAGTCGAAAGGAAAAGAAAGTGTAGGGCACGAAAGCAAAAGAAAGGAAAAGTTAATTATATGCGAATAGATATTCTGCTGAGAGTGCGGTGAGTTGATGGCCGAGACAAAGGACGAAGGGCGGAAAGTGCATTGGTTCATTTATTTTATACCGATTCTCGTTGTTATACTCATGATAATAGTAGTAGGGCAAGATTTGGCAATTGGCGTCCCAGATTTCGGGCTTGGATACGTCCAATTGAAAAATGTCGGTGTGGGGCTTTTGGCTCTTCTATATCTAATAACCTTTATACTATTTATCACAGCAACTTCGAGCGAGAACGTGGTAGAGGTTGAACCTGAGTATATACCTGCTGAAGAAGCAAAGAAACCTAAGGAAGTGAAGAAGAAAGAAGAGAGTAAGAAAGAGAGCGCAGAAGTTACAGAAAAGAAAGCAGGTAAAAAGAGAATAATAGAGTATCCGAAAAAAGAGACTGGATGCATCTACAGCAATACTCTCATTCCAATAGACAAGAATCTTGTGTTGAATTTAAGGGTGTTCGTGGCGAAATCGTGCATGCTTTGCGATGAGCAGGAGAAATGCTGGGCAGGGTTCAAAAATTCAGTGAATTATCAGGATTTCATGGCAAATGTAGATTGCAAAGAAGGATTTACGGGCAAGGCAAAGACAGCCTCACAGATTGGCTATTTTAAGGATAAAGAAGAGAAAGCAAAAGCATAACTATTAATTTGGTCGTAAACCAATAAAGCAACCATGTCTTTGAAGATTGAAGAGTTAAGCGAAGGAGACCTTGAGGATTTTATAACTATACTATCAAATGCCTATCCAGATATAAAAATAGAAACTCCGGAAGATAGAAAGAGACATAAGGAGCGCATAATTGCATCTTTAAAATCGAATGCAAGAGTATTTGGCGCCTTTCGTGAAGGTAAACTTGTTGGAGGCGCAAGGTATCATGATTTTAAAATGAATTTTTATGGAAAGGTAATAGATGTATGCGGCTTGGGAATGGTTGCTGTTGACCTTCTGCATAAAAAGGAGAAGATTTGCAAGGAAATAGTTCTTCATTTTATAGAATATACGAGGAACAGGGCATTTCTTGGTATGCTCTATCCATTTAGACCTGATTTCTACTACAAAATGGGGTTTGGATTCGGTACGAGGATGGAACAGCATAGGATAAAAGCAAATAGCATGCCTATGAGAAAGAAAGAGAATATTCGATTCCTTAGCAAGGAAGACGTTTCGTATTTGTTATACTGTTATAACACATTTGCACAAAATAGGCATGGGATGCTCATTCGTAATACTGCTTCCTTCGGGCATTTATTTGAAGATATACAAAACAGGATTGTAGGGCATTTCGATAAGGATAATGAAGATAAGTTAGACGCTTATTGCGTGTTTAGTTTCAAGCCTACTATGCCTTCTTCTATGCCCGATACCTTATTCCAAAACGATATTTTTGTAAAAGAACTTGTTTATAACAATCCGAATTCGCTTTCTCAAATCCTTACATTTCTTGCTACGCAGTCAGACCAAGTAAACAACATTATCATAAATACGCAAGATGAGGATTTCTATCATCTCTTCCCAGACCCAAGAAACGGCTCTAATCGCGTAATCCCCTCTGTATATCACGAAACAAATACCGCGGGTGTGGGTATAATGTATCGTGTAGTTGACATTCCTATCTTGATAAATTCCCTATTTTCCAAAATAGATTACGAGGGCAGATTGAAACTTAAACTCACATTAACTGATTCTTTCTATCCAAAAAATTCAGGCACTTACTACATCTACTTTTCAGATTGCAAAGGTTCTATTTCAGACGATAGAGAACCTGACATCGAACTTGTTACTGACATATCGCCGTTCTCATCGCTTGTCATGGGGTCGCTTAGTCTAAGAAGTCTATTAAGGCTTGGGCTTGGCACACTCTCAGACGATAAGTATCTTCCAACATTGATGCGCATATTTTCAAAAGGTGAGAAACCGATTTGCATGACTCCTTTCTGATTTTTTTATCATTCTGTTTCAGGACCTAGAATAAAGCCCTAATACGAAAATAGAAGAAAAGAATAAGTGTTTAAAAAATATATCGAGGAATTATGCAATGGACAGATGAGTATATTGACTCGTTCTTACGCAATTCTGTAAAAGGCTTAAATCCCACAATTTTATCATCTTCGGGGAATAGACGTCTCGGCTTGGACAGAAACACGAATCTGTTAAGTATAAATCCGGCGCTTAAAAAACTTGCAGATATAATTCAAAACGAAGGATTGAACGATTATCCATCTCCATTTAACGACGAGTTAAGAGAAAAAATTGCGGTAACATACTCAAAATATGGGATTACAAGCGACGAGATTATCATAGGTAACGGCTCTGATGCTATACTTGACATATTCTTTAAGACTTTTGCAAATCCAGGCGATTATGTCGCTGCACCATATCCAACTTTCCACATGCTCAAATTCCACGTTCTTGTAAATATGGCTCAACTTATAGATATTCCTCTCATCGAAAAAGACAATAAATGGGAACTTGAACCTGACGGTTTCCTATCTTCGCATGCGAAACTTGCTGTCATTGCAACACCAAACAATCCTACACCGAACGCGTTCGATAGCGAAATCGTAGAAGAAATCGTAAGAAATTTCAAAGGTATCGTGTTGGTGGACGAGGCATATTACGAATATTGCGGATTAACAATGCTTGATAAGATACATGAATACCCGAATTTGGTCATCACAAGGACTTTCTCAAAAGCATACGGCTTGGCTGGCGCGCGCGTAGGTTATGCGATCGCAAACAAAAAATTGATTTCTCAGATATTGAGAGCACGCATCCCATATTCGGTAGGAAAAATATCTGAGAAACTTGCAATCCTTGCTCTCGACGAAAAGGAATTTCTTAACGAAGTCTTGGCAAAAAACAAAGAATGCAGAAAACATCTTTCTGACGGCTTGGGCAGGCTTGGTTTTAAGGTATATCATTCTGATGCAAATTTCATTCTTGCACGTCTGCCCAATAAACATTCATCAACACAACTTGCAAAGAAACTTGCTGAAAATGGCATTTTTATCGTCGATTATCGTAACCACCCAATCCTTTCAAATTGCATAAGAATATCAGTCGGAACAAAGGAGATCAACAACGAAGTAATAGAGTTAGCAAAAAGTTATCTTGCATTATAATTTTCCAGTATAATTTTGAATTTAATTTTTTTGAATTTAAGTTTGCCTGTAGTATCCCGAAATTACTTCGTTCTGAGAAAAGTAAAAGTTCTCCAGAGAGAATGAGGAAACTAAACAAGAAAAAAAGTAAGGTAGAGCACAAGAGAGATGGAGAAAGGGGAACAATTATTACAAGCAGTCAACTTAGAGAGCTCATCGAAAAAATTCTTTCCACATTTCTTTACTACGTCTTAAAAAGATGCAAAATAGGTAGTTTCAACATGTTCTCGATTTTTCGAGAGGAACTAACTTCAAGACAGCACAATTTCATCTATCCCTTTTCCTAACTTGAAATTCTTCTTTCACGCCTACAAGCGCTCTTAACGCATCGGCTACTTCCTCTAACCTTGCACCCCAGGGAACCGTGGCAACCTCTCCTTCTATTTCATAACCGCTCTTTACCTTGCAGCATCTTGCAATCGATTTCATTCCAAGCCCTTTCGCATGCTCTCTTGGACATATATTGATAAACTTTGCAGGCGCTCGCTTGTATATATCCTCAAATATTCGATATGATAACGAACAGCCTATAAGCATTACCTCTTCTATCTTTTGATGTCCCTTGCACTCGTCTAAAAACATCGCCTCTTTTGCACTTACAGAACTCGCTCTACAAGGAAACATTATCCTCTTCTCGCCTTTTCTCTCTGCTTCCTCTGCAATTTCCTGAAGATTGACCTCTATCTCCTTTGTTTTTATTGCCGCGCGTAATAGATTTTTTTGTGCATGCTCAACAAGTTTGAATAGTCTCCCAGGCTTGGGGGGTACCGCATCCACAACCGCAATCTCAACTGCTTTCTCGTCCCTTACAAATGATATATGCTCTCCTTCTCCTTTTATAACCACAGTCTTGCCAGGATATTTTTCACATAGTCTCGCTGCAAGACTCCTATTAAGCAAATCTATGGTCTCGTCTTCAACATATACTGTTTCGCAGGGCAAGGTAATGTTTTTCACATCTACTATCTTTCGGAAAAGTTCCAAGCCGTCCTCTTTTATTACCTCTGCAGTCGCAACATCTTTTCCAGAAAAAATTACCACGTAGGATGTTTGGGTAAATGCTTTCTTTCCTATCAAATAAGACCTAATCGATTCTGCTGTAAGTGGAAAATCAACCTTTCGAACGCTTACTTGCTTGCAATGTGTGGGCATCATATAACCCTCTGATTGCAATCTTTAAAATTAACCTTTTTCATCATCTAAAATCGATAAAGTTTGCTTAATCAACTTCAATGATTAATAATTGTCTTGGAAAAATTAACCTTTGACCTCACTCTTTGAGATGGCATTTGACTTTGCCTTCGACTCTTTCTTTGGGTCCTTCTTTGCTATACTATTCTGAGAAATGAGTTCTGCAAGCGCAATTTCTTCTTTCGTAGGAAGTTTTGCCAGGTATATCGATAAAGTAGAAAAAATAGTCGTGAAAGAGAGCACATACCATGGACCTGCTCCTATATTTCGTTGTGTTCCGGACGATATCTCTATTGCAAACATATTCAGCAAAATATACACTCCGGCAATTATTTGAAAAAACCCTGCGATATTATGAACTTTACTTGAACCTGTATATGCACCAGCCAGAAGAAGCGTCCAACCAAACATTACCACGGTTACTCCCATAAATAATTCTCCAAAAATTATGAGATTTGAAAGGTAATATCCTGGCATCTCGTAAGTCTGTGTATAAGGATTGTAACTTGAATCAGGTGAGTAGGTAATCGAACTCACAAAAGAGAGAGGTAGAACAACTGCAGTTATCATAGAAAATGCGCACGCATAAAGACCCCAATTATTTCCATAATTTCGAAAATATCCAAAATATCCCAAGCCGTGAAGAAAACCCCCTAAAGATATCGTAATCGTAATATACACAATCCAAAATGGATAGTCAGAGAAATGTTGGTATCTATATATTATACTTGCATCTATCATTACTGCAAAAAAGAACGAAGAAAGAATAAGAAGAATCCCACCTATTATTCCTATGATATATGGTTTTTTACTTGGTACTCCTACAGGAAGCGATGGCGCAGGTATGTCTCTTCTATATATGTATTGATAGGGATTATAATTTGGATTATAACAAGCATAATTCGGATGTTGTATAGGCATGTAATAATATGGTTGGGCATAATTGCATCCTGGCATATAATATGGATAGGGCGAATAATACTCCTCTTTTCCTAATTTTTCTGATATCGCACATTTTTTGCATACTATTTTTCCCGATTGTATCTCCAAGTTGCTACTGCATTCTTCACATATGCCTTTGCCACATATAGAGCACATTCCAATCGCAGTTCGTTCCCTATGTTCCAAACATCTCATAACTTTGCACCTAACTTAATTTGTTCCAATCTTATGCATGCTCATACTGTTCATATTTCTAATATATCATATGTAATAGTAATATCTCATATGCAACTATCTGTATTTCTCACTGCTTATTCAGGTCATCAAGCGATACTATATTCGCACGACTAAACAAAAAGGCTTGGAATAGCATAGCAACTGTAAACAGAAACCAACCAAAACCAAACAGCATAGGGACTACTACCCAAAAGAACACCGCACATATCCCTAAAAAAATCGATACTATATTTAGCAAAGGTTTTGAATCAAACATCTCTTTCGAATCCATATTAGCCCAAGCCATACATAGACTTGCACATCCTAACATTATAAAACCTATTACTATATACGATACTACTACATAATGAAAAATCGATGCTAAATATCCAAGTATTCCATACATTATGCCTGCAATTATCATGAGAACACAACTCACCAAGCCTGAAGTTCTACCATAATTCCAATAGTATCCATAGAACCCAACAGAGGTAACTGAAATAGAGACTAGGGTAACAAAAGAGTGGACAGGTAGAAAATTTTGAAAGATATCGTACCCATATCTCAAAACATAAAATATGAACATAAAACCCGAAATCGCCGAAACTACCGCAAATATCAACGACCCTATACCTCCGATATTAAAATACAACTTAGTTGGTTTTCCACGTGGCATCGGCGGTTTATACGACGGATTCCAGATCGGATATGGATATGGATACGAATAAGGATATGAATAAAAAGGATACACGTACGGCAGAGGATATTGTGGATATATTTGTTCTTGTGTAATACTTTTCCTCTCTATACATTGCTTACAATGGAGTTTTCCATAAAGTTCTATCTTGCACTCTTCACACAGCCCTTTTCCACACGAAACACATGCCCCTACTGCCTCTTTTCCTTGATGAAAATAACATTTCACATTTTTGCATATTTACTTTCAAAGATTAATAATTATCTTTAGAGTTAAAGGCAAAAATAAAGAGAAACAAAAAAATAAAGATTACTCTGCAGTTATTTTTTGAGTTACAAAGAACCTTCCCTCTTCGTGGAGTAACCTCATGTAACCTGGATAGTGCTTTGTTGCTCTCATCTTATATATCCTTATAGACCTCTGCACATCTTTATCTCCAACTTTATCCAAGGAAATCCCTATAATCCCATCTGCAAGGAATCCTTCATCGAACTTGTCTGCACTATCAGGGACTGTTTCTGTTATTAAGAATACAGTTGCTCCAAGTTCTCTTAACCAGTCGAAGAAGTAGAACATCTCTGTCCTTTTATCCTGAAACTTCGCCATTATTTCCAGAACTTCGAGTGAATCTAATACCAAAATCCCGAAATCCATGCTCTCTTTAAGGTTCTTCGCATACATCTTGAATACATCGAGCCATGCACCCTTACTATTCAATTTTGTTAGATTCTTTCTTATCAGTCCCATATCAAGTATGCTTACCTTATCCTCAACAGATTCAACGTCCATTCCAAGCCCTAACATCTGTTCTTCGAGCGATTCTCTACTTTGCTCAAGCGTAATATAAACGCCTTTCATACCATTTTTTAGCGCATTATGATACAAAATGTTGTAAGTAAAAGAAGATTTCATGGTACCAGGCTGTCCTGTAACGAGGACGATATGCCCCATTGGCACTCCTCCACCTAAAAGTTCATCAAACCCTTCAACAAATGTCTTTATTTTTGGCCGAAGTGCTTTCTCTGTCGCTTCCATTTAAACACCGGCTCTACATGCTCATTTTATCTTATCAAATTTGCGGATTTGGTTCGTGTACTTCCCTTTGGAATCATCTTCATAAACCGCATATCTATCATATCCTCCATACGGAGAATATGCAGGATATCTTGTGTATGTATTATAATTTACATCTTCGTAAGAGTCACTGCCATAACTACTCCTATACTGATAGCCTTTATCTTCCTCTTTCCCTTCCTCAAGAACTTTCTTTGTTCTCATATACGATTTGTATGCGAAATATATCAAAACTACTGCAACAGAAACAAGTCCAAGCCAGATAAGATACTGCACTGCGCTCTCCATAATGTCTATCTTTGCAACAGATACAACTTCACTTTCAGAAGACACTCCAAAAATAGAATTTGCTATTATTTTTACCTTAAATGAATCTCCATCTCTTGCATCTTCAGGTATCGAAATTTTTACGTAAAAACTCCGTTCTCCACTTGCTCTAATCGATGTGTTATATGGAAAAGTAAGGAACGAAGTAAATAATTCATCGAATGCAAATTGGACTTTCCAAGATAATGAGTCTGCGTATTCAACATTTACACGCACAAAATCATCGGAGTTACCTTTATTCTTTACCAAAACTTTAAAAACATGATTACTCCCAGGCTTACCTTCTTTTTTATTAGGCGTCGTTTCTACACTTATAGAATATATCTTCTCTGGGATTGACACTTCTATATATATCTGTTCGTAAATTGTCCCAAATTCGTCTTCCGCACGAATTGTAATCTTATGGATGCCATTCTCTTCTCTTGTGAAATTTACCATATACTCAAATTCTCCACCTTTACACACATAAACCCATTGTTCGTTATCTATACGAACGTATATTTTCGCATTGACATCAGAATTGCTATCATATGCTCTTCCTCTTACCATAACACTTTCTGTTTCAATCCCTGTCCCATCTGCAGGTTCAAAGATGTACAATCTCGGACCCTGATAATTTACCTTCAATTCCACAGTCATTTCGTTGTTATAAACACGTGCGCATACCCTAATGCTATTCATTCCAAAAGATAAATTTACATTTGCCTGGAATTTCCCAGAATTATCTGCGAGCAAAATATTTTCACTTGAAATCGCACCATTTACCAATATTGAAATCTCTGCAAATGGTTGCGTTATACCCTTAACTTCTATCACAGAAGTATTTACCCGCGCACCACTTACAGGCGATAGTATTACCAATAAGGGACTAAGTGTAAAATTCTCTTCAATCGTAGATTCCAAGGGTATTGACATGCTTTTTGAGGTGTTTAGGTAACCACGCGCACTTACATGAACATCTATTCTGCCCGAAATACTTTCTATTTTATAAGAAAAAAAACCTATTGTATCACTTTGCAAAATCTTTGTCTCTTGCCCATTCTCTGAAAAAGCAAGCAAAGCACCTGATACTCCTTTACCATCTAAATCACGAACATATCCCCAGAGATACGAATATCTTGTTAACGTAATATTGCACCAATTTATACCTTCAGAAATCTCGCTAATCTCCATTCTTACAGATGCGTTATGATAAGAAGGATGCGTAAATGATATAGTGTAATCACCAGCAAGAAGGTCGCTTAAAACCTCATAATATCCGGCTTCGTTTGAGGATACGGAAACTTCACTCATGCCCGAAAGTGAAACAAGCGCATCTTCAATCCCCA